>Ga0207683_10000246_pt1 | contig 48193 bp, 47 predicted proteins | sample KBSM73metaG_FD_184333 | JGI IMG/M metagenome (GOLD analysis project Ga0207683, IMG submission 184333) | Miscanthus rhizosphere microbial communities from Kellogg Biological Station, Michigan, USA - KBS M7-3 metaG (SPAdes) (version 2) | ecosystem: Host-associated > Plants > Roots > Rhizosphere >...
TCAGTGCGAGTGCGACGACGGACACGCGTGTTTCCCGGGGTTTGCGGGACGGCAAACCGGCAAGGATATAGGCTAACGAGCGCCCGCAGGTGTTTCCAGATGTTGCGGCGCGAGCGCGTCCGTCAGCGCGACGAAACGGTCCATGTAGGCCTGGCAGAACTCGCGCCGGCCGTCGTCCAGGAATTGGCCGTCGCGGTCGACCGGCTCCGGCTTGAAGGAGATGTAGGCCTCCCCGCCCATGACCGTCATCCCGAGGATGCCGAGGATCTGCCGCAGGTGCTGCTGCCCGACGGCGGTGCCGATGGCCCCGGGCGACGTCCCCGTGATGGCGGCCGTTCGGTCCCGCCAGACGTTCTGCTCGGTGGGCTTCGACCCCCAGTCGATGGCATTCTTCAGCACCGCCGGCAGCGAGCGGTTGTGCTCGGGCATGACGAACAGCAGCGAGGGGACCTGCCGGACTTCGGCGGTGAAGCGCAGCACCGTCGCCGGGCGGTCGCCTTCGAGGTCGCCGTTGTACATCGGCAGGTCGTCGATGGCGATCCACGTGAAATCGAGCCGGTCCTCGACCAGCTTCACCAGCGCCTGCGCGAGCCGCCGATTGAGGGACTCGCGCCGGTTGCTGCCGACGATGACGCCTGCCTTGTGCCTCTTCATGTGCCGGCTCCTGTTTCGACGGGTTTTGGCGCAAGCGCGTCGCTTGCCGGGATCCCCGTCAAGCAACGATACCGAGATACGCGCGCCGAAGCTCGGGCGTGCGAAACAAATCGGCCGGCGCGCCTGCGGCCGCGATCCTGCCTTCCTCCAGCAGGTACGCGCGCTGCGCGAGGTCGAGCGCCATGACGACGTTCTGCTCGACGAGCAGCACCGCCGTACCCGCGGCGTGGACGTCGCGGATCGCGCCGAACATCGCGAGCACCATCGCGGGCGAGAGACCGAGCGAAGGCTCGTCCAGCAGAAGCAGGCGCGGGCGCGCCATCAGCGCACGGCCGATCGCGACCATCTGCTGCTGTCCGCCCGACAGCGCGCCGGCCGGCGCGTCGAGCTTGTCCCGCACCGCGGGGAACAGCGTGCAGACGTATTCCAGCGTGCGGCTGCGCTCGCGGCGCGCCGCCGGCACGTAGCTGCCGATCTCCAGGTTCTCGCGCACCGTCATGCGCACGAACAGACGGCGGCCTTCCGGCACCAGCGCGATGCCGGCGGCGCAGAACCGGTGCGGCGCCAGCGCGCGCAGGTCGCGGCCATCGATCGACAGCGCGTCGGCGGTGGCGGGCTGCAGCCCCGCGAGCGCGTTGATGAGCGTGGTCTTGCCGGCGCCGTTGGGACCCACGACGCAGACGAGCTCGCCGGCGCCGATCGTGAGCGAGACGTCCCACAGCGCCGGCGCCAGGCCGTAGCGAACGCGGAGGTTGCGCACTTCAAGCATGGGGCACGCCCAGATACGCGGCCGCGACGTCGGCGCGCGCCATCACGTCCGCGGCCTTGCCTTCGGCGAGCACCTTGCCCTGGTCCAGCACGACGACGCGATCCGACAGCTCGTTCACCACGCGCATCACGTGCTCGACCAGCACGATCGTCGTGCCCTGCGCGCGAATCCGCCGGACGAGCGCGACCGCCTCGTCGATCTCAGCGGGGGCCAGCCCCGACAGCACTTCGTCCAGCATCACGAGCCGGGGCGACGAGGCGAGCGCGCGCGCGAGCTCGAGGAACTTCGTCTGGTGGAGATTGAGCTCCGCCGGCAGTCTGTCGGCGCGCGCCTCGAGGCCGGTGAAGGCGAGCCAGCGCAGCGCCGCGGCGTCGGCGGCGCGGCGGTCGAGCGCGGCGCGGCCGAAGAGCGCGGCCAGCGCCACGTTGTCGCGCACCGACAGATGCGCGAACGGCCGCGGAATCTGGTACGTGCGGGCGATTCCGGCGCGCGCGATCCGGTGCGCCGGCATCAGCGCAAGGTCGTGGCCGGCGAACAGCGCGCTGCCGGCGTCGGCGCGGTAATGGCCGCTGACGACGTTGATCAGCGTCGACTTCCCGGAGCCGTTCGGCCCGATGATGCCGAGGATCTCGCCGGCGCGGATGTCGAGGTCCACGCCGGCGAGCGCGCGCACGCCGCGAAACGATTTCGCGAGACCGCGGATCCGGACGAGCGGCTCGGCGGGGGCGCCGGAACGGGCCGGCGGCGTGTCTGCGGCGGCGGCCAGCGCGGCGTCGGCGTGCACGACGACGCGCTCCGCCTCGGCGGGTCCGGGGGCGGACCCTTGCCGCCGGCCGAACCGCGACGCGACGAGCGCGAGCACGCCGTCGGGCATGAACAGCACGGCCGCCACCAGGATGGCGCCGCTGATCGCCTTGCCGGCCAGCGCGTGATCGGCGGCGGTCGACGCGTACAGCAGCATCGTGATCGCGACGGCGCCGATCGCCGGCCCCGCCCAGTGACGCGTCCCGCCGAGCACGCTCATCAGGATCACCGTCAGCGGCACGGTGATGTTGAACGTGCTGCCCGCGGTCACGTACGAGACGAACAGCGCCTGCATGCCGCCGGCGGCGCCCGCCAGCGCACAGGAGATGCCGAACGCGACGAGCTTGTAGCGAAACGTCGGCACGCCCATCACCTCGGCCGCGTCCTCGTCGTCGTGGATCGCGAAGAGGCCCACGCCGAGCGGCGAGCGCGGTATCAGGCGCGCGATCCCGAGCGTGACGACGGCGAGCGCCAGCGCCATCAGGTAGAACGATCCGGAGGGCGTCGGCGCCAGCGCGGGGACCACAACGGCGGACAGGTACACGCCGGGTCCGCCGTCGATCGGCGTGTTCAGCACGAGCGTCGCCAGCACGAAGGTCACGGCGAGCGTCAGCAGCGCGAACAGCTCGCCGCGGACCCGCTTCACGCGGAACACGACGGCGCCGAGCGCCACGCCCAGCAGCGCCGCGAGCAGCGCCGCCGCCGGCAGCGTCCACAGGAACGGCACGTCGAACTTGCCTGCGAGCACCGCGGTGGTGTACACGCCGACGCCATAGAACGCGCCGTGACCGAACGAAAAATAGCCGGAATACCCCGAGAGGATGTTCCACGACGTGGCCAGCACGATCCAGTGCAGCACCAGGTACAGGAACGACTCGTAGAACGCCGGCAGCCGCAGGAACGGAACGACGGCCAGCGCCGCCCCCGCCGCGACGATCGCGACCAGCGTGCGGTCGGGCTTCAGGCGCGTCCCGGCCGCAGCAGCAACAGCGCGATCAGCAGCGTGAACGACACCAGCGGCGCCCACGAGGGCGATGCGAACGCCATCGTCAGCGCCTCGCTCACGCCGATGATGATGCCGGCCGCCAGCGGCCCGAGCGCTGTGCCGAGCCCGCCCAGCATCACCGCGGCGAAAACGACGCCTACCCACGCGTAGATCTGCGACGGCGTCAGCGTGAAGCCGAGCGCCAGGCAGACACCGGCGATGCCCGCGAGGGCGCCGCACACGCCGGCGAGCAGCAGCTCGTGCTTGCGCCGGTCGATGCCGAACGCCGCCGCCACCGGCGCGTCCTCCGCGAGCGCGCGCAGCGCGCGGCCGAGGTCGGTATAGCGCATCGCCGCCCAGATCCCGAAGCACAGCACGATCGCGAACGAGAGCGTCAGGAGCTCCGGTACAGGGACGAACAGCGGGCCGATCCGGAACTTCTCGCCGGCGTACACCGACTCCAGCTTGCGGAAGTCGGCGGTCCAGATGCCCTGGATGCCCGCCTCGATGATCGCCGTCAGGCCGAACGTGGCCAGCAGCGAATTGAGCGGCGACACCGCGAAGCGCGCGAGGAGCCACTGGACGGCCACGCCGAGCGCGAAGAACAGCGGGACGATCAGCGTGAGCGTCAGCAGCGGGTCCATGCCGCCGACGCTCGCGAGCTGGTAGCAGAGGTACGCGGCCAGGAACGCGAACCCGAAGTGCGCGAGGTTGATGATGTGCAGCAGCCCCCACGACAGACCCACGCCGAGTCCGAGGAGGCCGTACAGGCTGCCGATGAACACGCCCGACAGCGCGGACTGCGCGACGAGCGTGGCGCCGGGCAGCGTCATTGCACTTGCAGCGTGGCGCCCTTCGCGGCGTACTCCTTCGGGAACACGGTCACCCAGCGGCCGTTCTGCACCTGCTTGACGCGCATGAGGTCGTCGCCGTAGTTGCTCGGGCCGTCGAAGCGCAGCTTGCCCTGGATCGTGTCGATCTTGTGCGTCTTGAGGTACGCGGCGATCGCCTTGTCGTCGAGGCTTCCGGCGCCGCGCACGCCCGCCTCGAGGATCTGCCACGCCGTGTACGAGGCGGCCGCCTGCACCTCGACCGCCGTGTCCGGGATGCCGGCCTTCGCCGCGCGCTCGTGGTAGAGGGCGATGAATTCGGCGGCGCCGGGCGCGTCGCTGTACGGCGGGTGCTCCTCGAACACGGTCATCGACATCGCGTTGCTGGCGAGCGGCGACTTCGACATCGGACCCGGCGCCGGATACATGTAGAAGTGTTCGGCCGGCTTGTAGTCGATCTTGTTCATCGCCTCCAGCAGCTGGTTGCCTTCGAGGCCGATCGCGCCGACCCAGACGAAGTCGGGCTTCGCGTCCTTGATGCGCGCGGCGATCGGGCCGTAGTCGAGGTTGCCGAAGTCCCATTCGAGGAACAGCACTTCGTTGAGGCCGCGCTTCTTCGCGACCTCGCGCGCGCCGAGCGACATGAAGTGGACGGACGGGAACTTGCTCGTCACCACCGCGATGGTCTTTGGCGGCTTGCTCGACGCTGCCAGCGCGTCAAACACGGTGTTGGGGACGGTGGTGGCGGGATCCGCGCCGAGCGACCACGCCGGGAACTGCATGTCGTACTTCGCGAGCGACGGAATGCCGAACGTGTGATGCACCAGCACCTTGTTGTAGCGCTGCGCGACGCCCATGGCCGACAGGATCGCGCCCGTGGCGTACGGCCCCATCAGCAGGTCGACCTTGTCGGCGGTCACGAGCTGCTCGTACAGCGTGCGCGCGAGCTCGGGCTTCGACTGGTCGTCCTTGACGATCCACTCGACCTGGCGCCCGAGCAGGCCGCCGCGCTTGTTGAGCTGCTCGACGTAGATCTCGCCGACGACCTTGTGCACGAGCGCCGTGGCCGCGAGCGGTCCCGTCAGCGCGAGCGTGCTGCCAATGCGGATCGGCGGCTCCGCCGCCTGCACACCGGCCGACGTGGCCGCCGCAACCACGCACACGCCCATCGCCAGCGCCAGCCGCCGTGCCATTCCTCGAACGTCAGTCATCCTGTCCTCCTCAGTGGTCGATCTGATTCGCGCCGCTCTTCCGCGGCGTCGCTGGAATGCGCTGCCCCGGGCGCGATGTTCTTACGCGGGAGCGGGCGCTTCGTGATTGACGATGAAGTCCGGCGGCACCGGCGGCCCCCAGACGTAGAACGAATCCTCGGGCGGGTGATCGGCGGCCGGCCACTCGACGTCGGCCGGGACGAAGTCGATGCCGTACGAATACTCGGCCCAGCTTCCCCACGGATCCTGCACGTAATAGAAGTAGTTCGAGCCGAGCACGTGCCGGCCCACGCCCCAGCCGTGCGTGTAGCCCTGCGCGCGCAGCTGCTCGGCGCCGAGGCCGACATCGTCGATGCTCGCGACGTCCCAGCTGGAATGGTGGTAGCCCGGCGCGTGCGACTTCGCGAACGCCACCAGGTGATGATCGCTGGCGTGCGGGCCGTGCATGAACGCGATGATGTCGCCCGAGCGATCCGACAGCCGCAGCCCCAGGACGTCGCCGTAGAACGCGACCTGGCGCAGGACGTCGGGCGTGAAGAGCAGCACGTGCGACAGGTGACGCGGCCGCGCCTTCGGCGCGCCGCTGCGGCTCGGCGCCGCAGGCTTGCCGGGCGCGACGGCGATCTGCGCCGCCGGCGACGCCTTCACGGCCGGCGAGACCTTCGGCGCGACGACCACCTGGACCGGCGTACCGTCGGGATCGACGGTCCACGCCCCCTGGCCGTCCGACAACGGATGCGGCGCGCACGCGGGACCGCGTGCCTGGAGACGGCGCGCGAGGGTGGCGTAATCGTCCTCGTACGCGCCGAAGCGAAGGTACTGGAGCTTCTTCGGCTGGCCGTTGGCGTGGACGCTGCCCCAGCAATGGGGATGGCCGTGCGTGTACAGGTCGAGCCGGTTGCCATCGACACGAACGTCGAGGCCGAAAGCGCGATAGAAGCGCTCCGCGGGCTCCAGCGCGGGCACGCTGAACACGAAGCGATCGACCGAGTGGACGCCGACGGCGTTGGCACGGCGAGGGGGGGTGTTTTCCATGGTTGTGCCTACGAGCTTGCGAGGGCTGCGCGAGGTTGCTGCAGCCCTTGCGATTTGTCAATTTCGGACGTTCGTTCGACATGGACTCGCGCGCGGCGCGAGGGCCGCCCGCGCGCGACAGCCATAACTGCCGCGGGCGGCGCGGCCGGGGCACCCGCGAGGCGTCCGGCGGCGTGCGGGCGGGCCGGAAGCGCCGCCACGAAGGGCGGCGGCACCCGCCGGTCCGGGCGTTCAGGCGTAGGACAACGGCATGTTAAAATAAGACGCACGCTTTCAAGGGTTTGGCCATTGTACCGGCGCTGCGGGCTGCTTGGCGCGTGGACGCCGGGCGCAGATGGGCCCCCCGCGTTTTGACATCCGCCGCCGTTGTGAGATACAACGGCCCGAAGTTGCCGTGAGCGGCACCGTTCTTGCTAAAGATCGGTCGTCCTGACGATAAAGCCGCAAGGGGGAATGCCAATGTCCGCTGCACAGCCTCGCCCCGCCGCCGCCTCCGGCGTCGTGTCCGAGCTCGCCTTTGCGCGGGCCCAGCGCAACACGGTCCTGATCGTCGACGACCTGTTCTCCAGCCGCCTGCTGCTGGCGGAGATCGTTCGCCAGATCGACGGCAAGCTGAACCTCGAACTGTTCGACACGCCGTCGCGCGCGCTGGAGTTCGCGCGCAACAATCGCGTCGACATCGTCCTCACCGATTACAAGCTGCCGGAGTTCGACGGCATCGAGCTCGTGAAGCAGCTCCGTGCGCTGCCCCATTGCGTCGACGTCCCGATCGTCGTGATCACCGTCGTGGACGACCGCAAGATCCGCTACGACGCGCTGGAGGCCGGCGCGACCGACTTCCTGATCAAGCCGCTCGACGACCACGAGACGCGCGCGCGCTGCGCGAACCTCCTCGAGCTTCGCCGTCACAAGATCGTCCTGTCGGACCAGGCGCGCGTGCTCCAGTACCAGGTGGACAAGTCCGTCGCCGAGATCCACGAGCGCGAGCTCGAGACGCTCGCCAAGCTCGCGAAGGCCGGCGAGTTCCGCGACAAGACCACCGGCAACCACCTGATGCGGATGGCCAAATATTCCGCCCTCACCGGACAGAACCTCGGCCTCGGCGCCGAGACCGTTCACGTGCTCGAGGTGGCCGCGCCGATGCACGACATCGGCAAGATCGGCATCCCGGACTCCGTGCTGCTGAAGGAAGGACCGCTCAACAGCGCCGAGCAGGACCTGATGCGCACGCATCCGCGCATCGGCTACGACATTCTCAAGGGCAGTCCGTCGAAGTACCTCTCGATGGGCGCGATCATCGCGCTCGGCCATCACGAGAAGTTCGACGGCTCCGGCTATCCGAACGGCCTCCACGCCGAGGACATTCCGTTGGTGGCGCGCATCGTCGCCGTCGCCGACGTGTTCGACGCGCTCGTTTCGGAGCGCCCGTACAAGCGCGCGTGGCCGGTCGAGGAAGCGATCGATTTCATGAAGACACAGCGCGGCAAGCATTTCGATCCGCGCTGCGTGGACGCCTTCCTTGCCGATCGCGGCCGCATCCAGGTGATCCTCGACGAATTCGGCGACTGAGCGGCGCCGTAGAGATCGTTTGCTATAGTCGCCGGGCTCCAACGAGCCCGCCATGGCGACAGAACTGCCCGCAACTGTAGACGCCGCCACGCTCTCGCTCGCGTGGGGCATTCCGTTCGCGGGTCTCTTGCTGTCGATCGCGGCGATACCGCTGGTCGCGCCGAAATTCTGGCACGCGCACTACGGCAAGTTCGCGCTGGGATGGGCGCTCGCCTTCGTCATTCCATTCGCCGCCGTCCACGGCGGCGGCCACGCGCTCCACGAAGTGGCGCACGCGCTGGTGGCCGAATACGTCCCGTTCCTGGCGGTGCTGTTCGCGCTGTTCACCATCTCCGGCGGCATCTGCGTCCGCGGGCAGTTCCGTGCGACCCCGGCGCTCAACACGGCCATCCTGGCGCTCGGCGCGTCGCTCGCGAGCATCATGGGCACGACCGGCGCGTCGATGCTGCTGATCCGCCCGCTGCTGACGGCCAATGAAGGCCGGCGCTACCGCGCTCACGCCGTCGTGTTCTTCATCCTGCTCGTCGGCAACGTCGGCGGCGCGCTGTCGCCGCTCGGCGACCCGCCGCTCTTCATCGGCTTCCTGAAGGGCGTCGACTTCTTCTGGACGACGCGCGCGCTCGCGTGGCCGACCGCGGCGCTCGTCGCGGCGCTCCTCGTGCTGTTCTACGCGGTCGACCGCACGCTGTTCGCGCGCGAGCCGGAATGGCTGTCCGAGCACCGCCACCGGCTGCACGTCGGCGTCACGGGCACGGTGAATTTCCTGCTGCTGGCCGGCGTGATCGGCGCCGTGCTGATGTCGGGCCTGTGGAAGCCCGGGATCACGATCGACGTCCTCGGCACGCCCGTGCCGCTGCCGGCGCTGCTTCGCGACGCGATCCTGATCGCGCTGGCAGGCGCGTCGCTCGCGATCACGCCGCGCGAGATACGCGAGCACAACGTCTTCCACTGGGAGCCGATCGTCGAGGTGGCGAAGATCTTCGCCGGAATCTTCGTCACCATCATCCCGGTGCTGATGATCCTCGCGGCGGGCCGCGACGGCGCCCTCGGCTGGCTCGCGCAATTCGTGCGGGGGCCCGGCGGCGCGCTCGATGACGTGGCGATCTTCTGGACCACCGGCTTGTTGTCGGCGTTCCTCGACAACGCGCCGACCTACCTGGTGTTCTTCAATCTTGCCGGCGGCGACGCGCAGGTGCTGATGGGGTCGCTCGCGAACACGCTGAAGGCGATCTCGATGGCGGCGGTCTACTTCGGCGCCCTCACCTACATCGGCAACGCGCCCAACTTCATGATCAAGGCCATCGCGGAGGACCGCGGCGTGGCGATGCCGAGCTTCTTCGCCTACTTTGCGTGGGCGTCGCTGCTGATGATGCCGCTGCTCTTCGTCGCCGGGACGTTCATGCTGTAGCGCCGGCGCATCCGCGGCCTCAGCGCCCCTTGGCCGCGCGCCAGGCGGCGAACTCGCTCGCCGTGGCAGGGTCGGTGGCGGGATAGAGGCCGAGGATCGAATGGCCCTGGTGCACCTTCTCGGTCACGAAATCCTCGAATGCCGTCATTTCCACCGCCTCGTCGGCGAGCTCGGCGGCGAGATGCGCCGGCAGCACCACGACGCCCTCGCCGTCGCCGACGACGACGTCGCGCGGAAACACGGGCGCGTCGCCGCAGCCGATCGGCACGTCGATGTCGATCGCCTGGTGGAGCGTGAGGTTGGTGGGCGACGCGGGCCGGTGGTGATACGCGGGGATGGCGAGCTCCGCGATCTCGGGCGAGTCGCGGAAGCCGCCGTCGGTGACCACGCCCGCGACGCCGCGCATCATCAGCCGCGCGACGAGGATCGACCCTGCCGACGCGGCCCGCGCGTCCTTGCGGCTGTCGATCACCATCACGGCGCCGGGCGGGCACTCCTCGATCGCCTTGCGCTGCGGGTGGCCGCGGTCCTTGAACACGGTGATCGGATTCAGGTCCTCGCGCGCGGGGATGTAACGCAGCGTGAACGCCTCGCCCACCATGTTCTCGCGCTGCGCGCCGAGGGGATGGACGTCCTGGATGAACTGATGGTGCAGGCCGCGCTTGAACAGCGCCGTCGTGAGCGTTGCGACGCTCACGGTCTTCAGCTTCGCGCGCGTGCGATCGTCGAGTTTCACGCTTCCTCCCTGCCCGCGGGCAGCAGCAGCATGTGCATGCGGAATGGCCCGTGCGCGCCCAGCACGATCGTTTGCTCGATGTCGCCGGTGCGCGACGGCCCCGAGATCATGTTCACCGCGCGTGGCATCGTCCGGCGTTCACGCCGCAGCAGCGCGAACGCGTCTTCCATGCTGGCGACGATGCGGTCGGCACGCACCACGGCGACGTGCGTGTCCGGCAATAGCGCCGTCGCCGTGGGCGTGGCGGCGCCGGACGTCATGACCAGCGTGCCCGTCTCGGCGATCGCGCAAAAGCACCCGGTGATGCCGAGGCGGTCGCCCCCGGCCGTCGGCCGGCTCTCGATTGCCAGGTCCGCGCCGCGCCAATCGAGACGGGCGAATTCCGGCCAGCAGACTCCCGCACGCGTGTGCTGCTCCGCCAGCGCCGGGGGCAGCACCAGCGCGTGGAGATAGCGCGCCACCGCGGCCGGAATGTCGGCGACGGCGGCGATGGGCTCGACGGTGCTGGCGAGCATCGTGGCGCGCTGCACGAAGCGCGCGACGAGGTCGGCGGCCATCGCCGGCCGCGGCCCGTGGCCGTGCGCGGCGACGAAGGCCTCGGCGCCGGACCGTGCGCCGCCGCCGCCGCCCGCGGGCCGGCCGAGCGCGGCGCGGACGCGCTTCAGGATGGCGTCGCGGGCCGCGCGCGGGTCCGTGTCGCACGGCGAGGCGCCGGCGGTCATTTGATGTTGCGGCGGACGAAATCCGCCATGCGCTGCACTCCGTTTTCGATCGCGTCCGTCGACGCCGCGTACGAAAAACGGATGTGCTGCCCCTCCCCCGGCACGCGCCGCCCGAAGTGGATGTCCGCGAGGACGGCCACGCCGGCTTCCGTCAGCAGGCGCTTCCTGAAGGTCTCGGAATCGTTGCAGCCGGTCATCCGGCAGGCGTCGGTGACGTTGGGCCACGCGTAGAAGGCGCCGCCGGGCGTGGCGCACTCGACCCCCGGCACCTCGTTCAGCAGCCGCACGATGAGGTCGCGGCGCTCGAGGAAGCGCTGGCGCATCATTTCCGCGGCGTCCTGCGGGCCGGTGATCGCCGCCACGGCCGCCCACTGCGAAATCTGCGACGCGCACGATTCGGTGTTCGTGATCCAGCGCGTGAACACCGGTGCCAGCGTCCGGTTGGCGACGTATCCGATGCGCCAGCCGGTCATCGCCCAGGTCTTGGACGCGCCGTCGCTGATCACCGTGCGCTCCAGCATCCCGGGGCGCGTGGCGAGCGAGTCGAAGCGGCCGTCGTACACGAGGCGCGAGTAGATCTCGTCGGCGAACACCCAGACCTGCGGATGCTCGGCGAGAATCGCGGCGATCGCGTCGAGGTCGGCCGCGTGCAGGATTCCCCCTGTGGGATTCTGCGGCGTGTTGAGGATCAGCAGTCGCGTCTTGGGCGTGATCTTCGCCGCGAGCTCGGCGGGGTCGAACGCGAACGCGCGCGATTCGCGGAGGTACACGGGCACCGGCACCGCGCCGTTGGCGACGATCTGCGATTCGTAGATGGGAAATCCCGGCACCGGGTAGATGACTTCGTCGCCGACCCCGTAGTCGGTGACCGACGCGATCGTGTAGGCGATGAACGGCTTGGCGCCGGCCGCGACCACCACGTCGTCGGGACGGATCGCGAGCCCGCGCCTCGATCCCAAGTCCTGCGCGGCGGCGGCGCGGAGCTCGTCGATGCCCGCCGACGGCGTGTATCCGTGCTTGCCGTCGCGGATCGCGGCGATCGCAGCGTCCTGCACGTGCTGCGGCGTCGGGAAGTCGGGCTGCCCGATGCAGAACGACACGATGTCCTGCCCGGCGCGGATCAGCGCGTTGACCTCGGCGAGCACCACGAAGGCGTTCTCGGTGCCGAGCGAATCGCCGCGGCGCGACAGGCGTGGGACGACCGATGCGGCGGTGTGGGGTGCGTTCATCGTCCTGCTCCTTCGCGGCGCGCCTGGGCGCGGTAGAGCTCGCGGAACGTGCGGCCGGCGGGTGCCGGCATGTCGCGTTCGCGCGTCCAGCCGCCGCCGAGCGGCAGCCTTCCGATCATGCCATCCCGGCGTGCCAGCAGGCGCATGAGCCGCACGCCGACGCTGGACGCGACCCCGTACCAGCCTGGCCGGCGGGCGAACCATGCCCACAGCCGGACACCTGCGCGCTCCCGCCAGGCGCCGAGGCCGCGCTCGAACGTCTTCTCGCGCAGGCGCCGCTGCAACTCCGGCAGCGGGATCTTCACCGGGCACACGACGCCGCACTGGTTGCAGAGCGTCGACGCATGCGGCAGGTCCGGCGCGTTCTCGAGGCCGGCGTACATGGGCGTCAGCACCGCGCCGATCGGCCCGGGGTAGACCCAGCCGTACGAATGGCCGCCGATGTTCTGGTACACGGGGCAGTGGTTCATGCACGCGCCGCAGCGTATGCAGCGCAGCGCCTCCCGCACGTCGCTCGCCAGCACGGCCGTGCGGCCGGCGTCCACGAGGATGAAGTACATGTGCTCGGCGCCGTGGAACTCGCCGTCGCCCTTCGTCCCGGTCAGGATGTCGACGTAGTTGGAGATCGACTGACCCGTGGCCGAGCGCGGCAGCAGCCGCATCAGCGTCGCGACGTCCTCCAGCGTGGGCACGATCTTCTCGATGCCGGAGATCGCCACGTGCACCTTCGGCAGCGTCGTGGTGAGCGTGGCGTTGCCTTCGTTCGTCACGAGCACGACGGAGCCCGTCTCCGCGACGAAGAAGTTGCCGCCCGAGATGCCCATGTCGGCCGTGAGGTAGTGCTCGCGCAGCACGCCGCGCGCCTCGAGGCAGAGCGCCTCGATGTCGTCCTTCCTCGGCGTGCCGTGACGCTGGTGGAAGAGGTCCGCGACCTCGTCCCGGGACTTGTGCAGCGCCGGGCCGATGATGTGCGACGGCGGCTCGTAGTCGTTGATCTGCAGGATGTACTCGCCCAGGTCCGTCTCTACCACCGTGAGGCCCGCCGCCTCGATCGCGTGGTCGAGCGCCGACTCCTCCGACACCATCGACTTCGACTTGATGATCTTGCGCACGCCGTGGCGCGCGGCGATGTCGAGCACCAGCCGGTTGACGTCGGCGGGGGTCTCGGCCCACAGCACCGTTGCGCCGCGCGCGGTGGCGTTCTCCTCGAACAGCGTCAACCACACGTCCAGATCGTCGAGCGCGCGCTGACGGATGGCGCGCGCGGCCTCCCGCGTGGCCTCCACGTCGTCGAGCTCCGTCAGCGCGTCGCGCCGCGCGGGCACGAACTTGCCCTGGAACTTGCGCAGGCTCAGCTGGAGCTGGGCGTTGTCCAGGCTGTCGTGCGCCCGGGCCTTGAAGTGCATCGATGCGACTTGCATGGCGTCCGATCAGGGAGGCGGTGCGGCGCCGGCCAGTATTTCCGCGATGTGCAGGACCCGCGTGCGGCTGTCGCCGCTGCGGCGCAGCCGCCCTTCGATGTTCAGCATGCAGCCGAGATCGCCCAGCACCACGGCGTCGGCGCCGGTGGCGCGAACGTTCCGGCACTTGTTGTCGGCGAGCCGCGCCGATATGTCGCCGAACTTGATCGAGAACGTGCCGCCGAAGCCGCAGCACGTTTCGCAGTCCGCCATCTCGGTGAGCTCGACGCCGGGGACGTTGGCCAGCAGCGCGCGCGGCTGGCGTTTCACGCCCATTTCACGCAGGCCCGCGCAGCAGTCGTGATAGGTCACCCTGCCGTCGAACCGTCCTGGCGGGGACGCGAGCGCGAGCACGTTCTCGAGGAAATCGGTGAGCTCGTACGTCCGGGCGGCGAGCGCGGCGACGCGCGCCGACATCGTGGCGTCGCCGGCGAAGAGATCGGCATAGTGCGTCCGGATCATCCCGCTGCACGAGCCGGACGGCGCGACGACGTAGTCGCAGCCTTCGAACTCGCCGACCAGCTTTCGCGCCAGCGCCACCGCGTCCGCGCGATCGCCCGAGTTGTGCGCCGGCTGGCCGCAGCAGGTCTGCGTGGGCGGCACCACGACGTCCGCACCCCCCGCCTCGAGCAGCCGGATCGCCGCGAAGCCGATCGAAGGCCGCATCAGGTCGACGAGGCAGGTGACGAAAAGGCCGACGCGCATCGGAGTCGCCGGGAGCGGGCAATCCCGGCTAGAGGAAGCGCGACTGCGTGAGCGCGATGACGCAGAGCCCCATCAGCGGCTGGGGCAGGATGCCGAGGAGCAGCAACAGCACGCCGTTGGTGGACAGCAGCACGCGGGCGTCCCCGCGCGTATCGAGCGGCGACCGGTCGACGGCATCGTCGAAATACATCAGCTTGACCACCCGCAGGTAATAGAACGCGCCCACCAGCGACGCCACGACGGCCGCGACGGCGAGCCAGACGAACCCGGCGTTGACCGCCGCCTCGATCACCGAAAACTTGGCGTAGAAGCCGACGGTGGGGGGCAGCCCGGCGAGGGAGAACATGACGAGCAGCATGATGAACGCGAACCACGGCGAGCGCTGGTTCAGCCCCTTGAAGTCGTCGAGCTGCTCGCACTCGAAGCCGGCGCGCGACAGCAGCATGATGATGCCGAAGGACGCGAGGCTCGTGAACACGTAGGTGATCGTGTAGAACATGGCGGCGGAGAAGCCGTTGAGGTCGGCGGCGAGGAAGCCGAGCAGCATGAACCCCATGTTCGCGATCGTCGAATACGCGAGCATCCGCTTGATGTTCGTCTGCGCGATCGCGATCAGGTTGCCCAGCACCATCGACAGCAGCGACAGCACGATCAGCATGCCCTGCCAGTCGAACGCCGAGCCCTGCAGCGCGCCGGACAGCAGGCGCAGCGTCAGCGCGAACGCGGCCAGCTTGGGGGCCGTGCCGATCAGCAGCGTGATCGCCGTGGGCGCGCCCTGGTAAACGTCCGGCACCCACATGTGGTACGGCGCCGCGCCGAGCTTGAACGCGATGCCCGACACCACGAACACGAGTCCGAAGGTCAGCAGCAACGGGTTGGCCTGCTTGCCCAGCACAGACCGCGCGACGGTGTCGATGTCGAGCGACCCGGTGGCGCCGTAGATCATCGACAGGCCGTACAGCAGCATTCCCGACGCGAGCGCGCCCAGGACGAAATACTTCATCGCGCCCTCGGCCGCGCCCGGATGGTCGCGGGCGAGGGCCACCATCGCGTACAGCGAGAGCGACAGCAGCTCGAGGCCGAGATACAGCGTCAGGAAGTTGTTGCCCGAGACCATCACCTGCATGCCGAGCAGCGCGAACAGCGTGAGCACGAACGTCTCGCCATGGAACAGGCTGCGGGCGACGAGATACGTGCGAGAGTAGAAGAGCATCAGCGAGACGGCGATGAAGCAGCCGATGCGGAGGAAGTCCGCCAGCATGTCGTCGACGACCATGTTGTTGAACGCCTTGGTGGCGTCGAGCTGCATGGTCTTGATCGTGACGCAGGTCGCGACGAGCAAGGCGAGCTGCGTGAGCCAGTAGCTGACGTGGCGGCGGCCGTCGCTGACGAACAGGTCGATCACCAGGATCAGGCACGCCGCCGTCAGGATGACGATTTCCGGCAGGATGGGTGTGAGGTTGGGCATCGTGGCGCCGATCAGAGTCCTTCGCCCAGCTTGGATTTCGCGACGTGCGCGAGGAGGTCCGCCACGGAAGTGTGCATGACGTCGATGAACGGCCGCGGCCACACGCCCATGGCGAGCACGGCGAGCGCCACCAGCGCCAGCAGCCAGAACTCGCGGCGGTTGAGGTCCTGCAGCTCGGCGACGTGCGCATTGCCGATGTCGCCGAAGATCACGCGCTTGTACATCCACAGCGTGTAGGCGGCGCCGAGGATCATCGTGATCGCCGCCGCGAAGCCCAGCCAGAACTTCGCCTGCACGGCCGCGAGGATGACGAGGAACTCGCCGACGAATCCCGACGTGGCTGGCAGCCCGGCGTTGGCCATCGCGAACAGCATCATGAAGGCTGCGAACTTGGGCATGCGGTTCACGACCCCGCCATAGTCGGCGATCATCCGCGTGTGCATGCGGTCGTACATGACGCCCACGCAAAGGAACATCGCCGCCGACACGAACCCGTGCGAGATCATCTGCGCAAGCGCGCCCTCGACGCCGAGCTGGCTGAAGAGGAAGAACCCGAGCGTGACGAAGCCCATGTGCGAGATCGACGAATAGGCGATCAGCTTCTTCATGTCGGCCTGCACCAGCGCCACGAAGCCGATGTAGACGACGGCGATCAGCGACAGCGTGATCACGAACGTCGACAGGTAGCGTGATGCGTCCGGCAGGATCGGCAGGATGAAGCGCACGAACCCGTACGCGCCGATCTTGAGCGTCACGGCCGCGAGCACCACCGAGCCGCCGGTGGGCGCCTCGACGTGGGCGTCCGGCAGCCACGTGTGCACCGGCCACATGGGGACCTTGACGGAGAACGCCATGAAGAACGCGACGAACAGGAACACCTGCGTCCGCAGCGCCAGCGGGACGTCGTACCAGTCGAGGATCTCGAACGTGTCCGACACGCTGTACAGATAGATCAGCGCGACCAGCATCAACAGCGAGCCCAGCAGCGTGTACAGGAAGAACTTGATCGCCGCGTAGACGCGGTTGGGGCCACCCCAGACGCCGATGATCAGGTACATCGGGATCAGCATCGCCTCGAAGAACACGTAGAACAGGATGCCGTCGAGCGCGCAGAAGACGCCGTTGATCAAGCCGGACTGGATGAGGAACGCCGCCATGTACTGCGCGACGCGCGTCTGGATCACCTCCCAGCCCGCCCACACGACCAGGATCGTGATGAAGCTGTTGAGGAGGATGAACAGCACCGAAATGCCGTCGACGCCGAGGTGATAGCGGATGTCGAAGCGCGGGATCCACTCCGACACCTCGGCGAACTGCATCGCGCTCGTGGCGACGTCGAAGCGCGTGTACAGCGGGATCGTCACCAGGAAGCCCGCGATGGCGCCGACAAGCGCGATCCAGCGCGTCACCGAGGCGTCGCGGTCGTTGCCGCGGCCGGCGGCCAGCACGACCAGCCCGGCGGCGATCGGCACCCAGATGGAGAGGGAGAGATAGGGCGTCATCGTCAGCGCACCGCCGCCCACCACGCCAGCAGCGCGAAGACGCCGACGATCATCGTGAAGGCGTAGTGATAGACGTAGCCCGTCTGGATCTCGCGCATCAGCGCCGACGCCCACGCCACGACGCGCGCGGCCCCGTTGACGAAGAACCCGTCGATGATCCTGCGGTCACCCACGCCGGACGCGAGGTTCCCCACTTCGCGCGCACCGCCGGCGAAGAACCAGTCGTTGAACTTGTCGAAGTAGTACTTGTTGTCGAGCAGCGTGTAGAGGCCGCCCGCGGCCTTCTTGAGCCGTTCCGGCAGCGCCGGGTTCACGAGGTAGCAGTACGCGGCGGCCGCGATGCCGGCGAGCGCCAGCCAGAACGGCGCGCTCGTCAGGCCGTGCAGCATGAACGGCACCACGCCGTGCCACTCTTCCTTCAATTCCGCCAGCACCGCATGCGATTCGCGGACGACGATCGCATTGCCGAAATAGTCGCCGAACAGCATCGGCTCGATATAGACCCAGCCGGCGTAAACGGACGGAATCGCGAGGAGGATCAGCGGCAGGGTCACCACCCACGGCGATTCGCGCGGCGGACCGCCGGCGTGGCCATGCGCGTCCGGCTCCTCCGCCGTGGCGGCGTGCGCGCTTTCATGCGCGTGGCTGTCGTCGTGGTGCGCGGCGCCTTCGCCCGCCGTGTCGAACCGCGGCGTGCCGTGGAACGCCAGGAACAGCATGCGGAACGAGTAGAACGCCGTGATGAACACGCCGGCCATCACCGCGAAGTAGGCGTAGCCGTGGCCCGGGATCTTCGACAGGTGAACCGCCTCGATGATCGCGTCCTTCGAGAAGAAGCCCGCGAACGGCGGGATGCCGGCCAGCGCCAGCGAGCCGATGACCGCGGTGATCCAGGTGATCGGCATGTACTTGCGCAACCCGCCCATCCTGCGGAGGTCCTGCTCGTGGTGGAGCGCGATGATCACGGAGCCGGCGCCGAGGAACAGCAGCGCCTTGAAGAAGGCGTGGGTCATCAGGTGGAAGATCGCGGCCGAGTAGGCCGACACGCCGAGCGCCACGGTCATGTAGCCGAGCTGCGACAGCGTGGAGTACGCGACGACGCGCTTGATGTCGTTCTGGATGATGCCGAGGAACGCCATGAACAGGGCCGTGGTGGCGCCGATGATCGTCACGAACGACAGCGCGGTGTCGGACAGCTCGAACAGCGGGCTCATCCGCGCGACCATGAAGATGCCGGCCGTCACCATCGTCGCCGCGTGGATCAGCGCGGAAATCGGCGTCGGGCCTTCCATGGAATCCGGCAGCCACACGTGCAGCGGCACCTGGGCGCTCTTGCCCATCGCGCCGATGAAGAGGCAGATGCACGTCACCGACATCAGCGACCATTGCGCCCCGCCCCACAGGTTGACCGTGGCGCCGGCGAGCTCCGGGGCCTTGGCGAACACCGGCGCGTAATCGAGCGTCCCGAAATAGGCCAGCACCAGGCCGATGCCCAGCACGAAGCCGAAGTCGCCCACGCGGTTGGCGAGGAACGCCTTGAGGTTGGCGTAGATCGCCGTGGGCCGCGTGTACCAGAACCCGATCAGCAGGTAGGAGACGAGGCCCACCGCCTCCCAGCCGAAGAAGAGCTGCAGGAAGTTGTTGCTCATCACGAGCATCAGCATCGCGAACGTGAAGAGCGAGATGTACGCGAAGAAGCGGGTGTAGCCCGGGTCGTCCGACATGTAGCCGATCGTGTACACGTGCACCATCAGCGACACGAACGTGACGACGAGCATCATCGTGGTGGTGAGCGGGTCGATCAGGAAGCCGATCGACAGCTTGAGGCCGCCGCTTTGCAGCCACGTGTAGACGTCGCCGTTGAACGTGTGGCCCGCCGACACGTCGCGGGAGATCACGTACGACGCCGCCAGCGCCACCGCCACGCCGAGGATGCACAGCGTGTGCGACGCGGCGCGGCCGAGCTTCGGCCCGAACAGGCCGACGATCACCGAGGCGACGAGCGGCGCCAGCGGCACGACGAGGTAGAGCGCGGGGGTGGCCATCGTCCGGGTCAGCCCTTCAGCGTGTCGAGGTCCTCGACGTCGATCGTGCCGACGTTGCGGAACAGCAGCACGAGGATGGCGAGGCCGATCGCCGATTCGGCGGCGGCGACGGTGAGGATGAAGAACACGAACACCTGCCCCTGCATGTCGCCGAGGTAGCGCGAGAACGCGATGAAGTTGAGATTGACGGCGAGCAGCATCAGCTCGATGGCCATGAGCACGAGGATGACGTTGCGGCGGTTGAGGAATATCCCCGCCATGCTGATCGCGAACATGATCGCGCCCAGCACGAGGTAGTGCGCCAGCGTCGGCGCCGTGAAAATCGACTGCACGTCCTCTCCCTTCGCCTGACGGCGACGGCGGGCGCAGCGCCCGCCATCCCCCCGAATGTCAGCTTTCCTTCTTCTCCACCGGCATGCGGATGAGGCGCACGCGGTCCTCGCGCCTCACCTTCACCTGCTTGCCGGGATCCTGGTATTTCGAATCCTTGCGCTTGCGATGCGTCAGCGTGATCGCCGCGACGATGGCCACCAGCAGCACGACGGCGGCGATCTCGAATGGATACACGTAGTCGACGTAGATCAGCCGTCCCAGCGCCCGCGTGTTGCTGCCCGCCACCGGCGGCGGCGCGCCCTCGCCCGCGCCGATGGCGCTCGCGGTGATCGCCAGCGCCATCTCGAGGAACACCAGCGCCCCCACGATGATGCCGAGCGGCACGTAGCTCCTGAACTTGAGGCGCAGGTCCTCGAAGTTCACGTCGAGCATCATGACGACGAACAGGAACAGCACCATCACCGCGCCCACGTAGACCAGCACGAGGGCGATCGCCAGGAATTCGGCCTGCAGCAGCAGCCAGATCGCCGACGCCGTGAAGAAGGCGAGCACGAGGAACAGCGCGGCGTGCACCGGATTGCGCGCCGTGATCACCCGCAGGCCCGCGAACACCAGGATCGCGGCGAAGAAGTAGAAGAGGAACGTCATCGGTAGCGGGCGTCGGCCGCGCGGTCGGCGGCGATCTGCGGCTCGTAGCGGTCGCCCACCGCGAGCAGCATTTCCTTGTTGTAGTACAGGTCGCCGCGGCGCTCGCCGTGGTACTCGAGGATGCGGGTCTCGACGATCGAGTCGACCGGACAGCTCTCCTCGCAGAAGCCGCAGAAGATGCACTTCGTGAGGTCGATGTCGTAGCGCGTGGTGCGCCGCGTGCCGTCGGCGCGCTGCTCGGACTCGATGGTGATCGCGAGCGCGGGGCACACCGCCTCGCACAGCTTGCACGCGATGCAGCGCTCCTCGCCGTTGGGATAGCGGCGCAGCGCGTGCAGGCCGCGGAAGCGCGGGCTCTGCGGCGTCTTCTCCTCCGGGAACTGCACGGTCACCTTGCGGGCGAACATGTGGCGCCCGGTCAGCATCAGGCCCCGTCCGAGCTCCAGCAGGAGCCAGGTGCCGAAAAGATCGCGGATTCGTTGCATCATCGCGGGCCTCCCGCCGGGCCGTCCCAAGGGAGGCCTGCTCCCCCTCCGGGGGCAGCGAACGAAGTGAGCGTGGGGGTCGTCATCCGGCTAGTGGAAAAGGTAAGCGAAGCGGGTCTGCATCATCGCGCCGATGAAGACGATCCATACCAGCGTGACGGGGATGAAGATCTTCCAGCCCAGCCGCATGATCTGGTCGTAGCGATAGCGCGGGAACGTCGCGCGCACCCACAGGAAGATGAACAGCACCGCCGACATCTTGAGGCCGAGCCAGACGATGCTGTCGCCGAACGGGTGCGCGCCGAACACCGAGACGTCGTTCAGGATGGGCAGCGGCGACAGCCAGCCACCGAGGAACATGACCGACGCCAGCGCGGCGATCAGGATCATGTTCATGTACTCGGCGAGGAAGAAGAGCGCGAACGTGATGCCTGAATATTCGACGTGGAAGCCCGCGACGATCTCCGACTCGCCTTCGGCGACGTCGAACGGATGGCGGTTGGTCTCGGCGATGCCCGAGATCAGGTAGACGACGAAGAGCGGGAACAGCGGCCAGATGTACCAGTGCGACCCGCCGCCCGACTGGCCGCGCACGATGTCGCCGAGGTTCAGGCTGTTGGCCGCCATCAGCACGCCCACCAGCGCGAAGCCCATCGCGATCTCGTACGACACGATCTGCGCCGCCGAGCGCAGGCAGCCCAGGAACGCGTACTTGGAGTTCGACGCCCAGCCGGCGAGGATCACGCCGTAGACGCCGATCGACGTCATCGCGAGGATGTAGAGGAGGCCCGCGTTGATGTTGGAGAGCACCAGCGTGTCGGTGAACGGGATCACCGCCCAGGCTGCGAGCGCCGGCCCGAGCGACAGCAGCGGCGCGAGGTAGAAGAGCCGCTTGTCCGCGCCGGCGGGGATGATCACTTCCTTGAACAGCAGCTTGAAGACGTCCGCGAAGGGCTGCAGCAGGCCGAGCGGGCCGACGCGATTCGGGCCGATGCGCACCTGCATCCAGCCGATCACCTTGCGCTCGGCGAGCGTGAGGTAGGCGACCGACAGGATCAGCGGAATGGCGATCACCACGATCTTCGCGATCGTCCAGACCGCGGGCCACGCGGGCGCCACCCACGACCACGCGGACGGTCCGAGGACCGACGAGAACGCCGAGACGATCGCGTCTTCCACGCTATGCGCGCTCCACCTGGACCGGACCGCTCATGCCCTCGAGACCGCACGTCGACGGATGCGCGGCGGCGATGCGGACCACGCCGGGCGGCACGCCGGCGTCGACCACCGCCGCCAGCACCGCGGCGCCGCGGCCCTGCGTGACCTTCACCTGCGCGCCCTCGGCGATGCCGAGCTGATCGAGCATCGACCGGTGCACGCGCGCCTTCGGCGCCCGGGCGTCGGTCGTGAGCTGCAGCGATTCCGCGCGGCGCACGACGGCGTCGGCGAAATAGATGGGGACGTCGGCGACCCGCTCGACGGGCGCGGCGCCGCCGGCCAGCGGCGCGAGCGTCGCGCGCGTGCCGTTGGCGAGCCGCGCCGCGAGGTCGCCGGCATCCGCGAGCACGACGTCGCGCACGTCCTCCGACGTGTCGGCGTCGAAGCCGGGGCGCCCGAGCATCGTCCCCAGCACACGCAGCACCTTCCAGAGCGGGCGCGTTTCCCCCAGCGGGCGCACGACGCCGTGGAAGCTCTGCACCCGGCCCTCGCAATTGACGAACGTGCCGGAGGTCTCCGTGAACGGCGCGACGGGCAGCAGGACGTCCGCGTAGGCGGTGCCGTGCCGGAACGGGCTCATGACGACGACGAGGTCGGCCTTTTCCAGCGCGGCGCGCGCCGCGACGGGATTGGCGCAGTCGAACTCCGGCTCGACATGCATCATCAGGTAGGCCTTGCGGGGATCGGCGAGCATCGCCTGCGCATTCATGCCGCCGTCCTGCGGCAGCGCGCGCGCCACATACCCGCCGACGGAGTTGGCCGCCTCCGTGAGCGTGCCCAGCGTGGCGCCGGTGATTTCGCACAACGCCTGCGCCAGCGCCGCCAGCTGCGCGGCCGCCGGATGCTGCTGCGCGAGGTTGCCGAGCCACACGGCGGCCTTCTTGCCGGACGCGAGGCTCGCCGCGATCGCCGTGGCGGCCGGCCCGGCGACGACGTCCGCCAGCGCCGCGGGCACGGGCTTGCCGGCCTGCGCGGCTGCGGCGACGACGATCTCCGCCAGCGCACGCGGCATCTGCGACGGCGCGACGATCGCCTTGTGCGCGACCGGCAGCAGCCAGTCGTCGTCGACCGCGTGAAGCGAGGCGACCTGCGCGCCCTTCTTGGCCGCCTGGCGCAGCCGCTGCGCGAGCAGCGGATGATCCTTGCGCAGGAAGCTGCCGACGACCAGCACGCGATCGAGCGTGCCGATGTCGGCGATGGGCAGGCCGAGCCACGGGATGCCCGCGCGCGCTGCGTCGTCCGAGAAATCCGTCTGGCGCAGGCGGAAGTCGACGTTGTCGCTGCCGAGCGCGCGGGTGAGCCGCGCGGCCAGCGCCTGCTCCTCCAGCGTGGCGTGCGGCGACACAAGCGTGCCGAGCGCAGCGGCGCCGTGCTTCTCGACGACGTCGGACAAGCCGCGCGCGACGTACTCGAGCGCCGTCTGCCAGTCGACCGGCTTCCACTCGCCACCCTGCTTCAGCATCGGGGAGGTGAGCCGCTCCGCCGAGTTGAGCGCCTCGTACGAGAACCGGTCCTTGTCGGACAGCCAGCACTCGTTGACCGCTTCGTTCTCGAGCGGCAGCACGCGCATCACGCGATTGTCCTTCACCTGCACGACGAGATTGCTGCCGAGGCCGTCGTGGGGCGACACGCTCTTGCGCCGCGACAGCTCCCATGTCCGTGCCGCGTAGCGGAACGGCTTCGACGTGAGCGCGCCCACCGGGCAAAGGTCGATCGAGTTGCCGGAGAGCTCGGAATCCACGGTCTTGCCGACGAAGGTGACGATCTCGGCGTGCTCGCCCCGGCCGATCATGCCGAGCTCCATGACGCCGGCGATCTCCTGGCCGAACCGAACGCAGCGCGTGCAGTGGATGCAGCGGGTCATTTCCTCCGCCGAGATCAGCGGTCCCATGCTCTTGTGAAACACGACGCGCTTGGGCTCGCGGTAGCGCGACGCCGACCCGCCGTACCCGACGGCGAGGTCCTGCAGCTGGCATTCGCCGCCCTGGTCGCAGATCGGGCAGTCGAGCGGATGGTTGATCAGCAGGAATTCCATCACGCTCTTCTGCGCCTTCGACGCCTGCTCCGAGTGCGTGAACGCCTTCATGCCGTCGGTGACGGGCGTGGCGCACGCGGGCAGCGGCTTCGGCGCCTTTTCCACCTGCACGAGGCACATCCGGCAGTTGGCGGCGATCGAGAGCTTCTTGTGATAGCAGAAATGCGGGATGTAGATGCCGAGCTTGTTCGCGGCCTCCATCACCGTGCTGCCGTTCGGCACTTCCACCGACCTGCCGTCGATTTCTATCGTGGGCATATTCAGACGTAGTCCGCGACCACGCACTGCTTGTGGTCGATGTGATGGGCGAACTCGGCGCGGAAATGCTTCAGGAAGCTCCGCACCGGCAGCGCCGCCGCGTCACCCAGCGCGCAGATCGTGCGGCCCTGGATGTTCTCGGCGACGGAGTTCAGCACGTCGAGGTCCTCGTGGCGCCCGTGCCCGTGCTCGATGCGGTCGACCATGCGCCACAGCCAGCCGGTGCCCTCGCGGCACGGCGTGCACTGGCCGCAGGACTCCTCGTAATAGAAATACGACAGCCGCAGCAGGCTTCGCACCATGCAGCGCGTGTCGTCCATCACGATGACGGCGCCCGAGCCCAGCATCGAACCGGCCTTCGCGATCGCGTCGTAGTCCATCGTGAGGCCCATCATGACGTCGGCCGGCAGCACCGGTGCCGACGAGCCGCCGGGGATCACGGCCTTCAGCGCGCGGCCGCCGCGCATCCCGCCCGCCATCTCCAGCAGCGTCGAGAACGGCGTGCCGAGCCGGATCTCGTAGTTGCCGGGACGCTCGACGTCGCCGGAGACCGAGAAGATCTTGGTGCCGCCGTTGTTCGGCAGGCCGAGGTTGGCGAACCACTCGCCGCCGTTGCGGATGATCCACGGCACCGCGGCGAACGTCTCGGTGTTGTTGATCGTCGTCGGGCGGCCGTAGAGGCCGAAGCTCGCCGGAAACGGCGGCTTGAAGCGCGGCTGTCCCTTCTTGCCTTCGAGCGATTCCAGCAGCGCCGTCTCCTCGCCGCAGATGTACGCGCCGTAGCCGTGATGGTTGAAGAGCTGGAACGAGAAGCCGCTGCCGAGGATGTCGTTGCCGAGGAACCCGGCCTTGTACGCCTCTTCGATCGCCTCCTCGCAACGCTCGTACACGTCCCAGATCTCGCCGTGCACGTAGTTGTAGCCGCGCGTGCAGCCCATCGCGTACGCGGCGATCGCCATGCCCTCGAACAGCGAGTGCGGGTTGTACCGCATCAGGTCACGGTCCTTGAACGTGCCGGGCTCGCCTTCGTCGGAATTGCAGACGAGATACTTCTCCCCGGGCAGCTGCCGCGGCATGAAGCTCCACTTGAGCCCGGTGGGGAAGCCCGCGCCGCCGCGGCCGCGCAGCGCCGACTTCTTCACCTCGGCGATCACCTGCTCGGGCGGGATCTTCTCGGCCAGGATCTTGCGCAGCGCCTCGTAGCCACCGCGCTGCACGTAGTCGGCGAGGCGCCAGTTGCGCCCGTTGAGCCCCGCCATCAGCACCGCGTCGGGGCCGTAGTCGAGAAACTCGGACGGCGCGTTCATCGCGTGGGCTCCCCGTGGCCCGCGGCGCCCTCGCCGCGATCGGCGGCCGCGGCGAGCTCGCCGACGAGCTCGTCCAGCTTGGCGGGCTGCATCCAGCTGCACATCCGCTTGTTGTTGACGAGCACCACCGGCGCGTCGCCGCAGGCGCCCATGCACTCGCCTTCCTTCAGCGTGAACCGGCCGTCGGCGGTGGTCTCGTTGAAGCCCACGCCGAGCGTGCGCTGCAGGTGTTCCGCCGCGACGTTCGCGCCCTGCAGCGCGCACGGCAGATTGGTGCAGATCGTGAGCTTGAAGCGGCCGGTCGGCTTCAGGTTGTACATCGTGTAGAACGTGGCGACCTCGTAGACGGCCACCGGCGGCATGCCGAGATGAAGCGCGACGGCGTCCATCGTCTCCGTAGCCAGCCAGCCCTTCTCGTCCTGCGCGATCGCGAGCGCGGACATCACCGCTGACTGCTTCTGGTCGGGGGGGTATTTGGCGACTTCGCGGTCGATGCGGCGGCGGGCGTCGTCGCTCAGTATCGGGGTGGACACGCTCATTCTCCGTGCCAGTAGTCGACGTCGGCGCCGTCGGCGACGAAACGCGACGGGAAGGTGGCCTGGGTGGGCGGAACGCCCGGGACGCGGCCGGCGATCACGCCGAACTTGCGGGAATCCGGATATTCCCAGACGTCGGCCTCGATCATCGTGCTGACGGCGAGATAGCGCAGCGGCGCCGCGCCGGTGTTTATGAGCTGGTGCGCCGGGCCGCCGGCGCCGCAGCAGACGAAGTCGCCTTTGCGCACCGGGAACTCCTCGGCACCGTAGCGCAGCGTGCCCTCGCCGTCGAGGACGAAGAAGAGCTCCTCGTTCACGTGATGATTGTGGAAGGGGAACGCGCGCTTGCCCGGCGCCACCGTCGTGACGTTGTAGCCGAGCTTGCGCGCGCCGAGCACCGCGCCCACCGGCGCCAGCGTGGCGTCGAACTTCTCGCCGTGGCGCAGGTCGCGCGTGGCGGCAAGCTGGTCGAGATTGACGATCGGCGGATTCATCAGCGGTCGATCGAGCCGAACACGATGTCCTGGGTGCCGATGATCGCGACGACGTCGGCGATCATGTGGCCGCGCGACATCTCGTCGAGCGCCGCCAGGTGCACGAAATCCGGCGGCCGCAGCTTGATCCGCCACGGCTTGTTGGCGCCATCGGAGATTGCGTAGACGCCGAACTCGCCCTTCGGATGCTCGATGGCGGCGTACACCTCGCCGGGCGGCACGTGGATGCCTTCGGTGAAGAGCTTGAAGTGGTGGATCAGCTCTTCCATGTTGGTCTTCATCGCCTCGCGGCCCGGCGGCGCCACCTTGTGGTTCTCGGTGATCACCGGCCCCGGATTGGCGCGCAGCCAGTCGACGCACTGCCTGACGATGTGGTTCGACTGCCGCAGCTCCTCGACCCGGACGAGATAGCGGTCGTAGCAGTCGCCGTTGACGCCCACCGGGATGTCGAAGTCCATCCGGTCGTAGACCTCGTACGGCTGCTTGCGCCGCAGGTCCCACGGCACACCGGACCCGCGGAGCATCGGGCCGGTGAAACCCAGCGCGATCGCGCGCTCGGCGGTGACGACGCCGATGCCCACGGTGCGCTGCTTCCAGATGCGATTCTCGGTGAGGAGCGTCTCGTAGTCGTCGACGTAGCCGGGGAAGCGGCGGGTGAAGTCCTCGATGAAGTCGAGCACCGAGCCCTGGCGGTTGGCGTTCAGTCGCTCGATGTCGCGGGCGTTGCGGCGATGCGTGACCGTGTACTGCGGCATCTGCTCCGGCAGGTCGCGGTAGACCCCGCCCGGACGGTAGTACGCGGCGTGCATCCGCGCGCCCGACACCGCCTCGTAGACGTCGAACAGATCCTCGCGCTCGCGGAAGCAGTAGAGGAACGTCGTCATGCCGCCGACGTCGAGCGAGTGTGCGCCGAGCCACATAAGGTGGTTCAGGATGCGCGTGATCTCGTCGAACATCACGCGGATGTACTGCGCGCGGATCGGCACGTCGATCCCGAGCAGCCGCTCGATGGCGAGACAGTACGCGTGCTCGTTGCACATCATCGACACGTAGTCGAGGCGATCCATGTAGGGCAGCGACTGGATCCACGTGCGCGTCTCGGCGAGCTTTTCGGTGGCGCGATGCAGCAGGCCGATGTGCGGGTCCGCCCGCTCGATGACCTCGCCGTCGAGCTCCAGCACGAGGCGCAGCACGCCGTGCGCGGCCGGATGCTGCGGCCCGAAGTTCATCGTGTAATTGCGGATCTCGGCCATGCGCTAGCCCTTGCGGAACCCGGGCTCGTCCGCGTAGTTCTCCTCGCGGATGATGCGCGGCGTGATCTCGCGCGGCTCGATCGTCACGGGCTGGTAGATCACGCGCGCCTCTTCCGGGTCGTAGCGCATCTCGACGTAGCCGGAGATCGGAAAGTCCTTGCGGAACGGATGGCCGACGAAGCCGTAGTCGGTGAGGAGGCGGCGGAGATCCGGGTGCCCGGTGAACACGATGCCGTAGAGATCGAACGCCTCGCGCTCGAACCAGTTCGCCGTGGGCCACAGGTCGACCACCGACGACAGCACCGGAAAATCGTCGTCGGCGGCGAACGCGCGCACGCGGAGCCGCCGGTTGTGCGGCAGCGACAGCAGGTGATAGACCGCCGCGTAGCGCGGCCCTTCGTAGGCGTCCTGCGCGAATCCGCGGTAGTCGACGCCACAGACGTCGATCAGCATGTCGAAGCGGAGCTCGGGACGGTCGCGAAGCTCGGCCAGCACCTCGAGCATCCGCTCCGCGGTGACGACTGCAGTGACCTCGTCGCGCTCGACGGTGACGCTCGCCAGCCGCTCGCCGAAGACTCCGGCGAGCGTCGCGACGAGCGTGTCGGCGGAACCGGCCATCAGCGGGCGATCGTGTTCGTGCGCCAGATCTTGTTCTGGAGCTGCATCAGGCCGTAGAGAAGCGCTTCCGACGTGGGCGGACAGCCGGGAACGTAGATGTCCACGGGCACGATGCGGTCGCAGCCGCGCACCACCGAGTAGGAGTAATGGTAATAACCGCCGCCGTTGGCGCACGAGCCCATCGACACGACCCAGCGGGGCTCGGCCATCTGGTCGTAGACCTTGCGCAGCGCCGGCGCCATCTTGTTGCAGAGCGTGCCGGCGACGATCATGACGTCCGATTGCCGCGGGCTCGGCCGGAACACGATGCCGAAGCGGTCGAGGTCGTAGCGGGCCGCGCCGGCGTGCATCATCTCGACGGCGCAGCAGGCGAGGCCGAAGGTCATCGGCCACATCGAGCCGTTGCGGGCCCAGTTGATGACGTTGTCGAGCGTCGTCGTGACGAAGCCCTTTTCCATCACGCCTTCGATGGCCATCAGCGATGCTCCCGGATCACGAGGCTCACTCCCATTCCAGCGCGCCCTTCTTCCATTCGTAGATGAAGCCGATCACGAGGATCAGCAGGAAGATCATCATCGCGAAAAAGCCGAAAAGGCCGATGTCCGGCAGGACGACGGCCCATGGAAACAGGAAGGCGATCTCGAGATCGAACAGGATGAAGAGGATGGCGACGAGGTAGTAGCGGACGTCGAACTTCATCCGCGCATCCTCGAACGCCTCGAAGCCGCACTCGTACGGCGATAGCTTCTGCGGGTCCGGACGGCTGGGCGACACGAACGTTCCGACCGTGAGCATCAGCAATCCCAGCACCAGGCCGAAGACGATGAAGAGGAGGATCGGAAAGTATTGTTCGAGCATGTGCGTGTGACCTCCTGCCGTTGCCTTGGTGCCGCGATGCTGCTTTTACCACTGACTGCCCGAATCCTGGTGCCGACGGGGAGACTCGAACTCCCACGGCTTTCGCCACTGCCCCCTCAAGACAGCGTGTCTACCAATTTCACCACGTCGGCGGTGCTGAACATCACTTCGGTACGTCGCCCTTCTTGTCCGCGGCGCCGGCGGGCGCGGGGCCGGCCGCGGGGGCCGGCGTCGCGGGCGCGGCCGGCTGCGGCACGGAGCCCGCGGCCGCCGGCGCGGAGGACGTCCCGGCCGCCGGCTGCGGAACGTCGGCCGGCTTGGGCACGTCCGGCGTCTTTTGCGCGGCCGGCGCGAGGCGCTCCATCACGCCCTGCTCCATCACGCCCTGCGGGCGGCCCTTGATGGCGCCGAAGAACGTGAGCCCCACGCTGGTGAGAAAGAACACCGTCGCGAGAATGGCCGTCGTGCGGGACAGGAAGTTGGCCGAGCCCGAGGCGCCGAAGAGGCTGCCCGACGAGCCGCTGCCGAACGCGGCGCCCATGTCGGCGCCCTTGCCGTGCTGCATCAGCACGAAGCCGCACACCGACGCGGCGACGAGGAGATGCACCACCAGCAATACAGTTTCCAGATAATTCATCAATCACCCCGGACGATCGCGGCGCCGGTTAGGCACGCGCTATCGCCAAAAATTCATCCGCGTCAAGCGACGCGCCACCTACCAGCCCGCCGTCGACGTCGGGCATCGCGAACAACGCCCGGGCGTTGCTCGACTTCACGCTGCCGCCGTACAGCATCGAGACCTCGCCGGCGCCGGCCTTCAGGAGCGCCGCGCGCAACAGCGCATGCACTTCCTGCGCCTGCTCCGGCGACGCCGTCCTGCCTGTTCCGATCGCCCACACCGGCTCGTACGCCAGCACGATCTTCGGCAGGTCGCCACCGAGCGCGCCCACCACGGCACCCAATTGTCGCAGCACCACCGCCGCCGTCGCGCCGGCTTCGCGCTCGGCGAGCGTTTCGCCGACGCACGCCACCGGCGTGATGCCGGCCGCGAGCGCCGCCTTCGCCTTCGCCGCCACCTGCTGGTCGGTTTCGGCGTGCCACTGCCGGCGCTCCGAATGCCCGACGAGCGCATAACGGCAGCCGAACTCGACCAGCATCGGCGCCGCGACCTCGCCGGTGTAGGCGCCGCTGGCATGCGCGCTCACATCCTGCGCGCCCCAGGCGATCGGCGAGCCACCCAGCGCGGCCTGCGCCTGTCCGAGATACGGGAATGGAACGCACACGGCAAGCCCGCGAGGGGCGGCGTCTGCCGACCCGGACGACGACGGCATGGTAGAGCCCGTTTGCGCGCCCGACTGCCAGCCGGAAACGAGCCGGTCGAGAAGCTTCGCGTTTGCCGCGAGCCCGCCGTTCATTTTCCAATTGCCGACGACGAGCTTGCTGCGCATCCGCCCTTCACCCCAAACCGCCCGCGCCGACGGGGCGCGCCTTGATCGCTTGCGCACGCCAAAAAGGGCGCGTTCGGCGGTACCTGCCTCAAAACCATGGGATTTTACCGCGCCGCACCACAGGGGGTCAACGCGGGGCGCCGGCTGGAACGCCGGGGCGGTCTTGGGTCAGGCGCCGGTCACACGCCGGCGAGGCGGCGGAGGCGGCGGATCAGGGGCGGCAGGAACCACGCGGCGAGCGTCAGCGCGCCCAGCGTGGCGGCCAGCGGGCGGCTGAAGAACCCGAGGATGTTCCCGTCCGACTTGATCATCGACGTGATGAAGTTCTCTTCCAGCATGCCGCCCAGCACGACGCCCAGGATGGCCGGCGCCACCGGGAAGCCATTCTCCTCCAGCACGTAGGCGACGACGCCCGCCACGACCATGACGCCGATGTCGAATGCGGTGTTGTTGATCGCGAACGCGCCGACGATGCAGAACAGCAGGATGATCGGCATCAGCACGGTGCGCGGCACCTGCAGGATCCGCTTCGACACCTTGATGCACCACCAGCCGAGCGGAATCATCAGGATGTTGGCGACGATGAACAGCAGGTACACCGCGTAGATGTTCTGCGGGTTCTGCGTGAAGAGCGTCGGCCCCGGGTTCATGTTCTTCATGTAGAGCACGCCGATCACGATCGCCGTGATCGAGTCGCCGGGAATGCCGAACACCAGCGCGGGGATCCACGCGCCGGCGAGCGCGCTGTTGTTGGCCGAGCCCGACTCGACGATGCCCTCGACGTGGCCGGTGCCGAACTTCTCCGGCTCCTTCGACATCTTCTTGCTCACCGCATAGGACATCCACGCGGCGATGTCGGCGCCGGCGCCGGGCAGCGCGCCGACCAGCGTGCCGAGCGCGCTGCCGCGGAGGATCTGCACCGGATATTTCTTGGCGAGCTGCCACATGCCCTTGAACACGTTGTGGATCGGCTGGTCGACGACCTTCAGCGGCGGCTCCATGTCGACCGCGAAGCGCAGGATCTCCGACACGGCGAACATGCCGATCATCAGCGGGATCATGCCGATGCCGCCCATGAGCTCGGTGTTGCCGAACGTGAACCGCGGAAAGCCGGCCGGGTTGCCGAGGCCGACGCAGCCCACGAGGAGGCCGAGCAGCAGCGACACCGTGCCCTTCAGCGGGCGTTCGGCAGTGATCACGATCGCGCAGGACAGGCCGAGGAGGACCAGCCAGAAATATTCGAACGAGCTGAACTTCAGCGCGAACTCCGCGAGGGTGGGCGCGGACAGGATCAGGACCGCCGTGCCGAACAGGCCGCCGATCGCCGAGAAGACGAGACCGGCGCCGAGCGCCGTCTCCGCCTGGCCCTTGCGCGTCATCGCGTACGCCTCGTCGGTGTACGCGGCGGAGGCGGGCGTGCCGGGCATCCGCAGCAGGCAGCCGGGAATGTCGCCGGAGAAGATCGCCATCGCGGTCGCCGTCACGATCGCGGCGATGGCCATGATCGGCGGCATGAAGAACGTGACGGGGACGAGCAGCGCCGTCGCCATCGTGGCGGTGAGACCGGGGACCGCGCCCACGAAGAGCCCGAAGAGCGACGAGCCGAGCATCACCATCATCGTCTTCGGCTCGAAGACGAGGTGAAACGCCTGGAGGATCGGATCCATCAGAACGCGAACGGCGTGAGCACGCCCCAAGGCAGCGGGACGCGCAGGAGCTTGTAGAACGCGAAGTGCATCACCAGCGTGACGACGATGGCCGTGACGATCGCCACGTTGCGGCGCACGCCGTAGGCGAGGAAGAGCGCGAGCAGCAGCAGCGGGCCGACGATCAGGAAGCCGACCTTGTCCGCCAGCAGGATGTAGGCCACGGGGCCGAGCAGCGTCACGAGGAACGCCACGACGTGCCGCGGCGAGCGCATCCAGGGACCGGTCTCGAACCAGGCCCCTGCGGCACGCTGCCGTACCCCGCCCACGATCAGGATCAGCGAGCACACGACGAGCCCCGCCGCCACCAGCCCCGGGAAGAGTCCCGGGCCCACCTTCTGGCCCGGGATCGGGGGAAACGACGGGACGTGCGCCAGCACGGCGATGCCGAGCAGCAGGAGCACCGCGCCGATCGCCGCGTCGTTGAACTTCATGCGGACCTCGTCGAGCGCGCCGCCGGCGCGCTCACTTCGCCATGCCGAGGGCCTTCATCACCGAGCCCATGTCGGCGTCGCCCTTCGCCATGTAGGCGGCGAAGTCGCCCTGCGCCGCCCAGATCGCGCCGAAGCCGCGCTGCGTGAGGAAGTCCTGGTATTCCTTGCTGTCGTAGGCTTTCTTGATCGCGGCGACCAGCCGCGTCTCGACGTCCTTCGGCAGTCCTTTCGGCGCCGCCATGCCGCGCCAGGCGGCGGTGGTCCAGTTGCTGCCGGTGGCCGCCTTGATCGTCGGCAGGTTCGGATACAGCGCCGGTGCCTTGGTGTCGAAGATCGCCAGCGAGCGCACCTTGCCCGCGTCGATCAGCGCGCGCGCCTCGGGGATCGAGCACGGGACGATCTCGACGCCGCCGGCGACGAGGTCCTGCAGGCCCGGCGCGGCGCCATTCGACGGCACCCACGGCACGGACTTGGGATCGATCTTGAGGTCGTTCAGCAGTCCGGCGATCGCCAGCTGCCAGATGCCGCCCTGCCCCGTGCCGGACGCCTTCAGCTTGCCCGGATTGGCCTTGATCGCGTCGAGCACGTCCTGCACGGTCTTGTACTTGGAATCGGCGGCGACCTGGAAGCCGGCCGGGTCGGCGTTCACCAGCGCCAGCGGCGTGTACGACGCGGGCCCGAGCTCGGTCAGACCCTGCCAGTGCATCATCGTGATCTCGACGGTGATGAGGCCGAGCGTGTAGCCGTCCGGCGCGGCCTGCGCGATGGCGCTGTGGCCGACGACGCCGTTGCCGCCGGTGCGATTGACGACGTTGACCGGCTGGCCAAGCTCCTTCTCGAGGTACGCGCCGAAAAAGCGCGCGACGGCGTCGGTGCCGCCGCCGGCGCCCCAGGGAACGATCAGCGTGACAGGACGTTCGGGATAAGCGGCGCCGGCGAGACCGGCGGACAAGGCAAATACGAGCGCGACGAGCGCGCGCAGACTGGCAGGCATGCGTTCCTCCTTCGAGTGACGATTGCAACGCGTGTGGCGGGCTCGCAGAGGCCCCGTTCGGCGTCGACCGGCGCGAAGGTAGCAGCGCCCCGGAGACCGGTCAAGTGGTCTGACCAGTTGTCCGTGGCGCTGCGTCGTTCAGGTGGCAGGCGGATAGATGCCGCGTCGAGATCTCCACCAGCGCCGGCGCCTGCTCGCGGCAGATCGCCATCGCGTGCGGGCAGCGGGGATGGAAATGGCAGCCGCGCGGCGGGTCCAGCGGCGACGGGATCTCGCCGGCAATCGGGACGAACGTGCGCTTCTTCGGTTCCACCTTGCCCACTTCGGCCAGCAGCGCCTGCGTGTACGGATGGTTCGGCCGGTTGAAGAGCTTGGCCGCCGGCGCGCTCTCGACGACACGGCCGAGGTACATGACCACGACGCGGTCGGCGAGGAACTGCACGACGCCGAGGTCGTGGCTGATGAAGAGGTACGTGAGGTTGAGCGACGATTTGAGGTCGACGAACAGGTTCAGCACCTGCGCCTGGATCGACACGTCCAGCGCCGCGACGGATTCATCGCAGACGAGGAATTCCGGCTTCACGGCGAGCGCCCGCGCGATGCCGATGCGCGCGCGCTGCCCGCCCGAGAACTGGTGCGGGTAGCGGCGCATCAGCGTGGGGTCGAGGCCCACCTTGTTCAGCATGAGGCCGACGTACTCCACCTGCTGCTTCGCCGTCACGATCCGGTGCACGACCGGCGCCTCGCCCACGATGTCGACGACGCGCAGGCGCGGATTGAGCGACGCGTACGGATCCTGGAAGATCATCTGCGTCTTCAGCTGCTGGCGCCGCGCTTTCGCGGGCGGCAGGCCGCTCATCGGCGCGCCGCGCCAGTAGCGCTCGCCGGCCGAGGGGGGCAGCAACCCCGCCGCGAGGCGGCCGAGCGTCGACTTGCCGCACCCCGACTCCCCGACGAGGCCCACGATCTCGCCCGGCGCCACCTTCAGGTCGACGTCGTCCACCGCGTGGACGATTTCCTCGCGGACGCTGGCGCCGAGCCGGTTGCCGATGCGTGCGGCAAGGTCGAGCCCCTTCACGAAGCGCTTCGAGATGCCGCGGAGCTCGACCAAAGGCGCCCCGGCGTCCGCCGGCGGGCGCGTGGGGCGGCTTACAGTGGATGCAGACATCGGGCGGCGTGACCGGTGGGCGACATCGCGAGCATCGGCGGCGACTGCAGGCAATCGGGCTCCGCGCGCGCGCAGCGCTCGCGAAACGCGCATCCGGGCGGGAGGTCGAGCAGCGACGGCGTCATGCCTGGTATCTGCTTCAGCCGGGCGCCGCGCACGTTGTTCGACGGCACCGAGTCGATGAGGCCGCGCGTGTACGGATGCCGCGGGCGCGACAGCACCTCCTCCACGGTGCCCTCCTCGACGATGCGGCCGGCGTACATCACGCTGACGCGGTCGGCGAGGCCGGCGATCACCGACAGGTCGTGGGTGATCCAGACGAGCGCCGTCCCCGTCTCGCGCGTCAGCCGCTGCATCTCGTACAGGATCTGGCCCTGGATCGTGACGTCGAGCGCCGTCGTGGGCTCGTCGGCGATGATCACGTCGGGCGAGTTTAGGAGCGCGATGGCGATGGCCACGCGCTGGCGCATGCCGCCGGAGAACTGGTGCGGGTAGGCGTCGAGGCGCTCGTCGGGCGACGGGATGCCGACCTTGACCAGCGCCGCGCGGGCGCGGGCCCGGGCGTCGGCGTCGCTCACCTTCGCGTGCGCACGGATCGCCTCGATCATCTGCACGTCGATGCGCAGGACCGGATTCAGCGTCATCATCGGGTCCTGGAAGATCATCGCGATGCGCCGCCCGCGGATGCGGCGCATCCCCTCCGGATCGAGCTTCGTGAGCTCGACGCCGTCGAGGACCACGCTGCCGCCCACCACGCGACCCGGCGGATCGATCAGCCCCATCAGCGAATAGCCGGTCATCGACTTGCCCGAGCCCGACTCGCCGACGAGGCCGAGCACTTCGCCGCGCCCGACGCTGAACGACACGTCGTCGACGGCCTTGACGACACCCGCCTTGGTGAAGAAATGGGTGCGCAGCGACTCGACCGTGAGGACCGGGTTGCTCATGACGGCGCCCTCACCGCTGCAGCCGCGGATTGAGCACGTCGCGGAGCTGGTCGGCGACCAGATTGATGCTGACGATCGTCAGCAGCAGCGCGATGCCCGGGAAGAAGCTGATCCAGTACTTGCCGGACAACAGGTACTGATAGCCGTTGGCGATGAGGAGGCCGAGCGACGGCTCGGTGATCGGCAGCCCCAGGCCCAGGAACGACAGCGTGGCCTCGAGCGCGATCGCCGCGGCCACCTGCACCGTCGCGACGACGATCATCGGCGGCAGGCAGTTCGGCAGCAGGTGACGAAACACGATGCGCCCGGGCGGCAGCGCGAGGCAGCGCGCGGCGTCCATGTACTCCTTGCGCATCTCGACCAGCGCGGCGCCGCGCACCGTCCGCGCGTAGTACGCCCACTGCACGGTGACGAGCGCGGTGATGACCTTGCCGGTGCCCTGCCCCAGCACCGCGATCAGGATCAGCGCGATCAGGATCGCGGGAAACGAGAGCTGGATGTCGACGATCCGCATGATGATCGATTCGATCCGCCCGCCGAAGTAGGCCGCGGCGAGCCCCGTCGCGAGGCCGATGACGAGCGCGAGCACCGTGCTGATCGTGCCGACCGCGAGCGAGATCCGCAGGCCGTAGAAGATCGCCGACAGCATGTCGCGGCCCTGGTCGTCGGTGCCGAGCCAGAACGTCCCGCCGTTGTTCGACGGGCTGCCCGGCGGCAGCCGGCTGTCCATCACGTCGATCTGCGCGAGGTCGTAGGGGTTCTGCGGCGAGATCAGCGGCGCGAAGATGGCGGCCAGCACCAGCAGCACGAGCAGCGTGAGGCCGAACACCGCGACCGGGTTGGCGAGGAAATCGCGCGCGATCCGCTCGAACGGCGTCTCGACACGCCGCGCCTTCGCCGCGGCCGCGTTCAACCCGCCGGCGCTCATCCCTTCGTCTCGGTGAGCCGCACGCGCGGGTCGAGCGCCGAATAGAGCACGTCCACGAGCAGGTTGATGAAAATGAAGAACGTGACGATGACGAGCAGGTAGGCGACGATCACCGGCCGGTCGAGCAGATTGAGCGAATCGATCAGCAGCTTGCCCATGCCGGGCCACGCGAAGACGCTCTCGGTGACGATCGCGAACGCGATCAGCGCGCCGAACTGCAGGCCGATGACCGTGACGATGGGGATCAGGATGTTGCGGAGCACGTGCACGCCGATGACGCGGCCGTTGGTGAGCCCCTTGGCGCGCGCGAACTTCACGTAGTCCTGCATCAGCGCCTCGTGCGCGCCGGCGCGCGTGAGCCGGATCAGCAGCGCGACGTTGAAGAGCGCGAGGTTCGTCGCCGGCAGCACGAGGTGCCGCAGGCCGTCGACGGTGAGGAACGACACCGGCACGCCGAGCACGTCGACCGTGGTCCCGCGGCCGTTCGACGGCAGCCAGCCCAGCATCACCGAGAACACCATGATCAGCATCAGGCCGACCCAGAACGTGGGCAGCGAAAAGCCCAGGATAGAGCCGGCCATGATCGTGCGCCCGGCCACGCCGTTGGGCTTGAGCCCTGCCCAGAGCCCCAGCGGAATGCCGAGCACGATCGCGATGACCATCGCCGCGAACGCGAGCTCGAGCGTGGCCGGCATCCGCTCGAGGATCAGCCCGAGCGCGGACGTCGCGTGCACGAACGACCGGCCGAGGTCGCCGTGCGCCGCCCCCGACAGGAAGCTCAGGTATTGCTCGGGGAGGCTCTTGTCGAGGCCGAGCGTCGCGATCGCCCGCTCGCGCTCCTGCTGGTCCGCCTGCGGGTTGATCAGGATGTCGATCGGGTTGCCGACCGCGTAGACCCCGACGAAGACCAGCAGCGACATCGCCAGCAGCACGACGACGCTCTGCATGCCCCTGCGAAGGATGAAGACCAGCACGGCCGGCGGCCGCCCGAAGCTAGGTCATCCTTTCACGGGCTTGAACTGGAAGGCGAGCGTGTATTCGTCGGTGCGCGGGACGTACTGGACGTTCTTCTTCGTCGCCCAGATCGTGAACTGGAAGTGGATCGGCATGAGCCCCAGGTCTTCCATCGCGAGCTTGGTCGCCTGCTGCAGCATCGCGCGGCGGTTCTCGTCGTCGACCTGCTGCAGCGCCTGCGCGATCAGGTAATCCACCTTGGCGTTGCTGTAGCGCCCCCAGTTGACGGCGCCCATGCCGGTGTCGCGGTTGTACGACGCCAGCAGCGAGCGCAGCGGCGACGACGCCTCGCCGGTCGACGCGCCCCAGCCCACCATGTCGAAGCTGAACTCCTGCTTGGACGCACGGGCCGAGTACGGTCCCATCGGCGCCGTCTCGACCTTGGCGACGATGCCGACGCGCGTCAGCATCTGCGCCACGGCCTGGACGATCTTCTCGTCGTTGACGTAGCGGCCGGAAGGACCGTGGATGGTGAGGTTGAAGCCGTCGGGGTAGCCGGCCTCGGCGAGGAGCTTCTTGGCGCCTTCGGGGTCGTAGACGTCGGGCTTCAGCGTCGGCAGGTTGCCGAAGAGCTTCTCGGAAACCAGCTGGCCGGACGGAATCGCCTGCCCTTCCATCACGCGCTCGGCGATCGCCGGGCGGTTGATCGCCTTCGAGATCGCCCGGCGCACGCGCACGTCGAGCAGCGGATTCTTCGCCAGCGGCTTGCCGTCCTTGGCGGTGATGAACGGGCTCGAGCGGTCGAGGTGGTCGAAGTTGAAATAGATGACGCGGTGGGAGATCTTCGACGACACGGTGAACTTGGGGTCGCCCTTGATGCGCGTCAGGTCGGCGGTGGGCGGCTGCTCGATCGCGTCGACGTCGCCGGACAGCAGCGCCGCCACGCGCGCGGCCTCGTTCTTGATGATGCGGAACTGCACCTTTTCCCACGGCGATTTCTCGCCCCAGTAGGCGTCGTTCCGGACGAGCTCGACGCGATCGCCGTTCACGTAGCGCACGAACTTGTAGCGGCCGCTGCCGATCGTGGCCTTGCCGGAATTGAAGTCCTCGGTCGTGGCGCCTGTCGCCGCCTTCTTCGACACGATGTAGATCGTCGACAGGTCGTTGGGAGACAGCGGATACGGCGCCGCGTACTTGAAGCGGATCGTGTACGGGTCGACGATCTCCTTCGCGACGATCGCCTTCGTGTAGGGCGTGAAGAGTCCCGGGCTGTTCGGCACCGTGGGGACGCGGTCGATCGAGAACGCGACGTCCTCGGCCGTGAGCTCGCTGCCGTCGTGGAACTTGACGCCCTTGCGCAGCTTGTACTCCCACGTCTTGTCGTCGATCGCCTTCCACGACAGCGCGATGCCCGGGATCATCCGCGAGTCCGGGTCCATCTGCACGAGCTTGTCGTAGATGTGCTCGGCGACGTTGTTGTTGGGGAAGAGATTGTAGAAGTGCGGGTCGATGGACGTGACGTCGGCAGCGACGGCGATCTTCAGGTCCTGCGCGACGGCGGGAACGGCGATCGCCAGCGACGCGGCGACGGCGGCCGCCGCGGCAAGACGTACGACAAGGCTCGGACTGCGCATGAGGACCTCGGAGAGTGAACGATGGGACGACGTGGCTGAATCTATCCCACGACGTGCGGTGCGTCAAAGACCGCCGGGCGTGCACACGCCCGGTGCGGCACGCGCCTTAATGGCGCGCGATGACGTTGTCCTTGCGGCGCCGGTCAGACGACCTTGACGCGGATGTCGGGAAGGCCGTCGATGTGCGCGTCCATGACGTCGCCGCGCACCACCGGGCCGACGTTCTCGGGCGTGCCGGAGTAGATGATGTCGCCGGGCATGAGCTCGAAGGCCTCGGACAGCTTGCTGATCTGCTCCGCCACCGACCAGATCATCATGTCGAGGTTGGCGTTCTGCTTCACGACGCCGTTGACCTTGAGCCAGATCGCGCCCTTGGTGAAATGGCCGACCGTGGCCGCGGGCTGCAGCGGTCCGAGCGGCGCCGAGCGGTCGAAGCTCTTGCCTATCTCCCATGGCTTCTTCTCGTCGCCCATCGCGCGCTGCAGGTCGCGGCGGGTCATGTCGAGGCCCACCGTATAGGCGTACACCAGGTCGAGCGCCTTTTCCTTCGGCACGTTGCGCCCGCCCTGCGACAGCGCCGCGACGAGCTCCACCTCGTAATGGTAGTTCTTCGTCAGCGGCGGATACGGATGGTCGAGCGTCTCGCCGGGCTGCGCGAGCTGGATCGCGTCGGTCGGCTTCTGGAAGAAGAACGGCGGCTCGCGCGTGGGATCGGAGCCCATCTCCCGCGCGTGCGCCGCGTAGTTGCGGCCGATGCAGTAGATCCGGCGCACGGGGAAGAGCTCGCCGGTGCCGGCGACGGGGATGAAGGTCGGGTCGACGTAGAACGGCGTGCGGATGGGCGACGCGGTGTCGGCCGCGCGCGTGGCCGCCGCGGCGCCACCGGCGGCGAGCGCGGCGGCCGCCTGCAGGAGCTCGCGTCGCTTGATGCTGGCCATGGTTTCGTCCTCCTGTGCGCAGCGCCCTCTAGCGGGACGCCTGGGTTCCGGGTGCCGGCGCCGCCGGCGCGTCGCAACGCGGCGGGTGCGTGTCGACGATCGCCTCGAGCGATGCATAGTAACGCCGGTCCGCCGCCGCGTCGCGCCCGGCCAGCGCCCGCGCCGCGGCCTCGTCCTGCTTCGCGCCGGCAGGCGTCCACGCCTGGGCGTCGACCAGCGTGCCGCGGGCGTAGACGAAGACCGCGCGCCGCATGCCGTTGGCGTGCCACGACCGGGCCGGGCCGTCCGGCGTCCCCGCCGCATACACCGCCTCGAGCTTCTGCCGCGGCTCGGCGCCGCGTGGGACCTCGGCGTACCACAGCGACACCGTGCCGCTGACGACGCCTTCGTCGTACGGCAGGTGCGCGATGCGCACGCCGGAGGACGACCAGAAGATGAACGAGCTCGTACGCTTGCCGCGGTTGAACGCGCCCGCCACGCGGAGGCGGCCGTCGGCGTCGCGAAGCTGGTAGGCGCCGTGCGGCTGCCCGTCGCGGCAGCTGCCGGCGACCTGCATCCCCCGCGGCTCGGCCGCCTGCGCGGGGGAGGCCCCGAGCAGCGCCGCGGCCAGCGCGGCGGCGCGGATCAGCCGCGGCGGCGTTCCCACCACGCGGACACCTCGCCGACGATGCCGCGCCGGAACGCCAGCACGCAGATCACGAAGATCACCCCGGTGATGATCGTCACCCACTGGCCGTACGGCGACAGGTAGTTCTCGAGCGCGATGATGACGAACGCGCCGACGACCGGGCCGAAGATCGTGCCCATCCCGCCCAGCAGGACCATCAGCACCACTTCGCCCGACATCGACCAGTGGACGTCGGTGAGCGAGGCGAGCTGGAAGACGATCGCCTTGACCGCGCCCGCGAGCCCCGCCAGCGTGGCCGACAGCACGAACGCCAGCAGCTTGTAGCGATCGGCGTCGTACCCGAGCGAGATCGCCCGCGGCTCGTTCTCGCGGATGGCCTTCAGCACCTGGCCGAACGGCGAATGGATGACGCGGTAGATGAACACGAACGCGATCAGGAAGATCGCCAGCACGACATAGTAGATCGTCAGCGTGTCGGTGAGGTCGATCACGCCGAAGAGCTTGCCGCGCGGGACCGCCTGGATGCCGTCCTCGCCGTGCGTGAAGGGCGTCTGCAGGTAGAAGAAGTACATCATCTGCGCGATCGCCAGCGTGATCATCGCGAAGTAGATGCCCTGCCGCCGGATCGCGAGCGCGCCGACGACCACCCCGAGCAGCGCCGCGGCGGCGGTGCCGAGCAGGATCGCGAGCTCGGGCGGCAGCCCCCAGCCCTTGGCGGCGTACGCGCTCACGTAGCCCGCGGTGCCGAGGAACATCGCGTGGCCGAACGACAGCAGGCCCCCATAGCCCAGCAGCAGGTTGAACGCGCAGGCGAAGAGCGCGAAGCACAGCGCCTTCATCAGGAACACCGGGTAGATGCCGACGAACGGAGCGACGGCGAAAAGCGCCGCCATGATGACCGTGGCGATCAGCATCCGGCGATGGGTGTCGCGCGGCGGCATGGCGGCAAGGGCGGCGGCGGTGGCCATGTCAGCGCTCCCGCCCGAAGAGGCCCGCCGGCTTGATCAGCAGCACGATCACCATGATGACGAAGATCACGGTGTTCGACGCCTCGGGGTAGAAGTACTTGGTGAGGCCCTCGACCACGCCGAGCCCGAAGCCCGTCAGGATCGAGCCCATGATCGAGCCCATGCCGCCGATCACCACGACGGCAAAGACGACGATGATGAGGTCCGCGCCCATCAGCGGGTTCACCTGGTAGATCGGGGCGGCCATCACGCCGGCCAGCGCGGCCAGCCCCACGCCGAACGCGTAGGTGAGCGTCACCATGCGCGGCACGTTGATGCCGAACGCCTGCACGAGCGCCGGATTCTCGGTCGCGGCGCGAAGGTAGCTGCCGAGCTTCGTCCGCTCGATCACGTACCACGTGGAGACGCAGACGATCAGCGACGCGACGATGACCCATGCCCGGTATTTGGGCAGGAACATGAAGCCGAGGTCGAGCCCGCCGGAGAGCTCCGGCGGAATCTGGTACGGCAGTCCGGACGAGCCGAACTCGTTGCGGAACAGCCCCTGCACGATCAGCGCGAGGCCGAACGTCAGCAGCAGCCCGTACAGGTGATCGAGCTTGTAGAGCCGCGCGAGCATCGTGCGTTCGATCAAGGCGCCGAACGCGCCCACGGCGATCGGCGTCAGCAGCAGCGCCCACCAGTAGCCGATGCCGGCCTTGGTGAGCAGGAACCACGCGCAGAACGCGCCCATCATGTACTGCGCGCCGTGCGTGAAGTTGATGATGTTGAGGAGCCCGAAGATCACGGCGAGCCCCAGCGACAGCATCGCGTAGAAGGCGCCGTTGATGAGGCCGATCAGCAGCTGGCCGTAGAGGGCTTGCATCGGGATATCGCCGGCAGGTCAGAACGTCGAGCGGCGCCGGGAAGGCGCCGCTCGAGCGATACGACGTCTTACTTGACCAGCGGGCACTCGCCATCCTTCAGCGGCCGGAACGCCTGGTCGGCGGGAATCGTCGCCCGCACCTTGTAGTAGTCCCAAGGGCCCTTGGATTCCGACGGCTTCTTCACCTCGACGAGGTACGCGGGATGGATCTTGCGGCCGTCGACGCGGATCGTTCCCTTGCCGAACAGCGGATCGTCGGTGGGCATTTCCTTCATCTTGGCGACCACCTTGGTGCCGTCGTCGCTCTTCAGCGCCTCGACCGCCTTCAGGTAATGCAGGATCGACGCGTAGACGCCCGCGTGCACCATCGTGGGATGGATGCCCTTGTCCTGGGCCTCGAAGCGCTTCGAGAACGCGCGCGTCTGGTCGTTCTGGTCCCAGTAGAAGGTGTTGGTCACGATCAGGCCCTGCGCGGTCTGCAGGCCGAGGGAGTTGACGTCGGTGATGAACACCAGCAGGCCCGCGAGGTTCTGCCCGCCCTTCACGATGCCGAACTCCGCCGCCTGCTTGATGGAGTTCGTCGTATCGCCGCCCGCGTTGGCGAGGCCGACGATCTTGGCCTTCGACGCCTGCGCCTGCAGCAGGAACGAGCTGAAGTCCTGCGTGTTGAGCGGCGCGCGCACCTTGCCCAGCACCTTGCCGCCATTCTTCAGCACGACGGCCTCGGTGTCGCGCTCGAGCGCCTGGCCGAACGCGTAGTCGGCGGTGATGAAGAACCACGAGTCGCCGCCCGACTTCACGATCGCGCCGCCGGTGCCGTTGGCGAGCATCCACGTGTCGTACGTCCAGTGCACCGTGTTGGGCGTGCACGCCTTGCCCGTGAGATCCGAGGACGCCGGCCCCGACGCGAGGAACACCTTGCCCTTTTCCTTGGTGATCTGGTTGACGGCGAGCGCGACGCCGGAATTCGGCACGTCGACGATGACGTCGACCTTGTCGGTGTCGTACCACTGCCGGGCGATCGACGAGCCCACGTCCGGCTTGTTCTGGTGGTCGGCCGAGATGATCTCGACCTTGATGCCGCGCTTCTCGATGCCGGAGTCCTCGACGGCCATCCGCGCTGCCGCGACCGAGCCGGCACCGGCGAGGTCCGTATAAAGGCTCGACATGTCGGTGAGCACGCCGATCTTGATCAGGTTGTCCGAGATCTGCGCCATCGCGGTGCCGGCGGCGAGCGAGCTCGCGACGGCGGCGGCGACGAGGCTTCGTTTCAGCAGGTTCATTGCACTCCTCCTTCGTGGTAGTGGCGTTGCAGGCGCGTCGGTTCAGACGCCCAGGTACTCGTGCAGCTTCGTCATGTTCGCCTCGAGGTCGGCGTTGGCAATCATGTCGATGACGCGCCCGTGCTCGACGACGTAATGCCGGTCGGCGACGGTCGCCGCAAAGCGGAAATTCTGCTCCACCAGCAGGATCGTGAAGCCCTGCGCCTTGAGGCGCGCGATCGTGCGCCCGATCTGCTGGACGATGACCGGCGCCAGGCCTTCGGTTGGCTCGTCGAGCAGCAGGAGCCGCGCGCCGGTGCGCAGGATACGCCCTATGGCGAGCATCTGCTGCTCGCCGCCGGACAGCTTGGTGCCCTGGCTCCGGCGGCGCTCGCGCAGATTGGGAAAGAGCTCGTAGATCTGCTCCACCGAGAGCCCGCCCTCGCGCACGATCGGCGGCAGCAGCAGGTTCTCCTCGACGTTGAGGCTCGCGAAGATCCCGCGCTCCTCCGGGCAGTACGCAATGCCCTGACGGGCAATTCGGTTCGACGCCATGCCGATCAGCTCGCGGCCCTCGAACGCGATCGAGCCCTCGCGGCGCGGCACGATGCCCATGATCGACTTCAGCGTCGTCGTCTTGCCCGCGCCGTTGCGCCCGAGTAGCGTGACCACCTCGCCCGCTGCGACGTCGAACGTGACGCCATGCAGGATGTGCGATTCGCCGTACCACGCGTTGAGATCGCGCACGGCGAGGAGCGGCGCGCCCGCGGCGGGCGCCGGCGCCGGCGGCGCGGGCTTCGCGTGATCGTCAGGCATGGCCCGCTCCCAGGTACGCCTCGACCACGGCGGGATTGCGCGACACGGTGGCATAGTCGCCCTGCGCCAGGACTTCGCCCCGCGCCAGGACGGTGATGTGGTCGGACAGCGTCGACACCACCGACAGGTTGTGCTCGACCATCAGCACCGTGCGGTCGCGCGCGACCTGCTTGATCAGCGCGGCGATGCGCTCGACGTCCTCGTGCGTCATGCCCGCGGTGGGCTCGTCCAGCAGCAGCATCTCCGGATCGAGCGCCAGCGTCGTCGCGATCTCCAGCGCACGCTTGCGGCCGTAGGCGAGCTCCCCCGCCGCCGTGCCCTCGAATCCGCCAAGACCCACCGCGTCGACCAGCTCGCGCGCCCGCCCGTCGAGCGCAGACAGCGAGGTCTCCGAGCGCCAGAAGTCGAATGAGTGGCCGAGCTTGCGCTGCAGCGCGATCCGCACGTTCGCCAGCACCGTGAACTGCGGGAACACCGCCGAGATCTGGAACGAGCGGACGAGGCCCATGCGGGCGATGGCGGCAGGCCGCGAGCCGGTGATGTCGCGGCCGTTGAACAGGATGCGGCCGCGCGTCGGCGTCAGGAAGTGCGTCAACAGGTTGAAGCAGGTGGTCTTGCCCGCGCCGTTGGGCCCGATCAGCGCGTGGATCGTCCCGCGCCGCACGGCCAGGTCGACGTTGTTGACGGCGACGAAGCCCTTGAACTCCTTCGTGAGGCCCTGCGTGGCGAGGATCGTGTCGTCGGCCATGTGCTGCTTCTCCGGGGCTGTCGAGGCCGCGCGTCGTCCCGTGATGGATCGTGCGCGGCGATTATCCCCAACGCCCATCCCAAATGCAATGCGCGGCTGGGGGCGCGCGGAGACGCTCAGAACCGCCGGGTGAGCGTCATCAGGCCGCCGTCGCGTTTCATGTCGACCTGGTTGAGGAAGCTCATCCCGATCAGCACGATCGCCGGATGCGCGCCTTCGTGCACGACGGCCTCGACGTTGTGCAGCTCGATGCCGCCGACGCGGACCGAGTCGAGGCGCGTGGAGAAGGCGTTGACGACGCCGTTGGCCGTGGACATCAGGATGCGCTCGCCGCGGCGGTACTCGAGGCCGATCCGCGCGGCCTCCCGGCTGCTGAGCGCGACCGTCGTCGCCCCGGTATCGACCAGGAAGCGCACCGTCGAGCCGTTGATGCTGCCCTCGGAGACGAAATGGCCGCTCGTGTCCGCGTACAGCGTGGCCGTCGCGCCGGCCGACGCCGGTCCCCCGCCGTAGCGGCCCCGCCCGAGCCCCAGCACCTGGCGCCGGCCCTCGAGCTCGAACTCGGCGGACGCGGAGTCGGCGCGCAGCAGGCGGACGCCCTCCGCGGTCTTCTGGCCCACCGACAGCGTGCGCGGCGCGCCGCCGTCGATCACCACCACGGCCTTGCCGGGGAAGAGGCCGACGACGTCGAGATCGAGCGCGCGCGCCGGCGCCGCGCGAAGCGCCGCCGCCAGGCACACGGCCGCGACGACCGCCGCGCCGCGCTGCACCACGAACGCGCGGCGCGCCATGCCCGTCAGTCCTCCCAGCGCGGCTTGCGCTTGGCGACGAACGCGCCGAGGCCCTCCTGCGCGGCTTCGCCGACGAGGTTGGCGGCGATGTGCGGCGACGCGAGCGCGTACGCGGTCTCGACGGACGCGCCGAGCTGCCGGTAGAAGAACGCCTTTCCCGCGGCGATCACGTCCGGCGGCTTTTCCACGATCGCCGCGGCAAGCGCGTCCACGGCCCGGTCGAGGTCCGCCGCCGGCACGACGCGGTTGACGAGGCCCCAGGCCATCGCCGTCGGCGCGTCGATGAACTCGCCGGTGAAGAGCATCTCGAACGCGCGCTTGGCAGCGATGTTGCGCGACACGGGCACGGCCGGCGTCGCGCAGAACAGCCCGAAGTTGATGCCGGACGTCGCGAAGCGCGCTTCGTCGCTCGCCACCGCGAGGTCGCAGGCGGCGACGAGCTGGCACCCGGCTGCGGTCGCGATGCCGTGCACGCGCGCGATCACGGGCTGCGGCAGCCGCTGGATCGTCATCATCACGTCGGAGCATCGCTCGAACAGGTCGCCGGCGAACGCCTCGCCGGGATTCGCCAGCATTTCCTTGAGATCGTGGCCGGGGCTGAACGCCCGGCCGGCGCCGGCGATCACGACGACGCGCACGCTCCTGTCCCCGGCCACGGCGTCGAACGCGGCGCGCAGTGCGTCGAGCATCGCGCTGTCGATGGCGTTGAATTGGGCGGGCCGGTTGAGCGTCAGCGTGGCCACGCCGCCGGCGTCGGCGCGCAGAACCCGCGCCTCCGCGATCGCATCAGTTCGTGCGTTCATTGTGTGCTCCGTTCGTCCGCGACATGAGCATCACTCGATCGCGGACGAAGACCGGGCGCGTTCGCGCAGCACGAACTTCTGGATCTTGCCGGTCGACGTCTTCGGCAGCTCGCCGAAGATCACCTGCTTCGGCGCCTTGAAGCGCGCGAGCTGCGCACGGCAATGGTCGATGAGCTCGGCGGCCGTCACCGCGGCGCCGGGCTTCACCTCGACGAACGCGCAGGGCGTCTCACCCCACTTCGCGTCCGGCTGCGCCACCACGGCGGCCGCGAGCACCGCCGGATGCCGGTAGAGCACGTCCTCGACTTCGAGCGAGCTGATGTTCTCGCCGCCCGAGATGATCACGTCCTTCGAGCGATCCTTGATCTTGACGTAGCCGTCCGGCTGCAGCACCGCGAGGTCGCCGGAATGGAACCATCCGCCGGCGAAGGCCTCGCGGGTGGCGTCCGGGTTCTTGAGATAGCCGCGCATCGTGATGTTGCCGCGGAACATGATCTCGCCCATCGTATCGCCGTCTGCAGGCACCTGGCGCATCGTCGCCGGATCCATCACCGTCAAGGCCTCCTGGCACGTGTAGCGCACGCCCTGCCGCCCGTTCCTTTCGGTGCGCGCGCCGATGTCGAGGTCGTCCCACGACGCGTGCTTGGCGCACACCGCCGCGGGCCCGTAGGTCTCGGTGAGCCCGTAGACGTGGGTGATGTCGAAGCCCATCCGCTCCATGCCTTCGATCACCGATGCCGGCGGCGCCGCGGCGGCCACGAGGCAACTGACCTCGTGGTCGATGCCGGCCTTCAGGTCGTCGGGCGCGTTGATCAGCATGCCGTGGACGATGGGGGCGCCGCAGAAGTGCGTGACCTTGTGCGTCCGGATGGCGTCGAGGACCGCCTTCGCCTCCACGCGGCGCAGGCACACGTTGGTACCCGCGTTCGCAGCCATCGTCCACGGGAAGCACCAGCCGTTGCAGTGGAACATCGGCAGCGTCCACA
>Ga0207683_10000249_pt1 | contig 48074 bp, 38 predicted proteins | sample KBSM73metaG_FD_184333 | JGI IMG/M metagenome (GOLD analysis project Ga0207683, IMG submission 184333) | Miscanthus rhizosphere microbial communities from Kellogg Biological Station, Michigan, USA - KBS M7-3 metaG (SPAdes) (version 2) | ecosystem: Host-associated > Plants > Roots > Rhizosphere >...
GCCGCGCCGTATCTCGATAGCCGTGCTGCCGTTCGCCAACATGAGCGGCGATCCGGAGCAGGAGTATTTCTCGGACGGGATCAGCGAAGACATCATCACTGACTTGAGCAAGGTCTCGGCGCTCTGGGTCGCCGCGCGCAACACCACCTTCGCGTTCAAGGGCAAGCATGTCGATGCGCCACAGGCTGCGCGGCAGCTCAAGGTGAGCCATCTGCTCGAGGGCAGCGTGCGCAAGGCCGGCGGTCGCGTTCGCATCACCGCCCAGCTGATCGATGGCGGAACGGGCGGTCATGTGTGGGCCGAGCGCTACGATCGCGAGCTCGACGACATTTTCGCGCTGCAGGACGAAATCTCGCAGGCGATCGTTGCGGCACTGAAGCTGAAACTTTTGCCCGAGGAGAAAAAAGCAATCGAGCAGCGCGGGACCACCGACCCCGAGGCGTACAAGCTCTACCTGATGGCGCGCCAATACAACATCACCGGCAACATTGGCAATTCGCGCCGCAGCGAAGCGATCATCCGCCTGTGCCGCCGCGCTATCGAGATCGACCCGAACTATGCGCGTCCCTGGGCGATGATAGCGAGCGCGCAGATCAACTTGCGTTTCTTCTTCGGGCGGGAGGGAGACAATGGGCTCGCCGCTGCCGAACGAGCCATCGAGCTCGACGCGAACCTCGCGGAGGCGCATGCCGCGAAATCACAGGTCCTGAGGCAGAGTGGACGCCTGGACGACGCGGTTCGCGAAAACGAGATTGCGCTTCGCCTGGATCCCGAGTCCTACCAGGTAAACCTGGCCGCAGGGCAATTGAATTACGTGCTGCGCAGGTTCGATCAGGCGATTCGTCATTTCGAAAAGGCGGCGACGACCGTGGAAACGGACTTCCGGTCGGCCGGCATGCTCGTGAGCTGTTACAGCGCATCCGGCGACAAGGAGGGCGCCCGTCGAGCGGCGCGACGGGCGCTGGAGCGTTGCGAGAGGATCGTTGCGGCTGAGCCCGACAATGGATCGGCGATGGGATTCGCCGTCGGCGCGCTCGCCGCGCTGGGCGAGACCGAGCGCGCGAAGGAATGGGCCGAGCGCGCTCTGCTGCTCGACCCGGATAACATCAATCTGCGCTACAACTTCGCGTGCACGCTGATCACCGATTTGCGCGACTACGACGCCGCGCTCGATCTGCTCGGCCCGAGATTCGAAACCATGTCGATCGAAGTCCTCAACTGGGTCAGGACCGACCCGGATCTCGATCCCATCCGCGATCATCCACGTTTCAAGGCGATGCTCGCGGCGGCCGAAGCTCGCCTGGCGCAATCGCAGCCGGCGCGGAGCCCTTAGAGAGAAATCGGAGCCACGACCTCTGGCCGATGCGGTGTCTTCCGCATCGGGCGGACGTTGTGCCTGGCGCGCTGTTGATGTCGATGCAGCGCGGCCCGGATCAGCTGGCGCGTGAAGCCGGCATGCCCTTCGGGATCGTGCAACAGACAGAGATCGGCGCTGCCGGCGTCCTTGGGAAGGTAGTAGACGCCGCAGTTGGGATTGATCTCCAGCATGAAGACCGCGCCGCTGCGGTCGACACGGAGATCGCAGCGGCCGAAGCTCGCGCCCTTGAGCGCGAGGAAAAAGCGGGCTGAAATATCTCGCAGGCGGGCATCGAGCACCGGATCTTCGACAGGGAGGGCCGCCATCTTTGCGAAGTCCACCCACTTCATGTCCGAGTGCTTGAAGGTCTCGCCTTCGGGAAATCGGTATTGAACCGGCGTGTAGGTTTTCGGGCGTGCCGGATCATCCGGGTTCTCGGCCACGAGGACCGTGCATTCGGTCCCCTCGATGAACTCCTCGATCAGCGCCGCGCCATGGCGGCGGACGATCTTGCGTGTCTGCTGGCGCAGACCGGCCGGTGAGCAGACGCGGGAGCGCCGCGACAGGTCGACGCTGGAATAGCTGCTGTAGTGTTTGACGATCATCGGAAAGCGCAGGACGTGAGCAGCGAGCTCCACGTCCGCCTCGCAGCGTGCCAACACGTAATCGGGGGTGTCGATGCCCTCGGCCCTGCAAGCCACTTTCATTGCCTGGCGCGAGGGCTCGTAGAATTCCGACGTCGCGCCGGTGAAGGCGACGCCGTGCTCTTCCAGCGTCTTGACGACCTCGATGCCCGGAGTGTTCTGGTCCGCGGCCCCATCGCAGAGATTGAAAAAGAGATCGAAACCTTCCCGGATCCGACGAGTGAGCTGTTTGACCGAAGTCGCCTTCTCCAGACACTCGACTTCCCAGTGCGCGTCGGGATAAAACGGCCTCGGATCGCACGGCCAGTCATCGGCCGGAAAGGGGTCGGCGAGAAGATTCTGGTTGGTCAGGAGGCAGATGCGCATGAAGGTTCGCCGATAGTCAACTGCGGAGAGGCAGCGCGACCCCGATCGCCATGAACACGCCCCCGCAGGCCTGGTTGAAGCGCCGACCAACTCGCCGAAGCCATGGATTGAGCCGGTGAGCCATGCTGGCGATCAATACCTCAGTAGCTATTTCGATCGCTGCAAAAGTTCCGGCCATGACGAAGAACTGGACGACGAGACTTCGGGCAGGATCGATGAACTGCGGAAGAAAAGCGGCGAAAAAGAGAAGCGCCTTGGGATTGGTCAGCGCGGAGAGTGCGCCTTGCCGGAACAGGGACCAGCCTGCTCGGGGCCTCACCGCACCGAAGACTTCGATGCCTATCGCGGGCGAGCGCCAGATCTGGATGCCGAGCCACACGAGATAGGCGCCTCCGACCCACTTCAACACCGTAAGCCACAGCAGAGAAGCCTTGAGCAATGCACCGATACCGAACATTGAAAGGGCGATGACGGCGACGAATCCCGAGACTCCTCCGAAGATCGTATAGAGCGCCTTGCGCCGACCGTGCAATGCCCCGTGCGTCAGCGCAAGCAGCCCGTTAGGTCCGGGCGACAGGGAAAGACCGATGGCGGCCAGCAAATAGATGAGCCACGTGTTGAAATCCATGGCGAATGCTGACGGCCGCGACCTTGCTGGTCAAGAGGATTCCTTTGAGGCGTTTCGCACCTGCAGTACGATGATCGATATGCAACGGATTCTGATAGCCATCGGAGCAGCCATCCTGATCGTTGGATTGCTATGGCCATGGCTTTCGAGGCTCGGTCTCGGCCGTCTGCCGGGAGATATTCGCATCGAAACCGAAAGCGGCTTTTTCTACTTTCCGATCACGACCTGCGTCGTCATCTCCATCGCCCTGTCGGTTGTCATCTGGTTTATCCGCCGTTAGGCCGCAGTTCCATACGTCATCGGCATCGCTGCGTATGTTCACGTTCAGTACGCTGTTGTGATCAGGGTGCGCGGCGCCCTTCCGGTCCAGACTTCCAGTCCACCTGCTTTGAAACCGATGATCGCGGCCACGGGCAAGGCGATCAGGCTCGGCCCGCGCCGGGGAAAGAGTCCCGCCGAATGCCCCTCGATTTGACCGGGCAACTGGCCTTCGCTGGAACCTCGCGAACCGGCCGGAAGGCGGAAATCAAAAAGTGCTTGACAGCCGAATCGGTGTTCTAGTACTGTATAACAGTGCATTCAACATCGGAGGAACCGAAATGATCAAGCCATTGAATACGTTGATTAATGCTCCCAGGTTCGCCCCGTCTGGCGCGGGAGCGGCCGGCCCTAGCCAATATCAAGCACGCACCCCACACCTTGCGTTCGGGTTCGTGGGCGCCGCCTTGGCCGCGTTCACGATAGCCGTATCGGTCATCCTGCCGGCGCGGGTGGACGCGGGGAATCCTGCGCCGCACTTGCAGCTGGCAGCGCAGGCGATTCCTGCTGGGTCGAGCGGCGCAGTCATGAGCATCACCGTTGTTGCCGCACGCGAGCCGCGGTCGTCGACGGGCTCTCTGCGAAGAGTCGAAGCCGCGCCGAGTTCTGCACCGTCAGGTGAAACGACCTCGTCCCCTATCTTGCGTATCTCTACCGCCGCTCGATAGACGGGCAAGAAGCCCATCATGGATCGAGAGTGGAACGACAGTCAGCCGATTTACCGGCAGATTCGCGACCGCGTCATCGCGATGATACTCGACGGGGTGCTGAAGGAAGGCGACCCGCTGCCGTCGGTGCGCAATGTGGCGGCCGAATATCGGGTCAATCCGCTCACGGTTCTAAAGAGCTATCAACTATTGGTCGACGAGCAGCTTGTCGAGAAGAGGCGAGGTCTGGGTATGTTCATCAATGCCGGCGCGCGCAACCTGCTTCTGCGGGACGAGCGCCAGAAGTTTCTCGCGGAGCAGTGGCCCGCGATCCACGCCACCATTCAGCGGCTCGGGCTGACATCCCAGGAACTGGTGGACGCTGCCGCAACCGGCGGGGATTCGTCGGCTGCTGGAAAGGAGCGCTGAAGCCATGCCATGCATAGAAGCGCACGGCCTGCGCAAGGCTTACGGTACGACCATCGCGCTGGACGGCATCGATCTGTCCATCGAAGAGGGCCGTATCCTCGGGCTGATCGGTCCCAACGGCGCAGGCAAGACCACCGCGCTCAACGCGATTCTCGGCCTCACCTCCTACCAGGGCGAGCTGAAGGTGCTCGGGCGGGACCCGTGGACCGAGCGCGACGACCTTATGTGCGATGTCTGCTTCATCGCCGATGTCGCCGTGCTCCCGCGGTGGATGCGGGTCTCGCAGGCACTCGATTACGTTGCCGGCGTGCATCCGCGTTTCGATCGCGCGAAGGCGGAAGGCTTTCTTGCAAAGACAGCCATCAAGCGCGTCAGCAGAATCAGGCAATTGTCGAAGGGCATGGTGACCCAGCTGCATCTCGCTCTGGTCATGGCCATCGACGCCAAGCTATTGGTGCTGGATGAACCGACGCTCGGCCTCGACATCCTTTATCGCAAGCAATTTTACGATTCGCTGCTGAACGACTACTTCGATCGCAGCCGCACCATCGTGGTGACCACACACCAGGTTGAGGAGATCCAGCACATCCTCACCGACCTGATGTTCATCAACCGCGGTCGCATCGTGCTCAGCTGCAGCATGGAGGAATTCGAGTCGCGCTACCTGGAGGTGATGGTGAATCCCGAGCATGTTCCGGCCGCGCGGGCGCTCAAGCCGATTCACGAGCGCCAGGTGTTCGGCCGCAGCATCCTGCTGTTCGATCGTGCCGACCGGCATCAGCTTGCGACGCTTGGCGACGTGCGAACCCCGGGCATCGCCGACTTGTTCGTCGCCGTAATGGGCGATCAGCCCGGCGCGGCGCAAGGAGCGGCTATATGAATACGCAATCCAACGAGATGCCGAAAACTCCGCTGGGCCCGGCTACCACGCCGTCCGCGACCCAAACGCGGCCGATGTACTGGTCGATCCGGCGCGAGCTGTGGGAGAACCGTTCGATCTATATTGCGCCGCTGGTCATCGCCGGGGTCGTTCTGATCGGCTTCCTGATCGCGACGATCGGTCGTGCCCTGGCGTTGGTCGATCCGGAGCAGAAGGTCGCAGTGCTGGCGGAGCGGAACCACTTCGCAGCGAGCGTGCTGGTCGCGGCGGCCTTTGTCATCGGGGCGTTCTACTGTCTCGACGCGCTTCACGGAGAGCGCCGCGATCGCAGCATCCTGTTCTGGAAGTCGCTGCCGGTTTCGGATCTCACGACAGTACTCTCGAAAGCGAGCATTCCGCTCGTGATTCTGCCGCTGATCACCTTTGCGATCGTCATTGCCACGCAATTGATCATGCTGCTGCTCAGCAGTGCAGCCATGCTGATCAGCGGCCTGAGTGCCACCACGCCAGCGCCGTCCTCGCTTCAGCAGCCGCTGATACTCCTCTACAGTCTTGTCGTGATTGCTCTCTGGCACGCACCGATCTATGGCTGGCTGCTCCTCGTCTCCAGCTGGGCGCGCCGCGCGGTATTTCTCTGGGCCGTGTTGCCGGTGATCGCGGTCAGCATCCTTGAAAGGATTGCATTCAGCACGTCATATATTCCGAAGATGATCGGCCGCCGTTTGGTGGGCTTTCGTACCGAGGCCTTTGCCGGCAACACGCACGACGTGATCGATTCGGTGACGCAACTGACCCCGGGCAACTTCTTGAGTGCGCCCGGCCTCTGGATCGGGCTTGCGGTCGCGGCCGCGCTCCTGGCCGCCGCGGTCCGGATGCGCCGCTATCGGGAACCGATCTGATGCGCCAACATACGCTTGCCGCTCGCGAATGGACGTGTCTCCAAGAGTACCGAACCCGGACGAATTGAATCTGTTTGCCCCTCGCACGGCATCCAAGCATCCGGAGCCATTTCGAAAGAGGGGTGTTGCAATGAATCCTCGTGTTCAAGCCTCGGTGAACGTGCCGCTGCACTGCGTGCTGCTCATTCTGACCTGCGCGGCCGCCTGCCCATCGTGGGCGATGGCCGATGAGCTCAGCGCGAACCCGACAACCATGAACTTTGAGGCGGGTGGGACGATCCGGATGGACCTTAATGTCGGAACCATGGAGGTCGTCGGAGCGCAGGGCGACAGGATCACGGTTTCGTGGCATTCGAGCCGTCCTGAAGATGAGAGCCGCGTCAGCGTGAAGATACAGCGCTCCGGTGGAAAAGAGGCGATGGTGGTGGTCGACGGTCCTGGCAACCGCGTGAAATATCGCATCGAAGTGCCACGACAATCCAATGTCGCCATTCACATGCGAGCAGGGGATCTTGATGTTCACGGCGTCCTCGGCAGCGTAGACGCCGATCTTTTGGCGGGCAATATGGATCTGCGCGTCGCCGATCCCCAGCACTATCACACGGTGAGCGCATCGGTGACCGCTGGCGACCTTACTGCTCAGCCATGGCACGCCGATACGAGTGGCCTGTGGCGCTCCTTCAGGGCGACCGGCAAGGGCGATTACGACCTGCGCGCTCGGCTGCTGGCGGGCCAGCTTACTATCCGCTCGGAATAGCGTCGTATCGCCCAGAGGCCGGGACGAAGTTAGGGACACGGCGGTTCCCCTCGCGAGGCCGTCCCTGCTTCACATTTTCAGGCGCCACTGGAGATGTGTTCGGGGAGAACGGCGGCAAGGGAAGCGATTGTCGGGGCATCAAAGATGGCGCGCACCGAGAGGGAGACGCCGAAAGCATGGTTGACACGGATGACTACTTGAGTGGCGGACAGGGAATCGCCGCCTATGTAAAGGAAATCATCGTCAATGCCGACGCTATCCAGGCGGAGGACCTGTTTCCAGATCCGCGCGATGGCCTCTTCAACCTCGTTTCTGGGGGCGACAAACGGCGGCTTCGAGCGCGCAAGTCCGAAATCGGGAAGGGGCAGTGCGGCAATGTCGAGCTTCCCGCGAGAGGTGCGGGGCAGCTTGTCCAGAAACACGAATGAGCCAGGCACCATGAAGCGCGGAAGCGTTTTCTCGAGATGCGTGCGAAGGCGTCGGGTGATGGCAAGCTGGCCGGCGTCGGCACCTTCCGGCGAGATGGCCACATAGGCGACCAGTTGTTTCTCCCCGTCGGGATCCTCGACGCCGCGGACGAGACTCTCGGCAACGTCGGGGTCTCTGTTGAGCGCGGCTTCGACGCCCTGAGGCTCGATGCGAACCCCGCGAACTTTGATCTGGTCGTCCATCCTGCCGACGAAGACGATGTTGCCGTCGGGCAGGTAGCGGGCGAGGTCGCCGGTCCTGTAGAGGCGAGCGGCCCCGTCGCGAGAGAACGAATCGGGCACAAACCTTCTTGCCGTGAGCGCCGGATCATTCAAATAGCCGCGAGCGACGGGGATGCCGCCGATACACAGTTCGCCGACCACGCCGATGGGAACGGGACGCAGGTGCGTGTCGAGAATGTGGCACGCGGCGTTCCAGATAGGTTTGCCGATCACGTCAGGCGCGACGACTCTCGACAACACGGAAGCGCCGGAGGCATCGGGCGGCGCTTGCCGTTTCATGAGGACGGAAAAGGCGCAGTAGATGGTCGCCTCCGTGGGGCCGTATAGGTTGACGACGCGGTCGATTTGCGGGTACGCCGGCAGCTGCGCAAGGAGGCCTTCGCCGGCAATCTCCGCGCCCACACTAACGACTCCGACCGATTGCGGGACAGGGAAGTCGCGCAGAAGGTTATCGAGGACGGAAGGGGCGGAGCCGAGGGCGGTCACAAAGGGGGCCCAGCGGGAGAAAGGAAGCGACAGGATCGAATCGAGGATGATGAGGCTGCCACCGCAAGAGAGCGCGGAGAAGATCCGATACACGCTGGCATCGAAGCAGATGGAGTCCGCGAACGGTATGACTGCCAGTTCGGCGGGGCTGAAGACGACGCTTGCGGTGTGGGAGATGGCGTTGACCGCACTCCGGTGTTCGACGCCGACGAGTTTCGGGGCACCGGTGGAGCCGGACGTGTACATGGCGTAGGCGAGGTTGTCGGGCGCGGCGGACGTGGTCGGGTTGTCAGCGCTGCAGCGGGCGATCTCGCGGGCGCGGCCGTCCACGCTGACCGCCGTCAGATCCTCGGACGAGACAAGTTGCAGGTACTTGCTCTCGGTGAGCACTACCGAGCAGCGCGAGTCCTCGAGCATCGAGGAGATCTGTTCCCTCGGATAATCGGGATCGATCGGGAGGTAGGCGCCGCCACTCTTCAAAACGGCAAGCATGGCGGTGATCAGGTCGGGCGAGCGGCCCATGCAAATTGCCACGAGGGTTTCCGGACGTACGCCGATGCCACGAAGGTAGCTGGCAAGCCTGTTGGCTCGGGCGTTCAGGTCATCGTAGGCAACGGTTTCCTGTTCGAGGCGAAGAGCTGCTGCGGTGGGCGTCCTTGCCACTTGGGCTTCGAACAGCTCGTGGAGACACGAAGGCGCGGGGAGTTGTCTCTGCGTGTCGTTCCAACGGACGTCCATCAGCGCCCGCTCGGCGTCGGTCAGAAGCGGCAGATCGACTACGCGCCTGTCCGCATGCGTCATCAGCCCGATGAGGAGGCAGTGCCAATGGCCGATCATTCGCGCCGCCGCGTCGTCGTCGAGGGTCCCGTGTCCGTAGGCCAGACGCAACGACAGGCGCGAGCCGGCGTAGGCGCGGCCGATAAGAGGGAAATCGCCTCGCTCGAACACCTGGAATTCCCTGCGCTGCCAGTCGCTGCCCATGGACTGCAGTTTTTCGCCGGGGATGTGATCCTCGATGGCAAGGATGTTCTCGAAGAGAGGTCTTTCGGCGCCGAAACCGCTCCACGCTTGTATGTCGGGCAGCGGCGTGTGTTCATAGGCGCGCATGGCCACCCAGTCGGCGCGGACTTTCTCGAGGCACTGGAGGACGGGCAGCTCCGGGGGCAGTTGGACGCGCATCGGGACGGTGTTGATCAGAAGGCCGACGATGGACTCCGCGCCGTCGATCGAAGAATGGCGGCAGGCGCGAGTGGCGCCGAACAGCACGTCGTCCTGGCCGCTGTACCTGGAGAGGAGCGCGGCCCAGGATACTTGGATGAGAGTGCCAAGCGTCACCTCGTGGCGGGCCGCGAAGGCGCGGAGAGCGTCGGTGTCCTCGCGGGAGAGAACACAGTCGCTGTGGCCGCGACCGAAGTCTTCGCTGGCCTTCGAGCGCGGCGGAGCGAGATCGAGTCGGGTAGGATTCTCGAAGCCTTTGAGGAATCCCAGCCAGAAATCTTTTGCGAGGAGGAACTCCTGCCGCGTCAACCATTCCACGAAAGCGCGAAAGGATGGCGGGTCATCGGCGAACCGGTGGTCCTCGCCGCAGCGCAGGGCGTCGTAGAGCCCGAAGAGCTCTTCGAGGACGCGCGTTCGCGACGGGCCGTCCATGAGCGCGTGGTGATAAGTCCAGACGAAGTAGAAGTCGTCGTCGGCCAGTCGGAAGAGGGCAAGACGCAGGAGGGGAAATCTGGAGAAGTCGAAGGCGCGACGGCGGTCGTTATCGAGGAAGCGCGTGAAGCGAGCCTCGCATTCTTCGGGGGAGAGGCTTGACCAGTCTTCTTCGGTCCATTCCGGCGGTGCATCGGGTTCGACTTCCTGGCAAAGGTCAGACCCGTCCACGAGATGCATGCGCGTGCGCAGGACAGCGTGGCGCTCCATGAGTCGTGCCCACACGCCCTTGAACAAGGAGACGTCGAGTGGTTCGCGCAGGCGCACGACAAGCTGCTGAACGTAGAGCCCGGATTGCGGAGAGCGCAGGCTCTGGTACAACATACCCTTCTGAAGAGCGGTCAGCGGATAGCGACGTTCGGGCATTCTGGCTTTCCTTGCACGCACGTTCTGGAGCTGGGATCGGTGTGTCGGCGGCGCTGGCGCGAAAGAATCGATATCTGAAGCGTGGTGCAAACCTCGCCTCGGACGTCGGAGCCGAGAGGCTAGCGCAACGCGTGTAGTCTCGCAACGCGAAAAATACGGGAGCACGTGTTCGCCTGTGCTCGCCGCACCTCCTGCGGGATTGGGGGATTTGGGATCGTGCGCGTTGACTCATCCGCGTCGGATTGAGCAAGGAATCTGGAAAGGGGAAGCGCTTTTTGGTGAAGAAACCGAGTGAGCAATGCCGCACGGGGAAGACCCCTGATGGGGCCGGGCAGTGGGCGAAGGTGGCGCGGAATTGGAATCTCCACGGTGCGCCCCTTCGGCCTTCGCCGGAAGATGTGAGTTTCAGCGAGCAGGCAGTCGGCGCCTGGCGCGGACAGGGGACGCCGCCTCGCGTGTTGCTGCTGGGGGTAACGCCGGAGCTTTATCGATTGCCATGGCGGGAGGGGACGGACTTTCTGGCCGTCGACCGGACCATGGAGGTGATCGATGCGGTCTGGCCAGGGCGGCGAGATGCGGCCAGATGCGAGGACTGGCTCGAGATGAAACTCCCGGCTGCTTCGCGCGACATTGTCCTCTGCGACGGTGGGCTCAATCTCCTCGCCTACCCGGACGAGCAGCAGCGACTTGCCTCGATTCTCAGGGAAGTCCTCGCCGAAGAGGGCTTGTGCATTTTGCGGCTCTTTGTCCGACCAGCCGAGAGGGAAACGCGCGATGCGGTCCTTGCCGATCTCATGGGAGGGCGAATCCCGAACATGAATGTGCTGAAACTGAGACTCTGGGCCGCTCTTCAGGAAAGTCCCTCGCTGGGAGTGGAACTGGACACGGTCTGGCGCACCGTCCATGACGCGGCGGGAAATCTCGAAGAGCTTGCGTCGAGATTGGGATGGCCGCTCGACGAAACGCTATTCATCAATGCCTACCAGGGTTCGACGACGCGGTACTGGATTGGAACCGTTGACGAGGTCGCGAAGATCTTCTGTCAGGACATCGGCGGGTTCGAACTTGCCAGCATGCATGTGCCGACCTACGAGTGCGGCCAGCAGTGTCCGACCGTTGTGCTGAGGCGCACGTGAGCGCAGGAGGTGCGGGGCGGAGCCCGGGCGACCTTCTCAACGGCTACCAGGATACCGCGCTGCTGTACGTGGCCGCCAAGCTCGGCTTGGCGGACCTTCTGGCCGAAGGGCCGAAGACGAGCGAGGAGCTGTCCGCGACGATGGGGGCGCATGCGCCGTCGCTCTATCGAATTCTGCGGGGCCTGGTGGTCGTCGGAATGTGCTTCGAGGAGGAGGAGCGGTTCGGGTTGACGCATATGGGGCAGATGTTGCGGACGGAAGTGAAAGGCTCGCTCAGGAATCAGGCCCTCGTCTGCGGAGACGAATACATGATGGCGTGGAGCGGCCTCGTCCACAGTGCGATGACGGGGGAGACGGCGTTCGCGCATGTCTTCGGCGTGGATCCGTGGGCGCACAGACAACGGAACCGTGCGCTCAGCGAGCAGTTTAATGCGGACCTCAACACGGAGACCGCGCGGTCGGCGGTGGCGATCGTGGAGGCTTACGATTTCTCGGCGGTCCGGGTCCTTTGCGACGCGGGTGGAGGCTACGGGGCGCTTCTGTGCGCGATACTCGTGGCGTGTCCCGCGATGAGGGGGATCCTCCTCGAGCAGGCCCACGTCGCAACCGGCGCGAGGGCGTATGTGAAATCGCAAGGGCTGGACGAACGCTGCTCCGTCGTGGAAGGTGACTTGTTCGAAGCTTTCCCTGCAGGCGCGGATGCGTACGTCATGAAGAGCATCGTGCATGACTGGTCCGACGCGCGCAGCGTGGCCATACTGAAGAATTGCCGCAGAGCGCTGGGGGCGCACGGCCGGGTAATCCTGATCGAGAGAGTGCTGCCGAAGCTGGCAAAGGATGCGCCGGACACGGTCCGCGTGGATCTGCATATGCTGGCGGTGACCGGCGGGCGCGAGCGAAGCGAGGCGGAGTATCAGGAGCTGCTCGAAGCTGCCGGATTCAGCCTTGGCAGGGTCGTGACGACCCGGTCGCCGTTCTGCGTGATCGAAGGCTTGCCGCGTTGAGACCCTGAAAACAACAACGCCGACGGAGAGTCGGCGGTGGTATCTGGTGGAGACGAAGGGGATCGAACCCTCGACCTCCGCATTGCGAACGCGGCGCTCTCCCAGCTGAGCTACGTCCCCACAGGGGCGCAAGTATAGCGGCAGACCTCCGGGGAGTAAACCGGGACGGCATTAGCTTATAGCCGGCGCATCACTCTCGGTGAAGTGCGACGTCTAACCGACGCCTGCGCCATCCGTGAACAGGTCCCACAGCCTTGATCCGCGCACGGCTGCCACCATGTAAGCTATCCGCACGCCGCCGCGACAAGAACAGGCGAGGTACCCGATGAGCCATGTCATTGCGATGATCCAGCAGTACGGTTTGGGCTTCGTATTCCTGAACGTGCTCGCGCTGCAGGCCGGATTGCCGATTCCCGCCTATCCGACGCTGATCGTGGCCGGCGCGTATGCGGCCATCGGCGGCGATCCGCTTTGGGCTCTGGTCCTGGTCGGCATCGCCGCGGCGCTGATCGCGGACACTGGCTGGTATGTCGCCGGCCGCCGTTTCGGGTTGCGCATTCTGAACACGCTATGCCGCGTGTCGCTGTCGCAGGATTCCTGCGTTCGTCAGACCGAAACGATTTTTCAGCGCTTCGGACCCGCGTCGATGCTGTTCGCCAAGTTCGTGCCGGGCTTCGCTTCGGTCGCGACCGCACTGGCTGGCGCGCTGCGGCTGCGCTATTGGGTCTTCCTGGTGTTCGACGCGATAGGGGCGGGGCTTTGGGTAGGCGTCGGTCTCGGCCTGGGCTTCCTATTCCGTGATGCAATCAGCGACCTGATGGACAAGCTGGCTTCGCTGGGCAGGTACGGCTCGATGCTGGTTGTCTTCGGCTTCGTCGCTTGGATCCTGCTCAAGTGGTGGCGGCGCCGGCTGTTCATCAAGCAGCTGCGCATGGACCGCGTGTCGGTCGACGAGCTCCGTGACCTGATCGATGCGAAGAAGGCGAGCGCAATCGTCGATGTCCGCTCACCGCTGACGCAGGCGGCGACCGGACGCATACCCGGTGCGCTGACGATAGACATCAAGAACATCGCCAAAGGGTTCGACGGCGTGGCGAAGGACGACGAAGTGATCGTGTATTGCGCCTGTCCGAACGAGGCGACTGCAGTCAAGGTCGCGCAGCAGCTGAGAAAGCTCGGGTTCAAGCGGATTCGTCCGTTGCACGGCGGCATCGACGCCTGGATCGGCGCCGGCAACGAAGTCGAGCGTTAGATCTCCGGCTCGGCACACCGGTCGCTTGCGTGCTAGATTTGCGCTTCGACGAGCGCGGGGAGGGCGCATGAGCGAGGCGGGAGCTTCAAGACCCGAAGGGCCGTCGCCGAGCGATTGCCCGGAGGCCGACGCGTGAGCGGTGGTCGCTCGCGGCATCGCAAGGAGGCCGAGGCATGAGCAAGCAAGCGATCCACACCAGCAAGGCTCCGACGGCGCTGGGTCCGTATTCGCAGGCGATTCGCGCCGGCTACACCGTCTACCTTTCGGGCCAGGTGGGTATCGATCCACCGAGCGGCAATCTGGTGCAAGGCATCGAAGCGCAGACGCGGCAGGTGTTCGCCAATCTGCGCGCGGTCGCCGAAGCTGCCGGCGGTTCGCTCGACGATATCGTCAAGCTGACAATACTTTTGGTCGACCTCGCCGACTTTGCGAAGGTGAACGACATCATGGCGAGCTGCTTCAACACCCCGTACCCTGCCCGCGCGACCTACCAGGTGACGGCACTGCCCAAAGCGGCGCTGATCGAGGTCGAGGGCGTCCTCGAGCTGGGACGCATCGCCGAACCGACGCGGCCGGGAGGGCGCTCGCAGATCCCGGACAAAGCCTGAACGAGTGGCCAGGAAAAAGGCGGCTGCGAAAGAGCCCCGGCCGGCAAACACGCTGCAGGACAAGCTCTCGCGAATAGGCATCGGGCGCGAGCAGGATCTGGTGCTGCACCTGCCGCTGCGCTACGAGGATCAGACCCACCTGTGTCCACTGGCCGCGCTGAAGCCCGGACAGGCGTGGCAGGTCGAGGGCGTCGTCGCCAACACCGAGATTCAATATCGCGGACGGCGCCAGCTCGTCTGTCTGCTCGACGACGGAGCAGATCGCCGTGAGCAACTGGTGCTGCGTTTTTTTCATTTCTACCCGAATCAGCAAAAGGCGCTTGCGCCGGGAAAGCGCGTCCGCGCGTTCGGCGAAGTTCGCGACGGACATTTCGGACTGGAAATGGTCCATCCGAGCTTCCAGGTCGTCGTACCCGGAACGCCGTTGCCGGACCGGCTGACACCGGTGTACCCGACGACAGCGGGACTCTCGCAGGATGCGCTGAGGAAGCTCGTGCGTCGCGCGCTGCTCGCCGATCCGGCGTTTCTGGGCGAGACGCTTCCCCCGTGGACGCGCGAGCCGCGCAGGCTCTGGGGCTTTGCGGAAGCGGTGCATTTTCTGCACGAGCCGCCGCCGGAAGCAGCCAACGCGACAGCGCAGGCGAGCCTCGATCAACGCACGCATCCGGCCTGGACCCGCCTCAAGTTCGATGAGCTGCTGGCACAACAGCTGTCGCTGAAGATGCATCGCCGCGCACGCGCCCGGCGCAAAGCGCCGCGTTTGCCCGGTGATGGTTCGCTGACGCGCGAGCTGCTCGCGCGCCTGCCGTTCAAGCTGACGCAGGCGCAGCAGCGTGTCATCGCCGAGATCCGCCGCGATCTCGCGCGCGGCGAGCCGATGCAGCGGCTGCTCCAGGGTGACGTCGGCAGCGGCAAGACGATCGTCGCCGCGCTGGCTGCGCTGCAGGCGATCGAATCCGGCTATCAGGTCGCGTTCATGGCGCCGACCGAAATTCTGGCCGAGCAGCACTATCGCAAGCTCGCGGCATGGCTCGACGGCTTGCCGCTGCAAATCGCCTGGTTGTCCGGCGGACTGCCTGCGAAAGACCGCAAAAAAGCGCTTGCGGCCATCGTCGGCGGCGAGGCGCAGCTCGCGATCGGCACGCATGCGCTGTTCCAGGAAGAGGTCGTGCTCCCGAAGCTGGGGCTGGCCATCGTCGACGAGCAGCATCGATTCGGGGTCGCGCAAAGACTTGCGCTGCGGCAGAAAGGTATCGGCGACGCGCACCAGCTGATGATGAGCGCGACCCCGATCCCGCGCACCTTGGCGATGAGCTTCTATGCCGATCTCGACGTGTCGGTGATCGACCAGATGCCGCCGGGCCGCACGCCGGTGACGACCAAGCTGGTCAGCCAGCGCCGGCGCAGCGAGATCGTCGAGCGCGTGCGCAAGATCGCCGCCGCCGGGCAACAGGTGTACTGGGTCTGCCCGCTGATCGAGGAATCGGAAAAGCTCGAGCTGCAGACCGCGGTCGCGCTGCATGCCGAGCTGACGGGTGCGCTGAGTGAATTCAAGGTCGGTCTGCTGCATGGCCGGATGAAGCCTGCGGAAAAGGCGGCCGCGATGGATGGCTTCGTGCGCGGCGAAGTCGACGTGCTGGTCGCGACGACGGTGATCGAGGTCGGCGTCGACGTGCCGAATGCATCGCTGATGGTAATCGAGCACGCGGAGCGCTTCGGCCTCGCGCAGCTGCACCAGCTGCGCGGGCGCGTCGGCCGTGGCGCCGACGAGAGCGTCTGCGTGCTGCTTTTCGAGGAGCCGATGTCGTTGCTCGCGAAGGCGCGGCTCAAGGTCATCTATGAAAACAACGACGGCTTCGAGATCGCCCGGCAGGACTTGTCGATCCGCGGCCCGGGCGAGTTTCTCGGGGCGCGGCAGTCCGGCGTGCCCTTGCTGCGCTTTGCCGACCTGGAGCGCGACGTCGCGCTGGTCGAGCGCGCCCGCGATGCTGCCGACGAGTTGCTGCGACGCGAGCCGGCCGCCGCGCAGGCGCATCTCGAGCGCTGGCTGGGTGGAAAGCAGGAGTTCTTCAAGGCATGAGCGACGACGCCCGCGACTGGCTGGCGCGCGGCAATGCGTATGCCCGTGGCGGGCAGCCCGCCGCGGCGGCCGAAGCGTATCGCGAAACCCTGGCGCGCGAGCCCGATTGGTACGATGCGCGCTTCAATCTCGGCCTGATGCAAAAGCAGCTTGGCGATCGCGCATCCGCGATCCGGGCGTTTCACGCGGCCTGGGTCGGGGACCCGCTGCTGTTCGCGGCCGCGCGGCAATGCGTCGCTACGATCGCTGACTCGGTGCGGGCAGGCGAGCGGACTGACGCGCCGCTACCGGCGGTCGATCCCGCTACCCCCGATCGTGCTGTCAGCATCGTCATCTGCTCGATCGACGATGCCAGGCACGAGCGCGCCGTCGCGCTGTACCGCCGGCTTTTCGCCGCGGTGCGGCACGAGATCGTATCGATCCGCAACGCACGCTCGCTCGCCGAGGCTTACAACTGGGCGCTTCGGCACAGCGTCGCCGACGTCGTCGTTCTTTCGCACGACGACGTCGACATCCTGGCGCCGGATTTTGCGGTGCGACTGTTCGGGCGCCTTCAAGCGTTCGATGTCGTCGGCGTTGCAGGCAGCACTCGCAGTGACGGTCCGGCGATCGGGTGGAGCGGCCATCCGCACTTGCGCGGCTGGATCACGCACCGCGTGCCCGACAGCATGAACTGGCAGGTCGATGTGCTCGATCCGCGTCCGGTCGCCGGCGACATCGTTCTGCTCGATGGCGTCCTGCTTGCCGGCAAACGCGAAGCCTTCCACGCGGTCCCCTTCGACGACGTGAACTTCGATGGCTTTCACCTGGCCGATCTCGACTGGTCGTACCGTGCCGCGCACGCGGGAGCGAGGCTCGGCGTCGCGGGGGACTTGCTGCTGGTCCACGCTTCCCGCGGCAATTACGACGCGACATGGCAGCGTTACGCCGACCGTTTTTGCCGCAAGCACGATGCGGGGCGCTCGCCGCCGGCGCCGTCGTCGTTCTTCGGCGCCTCGCTGGACAACCCGGAACAGGTCCGCGCGTTTTTCGGGTATCTTGCCGAACTGTCTTCCTGAAGCGGCGCATCCGCACGGCACGCAATACCGTATTGCGATAAAATATCAGTCACTTGCGATCGATCACCATGCCTCTCTACGCCCTTGGCTTGAACCATGCGACCGCGCCGGTCAAGGTGCGCGAGCAGGTCGCATTTCAGCCGGACACGCTGGGTGTCGCGCTGCGCGACCTGATCGCGCAGCCGAGCGTCAAGGAAGCGGCGATTCTGTCGACCTGCAACCGGACCGAGGTCTATTTCAGCGCCGCCGAAGCGGCGCCGGTCGAGCGCTGGCTGGAGAGCTTCCACCGGGTGCCCTCCGAATCGCTGCATCCTTACGTCTACACATTGGCGCAGGATCGCGCGGTCTCGCATGCGTTCCGCGTCGCCAGCGGGCTCGATTCGATGGTGCTCGGCGAGCCGCAGATTCTCGGCCAGATGAAGCACGCGGTGCGCAGCGCCGAGGCGGCGGGCGCGCTGGGCCTGATCCTCAATCGCCTTTTTCAGCGCACGTTCGCGGTGGCCAAGGACGTGCGAACGAACACGGACATCGGCAGCGCGTCGATTTCGATGGCCGCGGCTGCGGTAAAGCTCGCCGAGCGTATCTATCCGTCGCTGGCCGATCAGCACCTGCTGCTGATCGGCGCCGGCGAGATGATCGATCTCGCCGCCGCGCACTTTGCCGCAAAGCATCCGAAGTCGATCACCGTCGCCAACCGCACGCTCGAGCGCGGCGAGCAGCTGGCGGCGCGCTTTGGAGCGAATGCGATAACGCTGAACGAGCTGCCGGAGCGACTCGCCCAATTCGACATGATCGTGACCTCGACCGCGAGCTCATTGCCTATCCTGGGCAAGGGTCTGCTCGAGCGCGCGATCAAATCGCGCCGCCATACGCCGATGTTCATTGTCGATCTCGCGGTGCCGCGCGACGTCGAGCCCGAAGCCGCCGAGCTCGACGACGTTTTTCTCTACAGCGTCGACGACCTGGCTAATATCGTCAAGGACAACCTGCAGATCCGCGTCGATTCGCTGACGCAGGCCGAGGAGATGATCGCCGAGCAGGCCCAGAGCTTTTTGCGCTGGCTCGATGGACGCAGCGTGATTCCGACGCTGACCGCGCTGCAGGGCCATCACGAAGTCCTGCGTGCGGCCGAGGTCGAGCGCGCACGCAGGCTGCTTTCCGGCGGCGCTGCGCCCGAACAGGTGATCGAACAGCTCGCCCGCGGACTGACCAACAAGTTCCTGCACGCGCCCGCGCAAGCGCTGACGCGCGCCGGCGACGCCGAGCGCGCCCAGCTGCTGGCGATGCTGCACCACATCTACCAGTTGCCGGACGACGATTAGCTTCGGATACGGCTCGCCGTTCGGCGCACGCCGGACGCTGACTTTACGACCGTCTACCCGATCAGCAATGCGGCGCCCCGGCCGCCGCAAGAAAGCCACGATTCGCACGACATGAAACTGTCGCTCTCCACGAAGCTCAACCAGCTGACCTCGCGGCTGGAGGAATTGAACGGCTTGCTCGCGGCCGAGGACGTTACTCGCGACCTCGACCGCTATCGCGCGTTGTCTCGTGAGCACGCGGAAATTGCGCCTGTCGTCGCGCTCTACCGCGACTGGCAGCAGGGCGAGCGGGACTTCGCGGCTGCGCAGGACATGCTGTCCGATCCGGAGATGAAGTCTTTCGGCGACGACGAGGCGAAGGCGGCACGCGTGCGCATGGTCACCATCGAAGACGAGCTGCAACGTGCGCTGCTGCCGCGCGATGTCAACGACGAGCGCAACGTGTTTCTCGAGATTCGTGCCGGCACCGGCGGCGACGAGTCGGCATTGTTTGCCGGCCAGCTCTTTCGGATGTACGCGCGCTTTGCCGAGCGCAACAAATGGCAGGTCGAGCTGATTTCCGAGAGTCCCGGCGACATGGGTGGCTACAAGGAGGTCATCGCCCGCGTCGTCGGGCAGGGCGTCTACGCCAGGCTCAAATTCGAATCCGGCGGCCACCGCGTGCAGCGAGTGCCCGAGACCGAGGCGCAGGGACGCATCCATACGTCGGCGTGCACGGTCGCGGTGCTGCCCGAGGCCGATCCGGTCGCCGACATCACGATCAATCCATCCGAGATCCGGATCGATACGTTCCGCGCATCCGGCGCCGGCGGCCAGCACGTGAACAAGACCGACTCGGCCGTGCGCATCACCCACTTGCCCACCGGGATCGTCGTCGAATGCCAGGATGATCGCTCGCAGCATCGCAACCGCGCGCAGGCGATGGCGGTGCTGGCCTCGCGGCTGGTCGACCGCGAACGGCAGGAGCGGCAGCAGAAGGAGGCGGCGACGCGCAAGAGCCTGATCGGCAGCGGCGATCGCTCCGAGCGCATTCGCACCTACAACTTTCCGCAGGGGCGGGTGACCGACCATCGCATCAACCTGACCCTCTACAAGATCGACCAGATCATGGACGGCGACCTGTTCGAGCTGACGCAGGCGCTGGCGCAGGAATTCCAGGCCGAGCAGCTCGCCGCCCTCGGCGGCGAAGAAGGCGCGGGCGAGACCGCGCGATGAAGCGCGCGCCGCCGATGTGGCTCGAGACTTTGCGGCTCGAATTGCGCGAGTTCACGCCGGAGGACATCGGCGATCTGGTGCGGCTCGACAGCGACCCCCGCGTGCTGAAATACATCAACGGCGGCAAGCCGATGCCGAAGAGGGAGATCGACGCAGCGATGCGAAGAGTCACGCGCTACTACGCGCTCTATTCGGGACTGGGCGTATGGCGCGCATCGCTGCGCAGCAGCGGCAAGTTCATCGGATGGTACTGCCTGAAGTACTGTCCGCCGACGACCGACATCGAAGTCGGCTATCGCCTGCTGCACGCGCACTGGGGCCATGGCTACGCGACCGAAGGCGCGCGCGCACTGGTCGACTATGCGTTCGACGACCTCGGCGTCACGCGCGTCATCGGCGTCACGCACCCCGGCAACAAGGCGTCGCAGCACGTGCTGCAGAAAGCGGGCCTGAGCGACCTGGGCTGGGGCAATTACTACGACCGGCGGCTTCGGCTGTTCGCGTGCGAGCGACCGCGGACGGGCGAGGACTAGCCGTCAGGCGCGAGGCGCGGATCGCGGGCGGCGCGCGCGTAACTTACCCAGCCGGAAGCCAAGTCAGCGATGGCTACGGCTGGCCGTAGTTTTTCGCCAGGTAATCGGCGATTTCCTTGGCGTCTGCATCGGAGATCGGCGCGCCGTACGCCTTGATCATCTTGGTGACCTCGGCATCCCAGACGCCACGGTTCATGAACGGCGAGTTGCCCTGGATGTAATCGAGACTGTGACACGAGGCGCAATTGGCCTCGACCTTGTCGCGTCCCGGCCCGTCCTTCAGCGCGACGCGCTGCTCGGCGGCATACACAATGGTGACGGCCAGCGTCATCGAAACAACAAGCGGCAGCGACGCTTTCATCGGCATCTCCTCAGCCGATCGCCAGCGCGACGCGCTGCACGACGTTGTGATGGTAGCCCGCGGGATTTGCGATCAGCTCGAAGGTCTGCGTCGCGCCGGCGCGATTGGACGCCTTGGCCATCACCGTCAGCGCACCGCGTTCGCCGGCGTTGATCGGATAGCTCCACGACCGGAACGAAAAGCGCCCGTAGTCCTGCCCCAGGGTCGCATTGCGCCAGCTTTGGCCGCCATCGATCGACACCTCGACCGCCGCGATGCCATAGCCGCCGTCCCAGGCGATGCCCTTGACGTCGAAACGGCGTCCCGCGGGGATCGTCTGCCCCGGGGTGATGTTGGTCATCAGCGAATTGACGACCATTTCGGTGATCGGCGTGTTGACGTCGGTTTCCTGGCTGATGAAACGATCGATCAAAGGAAATTTGCCACGTGGAATCCGATAGGCCGACTTGACCCAGAAGTTGTCGAACGGCTTGCTGATGGCGTTGATCGAGGTGACGTGCTTCATCCAGTAGGTCGCCGTCCAGCCGGGGACGACGATGCGCGCCGGGAACCCGTTCCAGTGCGGAAGCGGTGCGCCGTTCATCGAGTAGGCTATCAGCGTGTTTTCGTCCATCGCCTTCCACACCGGAATCGACTTCTGGAAATCCGGCGTGTTCGGGAATATCCCCGAGTCGGCGCCGTCGAAGCTGATCTCCAGCGCGTCCTTGCGGATGCCGGCCTTGGTCAGGACGTCTTTCAGACGCACGCCCTTCCACCGGGCGTTGCCGATCGCGCCCGGTCCCCATTCGACACCGGGAACGTGCGGCACGAACATCCCGCGGCGGTTGCCCGAGCATTGGCATACGGCCGCGACTTCCACCTGCTCGTAGTCGCGCTTGAGGCTTTCGAGATTGATCTCCAGCGGCGTCGCGATCGCTTCGCCGCCGACCTTGACTTGCCAGCTCGAGGCGGCGACCTCGGGGATGTTCGACAGGTGATAGCGGACGAAGAACGCGTCGTTCGGCGTGAAGGTCTCGTTGAAGTACGAGACCGGCGTTTCGTAATTGGGCGGTCGCCAGGTCTTCTTGATCAGCGGCACCTTGCCCGGCAGCGCTTCCAGAATCGAAGAGGACAGCATGCCTTCGGGCAGCTCCGCCGGGCCCAGTACGGCATCGGCGCCGTGCGCGTGACTCGCTAGCCATGAGCCGCCGGTGGCGAGCACCAACCCGCCGGTCGCCTTAAGAAGATCGCGTCGTGACGGCATGGCGCCTCCAGCGAGATGTCGGGGTTTTTATACGCACGTTCGTTGACGGCGTGACGGGCTGCCGACATTATGCGCATCCTAGCCGGCAGTCGCAAGACATGAGACGCGGCGATTCCATGAGCACGCCCTTCACCGTTTCCAGCGCGCTGTCCGTGAGCGGTCTCGTCCCTTTCGAGGCGAAGCTGCTGCTCGCCCACGTGCTCGGCCGCGACCGCGCGTGGCTCGCGGCGCATGCCGACGAAGCCGTGAACGCCGAGCAGGCGAAGACCTTCGATGCGCTCGCTCGCCGCCGCCGCGAGGGCGAGCCGGTCGCCTACCTGATCGGACGGCGCGAATTCTACGGGCTCGATCTGGAGATCACACCCCACGTGCTGATTCCGCGTCCCGAGACCGAATTGCTGGTCGAGCTCGCGATCGCTCGCCTGCCGGACGATCGCGAGACTCGCGCGCTCGACCTCGGCACCGGTTCGGGTGCGGTGGCGCTGGCGATCGCCGCCGCGCGGCGCAAGGCACGGGTCGTCGGTACCGATGTCTCGACTCCGGCGCTCGCGCTGGCGACACGCAACGCTGCGCGCCTTGGCATCGACAACGTCTCGTTCGTCCAATCCGACTGGTTCGACGCGCTGCCCCTCGAACGCTTCGATCTCATCGCCGGCAACCCGCCTTATGTCGCCGCGGGCGATCCGCATCTCACTGAAGGCGATCTGCGCCACGAGCCGCAGCAGGCGCTGACATCGGGTGGTGACGGCCTCAATGCGATTCGCGCGATCGTCGCGGCGGCGGCGGCGCATCTCGCGCCCGGGGGATGGTTGCTGCTGGAGCACGGCCACGACCAGGCCAATGCGGTCGGCGAATTGTTCCGCGACGCCGGTTTCGCCGAAGTCGGCGCGGCGCGCGATCTCGCCGGCATATTGCGTGTCGGCTACGGACGCAATCGATCGTAGGTACCGCTAGCTCGATGGCCGCGGAGGCGCGACGCCGTATTTCTCCGCCCAGGTTTGCAACGCGGGCAGGATCGCGGGATAGAGAGCGAGGCCATCGGCCACGGCCTCGCGATAGCGCTGCAAGCCGCGCTCGCCCGGAAGCCGGACCTGCTCGCCCTCGAGTCGAGGACGGCTCGCATGCGCAGCATCGGCCAGATGGTCCATCTGCCGCCTGAAGGCGGCGAGGCCGCCGAACGCTTCCGGATCCAGCACCTGGATGAACACCGATGCGCCCCAGCCTTCGGGCGGGTCGGCGCGGCCGTGTCCGCCGAGGCCACCGGTCATCGCCTCGATCAACAGACCCAGCCCGAATCCCTTGTGACCGGCGTCCAGTCCGCCGAGCGGCAGCAACGCGCCCGGTGGATCGGCGAACAGCGCAGCGGGATCGGACGTGGCTTGCCCCTGGTGATCGATCAGCCAGGGGCCGGGCAGGATCTTGCCGGCTTCCTTCTGCTGCTTGGCGTAGCCCATGCTGGTGATCGACATCGAAACGTCGATCAATATCGGGTCGCCCGATGTCGGCAATCCGGCTGCGACCGGGTTCGGCGTGATGAACGGTGTCGTGCCGCCGTGCGGCACAACGGCGATCACGGTCGGGTCCGAGCATTCGATGATCACCGCCAGGCCCTGGTCGGTCGCGCGCTTCAAATACGCGGCGAGGCAAGCGATGTGATGCGAGCGGCGGATGACCACGATGCCGGTGCCGGCCTCGCGCGACATCGCCGTTGCGCGCTCGATCCCGCGCAGCGTGAGCCACGGTCCGGGCAGGCGCGCGCCGTCCCACGTCTCCGCGGCGGTGCGCCGACTTATCACCTTCGGTTCGCCCGATTTGGCCATCGCGCCCTTGTCGATCTCGGCAAGATAAGGCGCGAGCAGTGCGAGCCCGTGCGTCGTGTGTCCGAGCAGGTCGGCGTCGAGAAGAACGTCGGCGACGTCGCGGCCGATGTCGGCGCGCATGCCTGCACGATCGAGCAGTGCGCGGGCGAAAGCGCGCAGCTCGTCGGCGCGATAGCGGTTCGCTTGCTTTGCGGTGGTATCCATGCGGGATAAGTGAAAACGCGAGGTTGACGGCACGGGGGCAATCGACGACGATTCTAACCCATCGTTTCAATCCCTCCCCCGACGTGGCTGCCTCGACGCTGACGATCAGCATCGTCACGTATCGCCCTGACCTCGCGCTGCTGGACAGGACGCTGCACACGCTCGCCGCCTCGATGGGCGCGGCGCGCGAGCAGGGCCTGCTGCGCGTGGCCAACGTCGCCCTCATCGACAACAGCGAGGAGCGCGACATTGCCGCGATGGTGATCAAGCTGGCCCAGGAGAATTTTCGCGATTCCGACTTCACGATGAGCTATCTGCACGGCCACGCCAACATCGGCTACGGCGCGGCGCACAACCTTGTCATGCACGGCGGCAACACCCATTTCCATCTGGTGCTCAATCCGGACGTCGAGCTCGACGTCGACGCCTTGCCGCAGGCGCTGCGCTATTTCGAGGCTAACCCGGAAGTAGGCGTCATCGCGCCTGCCGTCACCGACGGGAAAGGAAGGCGCGAATACCTGTGCAAGCGCTACCCCAGCGTCCTCGACCTCGGACTGCGCGGCCTGGCGCCCAAATGGCTGCAGCCGCTGTTCCGCCGCCGTCTCGCTCGCTACGAAATGCGCGACGTGATGAAGGGAACGCGCACCGAGATCGTGTCGCCGGTGCCGGTGATGAGCGGCTCGTGCATGCTGCTGCGGCGCAAGGCGATCGACGCCACCGGCGGCTTCGATCCGACCTTTTTCCTCTATTTCGAAGACTTCGACTGGAGCGTTCGGCTCAATCGCGTTACCCGAAGCGTGTACCTGCCCAGCGTTCGCGTCGTCCATCACGGCGGCGGCGCGGCGCGCAAAGGCTGGCGCCACATCGCGTACTTCATTCGCAGCGGCGTGCGTTTTTTCAACAAGAACGGCTGGCGCTGGTGGTGAGCTCGACACCGTCACCTTCATCGCCCTCATTTTCCTCCGCGGGCCGGCTGCTGGTCACCGGCGCCGACGGGTTCATCGGGCGGGCGCTGTGTGCGCGACTGGCCGCGGCACGGGTCCCGCACATCGGCGCAGTGCGCGCGCTTCCACCGGGCGGGAAGCCGTCGCGCGACCTTGTCGCGCTGGGGGATTTCGCCGCCGCCGACTGGACATCGGTGCTGCGCGGCGTCGACGCGATCGTCCATCTCGCCGGGCGCGCGCACGTCGCGACTGCCCGCGACGCGAGCGATCCAACGCCGTTCGTCGTCGCGAATGTTCACGTGACGCGCCGTCTGCTCGATGCCGCAGCTCAGGCCGGCGTGCGGCGCGTCGTGCTGGCGAGCACGATCAAGGTCTACGGTGAAGCCACGCTTCCCGGCAAGCCGTTTCGCGCCGGAGATCCCACCGCACCGCAGGACGCGTATGCGCACAGCAAGGCCGGCGCCGAGCACGTGCTCTGGCACGCCTGCCGCGACGGAGCCATCGAAGGCGTCGCGCTGCGCTTGCCTCTGACCTACGGTCCCGGCGTCAAGGGCAACTTTGCTCGGCTCCTCGACGCGGTCGCCGCCGAGCGACGGCTGCCGCTCGGCGGGATCGACAATCGCCGCACCTTGCTCTACGTCGGCAACGCCGTCAGCGCGATCGAGTCGGCCTTGGCGACGCCGGCGCTCGCCGGCGAAACCCTTCCGGTGGCGGACGCCGAAAGCGTGTCGACCAGCGAGCTTGCCTTTCGTCTCGCTCGCGCGCTCGACGTCGCGCCTCGTCTGTTCCATGTGCCTGCCTTTGCGATGCGCGCCGGCGGCATGCTTCTGGGCAAGCGCGCGAGTCTCGCACGCCTGCTCGGCACCCTGGAGGTCGATGCAGGGCGCTTTCGCGAGCTCGCCCGCTGGACGCCGCCGTTTACCGTTGACCAGGGCATCGTCGCGACCGCGGCGTGGTGGAAGCTCCGACACAGCCTCTAGCGTCGAGCTTGCGCGCGTGGCGCGGCTATAATCGAGTCCTTTTCAAGTGATGAGGTCGGCAGTGACCATACGGACCGGAGGACGCCGCGCCGACGAGCTCCGCCCTTTGTCGATCGTGCGCCACTACAGCCGGCATGCCGAAGGCTCCGCGCTGATCGAATGCGGCGCGACCCGCGTGCTTTGCATGGCGTCGGTGGAAGAGTCGGTGCCGCAGTTTCTCAAGGGCAAAGGCCAGGGCTGGCTGACGGCGGAATACGGCATGCTGCCGCGCGCGACCAACACGCGCACGCGGCGCGAGGCCGCCGAAGGCAAGCAGTCGGGACGCACGCAGGAGATCCAACGGCTGATCGGCCGCAGCCTCCGCGCCATCGCCGACTTGTCGCAGCTCGGTGAGCGCACGATCCGCATCGATTGCGACGTGCTGCAGGCGGATGGAGGCACACGCTGCGCATCGATCACCGGCGCCTGCGTCGCGCTTTACGACGCCGTAGCGTGGTGCAAGGCTCAGGGTCTGTTGACCGGCTCGCCGCTGAAGGACTTTGTCGCCGCGGTGTCGGTCGGCATCGTCGCCGGCGTGCCGATGCTCGATCTCGACTACTCCGAGGATTCGAGCTGCGACACCGACATGAACATCGTAATGACCGGCGCCGGCGGCTTCGTCGAGATCCAGGGAACGGCGGAGGGCGCGCCGTTTTCGCGCGCGGAAATGGCGACGCTGGTCGCGCTAGGCGAGGGCGGCGTCGCCACGCTGGTCGCCACGCAAAAGACTTCGCTGGGCATCGGCTGAAGCACCGCGCAATGACGACAAACAGTTCGACGTGAGCGAATTCTCGCGCCTGGTCATCGCATCGAACAATCCAGGCAAGCTGATCGAGTTCAAGCGCCTACTGGCGCCGCTGGGCATCGAGACGATCGCGCAGGCCGAGCTCGGGATCGACGAAGCCGACGAGCCGCATGCAAGCTTCGTCGAAAACGCCTTGGCCAAGGCTCGGCACGCGAGCCGCCGTGCCGGGCTGCCCGCGCTCGCCGACGATTCCGGCATTTGCGTCGAGGCGCTGCGCGGCGCGCCCGGCGTGCAATCGGCGCGCTATGGCGGCGAGCCGCGCTCCGACCGGCGCAACAATGCCAGGCTGATCGCCGATCTCGACGGCGTTACCGATCGGCGCGCACACTACTACTGCATGCTCGCCTTGATGCGGCATGGCGACGATCCCGAGCCGGTGCTGGTCGACGGCCGCTGGGACGGGACGATCATCGACTCGCCCCGCGGCGACGGCGGGTTCGGCTACGATCCGCATTTTCTCGACCCTGCCACCGGCATGACCGGCGCCGAGCTGACGCTGGCGCGGAAGAACGAGCTGTCGCATCGCGGCAAGGCGATGCGGTCACTGCTCGATCGACTGCGCAGCGTGGCATAGGGCTCGAGGATGGTGATTTCCGCCGCCGGCATGTCGCTGCAGACGCCGCATTTCTCCGCTCTGCCGCCGCTCGCGCTGTACGTCCACATCCCCTGGTGCCTGAAGAAGTGCCCGTACTGCGACTTCAACTCGCACGAGCGGCGCGGTGAGATTCCCGAAGCGCGCTACGTCGATGCGCTGCTCGCCGACCTCGAGCTCGCGCTGCCTTCGATATGGGGGCGCCGCGTGCACACCGTCTTTTTCGGCGGTGGCACGCCGAGCCTGTTCGCTCCGGAATCGATCGACCGGATACTGGCCGGCGTACGCGCGCGGGTCGCGCTGGCACCGGATGCCGAAATCACGCTCGAGGCCAATCCGGGCACGTTCGAGCGGGCGCGCTTTGCCCACTTCAAGGCGGCAGGCATCGACCGGCTATCGGTCGGCGTGCAGAGCTTCGAGCCGAGATTCCTGCATGCGCTGGGGCGCGTGCACGACGCCGGCGAAGCACGCGCCGCAGCCGCGACCGCGATCGAGATTTTCGGCAACGTCAATCTCGACCTGATGTACGCGCTTCCCGGGCAGACGCTGGCCGACGCCCGAAGCGATCTCGCCGAGGCGTTGCGCTTTTCGCCACCGCACCTGTCGTTCTATCATTTGACGATCGAGCCGAACACGCTTTTCCATCGCTATCCGCCGGTCTTGCCGGACGACGAGACCGCGGCGGACATCGAGGATGCGATAGCGGAGACACTCGGCGCCGCCGGCTACCTGCATTACGAAACATCGGCCTACGCCAGGCCGGGTCACGAATGCCGGCATAACGTCAATTACTGGCGCTTCGGCGATTATCTGGGCATCGGCGCCGGTGCCCATTCGAAGCTGTCGTTTAAACAGCGCGTCGTGCGTCAGGTCCGGCACAAGCAGCCGCAGCAGTATATCGAGGAAACGGAGCGCGGGTCGCCGCTCGCCGAGGATCGAACTGTCGAGCGCAATGAGATCGGCTTCGAGTTCATGCTCAATGCGTTGCGCCTGACGGAGGGTGTGCCGGTCGCGTTGTTCGCCGAACGCACCGGGTTCCCGCTGACGCTGGTGCAAAAGCCGTTGGACGAAGCCGAGCGACGGGGGCTCATAGCACGCGATCACCAGCACATTCGGCCGACGCCGCTGGGCCAGCGTTTTCTGAACGACCTGCAGGCGATCTTTCTGCCGGCCGCCACCGCCACTGCCGAAGCCGCGCCACGCCCGGTGAAACTCGTACGCGTCAAACCATGACGCCCGAGCCGTATGCGCTCACGCTGGCCGGAGCGATCGATGCGCTCTCCAGCCGCACGCTTTCCTGCACGGCACTCACGCAGTCGCTGCTCGATCGCATCGACGCCACTGACGCCAACGTCCAGGCATGGGCATGGCTCGATCGCGAGCATGCGCTCGCCGCGGCGCGCGCGCTGGACGCGCGGCGCACGTCGGGTGGTGGATCGCGGCTCGAAGGCGTCCCGATCGGCGTCAAGGACATCGTCGCTACCGCCGGCATGCCGACGCAAATGGGCTCGCCGATTTACGCCGGTGCGATACCTGCGCGTGACGCCGAATGCGTCGCCCGCCTCCACAGTGCGGGCGGCATGGTCATGGGCAAGACGGTCACGACCGAATTCGCGTTCATGCAACCGGGCAAGACGCGCAATCCGTGGAACGCCGCGTGCACGCCGGGCGGCTCCTCGTCGGGGTCGGCCGCCGCCGTCGCGCTCGGCCAGGTGCCCGCAGCAATCGGCACGCAAACCAACGGGTCAGTGATCCGGCCGGCGGCATACTGCGGCGTCGTCGGGTTCAAGCCGGGCAAAGACCTGCTGCCATTCGCCGGTGTCCATCGCTTCAGCCCGACGCTGGATACATTGGGCGTTTTCGCGCGCACGGTCGGCGATTGCGCGCTGCTCGCCGGCGTGCTCGGGGGCGAGGGTGCCATAACGCCGGCCGATGACTCGCAGCCAGCGCTGGCCTGTCTGCCGGAGTTTCCGTGGGTGGCCATCAGCAGCGAGCAACGCGAAGCCCTCGACACCGCCGCGACGGTGCTTCGCAATGCCGGCGCCCGGGTTACGACGCTCGCACTGCCACCGGCGTGCAGCGACGCGCCGACTCAGTTGCGCCGGATCATGCTGCACGAGGCGGTGCGAGAGCTCGGAACGTCGCAGGTTCGCGAGCGAGGCAGAATGTCGGCCAAGCTCAATGCGGCGCTGGACGAAGGCCGCGCGATCGGCGAGTCCGCCTATTCCGACGCGATGGCTAGGCGCGATGAGATCATCAACGCACTGACAGACTGGCTTGCCGGATTCGATGCCGTGCTGACGCCGCCGGCACCCGGCCCGGCGCCGCAAGACCTGACCCAGACCGGCGATGCCGCCTGCTGCTCGCTCTGGTCGCTCGCGGGGTTTCCCGCGCTGACCCTGCCGATCGCGCTTGCACCGAACGGCCTGCCGCTCGGCATGCAGCTGGCCGCGCCGGCGCTGCACGACCAGAGGCTGATTGCGGTCGGAAAATGGTGCGAGCAGCGCCTGCCTTTTCACGGCCTGGTTTGAGCCAGGACGCGCGCACCCGACGATGACGCTGTCGCGCCGCGATCTCGAGGAAGGCCGCATGCGCGCCGTGTATGTCGAGGCGCTCGATTCGCATCGGGCACTTTCCGATGATGCGCTCGCCGCATCGCTGGCGGCGGCGCTGGCGCGGCGGCCGGCGCATGCCGACTGGTGGGTGTTCGCCTACGGTTCGCTATTGTGGAATCCGCTGTTCCCGTTCGTCGAAGCGCGGCCGGCGACCTTGCGCGGCAAGCATCGCCGTTTTTGTCTGTGGTCGCTGGCATCGCGCGGCACGATCAAGTCGCCGGGACTGGTGCTCGGGCTCGATCAGGGCGGAACATGCCATGGCGTCGTCTATCGGCTGCCGGCGGAATGCGCACATGCGGAGCTCGCGCTTCTATGGCGGCGCGAGATGGTCGTCGGCGCCTATCATCCGCGGTGGCTGCGCGTCCGCGCCGGCACGCATGCACTGACCGCGCTGGCGTTTGTCGTCGATCGCAGGCATCCGCAATACGCGGGCAAGCTGGCGCTGGCGAGGCAGGCGGAGGTCTTGTCCCGCGCGGCCGGGGCCTTCGGCTCGTCGGCCGATTATCTCGAGCGCGCGCGCGTGGCGCTGATCACGCACGGCATCGTCGATCCTTATCTGGAAGCGCTCGCGCTGCGGGTCGCCGCGCGGCGAAAACAGTCGGCGCTTGCCGCCGCGCCGGGCCCACCGCCTACAAGGCTACGTGTCTCCCGCCGTCGACGTTGATCGTCTCGCCGGTGACGTAGGTCGCCTCGAACAACAGGAAGTGCACGGCCTTAGCGATGTCGTCGGGTGTACCTTCGCGCTTGAGCGGCGTGTTCGAAATGATCCGCTGCCGCGACAGCTCATCGAACGATTCGTCGTCGGGCCACAGGATCGGGCCGGGCGCGACGGCATTGACGCGCACTTCGGGCGCCAGCTCGCGCGCCAGGGACCGCGTCAATCCGACCAGCCCGGCCTTGGCGACGCTGTAGACGACGTAGTTCTTCAACGGGCGCTCGGCGTGGATATCGGTGATGTTCACGATCGCGCCTTGCGTCTTCTTCAGCGCCGGCGCGGCGGCCTGCGCGATGAAAAGCGGGGCGCGCAAATTGGTGCCGATCAGATCGTCCCAGTTTTCCGCGGTGATTTCCCCGACCGGGGTCGGGAAGAACGACGATGCATTGTTGATCAGCGCGTCGAGCTTGCCGAAGGTCTGCACCGTCTGGTCGATCAGCGACTGCAGCTTGCCGAGATCGAGCAGGTCGGCCTGGATCAGCGCAACCGAGTCCTTGCGCTGGTGATTGAGCTCGGCCTGCAGCAGCCGCGCTTCTCCGGCCGATTCGCGATAATGCAGCATCAGCTGGGCCCCGGCGGCATGCAGGCGCCGGCAAGTCGCCGCGCCGACGCGTTTGGCACCCCCCGTGATCAAGACCACTTTGCCCTGCACGCGGCGCTCCGGCTACACTGGCTCGAATCGCCCAATCTAACACATCGATGTCCACCGCTCCACACGGCGATGACACTGCCGGATTGCCGCCGCCTTCGCTCGAAGCGCGTGTGCACGGCGAGCAGGTCTTGGCGCACATTACGGCCGCGATCGACGAGGCCGGCGGCTGGATCTCATTCGCCGACTACATGGGCGTGGTGCTGTATGCGCCGGGACTCGGTTATTACTCGGCGGGCGCGCGCAAGTTCGGCGCCGCCGGCGATTTCGTCACTGCACCCGAACTGACACCGTTGTTTGGCGCCGCGCTGGCCACGCCGGCCGCCGACCTCATCGGCCGACTGCCGGACGGCGATCTCATCGAGCTGGGGCCGGGCACCGGTCGGCTCGCCGCCGATCTGCTGAACGCGCTGGCCGCGAAGGAGCGCCTGCCGCGGCGTTATCGCCTGCTCGAAGTGAGCGCCGATCTCGCGGCGCGGCAGCGCGAGTGTCTGCGCGAGCGGGCGCCGGCCCTGTTGCCGCGCGTCGACTGGATCGAGATTCTTCCGCCGCGCTGGCGCGGACTGATGATCGCCAACGAGGTGCTCGATGCCGTGCCGCCGCACCTGATCGCGCGGCAGCGCGGCGCGTGGTTCGAGCGCGGCGTCAGTCTTGTCGGCGGTCGGCTTGCGCTCGCTGACCAGCCGCTGACGCAGGGCGCGTTGCGCGATGCCGCCAGCGCCGCGTTCCCGGCCGAAGGCGATTATGTCAGCGAGATCAATCCTGCGGCGCAAGCGCTGGTCCGCAGCCTTGCAGAGTGCTGCGACGCCGGCGTGCTGCTGATCATCGACTACGGCTTTCCCGCCTCCGAGTATTATCATCCGCAACGCGCGAGCGGCACGCTGGTCGCGCACTACCGTCATCGCGCAGTGCACGATCCGCTGTTCATGCCCGGTCTGTGCGACGTTTCGGCGCATGTCGACTTCAGCGCAATCGCGCGCGCCGGCGTCGCGGGCGGGATGACGGTCGGCGGTTATGCGACGCAGGCGCGCTTCCTGATCAATTGCGGCATTCTCGATGCGCTGGCTGCCTGCGGCGATCCGCAGACGTCGACGTATCTGCGCCAGGCAGCGGCGGTGCAGAAGCTTCTGTCGCCAGCCGAAATGGGCGAGCTGTTCAAGGTGCTCGCGCTGGTCCGGGGTGTCGATGGAGAGCTCGTCGGCTTCAGCGACGGCGACCAGGGACATCGGCTGTAGCGCGCGCCGATCGTTCAGGCGGCTCGCTGCTGGGCCTGCGCAACCGCAAGCTTGGAACGCGCATCGCGCAGCGCCGTGCGCAAGCCTTCCTCGATGACCGGGTGATAGAACGGCATATCGAGCATCTGCTGCACGGTGAGCTTCATCTGCAGCGCCCACGCCAGCAAATGGCCGATATGCTCGGCCTCGGGGCCGAGCATCTCCGCGCCGAGGAAAGCGCCGTCTTCGATCGCGACATAGACGTGCAGCAGGCCCTTGTTGCGCAGCATGACGCGCGAGCGGCCCTGGTTGTGGAACGAGACTTCGCCCGCCACGTGCGGGACCGGTTGCGCGTCGCGCCAGCCGCCGCCGACGATTGCGATCTCCGGATCGGTGAAGACCACGGCGAGCCCTGCGCGGCGCAGGCCCGGCCGAACGTCCGGGTAGTGTGCGGCGTTTTCTCCCGCAATGCGGCCTTCGTCCGCAGCCTCGTGCAGCAGCGCCAGCTCGTTGTTGACGTCGCCGGCGATGAATATCGACGATCGTCCGCACTGCAGGGTCCGGCGGTTGAACAGCGGCACGCCGTGGGCGTCGAGTGCGAGCGACGTCCGGTCGAGTCCCAGTCCTGACAGGTTCGGCCGACGCCCGGTGGCGGCGAGCAGGTAATCGAAGTTCTCGGCGACGGTGCTGCCATCGGGTGCGCGGTGCCTGACTTCGATCAGATCGCCGTGGCGTGCCACTTCGGCGCGCGCGTTCGTATCAAGGTAGAACTCGGCGCCGAACGTCCGGCGCGCCAACTCGAGCAGCGCCGGGTCTGACAATGGACCCACGCCGCCGCCGCGACCGAAAACCTTGACGCGCACACCCAGACGGTGCAGCGCCTGGCCGATTTCGAGTCCGATCACACCGGGCCCGAAGACCGCGACGCTTTCCGGCAGCGTCGTCCATTGAAACACGTGGTCGTTGACGATCATCCGATCGCCGAGCGCATCCCATGCCGCGGGATGCGCCGGCGACGATCCGGTGGCGATGACGATGCGCGGCGCGCGGATGGTCAGCGCGTCGCCGACCTGCAGTGTATGGTCGTCAATAAACCAGGCGTGACCACGAATCTTGTCGGCCGCCGGAAAGGCTTCGACGTCGTCGATGACGAATCCGGCAAAACGATCGCGCTCTCCCTTGACCCGATCCATGACCGCCTTGCCATCGATGGCGATTGGGCCCGCCGGCCGGATGCCGAACGCCGGGAAACGCGAGAAAGCGTGCGCGGCTTCCGCCGCCGCGATCAGCAGCTTGCTCGGCATGCATCCGACGCGCGCGCAGGTCGTGCCGTAGGGGCCGCCTTCGATCAGCAGCGCGCGCTGTCCGGCTGCCTTGACCGTCCGGTACGCGGCGAGTCCCGCGGTGCCGGCACCGATGATGGCGACGTCGGTGTCAAGAATCTGCATGGGCAAGCGTCCTCCCCGACGCAACGTCGGTTGCAAGCAGGCTTAGCTTACGCCGCTCGCTTCAGATGGCGCTCGAGATCCTCAGCATTGCCGATCAGCCGGCCGTTGATAAAGACCTGCGGCACCGTTTGTGCCCCGGTGATCGCGCCGATGACCTTGGTGCGCACCGCGTGGTCGAGGGGAACCTCGGCGTATGCGATCCCGGCTTCGGTCAGCAGCCGCTTCGCCTTGGCGCAGAACGAGCAGCCTTCGCGAGTCAAAATAGCCACCTGATCTGGTTTTTTCGCTTTCGGGTTCAGATACGTGAGCATCGTATCGGCATCCGAGACGACGAACGGATCGCCCGGCTCATCCGGCTCGATGAACATCTTCTCGATCACGCCGTCACGGACCAGCATCGAGTACCGCCACGAGCGCTGGCCGAAGTTGAGGTCGCTCTTGTCGACCAAGAGGCCCATTTTGCGCGTGAATTCGCCGTTGCCGTCGGGCAGCAGCGTCACATTGGCTGCCTCCTGGTCTTTCGCCCATGCTTCCATCACGAACGGATCGTTGACTGATACGCAGACGATAGCGTCGATCCCGGCGGCCTTGAATGCCGGCGCGAGCTCGTTGTATCGGGGCAGATGGGTCGACGAGCAGGTCGGCGTGAACGCGCCGGGCAACGAAAACACGACTATATTCCTGTTCGCGAACAGGTCGGCGCTCGTGACCGTGGCCCACTCGCCGTTGCGGCGGATGCGCAGTGAAACGTCGGGCACGCGCTGGCCCTCGCGGTTCGGGAATTGATGGCTGGTGTTGGACATGGTTGTTGCTCTCCTTCAGTTTTTTCTGTTGACGATCGATATGATCGCCGAGCGAAGGCGATAGTTCAATTTTATTTATTCGATGATATCGATAGTAACAGTCTATCGATAACCGCCGCCCGCACGCGTCTTGGGCCCGCGGCGCGACGTCGGGCGGGGAGATCCCGCTAGTCGGCGTTCCTGCGCAGGCGCACGACGTTTTCCGAGGATGTCCCGTGCCGCCGCGACTGCAGCGAGGCCAGCAGCTCGCTGACGACGGCGGGCTCGATCGGCTTGACCAGATGGTGGTCGAAGCCAGCCTGGGCTGAACGGGAACGATGCTCTTCCTGGCCGTAGCCGGAGACCGCGACTATGACGATCGAGCTGTTGTCCGGATCTGCGCGCACCCGCTGCGCGACCTGGAAGCCGTCCATCCCGGGCAAGCCGAGGTCGAGCAGGATGACGTCCGGTCGCGCAGTGCGCACCGCTTCCAGCGCTTGGGGTCCGTCGTAAGCGACCCGAACGTCGTAGCCTTCCATTGCGAGCAGCATCGCCATGCTGTCGGTGGCGTCGCGGTTGTCGTCGACGATCAGGATCGCGAACTCGCCGGGGCCCGACGCGGTGTAGCGCTCCGCCGCGCGGCGTCCGGCCGCGACGCGCTGATCGACAGGCATCGCCGGCAGGCGCACGGTGAATTCGCTGCCGAGATTCTTGCCGGCGCTGAATGCCGACACGCTTCCTCCCTGCATCTTGACCAGCCGCTCGACCAGCGTCAGCCCGATGCCGAGACCGCCCTGCGAGCGGTCCAGCGTCTGTTCGACCTGGGTGAATAGCTCGAAGATCGTCGGCAGCGCCGAAGCCGGGATGCCGATGCCCGAATCGCGGACCCGGAAGACGACTTCGGCGCCTTCCTGCTCGGCAGTCAGCGCAATCCGCCCCTTGCGATCGGTGTACTTGGCCGCGTTGTTCAACAAGTTTGCCAGCACCTGCGCCAGTCGCGCGAAATCGCCTCGGATAAGCATCGGCTGCTCGGGCAGCAGCACGCTCAGCGCATGCTCCTGCGTGTCGATGAGCGGCCGCACGGTCTCGACGGCGACCGCGACCACTGCGGCGACGTCGACCGCTTCGATCTTGAGCTCGATCTTGTTCTGCGTGATCCGCGACACATCAAGGAGGTCGTCGACCAGCCGGGAGAGCTGCTTGACCTGGCGGCCGATCACTTCACGCGCCCAGTCGTGCCTCTTCGCATCGGTGTCGTTGGTCTGCATGACGTGAACCGCGTTGGTGATCGGCGCGAGCGGGTTGCGGAGCTCGTGCGAAAGCATCGCGAGAAACTCGTTCTTGCGGCGGTCCTGCTCGTGGATCTTCCGATACAACAGCGCATTGTCGAGCGCGATGGCGGCGCGGCTGCCCACGTCGCTTGCGACGGCCACCAGATCGGCATCGATCGTGCGCCCGGCCGAAGTCGTCCCCAGCGAGATCACTCCTATCGTCCGTCCGCGCGCGAGCAGCGGAATGATCACCAGCGAATGGAGCGGCGATCCGCGGGGAATCTCGGGCGGCAGCGTCTGGGGGCTGCCCGACCCGCTGGTCGGGCCGGACAAATCGGGGAAGGATTCGCTGACCCCGCTGGCCTGCACGCGCGCGATCGCGTCGCGCCACCAGCCGCACTCGACGGCGGCAACCGACTCGCTGCACAGCGGCTCTCCCGCCAATGCATTGCTCCAAGCCAGCTCGGTGCGCGCTTCGATCCCTTCCTCGCCGGGAAAAGTCAGCGCCGCGGCATCGGCCAGGAACGGAACCGCAAGCCGCATCAGTTCCTGCGCCGTCGGATCGAATTCGAGCGATCGCGACAGGGCGGCGCTGGCCTGGGCAAGAAAGGCGAAGCGCGCATTCGCGCGTTCGGCCGCAGAGCGTGCGGCGCGTTCCTCCGCCAGCGCCAGATGCTCTTCGGCGCGGCGCTTGGCTTGCTCGGCCAGCAGGTACAAGTCGACGAACACCTTGACCTTCGAGCGCAGGATCTGGGGAACGACCGGCGAGCTCAGGTAGTCGACGGCGCCCAGTGAATACCCCTTGCTGATGCGCAACTCGTCGGCGTAGTCGGCAGTGATGAAAATGATCGGAATGTGCGCCGATCTTGTCCGGCTGCGGATCAGTGCAGCCGTCTCGAGGCCGTCCAGCCCCGGCATGTTGACGTCGAGCAGGATGACGGCGAAATCCCGCTGCAGCACCTGCCGCAGCGCATCCTCGCCGGAGGTCGCCGCGTACAGGTTCTGCTCGAGCTCGTCGAGAATCGCCCGGAAGACGACGTGCTTGTCCGGCCGGTCGTCGACGACGAGGATGTTTGCCTTGCCTGCGTCGTTCACGCGATGCGTCTCCTTCGGCCGGTGCTGATTTTCCGAACCCCTGGCGATGACAGCCGTAATCCAGTCAGCGCGACAGCCACGCGCGCAACACGCCGACCATCAGCTCGGTATCGACCGGCTTCGACAGGTAATCCCAAGCGCCTGCCTCCATGCACTTTTCGCGGTCGCCCTTCATCGCCTTCGCGGTGACTGCGATGATCGGCAAGTCCCGGCAGGCCGGAATCTTGCGGATCTCCCGGATCGTGTCGACGCCGTCGAGCTCGGGCATCATGATGTCCATCAGCACGACATCGATGTCGGGTTGCGCTTGCAGGTGGCGGATCGCATCGCGCCCATTGTCGTGCGATACGACGGCCATACCCTGATCCTCGAGCAGCGAGGACAGTGCGAAGATGTTGCGCACGTCATCGTCGACGATCATCACGCGCTTGTCCTTCAGGACGTGGTTGGAGTCGTGCAGCCTGCGCAGCACGGTACGGTGCGTTTCCGGGATTCGGGCCGGGTCGCGATGCAGGAACAGGCTGGCCTGATCGAGCAGACGATCGAGGGACTGGACGTCGCGAACGACGACGTTGCGGGCGAGGCTGCGCCATCCATTCAGCTCCATCGCGCCCTTCTCGCCGCCGTAGAGCAGGATCGGCAGGCTGTCGAGCCGGGGTTCGCCTTCGCCCTCTGCGCCGGACGATGCGCTGTGTCCCAGCGACAGCTTGGCGTCGAGCACCAGACAGTCGATACCTTCCCGCTCGACCAGGTCGGCTGCGGCGCTGCGGTCGCCGACCGACATGATGCGCACGTCATCGGCGTTGAGATAGGCGACGACCTGGTCGCGCATCTCGGGGTCCGCCGTAGCCACCAGCAGCCGTTTCTCGGGACGCTGCGCGAACTGGTTGAGACTGGCCAGCAGCGAATCGAGGACGTCCTTGCTCTGGATCGGCTTGGCGACGAACGAATACGCGCCGGCGTTGAGCGCCTGCTCGCGCGATTCGTCGGTCGAGATGATAGCGACCGGAATGTGCCGCGTCGCGGGGTCGTTCTTGATGCGATCAAGCACCCGCCAGCCGTTGATATCGGGCAGGAAGAGGTCGAGGCTGATCGCCGAAGGATGGAACTGGCTGGCCAGCGCAAGTGCCGCCACGCCCTGCGAGGTCACGATGCCCTTGAACCCCTGCTCGCGTGCCGCATCGAGCAGGAAGCGCGCAAACCCCAGGTCGTTCTCGACGATCAGCAGCGTCTTGTCGCCGAGACTGATCGAATCGCGGTCGTCGCCGACTTCGTTGATCAGCTGTGGCGGCAGTTGCGCGGCATCCCCCGCATCTGCCGGCATTCGATCGCCGCCGTTGCCGTGATATTCGGCGGCCGGCCGTTCTTCCGCCCGCTCGGCGGAAAGCTCGGGCGAGACGATCGCGGTCTTGCCATAAACCGAGCTGTCGGCGCCCGGCCTCGGCGCAGCGGCCTTGCGCGGGCGCGGCGACGTGTAGATCTGCGGCAGGTACAGGGTGAACGTGCTGCCGACGCGCGGTGCGCTGACCAGCCGGATCTCGCCGCCGAGCAGCCGCGAAAGCTCGCGGCTGATCGCGAGCCCCAGTCCGGTCCCGCCATACTTGCGGTTGGTGCTGCCGTCAGCCTGCTGGAATGCCTCGAAGATGATCTGCTGCTTCTCGGACGAGATGCCGATGCCGGTATCGCTGACCGAGAACGAGATGACGTCGGGCGCGCGGTTGAGGTTCTCGTTGTCCGCATTCCAGCCGCTCTTGACCGACTCGATGCTCAAGGTCACATGGCCTTCGTGCGTGAACTTGAAGGCGTTCGACAGCAGGTTCTTCAGGACCTGCTGCAGGCGCTTGCTGTCGGCGAACATCGACTTGGGCAGCTTCGGATCGAGACGGATGAAGAAATCGACGTTCTTTGCCTCGGCGACGTGGCGGAAGGTGCGCTCGACGTAGCGGCGCAACTCCTCGAGCATCAGGTCGGTCGGATCGACGAGGACGGTGCCGGACTCGATCTTCGACAGGTCGAGAATGTCATTGATCAGCGTCAGCAGGTCGTTGCCAGAAGCGTGGATCGTCTTGGCGAACTCGACCTGCTTCGACGAAAGATTGCTCTCGGTGTTGCGTGACAGCTGATCGGACAGGATCAGCAGGCTGTTGAGCGGCGTGCGCAGCTCGTGCGACATGTTGGCGAGGAACTCGGACTTGTATTTCGAGGTGAGCGCCAGCTGCTCCGCCTTTTCCTCCAGGGCCTTGCGCGCCTGCTCGACTTCCTGGTTCTTGCGCTCGACCTCCTGGTTCTGGTGGGCCAGCAGGCCGGCCTTGTCCTCGAGCTCCTGGTTGGTCTGCTGCAATTCCTCCTGCCGGCTCTGCAGCTCCTGCGCCAGCGACTGCGACTGCGTCAGCAAGTCCTCGGTACGCGTGTTGGCCTCGATCGTGTTGATCACGATGCCGATGCTTTCCGCGAGCTGGTCGAGGAAGGCTTCGTGCGTCGGGCTGAAGCGCTCGAACGAGGCGAGCTCGAGCACGCCCTTGACCTGGCCCTCGAAAATAACCGGGATCACCAGAATGTTCTGCGGCGACGCGCCCCCGAGGCCGGAGAAAATGGTGATGTAGTCGCGAGGCACATCGGCCAGCAGGATCTTCTCTTTTTCGATCGCGCACTGGCCGACCAGTCCTTCACCGAGGTCGAGCTGGCTGCCGATCGCGCTCTGGCCCTTGGAGCCGTAGCTCGCCAGCAGCGTGAGCCGCGGCGTGTCACCGCTCGAATCGAGCACGTAGAACACCGCGTGCTGCGCGGTAACGACCGGCGCAAGCTCGGACAGAATCAGCCGGCCGACGGTGTTCAGATCCTTCTGCCCCTGCAGCATGCGGCTGAACTTCGCGAGGTTCGTCTTCAGCCAGTCCTGCTCGGTGTTTTTCTGCGTCGTGTCGCGCAGATTGCGGATCATTTCATTGGTCGTATCCTTCAGCGCCGCCACTTCGCCGCGGGCCTCGACGGTGATCGAGCGCGTCAGGTCGCCCTGCGTGACGGCGGTCGCCACCTCGGCGATCGCGCGCACCTGCGTCGTCAGGTTTGCGGCGAGCTGGTTGACGTTCTCGGTCAGACCCTTCCACGTTCCGGAAGCGCCCGGGACTTTCGCCTGCCCGCCGAGCTTGCCCTCGACGCCGACTTCGCGCGCCACGGTCGTCACCTGGTCGGCGAACGTCGCCAGGGTGTCGATCATGCTGTTGATCGTGTCGGACAGTGCCGCGATCTCGCCTTTGGCCGCGACGGTCAGCTTCTGCTGCAGGGCGCCGTTGGCCACCGCGGTCACGACCTTCGCGATGCCGCGCACCTGGCTGGTCAGGTTTCCCGCCATGAAGTTCACGCTGTCGGTCAAATCCTTCCATGTGCCCGCCACGCCCTTGACGTCGGCCTGGCCGCCGAGTATTCCCTCGGTGCCGACTTCGCGCGCCACGCGCGTCACTTCCGATGCGAACGACGACAGCTGGTCGACCATCGTGTTGATCGTGTTCTTGAGCTCGAGAATTTCGCCCTTGACGTCGACGGTGATCTTTTTCGACAGGTCGCCGCTTGCCACCGCCTTGGTCACGTCGGCGATGTTGCGCACCTGACCGGTCAGGTTGCTGGCCATGAAGTTCACGCTGTCGGTCAGGTCCTTCCACGTTCCCGCCACGCCCTGCACGTCGGCCTGTCCGCCCAGGCGTCCATCGGTTCCTACCTCGCGCGCAACGCGCGTCACTTCGGAAGCGAACGAGCGCAGCTGGTCGACCATCGTGTTGATCGTGTTCTTGAGCTCGAGAATTTCGCCTTTGACGTCGACGGTGATCTTTTTCGACAAGTCTCCGCTCGCGACCGCCTTGGTCACGTCGGCGATATTGCGCACCTGACCGGTCAGGTTGCTGGCCATCGAGTTGACACTCTCGGTCAGGTCCTTCCACGTTCCCGCCACACCCTGCACGTCGGCCTGTCCACCGAGGCGTCCATCGGTACCGACCTCGCGCGCAACGCGCGTCACTTCGGACGCGAACGAGCGCAGCTGGTCGACCATGGTGTTGATCGTGTTCTTGAGCTCGAGGATCTCGCCCTTGACGTCGACGGTGATCTTTTTCGACAGGTCGCCGCTTGCCACCGCCTTGGTCACGTCGGCGATGTTGCGCACCTGGCCGGTCAGGTTCGACGCCATCGAGTTCACCGACTCGGTCAGGTCCTTCCACGTGCCGGCGACACCCTGCACGTCGGCCTGGCCGCCGAGCGCGCCTTCGGTGCCGACCTCGCGCGCCACGCGCGTGACTTCCGACGCGAACGACGACAGCTGGTCGACCATCGTGTTGATTGTGTTCTTGAGCTCGAGGATTTCGCCTTTGACGTCGACGGTGATCTTTTTCGAAAGGTCGCCGGTAGCGACGGCAGTTGTCACGTCGGCGATGTTGCGCACCTGGCCGGTCAGGTTGCTGGCCATGAAGTTCACGCTGTCGGTCAGGTCCTTCCACGTTCCCGCCACGCCTTGCACGTCGGCCTGGCCGCCGAGCTTGCCTTCGGTTCCGACTTCGCGTGCGACGCGCGTCACTTCGGCCGCGAACGATCGCAGCTGATCGACCATCGTGTTGATCGTGTTCTTGAGCTCGAGGATTTCGCCCTTGACGTCGACGGTGATCTTTTTCGACAGGTCGCCGGTCGCCACCGCGGTGGTGACGTCGGCGATGTTGCGCACCTGTGCGGTAAGGTTCGACGCCATCGAGTTCACCGACTCGGTCAGGTCCTTCCACGTGCCGGCGACGCCCTGCACGTCGGCCTGTCCGCCCAGACGCCCGTCGGTGCCGACTTCGCGCGCCACGCGCGTCACTTCCGACGCGAACGACGAAAGCTGATCGACCATCGTGTTGATCGTGTTCTTGAGCTCGAGGATTTCGCCTTTGACGTCGACGGTGATCTTCTTCGACAAGTCACCGCCGGCGACCGCCTTGGTCACGTCTGCGATGTTGCGCACCTGCCCGGTCAGGTTGCTGGCCATCGAGTTGACGCTCTCGGTCAGGTCCTTCCACGTCCCTGCCACACCCTTGACGTCCGCCTGGCCGCCGAGCTTGCCTTCGGTGCCGACTTCGCGTGCGACGCGCGTCACTTCGGCAGCGAACGATCGCAGCTGGTCGACCATCGTGTTGATCGTGTTCTTGAGCTCGAGGATTTCGCCCTTGACGTCGACGGTGATCTTTTTCGACAGGTCGCCCGTCGCGACGGCGGTCGTTACGTCGGCGATGTTGCGCACCTGTGCGGTCAGGTTGCTCGCCATCGAGTTGACGCTCTCGGTCAGATCCTTCCACGTTCCTGCGACGCCCTTGACCTTGGCTTGTCCGCCGAGCTTGCCCTCGGTGCCGACCTCGCGCGCCACGCGCGTGACTTCGGCGGCGAACGATCCGAGCTGGTCGACCATCTTGTTCACCGTCTTCGCCGTGCGCAGGAACTCGCCTTGCAGCGGCACGCCATCTACCTCGAGCGCCATCGTCTGCGACAGGTCGCCCTGCGCGACCGCGCCGATAACGCGCGCGGTTTCGCTGGTCGGATGCACCAGATCGTCGATCAACATATTCACCGCGCCGATCGAGTCGCGCCAGAAGCCGCTGACGTCACCCAGTGATCCGCGCTTGCCGAGCTTGCCTTCCTTGCCGACGACCCGCGAAAGCCGCTCGAGCTCGCTCGCCATCCGTTCGTTGCGCTCGACCACTTCGTTGAACACGTCGGCGACGCGTCCCGATACGCCGAGCCAGTTGGCCGGAAGGCGAACTCCGGCGTCGCCCCGGCGCAGCGCGTTCAATGCGCCGAGGATGACCGTCATCTCGCTGGTCGGGGTTATCGAGCGTTCAATGACTTTCATGGCAATTCTCCGATGGCACGGGCCGGATCACGATTCAGGTCGCGTCCGCTGCGGCAAATGATCGACAAATTATGCACAAGTTTGCGCACGCTAGCGATTGACGCGACAAGCGGATCATTCCGCGAGAGCGATACGCGCAGGGAGCGTTGGAATTTCCGCGGCAATGTAACTTTTACAAATGCTGTGGACTACGGACTGGGGCTAAGCCGTTGATTTATTTTTTTCTTGTCGTCCGCCCGATGATCAAGCGCCATCAGGGATCTTTTTACGGCGGGCCGGGTGACGAAACCGAGGACGAACTCAGAGCGCAGTTCCGGATTTGACGGCGGCAGGGGGAACCAGCGGCACCGGCGCGCGGCCGGGCGCGGCGGCGCGGCCTTCGAGCCAAGCCCGCACGGCCGTCAACGCGCCGTCGGCGAAACCCCAGCTGACCAGCGCCGGCGCCGGAACGTCCAACACCTGGAAAGGATTCCACAATGCGAGGTGCAGCTGCGGCCGCCAGCGGTGCGCCTTTTCGCCGTAGCGCGCTCGCTGGTTGGATGCCAGCACCGTCGCGCGGCCATCCTGTGGCAGCCGGTCCCAGTCGAAGTTTTGCAAGTCGTCGATCTGTACGATCTCGACCGCGCCGAAGGCTTCGAAAAGCGCTGCGACGGCTTCACCCGAAGGTCCGGCCTCCGACACGCCGGCGGGAACGCTGCGCTGAGTGACGACGCGTAGCGGCTGGTCCTGAGGCGGCGGCTGCGCGTCGCCGATCCGGGTCAATGAAAGCGCCCAGGCGCGCTCCATCAGACGCTCGTCCGCCTCGCGGCGCGCTTTTGCGTAGCGGGCCGGCCGCACCGGGAATCGCTGGGCCAACGCGTCGAGTCGCGCCCGCGATCGCCGCAATTCGGCGCGCACGAGCGAGCCATCGGCGAGCGCGCCCGCGATTGCCTGCACGGCGGCCGCCTGTTCGTCCTGAGTGCCCAGCGCCATCACCATGTCGGCGCCGGCCTGGAGGGCCAGCACCGCGGCGCGGTCGTGGCCGTAGCGCTGGTGTATGGCCTTCATCACCAGCGAGTCGGTGATGATCACGCCGTCGTAGCCCCAGGCCTCGCGCAGCATCCCGCGCAGCAGCTTGCGCGACAGCGTCGCTGGGTGATCGGGATCGATCTGCCGATAGACGATGTGCGCGGTCATCACCGCGGGCGCCTCGTTCTGCAGCGCGCGGAACGGCTTGAGCTCGAGTGAGCGCAATGCCTGCCTCGACTTGTCGACGACCGGGAGCTCCAGGTGCGAATCGACGCGGGTGTCCCCGTGTCCCGGAAAATGCTTGATGCAGCACGCGATGCCTTCGCCGAGCGCGCCGCGCATCCAGGCGCCGGCGAGGCGAACCACTTCGGAAGGATTCGACGAAAAGCTCCGCTCGGCGATTACCGGATTTTCCGGGTTGTTGTTCACGTCGAGCACGGGGGCGAAGTTCCAGTTGAAGCCGAGGCTCTTCACGCCGCGCGCGACCGCAGCGCCGACCTCTTGCGCCAGCACCGCCGTGCCGGCCGCCCCGAGCGCCATCGCCGCCGGCGCGTGCGGCAGGAAGGTCGCGCGGACGACCGCGCCTCCCTCCTGGTCGATGCCGATCAGCGCTCTTGGCCCCATCGCTTTGCGCAAGGCGGCCGTCAGGGCGCGCACTTCCACCTCGCTGCCGAGATTGCCGCGGAAGAGCACGACGGCGCGGATCCTGTTCTTGCGCAGGAATGCCGCCTGTGCGGAGTCGAGCACCTTGCCCTGTATGCCGACCATCACCAGCGCGCCGGGATCGAACGCGGGCGCCGCGCTCGCGCGCTTGGCGGTCACGGTCTTGCTTCGCGTCGGCATCATCGCAAGCGCCTGATTTGATCGCACCTTCCACGCCGCGCACCGCGGCCCTCGTCAAGCATCCGCGAGGTCAATGTCCTCTCCTTCGACGACCACGCGCTGCAGCTGCAAGTCCCGGTCCAGCAGCACGAGATCGGCATGCGCGCCCTCGACCAGCCGTCCACGGTCAGTCAATCCAAGGTAGTCGGCGGCGTGCGACGACACGCGCCGCGATGCGTCCTCGAGCGGAAGCCCGATCGTCACCAGATTGCGTAGCGCCTGGTCCATCGTCAGCGTGCTGCCCGCCAGCGTGCCGTCGGCCAGGCGCACGCCGCCGAGGCATTTGGTGACGCGGTGGCGCCCGAGCCGGTAGTCGCCGTCGGGCATGCCGGTGGCGGCGGTCGAGTCGGTCACGCAGAACAGGCACGGAATCGCGCGCAGCGCCGCGCGGATCGCACCCGGGTGGACGTGCAGCAGATCGGGAATGATCTCGGCGTAGCGGGCATGCGCCAGCGCCGCGCCGACGATGCCCGGCGCGCGGTGATGCATGCCGGTCATCGCATTGAACAAGTGGGTGAAGCCGCCGGCGCCGCGCTCGAGCGCCGCGACGCCGTCCTCGTAACTGCCCAGCGTGTGTCCGATCTGGACCTGGAATCCGGCGGCGCGCAGCGCAACGATGATATCGAGATTTCCCGGCAGCTCCGGCGCCAGGGTGATCAGCCGGACCGGTGCCAGCGCATCGAGCGCGTGGATTTCGTCGATCGATGCGGAGCGGACGAAGTCAGGCTGTGCGCCGAGCTTTCCCGGGTTGATGTACGGACCTTCCAGATGCACGCCGAGCACGCGCGCCGCACCGGGCGCGCGGCTCGCGCAGGCCGGAGCCAGAGCTCGCATCGCCGCTTCCACTTCGGCAAGCGGCGCCGTCATCGTCGTGGCCAGCAGCGACGTCGTCCCGTGCCGCGCATGCAGCCGCGCGATGCGCTCGATTGCCTGGCCGCCTTCCATGGTGTCGCTGCCGCCCCCGCCGTGCACATGCGTATCGATGAATCCGGGAAGCACCAGCACTTGCGCTTCGCTCCTCGCCTGGTCCCCGGTCCGCGGCGTGCCTTCGATTCGCCGAATGCGGCCCTCCTCGTGCTCGATTGCGCCGCGCACGAATCCCTGCGGCGTCGCGATGTAGCCTTCGATGCGCGACGCGCTCACGCCTGGCGCCTCATCTCGGCCACGAAATCGTAATAGTCGCTGCGGCAATACGAATGCGTGAGCTCGACCGCCTGCCCGGTGTTCAGATAGCCGACGCGCGTGATGAACAGGACGGCGCGCCCGGTCGGCACTTCGAGCAATTGCGCGAGGCGCTTGTCGGCGTTGAGCGCCCGCAGATGCTGCAGCGCGCGCATCGGTGCGCGGCCCAGCATCGCCAGATGCGCGTACAGCGATGCATCGACCTGCGAAGGATCCGGCAGAACCTGCTCGGGCAGCACGCTGACTTCATAGGCCACCACCACCTTGTCGGCCAGGCGCAGCCGCTCGAGTCGCGCGACGCGCGAGCCGGGCGACAAGCCCAGCGAGAGCTGCTCGTCGGGCGCGGCTGCGGTGCAGGCGCGCGCGAGCCAGCGCGACGAAGGCGTGAAGCCGCGCTGGTGCAGCTCCTCGGAAAAGCTGGTCAGGCGCGACAGCGGCTGTTCGAGCCGGGGTGCTATGTAGTTGCCCGAGCCGCGCCGGCGCACGACCAGTCCCTGCTCGACCAGCTGATCGATTGCCTTGCGCGCCGTCACGCGCGACAGGCTGAGCGATTCCGACAGCACGCGCTCTGACGGCAGCGCCTCGTCGGGCTGGTAGTCGTCGTTGCGTATCGCCTGCGCGAGCTTTTGCGCGAGCTGCATGTACAGCGGCGAGGCCGCTCTTGCGTCGGCGCGGAATTCGAACGGGCGGTCTTTCATCGCACGCTTTCGCCAACCTCACCGAGCTCCTGGCGGACGAGGCGAAGAGCGCCGTCGGCGGAGTCCCCTGCCGGCTCGACGCATCGCGCGCGGATCGATGGTTCGAAACGAGGCAGCAGCCTCTGCCCGATGCTGCCGAGAACCGCCAGCGGCAGCGCGCCCTCGGGATCGAGTGCGGCGGCGATTTCCTCGAGCGAGCTCGCCGCGCGGTCGAGCAGGGCGGCGGCAAAGGGATCGGTCTCGGCGGCGTCGAATACCAGCGGCGCGAGCTCGGCATAGGCGTTCTGCCCCGGTCGATCGCACCAGGCCAGCAGCGCCTCGCGCGATGTGCCCGCCATAGCGAGAACCGCTCCGGTCAGCGGACCGACCCGCGCCCGGCCGTCGATGGCGCGATGCGTCTCGCGCATCGCGCGCAAGCCGAGCCATGCACCGCTCCCCTCGTCGCCGACCGGAAATCCCCACCCGCCCACGGCCACCCGCAATCCGTCGCGGCGCAGCGCTTCGCCGACGCTGCCGGTGCCGGCCGCGACGATCGCGCCGGGCCGTCCTGCGTGTGCGCCGAGCAAGGTCGTGTAGCCGTCAGTGTCGAGTGCGATCTGACCGAACGGCGGCGTGCGGCGGAAGAACTCTTCGCAACGTTGCCGCACATTGGCGCCGGCGAGCCCGAGACCCAGCGCGCATTGCTCTCTAGGCGCGGAGGCGAGTCCCGCGTTGGCAAACGCGCCGTCGACGGCTTGCACGATGTGCTGCCAGGCCTGCTCGATTCCCTGACCCAGCGCGGATGGTCCCGACGCAGCGAAGCCCAGCACGGCGCCGTCGGCCGACGCAAGCCGCGCGCGCGTATTCGTGCCGCCGCCGTCGATGCCGATGTGGAAGCGGATCACCATGGATCGGGCGGGGTTCAACGGATTCGATGTCTGCGAACGAGGAATCCGTAGCTTAGTACCGAAAATACCAGTTAGTCAATTGGTATTCTACTGGTATACAACTGGTCTATCCGACGAAGACTTGTGATGAGTCCGCCAGACGGCTCCCGTCTTGGGGTGGCGGGTCATGTCGCCCGGCTCAAGCAATACCAGTTGCGGCGGCAGCCCGCGCCGTCCTGGTGTTGGCGTCAGCCGAACAAAGTGCCGAGCAGTCCCGCGATGCCCAAGCCCAGCGCCGCCAATGCGTCGCCCGCTATCAAGCCGCCGCCGATCAGCGAGGTCGTGCTCATGTCGCTCGGCAACGCAGCGGGCTTGTCTTTGCGCTTCGGCAGG
>Ga0207683_10000250_pt1 | contig 48026 bp, 72 predicted proteins | sample KBSM73metaG_FD_184333 | JGI IMG/M metagenome (GOLD analysis project Ga0207683, IMG submission 184333) | Miscanthus rhizosphere microbial communities from Kellogg Biological Station, Michigan, USA - KBS M7-3 metaG (SPAdes) (version 2) | ecosystem: Host-associated > Plants > Roots > Rhizosphere >...
GCGGCGGCGGTGTCGATCTCGATGCGCGCGAGGTGGGCGATGCGGTGAACGTCGTCGAGAGTCAGGGCCATGGTGAGGTGCGCCGCTAGGTCCGGCGGAAGCTGCAGCGAATCGAGATGAACGTTACGGAATTCCCGGAGTCTACGTTCCCCGGACCAGGACCGGGGTTCGCGACGTGGATCCTGCGTCCGTCGAGGGGCAACTCAGTTGACACTCAAGCGACACTTTGCTTGCCAAATCGGCGCAGAAGACAAGCTTGGGATGCTATCATAATAGACATTCTTTGGTGCAGTCCAAGGCCTCTCCGATCCGCGGGGAGCACTGCCTTGCTGCCGGTTTCACAGGCTTCGCGTAAATGTTCGATTTTTTCAAAGGTTATTTCGGCAGCGACCTGGCAATCGACCTCGGCACGGCCAACACGCTGATCTACGTGCGTGGCAAAGGCATCGTGCTGAACGAGCCGTCGGTCGTCGCCATTCGCCAGGAAGGCGGGCCCAACGGCAAGAAGGTGATCCAGGAGGTCGGACTCGCGGCCAAGCAGATGCTCGGGCGCACGCCTGGCAACATCACCGCCATCCGCCCGATGAAAGACGGCGTCATCGCCGACTTCACGGTGACGGAGCAGATGCTGAAGCAGTTCATCAAGAAGGTGCTCGATTCGCGCCTGTTCTCGCCCAGCCCTCGCATCATCATCTGCGTGCCTTGCGGATCCACGCAGGTCGAGCGCCGCGCCATCCGCGAATCGGCGTTGGGAGCGGGAGCGTCCAAGGTGTACCTGATCGAGGAGCCGATGGCCGCCGCGATCGGTGCCGATCTTCCGGTCGGCGAGGCCACCGGCTCGATGGTGGTCGACATCGGCGGCGGCACGACGGAGGTCGGCGTGATCTCGCTGGGAGGCATGGTGTACGCGGGCAGCGTGCGCGTCGGCGGCGACAAGTTTGACGAGGCCATCGTCAACTACATCCGGCGCAATTACGGCATGCTGATCGGCGAGACGACCGCCGAGACGATCAAGAAGACGATCGGTTCCGCATTTCCGGGTTCCGAAGTCAAGGAAATGGAAGTTAAGGGACGCAACCTCGCCGAGGGCATCCCGCGCAGCTTCACGGTATCGTCCAATGAAATCCTCGAGGCGCTGACCGATCCGCTGAACAGCATCGTGTCGGCAGTGAAGAGCGCGCTCGAGCGCACGCCGCCGGAACTGGGGGCGGACATCGCCGAACGCGGCATGGTGCTGACGGGTGGCGGCGCGCTGCTGCGCGACGTCGACCGCCTGCTGATGGAGGAAACGGGCCTGCCGGTGATCGTCGCCGACGATCCGCTGACCTGCGTCGTGCGCGGCTGCGGCAAGGCCCTGGAGAACATGGACAAGCTCTCCACGATCTTCACGTCTGACTGACCTCGGCCCAAGTCCACGGTGTCATTCCAAGTACCGCGAGGTACGTACCGGTGGCCGCCAAGGCGTAGGCCCGAATAAATGCGCCACGTTTCCGTTGATCCGCCGCCGTTCTTTCATCGCGGGCCTTCGCCGCTGACGCGGCTTGCGTTCTTCGGCGTCCTCTCGCTCGCCCTGCTGTTCGCCGACACACGCTTTCGCTACCTGGAAGGCATTCGCTCGGTCGCAGCTGTCGTGCTGTATCCGCTGCATCGCGCCGTGTTGATTCCCGGCGAAGTCGTCACTTGGGTCGGCGGCTACTTCGCCGCCAAGCAGGCGTTGAGCGACGAGAATGTGGCGCTGAAGCAGGACATGCTCGCGCGCGCGCCGGCGACGCAGGGCTTCGCGCAACTTCAGGATGAGAATTCCCGGCTGAAGGCGCTGATGGGCATCGAGGCCCGCTTTACCGGCGTGGCCACCGCAGTCGAAGTGCTCTACACCGGCCGCGACCCGTTCACTCAGAAGTTGTTCGTCAATCGCGGAACGGCGGCCGGGATCAAGCCGGGCGAGGCGGTCATCGACGAAATCGGCGTCGTGGGCCAGGTGACCCGCGTATTCCCGAACATGGCAGAAGTGACGCTGGTCACGGACAAGGACCACGCGGTTCCCGTGCGGGTCGAGCGCAGCGGCGTGCGCAGCGTTTTCTTCGGCGCTGGCGCAGGCAGGGCACCGGAACTGCGCTTCATGGCGCCGACGGCCGACATCCGCGTCGGTGACAAGCTGTATACGTCGGGCATGGACGGTACCTATCCGGCGGGGCTGGCCGTCGCCGAGGTGGAAGCGGTTGACCGCGATACCGGCCAGATGTTCGCGCACATCACCTGCAGGCCGTTGTCGGGCGTGGACCGCAGCCAGTTCCTGCTGGTGCTGGGGCAGGGCGCCGCGCAGGCTCCACGCCCGGAAGAACCCAGCGATGCCGACGCCGGGAAAAAGGGCGGGCGGGTCAAGGGAAGGCGCGGCGGATGAGGGTGCTGGGCAAGCCCGCTGCATTCACGCCTGCGGCGCCGGAGGAAATTCTGCGGCCCGTAAACCCATGGGTCATCGCATTCACGTTCCTGCTCGGGTTTCTCTTCAACATCGCGCCGGCGTCGGGCGTTGTCCTGGCGCTCAAGCCGGATTTCCTGGCGCTCGTCATCCTGTACTGGTGCATCCAGGAGCCGCGCTATGTGGGCGTGGGCGTGGCATGGATGCTGGGATTGCTGATGGACGTAGGCGACGCCACGCTGTTCGGGCAACACGCGCTGGCCTACGCGGTGCTCGCGTACTCGGCCGAGTATTTCCGGCGCCGCGTGCTGCGCTTTCCGCTGTGGCAGCAGGCACCGCAGGTAGCCGTACTGCTCATGGTCTGCGCGCTGCTCGTGCTGCTGGTGCGCGTCGTCGGCGGCGCGCCGCTGCCCCGATGGACTTATGCGGTACCACCGATCGTCGGAGCTCTGTTGTGGCCGTTGCTGTCCGTCCTGCTGCAATGGTCGCAGCGACCGGCGCGCTCGCCGGCCGAGCTCTAGGACGGCTTCCGACGTGTCCCGGCGACGACTTTTCACACGCAGCAGCGTCTACGACGGAGGCCGCGGCTTCGGTTCGGCGGAAATGCGCAATCCGGAACGCGAGCTCTTCCTGTTCCGGCGGCGTCTCGCCTTCGTCGCCGTCCTGGCGCTGCTCGCGTTCGCTGGACTGTTTGCACGCTTTTGCTACCTGCAGGTATTCCAGCACGGGCATTACGCCACGCTGGCCGAGTCGAACCGCATTGCGATCGTGCCCATCGTCCCCAATCGGGGCGTGATCACGGACCGCAACGGCATCGTGCTCGCGCAGAGTTACTCCGCGTATACGCTGGAGCTCACCCCCGCCAAGATCGCCAACCTCGACGCGACGATCGAGGCGTTGGCCGAGATCGTCGACGTGCAGCCGCGCGATCGCAAGCGCTTTCGCAAGCTGATGGATGAGTCGAAGAACTTCGAGACGCTGCCGTTGCGCACGCGCCTCTCCGACGAGGAAGTGGCGCGTTTCGCCGTCAACCGTTACCGTTTTCCCGGCGTGGAAATCAAGGCGCGGCTCTTCCGCCAATATCCGTACGGCGAAGTTGCGGCGCATGTCGTCGGCTACATCGGCCGCATCAACGACCATGACGTCGAACGCATCGCCAAGTGGGACGATGCCGCCAACTACAAGGGCTCCGACTACATGGGCAAGGTCGGCGTCGAGTTGTCCTATGAACGTGAGCTGCACGGCACCACGGGCTGGGAGCAGGTCGAGGTCGATGCCGGTGGCCGCGCTGTGCGCACGCTGTCGCGTACGCCGCCTTCATCCGGCAACAACCTGCGGCTGTCGATCGACATCAAGCTGCAGGGAATCGCCGAGGCCGCGTTCGGCGATCGCCGCGGCGCGCTGGTCGCCATCGATCCCGCCAGTGGCGATATTCTCGCCTTCGTCTCGCGGCCGGCGTTCGATCCGAATCTCTTCGTCGACGGCATCGATTCCGCCAATTGGGCAGCTTTGAATGAATCGCCCGACAAGCCGATGCTGAACCGCCCGTTGCGCGGCGCGTATCCCCCCGGCTCGACCATCAAACCGTTCCTGGCGCTGGCCGCGCTGACCTCCGGCAAGCGCACGCCGCAGCAGTCGATCTCCGACCCGGGTTTCTACCAGCTTCCCGGGAGTTCGTACCGGTTCCGCGATGACAAGCCCGGCGGGCACGGCTCGGTCGACATGTACAAGTCGATCGTCGTGTCGTGTGATACCTACTACTACACGCTGGCCGGCGAGACGGACATCGACGACACGGCGCGATTCCTGGCGCAGTTGGGATTCGGCCACGAGACCGGCGTGGATATCGAAGGTGAATTGACCGGAACGTTGCCGTCACGGGAGTGGAAGCGGACGCGATTTGCCGGCAAGAACTATCGCGACGAACATCGCAAGTGGTATCTGGGCGACTCGATCTCCGCCGGCATCGGGCAGGGGTACAACGCGTTCACGCCGATGCAGCAGGCGCAGGCCATCGCGACCATCGCCAACAACGGCGTCGCGTTCGTGCCGCACCTGGTGAAGAGCGTCATCAACCTGAAGACTGGCGAGGAGCGCGCAATCGCCGCGCAGCCGTCGCATACGATTTCCGCCAAGCCGGAAAGCATCGCCGTCATCCGCAATGCGCTGGTCGGCGTCAACAAGGAAGGCACGGGAGCGACAGCCTTCGCCGGCTCCAAATACGTTTCCGCGGGCAAGACCGGCACTGCGCAGGTGTATTCGCTGAAGGGCGAAAAATACAGCGCGTCGAAGGTCGACGAGCGGCTGCGCGACCATGCGTGGTTTGTCGCCTATGCTCCGGCCGATCATCCGCGCATCGCCCTGTCCGTGCTCGTCGAGAATGGCGGCTTCGGCGCGCAGGCCGCAGCGCCGGTGGCGCGCAAGGTCTTCGATTACTTCCTGCTGGGCGCAGCCGAAGCGGGACCGGCGCCGATCCCAGCGGCTAAGGAACCGGAAGACGAGAGCGATTGATGGTCGAATTCCTGACACGCGCGTGGGAAGCGCTCACGCGTCGCATCGACAATTTTCTCTTCGGCTGCGCGCTTGCGCTGGTCGGCGTGGGGCTGGTGACGCTGTTTTCCGCGTCGGACCAGAGTGTCGCGCGCGTGACCACCCAGTTGTTCTCGTTCGGATTTGCGCTGGTGCTGATGTGGGTCGTCGCCAACATCCCGCCGCAGACGCTCGCCCGCGCCGCCGTGCCGCTGTACGTGCTCGGCGTGTTGCTGCTGGTCGGCGTCGCATTGTTCGGCGTCGTGGTCAACGGTTCGCGGCGGTGGCTCAACATCGGTGTCGCGCGCATCCAGCCCTCGGAGCTCATGAAGATCGCGTTGCCGCTGATGCTCGCCTGGTATTTCCAGAAATTCGAGGGCCGGATCAACTGGAAGGACTTCGCCGTCGCCGCGGTGCTGATCGTGGTGCCCGTCTATCTCATCAAGCGTCAGCCCGATCTCGGCACGGCACTATTGATCGCGGCGTCGGGTTGTTATGTGCTGTACTTGGCCGGCCTGTCATGGAAGGTCATGGTCGGCCTGGTCGTGGCCGCCGGCGCCGCGGGCCCTTACGTCTGGGCGCACCTGCACGACTACCAGCGGGAACGCATCCTTACGTTCATCGATCCCACGCGCGACCCGCTCGGGGCCGGCTATCACTCGACCCAGGCGTCGATCGCCATCGGGTCCGGCGGCGTCATCGGCAAGGGCTGGCTCAACGGCACGCAGACGCACCTGGATTTCCTTCCCGAACGCCACACCGATTTCATCTTCGCTGTCTTCGGCGAGGAGTTCGGACTGATCGGCAACGGGTTGCTGTTGGTTCTCTACCTGCTGCTGATCGGCCGCGCGATGATGATAACCGCGAACGCTTCAACGCTGTTCGCGCGCTTGATGGCGGGCGCGGTCACGCTGATGTTCTTCACCTACGCGTTCGTGAACATGGGCATGGTCAGCGGCCTGCTTCCCGTCGTCGGCGTGCCGCTGCCGCTGATTTCGTATGGCGGGACGGCGCTGGTATCGCTATTCATCGGTCTCGGCATCCTGATGAGCGTGCAGGCGCACCGTAAGCTCATCACAACCTGACCGCGCGGCTTTCGCTTCACGCCGCTGCGCTGTCCGCGGGCAGCGCGAGGCCCCGTGCTGAGCGACCGGTAGGATCGCGGCGGCCCATGTAGTCGCGCGCCATGTCGAGCGCCGAGCGCTCGCAGGGCGGCAACTGCGCGTCGCTCTGCGCGAGCGGCGTCACTCGTTCGCCCCAGCGGATCACGTGCGAGCAATACGTGAGGCCGCCGCCGAACGCGGGCGTGAGCAGCAGATTGCCCGGCTGCACGCGGCCCTCCTCCAGCGCCTCGACCAGCGCCACCGGCACCGTCGCCGATGACATGTTCCCGTATTTCTGCACGGTGACGAACACCCGGTCCATCGACACGCCCGTGCGCTTGGCGACGAACTCGATGATGCGCAGGTTGGCCTGGTGCGGAATCACGACGTCGACGTCCTCCGCGGTCTTGCCGCACCGCTGCAACGCTTCGGCGGACGAATCGCACATGCCGCCGACCGCGCGCTTGAAAATTTCCTGGCCATCGAAATCCCATATGGTGTCGCCGAACGTCACGTCGCCTTGCATCGCGTACATGAATCCCGCGCCGCGAACGCGCAGGATCGCTCGCGCGTCGGAATAGCAGCCCAGTTTCTCAGCCAGGACGCCGACGGGCTCGTCGGTCGCCTGCAGGACGACGGCCGCCGCACCGTCGCCGAACAACACCGCGACATTGCGGTTGCGCCAGTCGAGGAACGGGCTGATCACTTCTACGCCGACCACCAGTGCGGTCTTGACGACGCCGGTGCGGATCATCGCCGTCGCGGTCGACAGGCCGTAGAGAAAGCTCGTGCAGGCGGTGTTGATGTCCATCGCCGCGGCGTGACCCGCTCCCAGTTTCAAGGACAGGCCCGATGCCGTGTTCGGAATCTGTTCGTCGTTGGAGCAGCTGCCGTAGATGATGAGGTCGACATCGGTACTTCTGATCCCGGCACAGGCAAGCGCGCGCGACGCGGCGATGTGGGACAGCTGGAGCCCGGAGACGTGGGAGACGCGACGCTCGTGAATGCCGGTGCGCTGCATGATCCATTCGTCGGTGGTGTCGACGAACGTCGCGAGGTCGGCGTTGGACAACACGGCGGGCGGCATGCACTTGCCCCAGCCGGTGATGGCGGCATACGTCATGAAAGCCCTCCCGTGGCCCTTGCGTGGGCTGCGCCGTGCTGGGCAAATGCGGCCCCGCCGGACAACCGTTTGCAAGGAATTCTAGCAGCCCGCGGGGTTTCGCCCGGACGTCGCTGCGCCGCAGGGAGGCTACTTCTTGGCGGCGCGCTTCTTCGGGCTTGCGGCGCTTTTGTCGTCCTTTTCGCCCGGCTTGTAATCCCCGATGATGGACTTCACCGGGCATATGCCGAACACGGGACATTTCTTGCAGCCGACGGCGATCGCTACGGGACAAATGACCATGGAATGCACTCCGGAAACGCGTTGACCGAAACTGGAATCATGGACCCGGTCGGCGGCGAAAGCCAGCGACGCTGACTGCCCGGGCGTGGACGTCCCCTACAGCGTCTTGACCATGCGCACCACGGCGAGTCCCAGTCCTCCTTCGAGCGGAATGTCGTAGCGTTGCACCGCCGTGTATGACGCGGCCGCATAGAGCGGCTCGCCGGTCAGCGTCGCGACGAGTTCCGCGGACTTGAACTGAGCCTGCGCCATCGCGAGTTCGCACGCACGCAGGATCAGACGACCGACGCCTTGCCGCGCCCATTGCGGATGAACGAAGAAAGCCCGGATCCGCGCAGGATCGTGCATGGGATCGAGCAATGCGCTCTGGTCCGCCGTACGCCCCGCGTCGCTCCCGAAAAGAGATTGACGCCGGCTCCAGCCACCGCAACCGAGGATTTCCCCATTGTGTTCGGCGACGAAGTACGTGCCGTCGCGAATCAGTTCGCGGTCGACGCCGAATATCGGTCCCAGCGCGGCATCCATTTGCGCGCCGGAATAATGCTGAGCCTGCAATGCCCGGACCGAGGTCCCGATGAGCGCCGCTATGGCAGGTATGTCGCGCGCTTGGGCCAGGCGCAGCGCGATGGCCGGAGCCTCGCTGGGTGGCGCAGCCGAGACTGGATGCTCGGCCGGCGAAAGGTCAAACTCGCCCTTGCTTCCCACTAGCCCGTGGTCTTCTCGTCGCTGGGCGCGGGAGGCGGATCTTCACTGGCCGGCACTTCGTTCGCGAGCGCCTTCTTCAGCTTCTTTTCTTCCTTCTTCTGCTTCTTGGCGAGGTCTCTCTGGCGCTTTGCGAATTCGTAGTTGGGTTTGGCCAATTGGCGGTCCTTTGCGTTATGGGACGGGGCGACTGCATCGAGAGTATGCCATTTCGAGGGGCACCGCCAAAGGCCGGCCGCTGGCGGGCAAACGGCTGCGCGGTCGGGTGCCGCTCAATTCAGCGGCGCACGTCCTTGAGTTCGCCCAGGGGCCGGCGGGTCAAGCGCTCGATCAGGATCCGCTCACAGACTTTGAACAGGACGTAGAACACGATGGAAAGATAGCTGGCGCCGATGATCTCGATCAGTTGCTGCAGCGCACCGTCGTCGATGACCATGGAGCCATATTCGAGGAACAGCTCGATGTTGGCCTTGAGCACGACGAACAGGTTGACCGACGTGAATCCAAACAGCAGGAAGAATGCGCCCATCAGCATGAAGGTCGCCTTCGGATGCCGGTACAGAAATTCGACCCATCGCCGCGGCAAGGGAGGCACGGTCAACGCACGGTTCAGCTTTCCCATCCTCAGCGTGCCAGCATCAGGCCGATGAAGGGGGCAGACTCAACATCCCCGCATAGATTCCGGGGGTGGAGCCGGCGATCGCAACGGCGCCGACCGTGCTGGCATAGAACTCCGCCGGTCCGACGCCGCCGACGATGCTGTACGCATAACCTTGCTCCCGCTGCGCGTGGAGAGCCGCAAGAAGCAGTGTCCGCCCGACGCCGCGGCCGCGTTCCGCCTCGATGACGGCCTCAGGTCCGAAAAAATTCCGCGCCGTCGCGTCATAGCAGGCAAACCCCAGGATCCGTCCTTCGCGCACGGCGATGAAACAGGATATCGGCATGCGCCCGCATGCGATTCCAACTTCGGCCGCTGACCGGGGAAAGTGTTCCTGTGCCCAGGCGACCACCACCGCAACCTCGGGCGCGAGCGCCCTGCGCACCGAAACGCCCGCGCGCCGTGCTCCCTCAAGTGCCGGTGAAAGGTCCGGCAAGCTGTAGAGCCGGACGAGCATGTCATGCATTGCGCGACTGCCTCAGGGACGGGAATGACGCGGTGACTTCGTCGAAATCATTAACCGCCTACGGGAGGAAACATCTCGGCGCAAGTTTCGGCAACCGTGATCGCATTCACGACGGGGATCAGCGGGTTCTTCGTGAGCACCTCGATCTGCAGCGGGTTCAGGAAGACGATGCGCTTGACCTCCGCGTCGCGCCAGAATTGCGCCGCGCTCGATTTGTCCGCGCCGGAAGTGACTGCGACGCAGATGAGGTCGATCTGGTCGTGTCCGGGCTTGTCGACCCACTTCATGAAATCGTCGATCCCGTCATCCGAGTTAGCGTATTGCCTGATCTGGTATGCCCCGCCGAAGGGCAGCGCAGCCTGAAAGCTCGCATTTGACGCGATCCAGATCGCCAGAACCAAGGTGGCGCCCATCCAGTCTCTCCTGACGCGGGTGCCCGGACACCGAGCCGGATCCTGTACCGGCAAGGCGTGCGCAGGGCGAAGCAGTCAGATCATTGTAGCGCCAACGGCATTGCGCACGGGAATGCCGGCGGGGTCGAAGTCGTGCAGGCAAAACACGTTGACGCCGAAATGGTCCGGAGTGACGCGCTTGCGGTGGAACGGATAGATGCCACACGTTTTGCAGAAATAATGACGCGCCGTCATCGTGTGGAATCGGTATTCGCTGAGCGAGTCCTCGCCAGTCAGCAATTTGAACCGGCTCTCGTGCACCTTGACCATCAGCGCGTTCTTGCGCCGGCAGATCGAACAATCGCAGGATGTGAGTTCGGGGAAATCCGATTCGATCTCGAACGTGACGGCGCCGCAATGGCAGCTGCCCCGATACGTTCGCATCGGGCGTAGCGTTGGAGGCAGTGAAGTGGCGGCGGACATTCAGCCCACCCGTCGCAACAACGGCGTCATCGCGGCACCAACGCGGTCACGAACGTTGGTCGGCCGCGGTCTGATGGGCGGCGATCCGGGACAGCAAGACCAGCCTGCGGGCGAGGCTCTCGATCGGCCAGTATTTTTCCCGGTCATAGTACTCAGGCACAGCGGGCGCGTCGGGCGGGATGACGACCCACGGCTGCTTCGAGGCCGTAAAGATGTGGATGTCGGGAGGCAGGAGGTCGGGTGCGTCGAGCGTTCCGACGCGGATGAATCGCACCAGCGGTCCGGCGCCGGCATAGTTGCTCCAGACGGCGATGCGGCACTTCGGACACCGGGCAATGGCCTGCCCGCGACCGCTTGCCGATGGCGTGTCCACCACCTCCGGCTGCGCGGCCAGGAGCGTCACGCGGTCCGCCTCGATCATGGCGTTCAGCGCGAACGATGCTCCGCTTTCGCGCTGGCACCAGCGGCAATGGCAACAGTGGACGAATAGCGGCCGGCTTTCCATCCGGTAGCGCACGTACCCGCAGTCGCAGCCACCTTCGGCACTAAACGGTTTCGATTCCATCATGGTCGTACTACAAGGACGGCTGCGCCCCTTCATATCCCTCGATGATGACCAGGTCGGCGGTCGACACGGGCTGTCGCAACAGGATGGCCTTCTGGTATTCAGGGGACTTCCAGCAATCGAGCGCGGCCTGATAGCTGGGAAACTCGATCACGGCGTTGCGGGTGCGGCTCGTGCCTTCGGGATTCTCGAACGGCGCCCCGCGCACCAGGAAGCGCGCCCCGTATTTCGCCAAGGGCACGGCATTGGCGGCAACGTACTTCTTGTATTGCTCCATATCCGTGATGTCCACACGAACTATCCAGTAGCCCTTGGCCATGAAATTCTCCTGTCTGGTTGCTCGGAAGGCAGGTCTGCCCGCTCACACGTGCGTAATCCACTGGCGGACAACGCGCTGGAGAGCGGATTGCCTGGCCCGTACGTCATCAACGCCCGCGAAGGTGACCATCGCCCTGTCCTTCGCCAACCATTCCAGCAGGCCATCCGGGTCCTCGATCGACACTTTCGGAATCGCGCGGACCTTGGCGCCAAGGTGCAGGACCACGCCCACGCCGGTTTTCGCCCGCAGGTGCGTCGTGGCGAAGTACTCGGTCGTGCGGTAGCTGGGAGCCTTCCACTTGATGCCTTCGAGGATCGATCGATCCGCACCGAGAATGGCCCTTCGGATTGCGCCGACGGCGTCCTTGTGCGGATGCTCCAGCGCCGCCATGAACGCATCGACGGCGGCGGACGAATCTGCGCTGTACTCAGGTCCTGCTGGCACAGTTGAACGCCCAATGCATGCCGGAGCAATCGGCGAAGGCTCCGAAATAGCCGCCCCAGACCCGCATCCCCACCTTTCCTCCTTCCGCCAATTCAGGCCGTCCGGGACCCACGGACACGTCGCGGAAGCGCATGATCAGCGACGTGAAATCGCCTCCGAACACGGCTTTGTAGAATACGAAAGCCGCCTGTGTCGAACGCGGAAAGTCGAAACAGGTGCTCACACGCGCCATGCTGAGCCTCCGGGATTCGGGAAAGCGATGGGAACGCTGCGGCGGGTTCTGCGTCCGGAAATTATGCACCCGACTCGGATGCCGCCCAAAGCGCGACCTGACGGACCGGTCATGGCCTCGTCCCGGCTTGAAAACGGGTTGCCGACGGACGACGGTTCGCCCTATATTGCGGGTCCTGCGCGCGATTGGTGCGCGCGAAAGTATTCCATGTCCGGGAACGGGCGCGCTCAACAGGAGGATTCGATGTTGCGTTCAAGCATATTGCTGGTGACCATTACGTTGCTGTTCGGCGTCTCCGCAGCCATCGCCCAAACCAAGAAGCCCGCGGCGCCGGCCAAGATGCCATCGGCAAAGGACAACTCCATCGTCGTCAGCGTCTATATGCGGGACGCCGGCAAGAATGAATTGATGCTCGGCACGCGCATCTGGCCGGATTACCCCGAATACAACGCGCTCGCACTGCAGCGTTTCTTCGCCATGATGAAGTCCCTCGAGCCGGGCTACAAGCAGGATGACGAAGTCGCCTACACTTGGGCCGCGAAAGGCAAAGTAACCAAATGCAGCATCTATCTCGAGGCGCCGGAGTCAGGAGGCAAGGGAACCGGCGCCGTCGTGGGGTGCGAGGCGAATGGCGTCAGCAGCCTGCCCGCCACATCGGTCGCCGACCCCAAGCACCCCGTGAGCTCGTCGCAGGATCCCAAGCACTTGAGCGACGTGACGGAACTGTTCAAGAAACAATCCGAACGCGCGAAGGCTACGCTACCCAAGTAATGATCAGGCCGCGCGACGTCAAAGTTCGCGGGTCATGAAGAAACTGAACGGATCCTCGGCGTAGTTGCCAAAGGGTCCGCACGGGCGGAATCCCTGGCGAGCATAGAGTGTGCGGGCAGGCGCGAAAGCCTCCGATGAGCCGGTTTCAAGGCTGATCCGGCGGTAGGCGCGGCGGCGCGCCTCCTCCAGGATGTGCGCGAGTAGTCCGCTCGCCACTCCTTTGCGCAAGTGCCGTGTGGCCGTGCGCATCGACTTGATTTCGCCGTGAGACGGATCGAGCTGCTTCAATGCGCCGCAGCCCAGCAATTCACCCTCCTGCCAGGCGCTCCAGAATGTGATGTCGGGTGCGCGCAATCCATCCAGGGGCAGCGCGTGCACGCTCGACGGAGGCGAATTCTGCAGCATGTTCCGCATGTGCTCCCGCACCAGCGCGGCAATTTCCGGACCACGCAAATCGTCGACGCGGATTTCCATGCTATGGGTCATTCGATCTCGCGAAATGCGTTCATTGACGAGTGCGTGCGCCGATTTTCTTTTGCCGCTTTTCGGCCTTTTCCACGTTCTCGCGAACCCGAGCCTTGACGATCCTGCTGATCAACGAATAGGGAATGCGCTTTTCCAGCGGAAATCGCAGGTTGCCCTTTTCATTCGCATAGGCCGCCACATCGGCGCGAAGTTTTGCATCCGATCGCACCGGTGGATAGAGGCCGATGTGATGCTTGAAGGCGGCGAAATGTACGAGGTTGCCGCCAAGGGTGAACGTGGGTATCTGGTAGCTGATGGTTTCCGCGGCATCGGGCGCAGCTTTCCTGATCGTCGCCCGGATCTTTTCCAGTATCGATCGGACGTCCGGCGGAAAGGCCACAATGTAGTCGTCGATATTCGCCGGTGCCTTGCGCTCGGTTTTCATGGCGACGGCTCTTCCGTCGACCCGGTCGCGCCGGCGGCAGGCACTGCGGCCAGCTGAGCCGGGTCATAGAAAAACGTCTCCTCCGCGATGCGCTCACCCTCCCAGCGCTGGTAGGCAAGTTCCTCCATTCGCGTCACGGTTCCATCCAGCCATTCAAAGCGGAAGACCCAGCGAATCACCACCCTGTCGTCGCAGACGAATACCGGCCGGACGCACGTCGACGTCAGCGAGCGGGCCTTGGCCAGCACGCGGCGCTCGTTGGCGGCGTGAGCGTCGCGGCCCACGCGAGGCACGGCCTGGTTTTCCTGCATCGACGCGTTTTCGGTATAGAAGGCCTCGACGGCTTCCACGTGCGCGTTCCGTTCGACCAGCGCGATGAATCGCGCAAGAGTTTCGGCGGTTGGCATGGATGTGCCGGTTCAGGTGTGTGGCCGCTCGCGATGGACGCTCATCCGGCAATCCCCTCGGAAATACGCACATCGGATATCCAGTTGCGCTGCCTCCGCGCGAGCCGCGATTCGACGTCTTCGCCTTCGAAATGCGCGGCGGTACGCCGAAGCCACGCCGAGTCGACATTTTCCAGCGCGTTTACGTTGACGACGGCATACAGATGATCGGCAATCTCGCTGGTCACCACAGGTACGGTGCCGCAGCGGGAGCAAACGAGAAAGGTGGCGGTATGCGAGCCGAACGCGTACTTCGATACGAGTGATTCGTCGCGCAGTGTGACCGTCAGCGTGGACTTGGGATTGGACGTCCAGACACCGCCGTGGCTGGTGCAGAACGAACAGTCGCATGCTCGCGCCGGTATTTCCGGCGGGTCGCCATCCCACTCGAGCTCAAACGCGATGTTCGCGCAGTGACACCTGCCATGGAGGAGCATCGGAATCTCCGGCGAGTCCGGCATCGCATTGCGCACGTGACATCGGCATCACGTGGACCAACGCGCAAAGGCTCGCGCAGGCGACACACGCTAAACGGCGAGCAGCTTTCCGTCAAGCGGTACCGCACACGCCTCGAACGGCAGAACGACGCAGCGGCCGCCGCTCAGATCGACGGACGAGGATTAGGCCGACGGCGTCTGTTGCAATACCGAGGTGACGAACGCCGTTTTGGCGAGTGAATACCGTTCACGCGATTCCGCCGTTGTGCCGACGTGGGCCGCCGCCAGGCTTCGCTTGAGTGCGACATATTCATTCGCCGTTTGCGGATGGTTGCGCAAGTAGTCGCGGAACGCCAGGTGCCGGCGTTCGTACTCGGAACCGATCATGCACAGATGGATGTGGTGCGTGCTTGGCCACTTCGCGGGCTTGCGGAAGAAGGGGTAAACCAGGTCGTCGTCCTCGAAAGGTACGTGGCTGTAACCGAGCGAAGCCAGAGGCGCTACGTACACGCCCAGACCGTCCAGCGTCGCGACCGAAATCTGAATATCGATGACCGGCTTTGCGGCAAGCCCGGGGACCGAAGTGGAGCCCACATGTTCGATGCGCAGCGACAAGCTGCCCATTGCGGCGCGTAGCTGATTCGCCTCCGATTCGAATTGATCCGGCCATCGGACATCGTAGGGAACAATCCTGATCATTGCGACGCTTTCAGGTCACGTCGGCGTCGGGCAACGGGTCAGCCTTGCCCGCAACTCGGTCTTGAGCACTTTGCCGTAATTGTTCTTGGGCAGTTCGTCCACCAGGATGTACCTCTTAGGACGTTTGAAGCGCGCCATCTGCGTCAGGCAGTGCCGGTCGAGGTCCCCGGGCGCGAGCAGGGTCCCCCGCTCCGGCACCACGAAGGCCACTACCACTTCCCCCCATTCGGGATCGGGCGCACCCACCACCGCCGCCTCGGCGACGCCGGGCGCCGTCAGCAGCACCTCCTCCACCTCGCGGGGGTAGATGTTCGAGCCGCCACTGATGATCAGGTCCTTGCTGCGATCCTTGAGGGTCAGGAAGCCATCGGCATCCAGGCTCCCCACGTCGCCGGTGAAGAGCCACCCGTCGCGAAGAGCGGCGGCCGTGGCTTCGGGATTGCGCCAGTAGCCTGCCATCACGCTGTCTCCCTTGACCAAGATCTCGCCCACCTCTCCTATCGGCAGTTCCCGGCCATGTTCGTCGGCGACGCGCACCTGTACGGGCGTTTGCGCGATCCCCACCGACGCGATGCGCTCGGCATGACGTGGATGCTCCGTGTCGGCAAGGTGATGGCGCGACAGCGCGGTCGCCACCATGGGAGTCTCGCCCTGGCCATAGATCTGCACAAAGCGCGGACCCAGTACCCGCAGCGCGCGCTGCAGGTCGGCCACGTACATGGGCGCGCCGCCATAAACGATCGTTTTGAACGCTGAGGCCGCCGCGTCGGGAGCGAGATGCGCCTGTTCTGCGTAGTCGACGATCCGCTTCACGATGGTTGGCGCGGCGAAGGTCGAAAGAGGTCCCAATTGCGCGCCCAGCGCGAACAACTCCGCGGGATCGACGCCACCGGAAAGCGGCACCACGTGACGGGCACCTGCCATCAGGTGCGGTATCGAATAGAGTCCCGCGCCGTGGGACATCGGTGCCGCATAGACGATGGCGTCATGCGCCGACACGTCATCCACATCGACGAAATAGGTCAGCCCCATCGTCATTAGGTTGCGGTGGGTGATCATCACGCCCTTCGGCCGCCCCGTGGTGCCGCTGGTGTAGAACAGCCACGCCACGTCGCTTGCGTCGCGATCCGCGATGGGAAGGCTCATGGCATCGATCGGCGGCGCCATCAGCGCCGCGGCGTGTTCCGACTCGATGTCGATTTGCCGCTCCAGGCCGGGTAGCGCGTCCGGTGCGGCATCGCTGGTAACAAAGCCCCAGCGCGCTCGCGCGTCGGCAATGATCCATTCGGCCTCCCGGGGATGCAATTTGGCGTTGACCGGAACGACCACGAGGCCAGCCCACCATGCGGCCCACATCACCTCGAGATAGCGTGGATGGTTGCGCATGAAGAGCAGAATCCGGTCTCCCGGAGCGAGTCCGGCTGCAAGCATCCGCGCGCCCAGCCCCGCGCTGCGGGCCGCCCACTGGCCATACGTGGCGTGGATTTGCGAACCGTGGAAGATGGCGGATCGATCGGGTGTCGCGCACGCGTGCCTCGACAGCAAGTGGGCGAGGCTCACGACGAATCTCGGGCGGCCGTATCGATCCCGGCGAGAGCGGTCGCGATCGCGAGCTCGTCGCGCGGGCGCACGAGACGCGCGGCCTCCCGGCCATCGCGCAGGAACACGAGCGTTGGCCAAAGCCTGATGTTGAAGGAGCGGCCAAGCGCGCGGCCGCTCGCATCTTCGATCCTGATGTGGCGCACGCCTGGGTGCGCGGCGAGCGCAGCGGCCACCAGTGGCTCAGCCGCGCGGCAGTAGCCGCACCACGGACTGCCGAATTCGAGCAGCGTAGGTCCGGCCAGCTGCTCGACTTCCTCGCGACTTGGGCCGGGTGACGCGTATTTTGCGCTCATCGCAGTCACAGGATGCTTGCGCCTCTATCGGTCAGCAGTTCCCGGAGAATCGAGCGATGGCACCGGGCCTCGTCGGCACAATAACAGCCGACGGAAAAATTGGCATGGTGCGACAACGCGGCAAGCAGGTCCAGCGTCCTGCGTGCCTCGGGAGAATTCATTTCAGCGCGAAATCGTTTGACAAAATCGGACCAGTCGCCTGGCGTGCCCGCATCCCTCGCCTGCGCAACGAGTCCCGTGCTCGGCGCCAGATTGGGAAACCAGACGTCATACCAGTTCTGTGAGGCGTACTCGGATTTCGGAACGCCGCGCGGGGGCCTGCGCACGGTGCCAATCCGAAGGCCTTCGTCGCGCGCGCGGTCGGATCCAAGCCGAACGATTCGTAGCGTCATCGGCGCCGCTTTCCCATAGGTGCTCAGGTCCGCAATTCGAAGCGCTGCTCATTCACTTCGACGCCCCATTGCGAACCGCGTTGCTGGTGAACGAGGCAGAAACCGAATTTCTCGTAGAGATGCCGGGCCGCGTCGAGGCCTTCAAATGTCCACAGGTAAACGAATGGGTAGCGCTGCGACCGGCAAAATGCCATCGCGGAAGAAAGCAGCGCGGTACCTGCGCCACTGCCGCGCACGCGATCAGAAGAAATGAACCAGCGCAGGTGCGCGCCGCGTTCGTGTGCGCCAAGGCCGTCGATCGCGATCGAGCCCTCGACATCGCTGCCGTTCATCGCGAGCCAAAGTCCGTCGCGGCTGTCGTCGTATCGTTCGCAGAACTCCGCAAGTTCCCGCGCGACCCTGCTTTCGAAATAGAGACCGAAGGCAGCCTCGCGGTGGTAGTAGGCCGCATGAAGTTCGGCGATCCGTCCGATGGCGCCTGGGCGATAGCCCTTGGCCACGGCGACGGTCATGGGCGCCTGGCCGCGGCCCATGCCTCGCGAGCCAGGTCCGCAATGTGCGCAACGTCCTCGGCCGTATGGAATTCGAGTTCGACCCATTCCGACGCAGATTTGCGAAAGTGTGCCTTCGGATCGGACCGAAGACCCTTTTGCGCCGCACGAGGGAGTCGTAAGTCGAGCATGTCGTCGGCATGCAAATGTGCAAACTCGCGGCCGCGAACCGACCACGCCGCATTCTTGCGGCTGCCGAACCGCGACGGTTTCTGTTCCGTGTCGGGCAAGGCTGACAAAGCCTGGCGAAGTTGATCGGTCAGACTCGTCATGGCCGTTCTGATTCGGGATTGTCTCGTTCGACAAGGGACAGGTAGTCTGCGATCGAGCCGGTATCCAACGGCTTGACGAGGACCCGAACGTCGTTCGTGCGCCTGCCCATTTTGATCCCAAGCCGCTTGCGTACTTCGCGATACCCGGTCTTGTGCCAGAAACGCTCGGCCTTGAGGTTCCCTTCGACCACGCCGAGCCGAATCCATGCGGCGCCATTCGCCTTCATCCATCGCTCGAGCGTGTCGAAGAGCGTCAACGCTGCGCCGGTGCCATGCAACGAGCTGGCGACGATGAAGATGCCGACATGCCACACGCGAGCGGCCAGGATATCGGACAGGACACCGGCGAATCCCACCAGTTTGCCGGTCGGGTCGGTAAAACCGATCAACCACTTTTCGTTGAACGAGATGTCGGCGGGCGGCAGGTCGTCGAATTCTTCCTGCGCTTCGCACGGCCGCGGTGGAACGCCATTGACCGCCAGGAAATACTCAGGATTCTCCTCGAAGAAGGCTTGCAAGGCGGGTACGTCCGAAGCGACCAGCGAAGTGGCCCGAAAGCGTCCGGATGCGAAGCGGCCGACGGGATGCGGGTCAGGCATCGGGTTCATGGTCTCGGCGACGGAATTCCGGCGGAAAATACCACCATGTTGCCACGACGACCAGACCGAAAATCGTGTAGCCGAGCGTGAATACCCAGGGCGGAGCATCGTAGTACAGGATGCGCTGCAGCCAATGCCCGATGAAGCTCCCGGGGTACGTTGCCACTCCCGCACTGGCGCGCAGCCGCATTTCGAGCGTGGTGAGCGGGCACACGGTACCCAGCCAGGCCTCCGTGACGACGAACAGGATGGCAGCGAGATGCGCTGCCCGGAACCACAGCGCGTTGACCCAGCGCCAGGTGCGAAGGTTGCCGGCGATGATCGCGAACAGGCCGCCGCCGACGAACGCCACGATCGCTACATGCAGCGCAAGCACCGCATCGGCCAGCAGCGGATGATGAAGCGTGTCGCTCACACGCTTAGCCGGCCCGCCGTCAGGAAGGCATCGTTGCTAGTAGACGAGCAGTGGGCTGAGCGTTACCCCTGCAGGCGTCTGCATTACCCGATAGAGGCCGGCCTTGCATTGTCCGGCGGCGCTCTCGCGAGCGATGCTCTTGGCTCCCAGCGCGATGATCTTCTCCAGCGTTCCCAGCAATGCCGTGTTGTCGGAGCTGTCCTTGATGCTTCCGAGCTGCCATCCGTTGGTGATGGCGACGTCGACGCCGGCCTTCCCGAATCCGGACTTTGAGTTGACGAGAAAGGGTTTGGATGTGTCCGGCAACACGAAGGGCGTTCCGGCTGAACACGATATGACGCTGTCGCCTGTGCACTTGCCCCTGGCATCCGGCGCACTGCACACTTCCTTCTGACTGACTTCGACCACGACCATGGGCTCGTAGACGATGTAGCCCCTGAGGCCGGTGCCGCCTGCGTGGGAGGCAGCCTCTTCGGCCGGAGAAAGGGGTGTGATCTCCAATCCGGAGCAGCCGGCAAGACTCGCGGCAAGGAGCGGCACCAGGATAGTTGTCTTCATCGCGACGCTCCTGCGAAATGGCCGACGATCATTTGCCCGCTTCGCGCCACACGCTGAATGCAAGCACTGCCGCGACCAAGCCGGCAATGCCGCTCGCCCAGAGCGGAATATGCGCGCCGTTGACTGTGATTTCCCAACCCAGTGCGACCCGCACCAGTTGCAGCACGGCGACGAGTGAAAATACGATGACGGCGATGGTGGTGAAGGGTTTCACGCGTGTACCTCCGCAGCCCGGCCGCTTGGTCGCACGACAAATTGAGCGGAATGCAATCGCGCCGGAAAATGCTTTGCATCCATCGGCATGCCTGCGCAAGCGTGACACGGGAAACACGACACGGCAAGGGTCGTGAAAGTGGGCTTCACGCGGCGGATCGGCGCGCATTCCGTACAGGAAATTCATAGAGCGACTCTCCGCCAGGCAGGCTCCGCTTGAATAGCCAGCCCGCCGACTCGTAGAAATGCTGGGCGCGCGTGTTCGGCATGGTGCTGAGCCAGAGGTTGCTCAGGCCACGGGAGCAAAGCCAGGACACCATGACATCGTGCAGGCGCCGTCCATAGCCGCGACGTTCGTGCTGGGGGTGCACGAAAAGCGCCCAGATGTTGCCGGTCTGCTCGTTGCCGATGGCGAAACCCATGATCGCGCCGTCGCATTCGACTACCCAGCCGCGGCCGGTCGCTTCGATTGCCGGAATGTAGTCCTGTTCCGTGATGACCGAGGAAGTGAGCCTGTTTTCCAACACGGCGGTGCGCACGCGATGCATCGCCGCGATGTCATCACGGGTTGGCAATCCGGAGCGTTGGGGTGCGGTCCGGATGCGATGGCGTCATTGCCCGGCAGGAGGCTGCCAAAGTTCAACCTTGTTGCCCTCCGGATCCATGACCCAGCCGAATTTTCCGTAGTCGGAATCGTCGGTCTTTTCGAGGACGTTGCATCCTTCACTGCGCAGGGCCCGCAGGAGTGCCTGCAGGTCAGCGACGCGGTAGTTGATCATGAACGACGACGTGCTCGGCGCGAAATGATCGCCGTCGGCACCGCCAATCGACCAGACGGTCGTGCCCGCAGTCGGATTGCCGGCATCGTCGGCCCAGCGAAACGCGGTGCCTCCCCACTCCTGTACGTCGATGCCCAGGTGCTTCTGATACCAGGTCCGCAGCGCGACCGGGTCCTTGGCGTTGAAAAAGATCCCGCCGACTCCCGTGACTCTTTTCATCCGTGCCTCCAGATAGTGGCCCGACGGCCCAGTGTGAACCTCATTTTGCGGCCACCGCTAACGCAAGATCATCCGTTGCGCCAGTTTGACGGTCCCGTAACTCAGGCGATTCACGGCAGGTGGCAACGCCAGTGGTTTGAGGAGCATCTTGATGGCCATCGGCGCAGGATAGTGGCTTCGCATCAGCGCCGTGGTGCGCGCCATTGCGCGGCGAAATTCGCGTCCATTGCGGGAGGTATGCGCGTGCCGGGCGCGGTAGGGAAACCAGGCGCCGCGCTTTACGTCGCTGCGAAGTATCACCTGCAGCCGCCGAGCGAGGGCGCCCAGCACCTTCGCGCGGCCGACGTGCTCGCGCTCGTTGTAGTGGTTGAAGTAACGATGGAAATGCTCGTAGTGGCGAACTTCGTCGCGCTGGATGAAGCCGGCCAGTTGCATGAGCACCGGCTCGTCCGAGATGCCTTGGATCGCGCGGTAGTAGGTCGCGGTCCCCATTTCCACGACGCACCGTGCGGCCATTTCCAGACAGGGGCTGGCTTCCAGTTCCTCGACGCTACAACACCGCGAGTGCTCCGCAAGGAACCCGGAAAACGCAGTCTGCCAGTCGAAGTCGGGCCAGACGTGATTCACATACGCGCGCAACGCCCGTCCATGCTGCAGTTCCTCGGGTTCCCAATGGCGGGTCAGCCATGAAGACACTTCGGTGTCGTCGTGGAACTGCGCGGTCAGGTTGCGTGTGTACAGGTCCGACGCTGTCTCGACGAACGAAGCCCCGGCAAGCAGCAGAAACAGTTCTTCCCGCGGCCTGACGCGTCCGATCTCGACACGATCCAGAGGAATGTCGTCCAGCGTCCAGTGATCGCCGTTCGCGTATTCGCCCATCATTCGTGAGTCCAGGCCATGGATGCGGAACTTCTCCAAGGCAATTTCAGGAACAGTGCCGTGCGCGAAACATTATAGCGAGATCAGGCCAGGGCCTTGTGCATGAGATGCTTGGTGATGCCGTCGGGGTAGCCTGAAATTTCAGCCAGCGACGTGTATCCGTGCTTGCGGTAGAAAACTGGCGCCTGGAAGCTCAGCGTCGTCAGGTAGAAGACGTCGCAGCCGCGTTGGCGGGCATGCTCTTCGAACTGCCGCAACAGGCGCGTGCCAACGCCCATCGAGCGAGAGTCTTCCTCGACCCAAAGCTGGAGCAGTTCGCAGCATCGTCCCCACGTCCTCCCGACCGCCCCGCCGACCACGCGGCCGGAACCGTCGGTGGCAAAGGACGCCAGTCGCTTGACGCCGGATAGCGGCGCCACTGAATGATTGAATTGCTCCAGCCCGTCGTCGACCACGCGGAGATCGGCTTCGGGTGGCGTATCGACCGCGGAGAACTTCAACGTGGAAATGAGCGATGTCGGAATGGTCATGGTGAAAGGACAATCATCGGTCACGAATGGCCGCCTGCATCGCCTTGCTCAGCGAGCCAAGTGCCCGCTGGTACGACGCGTCGACCAACTCTTCGAGGTAGACCGCAGGAAAGCTCGAAACGTTCACGATCGTGATCCAATGATAGCGGCCCCGGTACCGGGCGGGTTTCACTCCCGGGACGTCCGTCAGCTCGATGAAGCGGTCGGGCGTCACGCGGATGCTGAAACGCCATCGTTCCGGAAGGCTGGTCTTGAAATAGGCGAACTTCCTGCCGCCGACCGCGTAAACAAGAAAATTCCACGGTTCGCGATAAAGCGTCTCCGTTGTGCCGGGAAAACTGCGGCACAACGCCTTGAGTCGCGCGGCATTCATGCAGCGACGCGTCCGCGCCCGCCGGAACGCCGCACGCAGGTGGCATTTCGCGGAGCCATTCTCACTTGTTCGCTTGAGCGGGGTTCCCTAGCGCCGCGTTGAGCGCAACCGCTTCCCTGGTGAGGCGCCGCACTACCGCTGAAGTGACGGTCGTATTTTCATGCAGCTCGAGCGTGGCCATCTCGTATTTCCCCCCAGGCTTGAGTCGTTCCTCGATCGCGCGGAGGCGCTGTCCTCGCCAGAATCCGAACAGCACACGGTGTGCTTCCGAGCGAATGAGCAGGACCGGGCCGTTGGACAAATAGACCAGGTGGCCCCACTTCACAACTTCCTCGAGTCTCGAGCTGGCTCGCACCGCCGCGCGAAGGTGTTCGACGCACCCAAGCTGCCAGCCGTCCAGCGATGCGACGTACGCATCGGGGTTGGCGGCGGGAGTGGATTTTTTCACGGCGGGATTTCTGGTCAGGCTCCGACACGCCAAGGGGGCGCGAGTCGATTGACGCCCGCATGATAAAGGCAGATGACGTTGCCGGATGGATCCAGGAGGCGCGCTTCGCGCCATAGCCACGGTTCATCGCGCGGCTCCTGGATGAATCGCAGTCCCTTGGCCTTGAGTTCGGCGACGGTGCGGTCGAGCGCCGCGCACTCGAAGTACACGATGGTCCTGGACGCCTCGAACGGCGACGAAACGGCATGAACCGAGAATGTCGCGTCACCGACGGTGGACTTGAATCGGGCGTAGTGAGGAGCGTCAACGATGAGGGCAAAGCCCATGCTGCGATAGAACTTCACCGATTCCGCCACATCGGCAGCGGGAAGGGTGACTTGATTGAGGTCCACGGAATAAGGTCAGACGGCGATCGCGTTAGGCATGACCAGATAATCCGCAACCGGCTCGAGCAATATCTCCGGAAGAGATTCGGCGATCGCGGCACGCATCTGTGCCGACGCAGCGGGGTCGAGTGCCTGGGAAAACGCGCTTTGCCGGGCTTCCGGGCTCGGCCATTGCGCATAGCCGTACCAAATGCCGTCATTTCCGCGGTGGAGGCGTGAGCCTAGCGAGCCTGCGCGGCGGCGCAGCAACTCGGTAACTCGCGACCAGGATTCGACGAACGATGCCTCCATCCCTGGATTAAGCCGCCAGCGATACATGACCACGAGTCCCGGTACGTGAATGGCCGTTGGCGTATTCATGCCGGCGTCGCAAGCTTCAGCCCAACGATTCCGGCAACGATGAGCGCGAGACTTATCAGGCGCCCGGCATTGGCGGAATCGCCGAGCAGCACGATGCCAAGGATCGCTGTGCCTACGGCACCGACCCCGACCCAAATTGCATACGCCGTGCCGACGGGCAACGACTTCATCGCGATCCCGAGTAACCAAAGGCTGACGATCATGGCCGCCACTGTGCCCACCGTTGGCCAGAATCGGGTGAAGCCCTCGGTATATTTGAGGCCGATGGCCCAGCCTACCTCGAACAGTCCTGCGACGATCAGTATTGCCCAGGCCATGCAACCTCCAATAGTGCCGACGAATGGGTTTGTGCCGCGTTCAGGCTTCGATGATGCGGCATATTGCGTTCATGGCCGGTACGTTAGCGCCAGAAACGCAAATGGCGCAATCGCAACAACGAACAGCGTCGTGCGCGTTCGGCGCGAAAAATCGTGGAATCGGATGGGCGCTGCGCCGCGCGTGCGGATTTGCCACTCGGCGGCAGTTCCGCCCACCAAGGTTGCCAGGACCGACCGCGCCAGGCTTGCAGCCTCATTGGCGAAATCGAAAGGGACCGCCAGGTCGAACAGCGACCAAAGCATCCGATCGAAGAAGGACACAAGCAGGAAGAGCACGACCCCCAGTACTGCGGCGTTGTACACAGGCGACTGCTGCGATGCGCGCCCGGTGAAATACCCGCACGCGAAGTACATCGCGACCGCAACGAATTGGCGCGCGATGGATTCCGCATCAAAATCCGCCGAAGGGCTGTCACCGAGAAAGGAAGACATCACAAAGCCGAACAGTGGAAGGATGATCAACCAGCCCGCGATCGCGACATAGGCCGCGACGCCCGTCACGATGGCGGAAAGATCGAGCTTGAAGTTCCCTGGCATAAGGCGCGCCTTTGGCTTGCGCCGCGGTCAACGCCAAATCGGCGCAGGCAAAGTCCTTCGACAGCCGGAATGGGTCATCGGGATACCTGTCGGTCCACTTCGACGACCTTGCCTTCGCGAATGGTGAGCGTGGTGATCGTCTGCGAGTCTCCACGTGCGGGAAAGTACACCCAGCGCTTGACCGCAATCTGGGAGCCGCCCCCGGAATCCGTGGATTCGCTGTCGGGTCTGCCAATCTTCATCACGACCTCGCCTTCGCTCATCCCTTCGCGAATGAATTTGCGATCTGCTGCGTCGGCCGCCACAGCCAAGGTAGCGACCCACCCGAGGCACAGGATAGCCAATCTGAAATTTGAAGACATGCGACACCTCCGTTTGGAACCAGGTGACGAAGATTGCACAACCGCGGGACGCTGGCAATGCGGCCGCGTCGAACGGCTCCATCCCTAGGTTGCCGCAAGCCGTCGGGGTACCCAATTCCGTTGGTCGGTCAGGCCCGGCCTCTGACACGAGTGTCCACGGCCGCGACGATTGCCTCCTCCGACATGCCCGAAGTGTCTATGAACGTTGCCCCGGGCGGCAATTTCAGAAGAGGAAACGCGCCCGCCGAATGCAGTTGGTGATAACGCTCAACGGAATGCAATTTGCCGAAACGCGCACGGCCCGCAGACGCAAGGCGCTTCTCGTGTTCATCGACGGCGCATCTCAGCTCGACGCAATGTACGCTGACTTCCATTTGCGACAACTCGGACACCAGTGCCGCCAGGAAGTCCGCGCGCAGCGCCTTGTCGCCGGCGATTGTAAAGACGACATCGCCGACGCGCTCGTGGATGGCGCGCAGGAGCAGCTCCCGCCACAAGCGTTCCCGCAGTTCGCCGAATGCGGGCGAGCCGAACGGAAACAACGATTCGACCGCGTCGAAGACGAGGTGGTTGTGGAACACGCGGTAGCCGCGCAATCGAGCCAGCCCCTCGGCGACCGTGAGCTTGCCGACACCTGGGAGCCCACACAGGATGACGATGTGCATGCTACTGGCGTGCACGGTCAGCACGTGGCATTACCGCGTCACGAAGGAATTTCAGGCTCTACGAGATGGGCGAGTTGTGCGAGTGACTCTTGCCAACCGAGATAGCACATTTCGACAGGAATGGCTTGAGGCACGCCTTCCTGCACTACCGTGAGCTCGGTTCCGCATGACACTTGCTTCAGTGTAATGGTCGTCTGCATTTCCCCGGGCAAGTTCGGGTCGTCGAAGCTGTCCGTATAGCGAATGCGCTCGGACGGCACCAGTTCTCGATATACGCCGCCGAAGGAGTGCGCTTGCCCGGTCGTGAAGTTCGTGAACGACATCCTGTACGTGCCGCCGACCGTGGCCTCCAGCTGGTGCACCTGGCAGGTGAAGCCATAGGGCGGCAGCCATTTGGCCATGGCCGCGGCATCCAGGAATGCCCGATAGATGCGCTCCGGTTTTGCGCGGAGCACGCGATGCAGTCGAACGGTACCTGTAGCCATGGTCAATTCACTTTCTGATTCTGTGGTTGATCGGGGGCGGGTTGCAACGTCGCAGCCGCCCGCTCCATGCCGGACGACTTCATCTGGTCCCTATTGTCGATGACCATGAGGAGCGCCGGACCGTCGGGTGTTGTGATTCGTCCTGCCGGCCGGAACCCGGCCTTCACATAACAGCGAATCGCGCGCGCATTCGCGGGGTCGGGGTCGGCCTGGATTCGCGTGACGCCTGGCTCCGCAAGCAACCTCCGTACGAAGGCGTTGACCATCGCAGTTCCCAGTCCTTGCCCCAGGTTTCCGCTGTCGCCTATGAACTGGTCGATCCCACGCACGCCGGGGTCGCGTTCTTCCTTCCACCATCCATCGCCGCAGTCGAGCGCCACATACGACTGGATGAATCCAACCGGCTCGTCCGCCAGCATTGCAACATAAGCCTTGACCGGCGAGTCCGCATCCATTCGTGGCAAATACTTGCTTCTCGTCGTTTCCACGCTGAATGCGGCGTCTCCGCCGCCCCACCATTCCGCGACGTGGGGCCGGTTCAGCCAGTCAGTCAGAAGCGGCAGGTCTGCCTCCTGCAGCGATCGGAACGTGATGCGCGAATCCGCGATGCCGATCTTCGCTCCAACGGCAATCGTTCCCGATGTCAGGATATCGGCGCGAATGCCAGCGCGATGCGCCAGGTACCTGACTGCTGCCGCGCGCGAAACGGCGTCCGTCGCCAACGCGGTGCCCAGGCCCTTGCAAGGCTCGCAAAGCTCGACACCGCGCAAGCGGACACCTCCTGCGGAAAACTCCTTGCCCACCAACGTATCCAGGCGGACTCCCCGTGTGACGAGATTCCTGCGCGTACATGAGAGTTCATGTCGTGTGCCGTATTTGGAATTGAAATCTTCGATGACTTCGGCTTCGACGAGCGTGAGATTCTGCCCCGGCTCGCGTTTGGCATTGAAGTAGCGGTCGCCTTCGATTCCTGCGCCCGCAACTACTCGAATGCGCGGGACTTCGATGAGCGCGCCACCCGGCCGCGCGGCCAGAAAAATGCGTTCTATCGACACCGTTCACCCGACGCTGCGTCACGGCGCTGCTTCAACATGTCCTGGCCCGCTGGCGAAAGGGCTATCAGAGCGCCCGTGCCGGCTCTGTGCTCGCTGACGATGTAGCCGCGCGCATTGGCCTCCTCCCACACAGGCAGGCGAGGACACGACGTTCTCCAGGCATCGATGACCTCGGAATAGGGCCGAACACCCGGCCCGATCCATTCCAGAAGGTCGATCACCAGTGCGTCAACCGGGTCGGGCATGGCTGCCTCCACAAGATGAGCAATGCGACACTACATCAGAACCGATACGTCTTTCCCACCGCCGATGGCGCGACGACATCGCCGAAGGCGGCAGCCAGCGCGCTCACTGCGCGCCAGCCGGTGCAATGGGCGGCCGCGATCGTCTTCAGATCGAACGCACGCATCGCTTCCACCGTTTCTGGAATGACGCGCTCGTTGCCGCCCGAAAGGTGAAAGCCCCCCATGACGCCAAAGAGCGGCGGTCCCGGAAAGCGGTCACGGGCATGCGTCAGGACGTTGACGACGCCCGCATGCGAACACGCGGTGAACACCAGGACGCCTTTGTCCTTCACCTTGACCGCGACAAAGCGCTCGTCCATTAGCAGGGGGTCAGGCTCCCAATCCGACCCATCCTCCGTGCGCCGGTACTGTCCCTGCATCCCGGGCTCGAAGGGCGTGACGCGTGGGATTTCACCGCTCACGTAGAAGAAGTCGTCCAGGATCAATTGCGCCTCGGTGGCATTCTCCACCCGCGCGCCCTGCTGTTCGAGCATGGCTTGCGTGGGAACATCTTCAAACGGCCGCATTGATCCGTCCGGCGCCTTCATGGCGCGGGTCCGGTACATGCCGGGATGCATATAGGTAGGGATGGCGCGACCGGCGCCTTTCAGTTGGATCATCTCGAGGGCACGCAGCATCGCCCCGCAATGGTCCCAATGGCCATGCGAGAGAACGATGCCGTCGACGCTTCCCATATCGAAACCGAGGCGCTCGACATTGCGTTCAAAGACCCAGGCATCCGGCCCGGTATCGAACAGCAACGTGTGCGTGGTTTCGCCGCGCCAAGCCGTGATGGCGCAGGAAAGGCCGTGCGCTCCGCAGCAAAGGCAATGCCCGGACAAGCGCTGCAGACCTCTGCGCCACAGCCGGGGGAACTCATTTTCTACGTAGGTCGGGACCGAGGAGAGGCTGTCGGTCAGGTTGTCGACCAGCACCAGGATCTCAACCCTGTCCATTGCTGCAAGCTCAGCCATGGGTGACCTCCGCTTTGTCATGTCACGCGCGGTCAGGTGTCGTATTGCCGAAACTGGACAACATTCCCTTCGGGGTCGCACCCGTCCAGAACAATTGCCCCGTTGTACTGCCATGCCCTATGCGTGGGCTGAAGCGAACCGCCCGTAGCCTCCGCCGCCAGACGCACCGCTTCCAGACTCTCGACCAGAAAGACCGGCTTCAAAGGCGTTTCGTCACGGACCCGCGGAGGATTCGCAACACTGATTTGCGATGCGTACTCCTGCGGGATAGCGTGAATCACGAGCTCGATGCCCGAGCCGCGCAGTAGATCGTGAGTCGATTCGTCCTCTATCGCGACCAGTCCGAGTGCCTGCCGGTAGAAGGCCGAGACGCGCCGCTTGTCCTTGGCGTAGACGACGAGGCTTTGCCGGACCGCTTCAGGCGCCGACATGACTTTGCGTGCACTCATCTGGCGAACGACGCGCGCTTGCCCGTTGGCCGGGGCGAAGGGGCCATACTACGCGCCCCGGCATCGCGTCGCACGGCCAGGGTGAATGCCATGCCAGGCGTGGAGGTAGAATCCCCGCTGGGTCGTGTCGATTCCAGATGAACGTGCCGGGCGTGTATCCGGTTCGAAATTAGGGCACTCAATCATGAACATTCGTCGCTGGTCCCGCCTCGTTACGCTGGTCGCACTTTTCGGCCTTGCGAGCATTGCCTCCGGCCAGGCGCCGGAAGCCGATGGCCTGGTAAAGGTCGCGCCGCGCAAAATGGAAATGGCATGGTTGCGGCCGGGTGCCGATTTTCGCCCCTACACCAAGGTAATCGTGAACCAGACTTCGGTCGCCTTCATGCCCAATTGGCTGCGCGATTACAACATCAATGCCGACCTGAACAGCAAGATATCGCAGGCGCAGGCCAACCAGATCATGGCTGCCGCGCAGACCAATTTTGACGAGATTTTTCGCGATGCGTTCCGCAAGGCGGGGTACGAGGTGGTTACCGCGGCTGGGCCAGATGTGCTGCGCGTGAATTCCGCCATCCTGGACCTCGACGTCAATGCGCCGGCCGGCCAGAGCGGCTTCCAAATCACGTACATCATCACCGCGGGTCAGGCAGCGCTGATTGTAGAAGTCCGCGATTCGCAGACCAACGCCTTGCTCGGCCGGGTCGCCGACAGGCGCGAAACTCAGCAAATTGGCCGGCAGATGGCAAGCAACTCCACCAACCTCTACGAATTCCGGCAGATGTTCAGCGTGTGGGCGGGCATTTGCGTCAATGCGCTCACCGAATTGAAAGCGGTGTCGCCGGTGCCCAAGGACCTGCAGCCCCTGCAGCGCCTCTGATCGCGGCGGACGACGAAAATCGCGCGAGGCTACGCGAGTGCGGACCTCGTGAGCGGCCCGCCTAGGACGGCACGGCAGCTGCACGGGTAGCAGCTTCGCGCCAGCCGGCAAAGCGCTCGGGAGGAATCGGCCGGCGCCCGGCGATGCGCTCCAGTGCGAGACGGACATCCGCGGTGCTGCCGGCCTTGAGCGCGGCGTCGACGAATAGCTGCTCGAGCACGTCCTGCTGCGCGTGGCTGCCGCCGAGCCTGTACATGCCGCCGATGGCCGGACGCATCAGCGCGACGGCTTCGGCATAGCGTCCCGCGGCATGCGCCAGCTGGGCCTGCGCGATCGGCAGCACATAGTCGCGCACGATCGGAGGCACGGTGCCGCGGCCACCGGCGTAGCCACGCATGGCCTCGACCATGCGCTCTGCGGCGGCAGTGCGGCCGGTGGCGGTCAGCGCCATCATCCAGTGCGGCAGCGTGAAGGCCGATACGCAGTCGCCGATGCGGGCCTCGGCCTTGTCGGCAAGTTCCTCCCAGCGGTTGCCGACATCGACACCAAGACGCTGCAGGCGAAAGAGCGTGGCCGCCGCGTTCTGCACGTCGATGTACACGTCGGGAGATGCGACCGTGAGTGGCGCGGCGAGGTTGCGAAAGCGCGTGTCGTACAGTTCGAGCACGGCGGCAAGTTCGCCCTGCTCGAGCTTGAACAGGGCGACGTGCCACCAGAGATGGTGCTGCAGGTTGTGGCTCCCTTCCCAGTTGGGCGCGAGCGTGGTAAGCCACGCGATGCCTTCACTTCGCCGGCCCTGCATCTCCATCACGTGGGCAACCGCATGCGCGGCCCAGAGATCGCCGGGGTCGAGTTCGATGGCGCGGCGCCCGGCAGACTCGGCCCCGAGATAATTCCCGGCCTCTTCCTGGGCGAAGCAGCGGCAGGCCAATATCGTCGAATAGCCCGGGACGTCCTCCGACCAGGCAGGGAGCACGCGCTCGACCGAGGCGACCATGTCCAACGGGCGGCCCAGCCAGAAATTCACGAAGTGGGCGAGACGGAAGGCGACCGCGTCGTGCGGATGAGCGCGGAGGATCGACTCCCATATCGCGATGGCGCGATCCAACTGTCCTTCCGACCAGGCGGTCAGGGCGGCGATGTGGTCGCGCTCGCGAGGCGTGGCGCTGGCGGCAAGCGACTGCGCCGTGCGCGCCGACTCGACGGCGATCGGAACCATGGCCTGCTTGAATCCCAGCATGGCGAAATAACCTTGCATGCAATGCGCCAGCGCAAAGTCAGGCGCAGCTTCCAGCAAGGCGGTGAGACGGGCCGGTGTGTCCGCGCGGTAAGTGAGGTAGCCGGTGACGAGATTGTCGTAGGCGGCGGCAGCCTTGGCGCCCGAGATCGTGAGCGGGAGACCCCGGGTATCGCGATGCATGACGTTGTTCCTGACCGGAGCGGGACGTTACATGTACGAGCCGGGTCGCTTGGCAAAGCGCTCGACACACGAAAGCGAGCAAAACCAGTACTTCCTGTTGTTGTAGAGAAGGTCTCCGACGGCGCTCTGTTTGTCTACTTGCATCTTGCAGACCGGATCGATTGCGTATTGGCGCGAAGAACCTGAAATGACCACTTCATACAGTTCCATCGGATCGGGCAGGTTCCTGAGGGAAACGTGTCCCTGGGGCTTGATTTCGACATCCGGCACATCCGGCTGACCCAGAATTTCGGCAATATACTTCGTGCATAGAATCTGTCCACCCGTGGCTTGTGCGGCGACGCGAGCGGCAATATTTATCGTCGATCCAAAGTGCCTGTTGCTGCGAATGAGCGCCGAGCCATGATGCAGACCAGCGCGGACAACAGGGAAATTCTGCCTGTCGGCGATGGAACTGTAGAGCGCCAACAGCGCATTCTTCGCAACGACCGGGTCCGAGAATACGAAGAAGGCGCAATCGCCGACCAGCGACTGCAGGTGCCCCAATGGCTCGACCGCCGTCCGGATCAAATTGGCAAAGTCGTCGACGAGATCGGCGGCGGCGAGTTCGCCATGGGTGTCCGTGAGGGCGGTATACCCCGCAATGTCAACGAAGCAAAAGGTTGCCTCGATAGTCGTGCCGTCGTTCACGCGAGCCTCTTCGTGCATGGCAAATATTTAGCCGTGGCCAGACGCGGTCATGGTTCCGCATTCCGCAAAGTGTTTTCGATGCGTCGATCCGGTATGAGCCACAGTAACGCCACGACAACATATAGGCTGAATGAAACCCATTGCCACCAGAACGCTGCAACTATGGCAATGACGTAGAGGATCGGCGACAACACGCCTTTCCAATCGCGTCCGACAGCCTTTCTGAGGATGGAGTCCGGACCCTGCGACGCAATGATCAATCGTTCCAGGATCCAGTACGCGATAGCGGACATCAGGAGCACAACCCCATATAACGATGACGGCAGGGCCGCGAAATGGTTTTCTCCCATCCAGCCTGTCGCGAACGGTATGAGAGACAGCCAGAACAGGAGGTGCAGATTCGCCCACAACATCGCGCCCGTGACTCTTCGTGTCGCATGCAGCATGTGGTGGTGGTTGTTCCAGTAGATGCCCAGGTAGACGAAGCTCAGGATGTAGCTGAGGAATGGCGGGATCACCGGCACCAGTGTCTGCAGGCTCTCCCCGTGGGGGACCTTCATCTCCAGCACCATAATGGTAATGATGACGGCGATGACGCCATCGCTGAATGCCTCGAGGCGGTTCGTTCCCATTCAGAGTTCGTCCGTAGTCAATGGCGTTTCGTGCATGACGTGGGTGGATCGGCTGCGCGGCGGCGACGTCAACCGCCCATGTATGCGCCGCCATTCACGTGCAGCGTCTGGCCCGTGACGTAGCGCGCACCGGGGCCTGCCAACCACACGACAGCGCTGGCGATCTCCTCCACGCTGCCGCGTCGCCCCAGTAGCGTCTTGTGATCGGAGTGATGCGCAGGATTCGTCGATGCGCTGCCTTGCTTGCGCACGGTTTCGACCATTCCGGGTGAGACGCAGTTGACGGTGATCCCTGCCGCTGCGAATTCGTGCGCCAATGCGCGCGTGAGGCCGCCAAGCGCTGCCTTGGCGGTCACGACGTGGGCGCGCATCGACGCCCCGGTGTACGCAGTCATGCCGCCGATATTGATTACAGTGCCCGCTCCGCTGGAGCTCAGCAACGGCAGCGCCGCCTGGGTGCAGTGGAAAGCGCCGTCGACGCACACGGCCTGCGCTTCGCGCCAATCGGCGTAGCTCAGGTCGGCGAAGGCAACTTCAAAGCGCACCGCTGCGTTGTTGACCACGATGTCGAGGCGCTCATAGCGTCTCGCGATCGCGGCGATCATCGCATCGACTTCGACGCGCTGCGTGACGTCGGCCGCGACCAGCACGGCATCTCCGCCGCGCTCCGCGATTTCGTCGACGACCGCCTGACCTTCGGCGCGGCTCGTCCGAACGTTCACGGCGACCTTCGCGCCGGCATCGGCAAGGCTAAGCGCGATGGCGCGGCCGATGTTACGTCCCGAACCGGTGACCAGCGCCACCTTGCCCTTGAGTGGTGTGTTGTCCATGGCCATGCTTACTCCCGCAACTCGTCGAGAATGACCTTCGGTGCGGCGCGCATTCGGCCCAGGGCGGCAAGCGCGCTCCGTGCGCGTGCCTCGTTCCAGCCGCCGTACGCGCAATTGGCCATGAATTTTGCCTCGAGGTCCTCGGCTGACATCGGTTCTTCCCGTCCGCCGCGGAAATGGCCCTGAACCGCCTCGCGCACTTCGCCGGAGGAGAGTGTGACGCGCACGTGACCGGTGAATTGGCGGGGATAGGGGTTGTCCGGATCGACGACGTAGCTCACCTTGCTCGCAAGCGCCCGGATGGCGCGATCATGGACGACGGCTTCCCCGTACTCATCGAGGCCAGCGTCGCCACGCAGCATGGCGACGGCAATGGCGTAGGGTATGCTGAATTTCGCGGCGTAGCCATTGGGCGGATGCTGCTTGGCCGCGAGCGGTTCCCACAGGCGGTGCACGATGCCCTCGGCGGTCTTGCACTCGACGGCGATGACGTCCTCCGGTGAGACGCCTTCGGCAACGAGCTTGCGCGCGCAATCGATGTAGGGATGAGCCATTGTCCCGCAGGCGTAGGGCTTGAACGCGATATCGGCGGCCAGCCAAACGACGCCTGCGCCGTCGAGCATCGCGCTGAAGTCGCAGCGGTCGCTGTTGGCGAATGCGTGAAAGAAGCCGTGCTCCCCCTCGAACAGCGTTCGCGGGCCGGTGAAGCCAGCCTGCGCCATGCGCGCGGCGCGATATCCCGCCTGCGCCGCCCAGCCCGGATGCATGCGCTTGGTCCAGGCACCCTCGGCTAAGTATTCGATGATGCCCGAAGCCATGCTGCCGGCGATGCCGAGCGCGTTGCACCATTGTCCCGTGTCGAGACGCAGGGCGGAGCTCACGCCGGCTGCGGCGCCCAGCGCGCCGAATACCGCTGTGGGATGGAATCCCGCAATGTGCACGCGCTTCGGTGCCACCAGGCACAGACGGCACATGACTTCGCAACCTACGGCAACGCCGCGCGCGAAGTCGCCACCGGTCAGGCCATGATGCTCCGCGGTGGCAAGCAGGGCCGGAACGATCACCGCCCCCGCATGGATTGGCCCGCCCTCGAAGGTGTCGTCGTAGTCTTCGCCATGCGCGGCCGTTCCGTTCACCAAAGTGGCAGTGGCGACACTGTGGCTGCCCGGATGGCCGATTAACGTGCACGCACCGGGGTCGGACGTGGCACGCAGCGTCGCCTGCACGTAATCGCTGCGACACGCTGCCACGCACAATCCCGCGACGTCCACGAGAATGGCGTCACAGACCTGCGTGACCTCGGCAGGAAGCATCGCTGGCATACCGGAAAACGCCTTCGCCAGATGTTGCGAAACCGAGATAGCGGGTAGAGTCATCGTCGCTTCGAGCCGGATTTATTCTGCTTCGATTTTGCTGGCCCGAGCGATGGCCGACCAGTGCGTGATCTCGTCGGCGATGTACTTGCCGAATTGCTGAGGCGTCATGGGCATCACGGTGAGCGCCTCCCCCCGGAACTTTTCCAGCACGTCCCGTGATGCAAGCAACTTGTTGATTTCCTGGTTCAGCTTCGTCGTGATGTCCTCGGGCAGATTGGCCGGTCCGACGATGCCGTACCAAGTCAAGCCGTTGAAGCCCGCGTAACCCAGCTCCTTGAACGTCGGCACATCGGGAAGGAGCGGCTGGCGAGAGTCGCCCGTGACGGCGAGCGCCTTGAACGCGCCGGAACGTATGTGAGGCATCGCAGCGGCAAGTCCCGGAAAAATCACCTGGATCTGTCCGCCCATGGCGTCGGTAAAGGCTTGGCCAATGCTCCGGTACGGTACCGCCATGCTGGGCACGCCTGACGCGTGCTTGAACTGTTCCATCACCAGGTGATTCAGCGTGCCGACGCCCGATGTACCGTAGTCGACCTTGCGTGGATTGACCTTGGCATAGGCAACAAACTCCTGAAGCGTGTCCACCGGCACTGCGCGCGCCACGACCAACACGTTGGGCGTGCCGCCGATCATGGCGATCGGCGTGAAGTCCTTGATGGCGTCGTAGCCGAGATTGCGTTTGACCGCGGGATTCGTGGCGTGCGTTGCCACGTAGCCGATCATCAGCGTGTAGCCGTCCGGCTGAGCGCGCGCGGCCATCTGCGTCGCGATCGCGCCGCCCGCTCCGGCCTGGTTGTCGACCACGAAAGGCTGTCCCAACGCCAGGCGCAACTTGTCGGCGATGATGCGCGCGACGAGGTCCACGCCGCCGCCGGGCGCCTGGGGCGCAATGATCTTGACCGGCCGATTCGGATAGGCGTCTTGGGCGTCGGACGGCCCGGCCAATGGGATGATCGCAGTGACCGAGACCAGCGCCAGCCATCGCGACATGACGAGAATCACGTTCTGACCCGGCAAGGCGATGGGTGCCAGCGATGCAACGATGAACAGAGCCAGCAGGCGCCGATCATGAGCGTTTCCAATGTCGACATGTCAGGCAACCCTCAGTTTGGCGTCCCATGGCGCGAACTGTTCAGCAAAGCGAGAGTTGCTTCGTCCGGAATATTGGCAAAGTACTTCTGCAACGCCGCGCCGAAGTCTGGGTCATTTGGGTCGACAATACCAAACAGGGTTATGCAAGACCGAAACTTCGCCGCATCGATGGGGCCCAGCACCTGCGCCGCGCTCAGGCCTTCCAGGCTGTTCATGGTGGCTACGCACTCCCTAAGTCGCTGCCCCAGAACCGGATGAGCGACGTAGGCTTCGGCTTCCTGCAGCGAACCGACGCCGTAGTAGGTGGCCATCGAAGAGGACCCCAGGCCTCGCAGTTGTGGCAATACGTACCAAATCCAGTGCGTTCGCTTCCTGCCTGCGCGAAGTTCCGCTAGCGCGACGGAGTAATCCTTGGCCTGGGCTTCAACGAATCGGCTGAGGTGGAACGGGTCTTCGCCGCCAAGGGTCATTTGCCTTGGCCGGCATTTCGGCCACCGCGAATGAAGCCTAGGACGAACGCCACCACCGCACCCAGCGGACCGTAAAAGAACGCGCTGGTCATGGCTCCTTCGACCGAGCGATCGTGCACGTTGGACGACAACAGGTCGATAAGAAAATAGCTCGCAGCCGCCGCAACCGCGTAGCCGACGATGGCAAAAAGCACGGCGATGCCCAATCGTCTCATCGGTTGCGGTCATCTGCCCACGATATAGCTCACGGGAACCCAGGTGTAGCCGTTTCCCTCGGCGCGAAGTTTCCCGATGCCGGGAAAGGCGATGTGCGCCGCGGCAACGAAGTACCCATGCTTCGCCGCGTCGGCAAACACCATGCGTCGCTGCTGCGCGGACTGCGTGGTGTTCCAGTCGAATTGGACCGTCGCGGACGGTTGCGGAAACTGTATCGCCGCGACATGCATCAAATCTCCCCAAATCAACAACTTCTCGCCGCGACTTTCGATGGCATAGATCGTGTGGCCCGGTGTGTGTCCTGGCGCTGGTATCGCGCGCACGCCCGGAATCAGCTCGGTTTCGCCGGAAAAGGGTTTGAGCCTGTTCGCCGCGATGTAAGGCTTGAACATCGCCATCGCGCTCTCAAAATCCTCCCGTTCCTCTGGCGGCAAGGCGTTCATCCGGGATTGGTTGAGATAGAAATCGGCTTCGCGTACGTCGGCGCGAACGGTGGCGTTGCCAAAGCTGGCCTGGCCATCGCGAGTCAATCCACCTATGTGGTCGGTGTGCATATGGGTCACGTAGATCTCGTCCACCTGTTCCGGCGAATAGCCCGATGCGCGGAGATTGGCGAGCAGGCTACCCAGCTTGGGACCGAACATCGGTGAAGAGCCGGTTCCGGTGTCGATAAGGACGAGCTTCGTTCCTGTATTGACGAGGAAGGCATTGACCGTAAGCGTGACGTCGTTGGGAAGGTACGCGCGAGCGAGCAACGAGCCGACACGGGCGGAACTTATTTTCGTGAATACCTTGTCGGCCGGTAGTTGCAGGGTCCCGTCATGAAGCGCAGTGATCTCAAACTGACCGAGATGCATGCGATACCAACCAGGTGGCTCGCTATTGGACATCGCCGTCTGCGCACCAACGCTGGAGAATGTCGCGGCCGCAAGGCACGCGACAAGACATGACTTGATCGTGGAAGGCATGGTTCTCATTTGCTCATTGAACACCGCGGCGCTTCCTTTCAGCTGGTGCCGATGTAATTGCCTGACCGCCGCCTTACGCGCCGTTATCGCAACTTGGTGCGACCGAGGCGCCTGGCGTTTGCGACCGCGCGACGGTGCACTGGCGCCATGCCCTTGGAAAGAATACGCAGGCTCGCATACGGCAGGTCGATCTTGGGCATCGCCGCAGAGGATGTGGTGTTCAGCCAATAATGCCAAAGCGAACGCCACATTGATGCCGCGATTTCCTGCTGAATTCGAACGGACTGACTGAACATTGCATTCCACGACTCGTAGAAAGCGGCCGTTTTTTCACTGCTCATGAGCGTGAACTCGCGCCGGTCACGAACGCTGGGCGTGTGGCCGGCAAGCGCCATGCGCGTTAGCCGGTGCGCGATGACCAGCGGTGCGGCCACGCCGAGCTCGACGGCTTTTCGTGTAAGAGCAGCTACATTGCGGTTGCGGCGAATGGACACGGTAACTCCGGTTGATTTGCAGGGCCAGGGGTTGCATTGACAGGGAGGCGCAGAAGGCGGGGCCCGCGAGCTAGTCGACAGCCTCGATGATGCGCAAATCCCGCTCCACTGCGTCGCCCAGCACACCGAGCGCTTCCAGGTACGCGGGACTGTCGTGCGCGGCAATTGCTTGCGCGACACTGTCGAATTCGATCAGAACGGTACGCAGGTTGAGGCCGTCGTCATACACTTGGGCCGGGTTCCCTCGCGCCAGGAAGCGCGCGCCGGCCTTCTGAAGCGCGGGAGCGGCGAGTTTCGCATACGCGGCGAGAGCCTCGGGGTCATGAATGGAACGATACGTGGCAATCCAATACGCTTTGGGCATGGCTGGACGATCCTGGTATTGGGTGAGGGTTAGTCAAACGCCGAATCCCGCCTCCATGGCCGCATCTATCTCGAGCACGGTCAGGCTTGTATTAGGGCTGGCATCCGGCGGTAGCTGCACATGCGGCCAGTCCTTCAACGTCTTCCAGTGGCCGCCGGCGGTAAGGCCCAAGGCCTGAGCTTCGTCCGCATACACGTGATATGCGTTTTGGCCCCCGACGAGTTTCGTGGTCGACCACTCGGCTTTGCCGTCAAGCAACCAGAAGCAATCGAGCGCCTCACCCCACTGGTGCCACGAGAAACCAGGCGGCGCATCGGTCACGTGGCCGCCATGCTGCGGCCCGACCGAGCGCAGACACTCTGCCAGGAAGTGCGCTCCCTGCGTACTGTACTCGTGAATCTTTTTTGTTATCTCCTCGATCGATCTTGACTGCCGCCAAAGTCTGGCCTGTTCGAATGGGTCACGTAATCCATTGTTGGCGCGCATCACGAAACCGCGGGTTGCGCAGCGCGCGATGAGCGTGATTGCCTTGGCTTTGAGCTGGGGGTTGAGAAGATCAAGATTGGCCGCCATGGCTGCAGATCCCTAGAACCAATAGTCCGACACACATCGGCCATCCCGCGGCAGATCTTCGAAGCTGTTGAGTCCCTCGAAACGATCGATGGGGACCTTGGCCACAGGGTCTGGTTCGGTCAAGCGCAGGTTGACCGCTATCCGGCGCCGACCTTCCTTGTTCGGTTCCAGCGATCGCCAGTAGGCCACGCAGCCGCAAGCGGGACAGAAATGGAATCCGATCCACTTGCCCCGCACGTAGACCTGGGTTGGACCTGAGACTTGGATGCCTTCACCTTCATAGTCATAGGCCCAAAGCGTGCCGTAGCGGCGGCATACCGTGCAATTGCACGCCGTCGCGGACTCAGGCACTCCCTCGAATCGCCACTTCACGGAGCCGCAGTGGCAAGAACCATGGAGCATGTCAGCTCTCCCCGGTTGTTTGCGTTGGTGCCCTGAGCACGTCGTCTGCGGCAGGGGATTGGAACCCTACCATGCGGTGGCTTCAAGGCAAAGCTTGCTGAGGACTTGCCTTGTCGGGTCCTCGATAGAGGTTCAGCGTGCGTTGTCCGCCCGGTCATTCGATGATCCGGTCCGCGCGCAGCAGTGTGGACTGTGAAATCGTGATCCCCAGCGCGCGCGCGGTGCGGGTGTTAAGGACGAGTTCCACCGTGCGAGGCAATTCGACCGGGAGGTCCCCCGGCTTCGCGCCGCGCAGGATGCGGTCCGCATAGCCCGCCAGGCCACGATAGGAATCGACAAGATTCGGTCCATAGGCGAGCAGGAATCCGTTGTCGGCAAACGACGCCCAACCGGACACCGCTGGGATCTTTGCGTCCATCGCGAATTTGGCGATGCGGCCGCTGTTGGCGAGCATGATACCGTCGGGAAACGTGACCAGCGCATCGCACTTGTGCTTCGCGATTGTCTGAAAGGCTTGATCAAGGTCGCCGGCAGTCTGGATGGGAACGTAGGCCAAGGTCATGCCCAACTTGGCGACGACCTGCTCGGAGACTGCCCTTTCCCGTTGCTCCCCCGCGTGTTCCGGCCTTGTAAGCACGGCGAGATGCCGTATCGACGGCACCAGCTCTTTCAGCAGTTCGATTCGCTTGCCGCTGAGATCGAGCGACATCAGGCTAATGCCGGTGAAATTGCCACCGGGACGGGCAAAGCTCTGTACGAATCCCGCGTCGACGGGATTCCCGCTGAAAGCGAAAACAACGGGCACGGACGGCTTGGCGTGGTGCACGGAAATCACGTCGCGACCGTACGAGACGACGACCTCGGGGTTGGTCGCCAACATGTCGCGCGCAATACGATCGCTATCCTGGGTTCGGCCATCGGTCAGGAACACGCTGAGCGTAAGGTTTTGACCTTCGATCCATCCCGCGTCGCGCATTCCCGCCCGAAACGCCGTAAGGAAAGGGGAGGGCACATCGGTACTTCCTGCGCCCAGCCACGCGACTCGGCGCATTGGCGACTGTGCCGTGGCAAGGACGGGCGCCATGGCAATGGCGAGCAACGCGCCCAGCGCAGTTCTGCGCGCGGGCTTCACCGGACGGCCTTGGTGGCGTCGGGCGGTGTGCTCTGCGCAAGGCAACGCATCGCGCTTCTTCATTCCACACTCCCGCAGATTTGCAGCAGCAAGGCGGCGTCGGTTGATCCGCGCATGGCCGGCCTTTCCGGCACCCGTGCTTCCATAATGCACCAATGCCGCGTCTGCGGGTCGTATTACGGTCGCGGTACCCGCCAGGTCCCGCAGCGAATTGCCGCGATTACCGTTGCATCTCCGCAACCGCGCGCTGCAATGGTACGGGCGAGACTTGAATCGGGCCTGCAAACGGCGCATCCATATCGATGATCAGGTAGACGGCCGCCGCGATCAAGGCCGATGCGACCAGGAAAATCGTTATCACAACCGCATTTCGAGGGGCGCGAAATCCGAAGCTGGCAAAGATCAGCATGAGCCACGCGACGAGCATGACGAGGATTGGAGCAGGAATGGTTCCTTCCGATTGCTCGACGATGACCCAGCGTAGTTCCAGCAACCTCTGATGCTGTTGCCGCGCGCCTTGCCACAGAGCGATCCGTTCGCGATCCCGGGGCTCGATCGCCTTCAGGCTGTTCGAGACGTCGTAGAACATGCTCTCGCTTACCCGATCGGCGATAAGCGGATCGTCACGCAGCGTGCCATGGGCGGCTCGTTGTGCGTATTTGAGCAGGTGTTCGCGCGTGGGCATCGCTTCCGGACCGTACTCGCGTAGCGTCCGATCCAAGACGATCAGGCCTGTCGCGAACGCATGAACGTTTCGATCGACCGACTCCAATGTATTTTTCGCGGAGTTGATCATCAGCCCCAATACCAGGGAGGTCATCACGCTGAAGATCCCGGCCACGAGCCGCACCACATTCTGCGTGTCGTCGCCCAGATATCGCGCCGGAAGCTTTGCGTAGAACGCAAGGCACCCCAACGACGACACGGCGAGGCAAAGGAAGATCGCTACCGCGATCAGGGTCTCATCCATGGCTTGTCGCATCCCAGCCGAGCACGGCTCCGCCTAATGTTGTTTGAGGTGCGTCACTGCGAACCTGGGTTGCAGGCGACACGCTGGCTTCAGTGCTTCCAGAATTCGCGCGAGGCGATGCGCGCGCCTTCGGCCATCGCGGCCATTTTCGCCCATACGACGTCAGGGTCGACCGCCGCCTGCCCGACCCACGTCCCGAAGCCGCAGTCGCTTCCGGCGATCACATTTTCCCGGCCGACAAGGTTCGCGTAGCGGCCGATGCGTTGCGCCACGAGTTCAGGATGTTCGATGAAGTTCGACTTCGATTCGATCACGCCGGGGATGAGCACCTTACCGTCGGGCAGCTTGAGTGTCTCGAAGAGCTTCCATTCGTGTGCGTGGCGCGGGTTGGCGGCCTCGATGGCGATGGCGCTCGGCCGCGCGCGGAACACGATGTCGATCACGTCGGCCAAAGGTACGTCGCAGTGATGCGGCCCCTCGTAGTTTCCCCAGCACAGGTGCATGCGCAGCTGCTCGGGGGGGATGTTAGCGACGGCATGATCGAGAGCCTCGACGTGAAGCTGCGCCTTCTTGCGCCACTCCGCGAGACTCAAGTCGGCGTGCTGGATATGCCGCCCCATGCCGAGGTCCGGGCAGTCGATCTGCAGGACGATGCCGGCCTTGGCTACCGTCTCGTACTCCTGCCGCATCGCTTCCGCGATCGCGTACAGATACGCTTCCTCGGTCGGGTAGTGTTCGTTGCGGAAGAACAGCGACACCACGCCCGGCGACGCCGCCGTCATGAACGCTTCCTGTGCTTTGACACCGGCGAACGCGGACTTCAGATGGTCCACGTCGGCTTGCGCCGCCTGAGGATTGCGAACGCCGATCTCCGCATTGCACGCGGGCGTCTTGCGACGGGAACGCCCCGGGTCGCCGAACACGCGCTTGGCGAGGTTGGGGAAATCGGTCAGGTCCTGGTACACGAACGTGTTGCCGGTGCCGCCGAATCCGCTCAAGCGATCTTTGATGTACGTCGCGTAGCTTGGCTTGCTCATCTCGCCGTCGTTGATCACATCGACGCCCGCTGCCGCCTGCTTGCCGACAACTTCCGCGACTGCGGCGGCCACCCGCTGTGAGAGCGCGGCGGCGTCGACCGGCACGCCTTCCTCCTTGGCGTACATCATCCGGATGAGGTCTTCCGGCCGCGGCAGACTGCCCGTGTGAGTCGTCAGAAACCTGTCGGTGCTGCGCTTCATCGACGATCCTTTGCAAATCCCGAGCTCGAGTCCACCGCGAAGGCAGTGTAGACGGACGCCATGGCGCCGACTATTCTAGCCAATGCCGAGTCCGGCAAAATGCCGAGGTTACGCGCTCGTCGACGCCAATCGCAAGGCGAGATTTCGCAGCAATCCGGACCCGTCGCCGCGCCAGGCCGAGCCGTGCATGCACGCGAGCGTGGTGGGATCGGTGTCGGCAAGGCGGCCGAGCAGTCTGCCGGTATCCGGGGAATGCGAGTAATAGTCCATCCCGGCACGTCCTGCTTCGCTTGGCTCGAGAATGTCGCTCTCGGTAATGGCGGGGTGCGTCTCGCCGAATTGCGTGAACAAGTCGCCACAGAGGAGGGTTCGCGTCGTGGACTCGGACAGAAAGCCGCACTCCCATCCATGGGGCAGGTGCGGCGCGTCGATCCATTGCACGACGTGCTGTCCAAGCGAAAGGCTCTCCAAATCGGCGAGCACGCGAGGCGGCCTGTCGGCCAGATCGCCAATCGACACCATCGCTGCGACTTGGCCGCACAGTGGCACCGCCTGCGGCGCTATGGCGAGAAACTGATTCAGCGTTCCGCATTCGTCGGCCTCGACGTGCGAGAACGAAACATAACGAAGCGTCTCCACGGGGATCACACGCCCGATGGCCTCGCGCACCGCTCCGAACAGCATTCGCGGCCCGGTGTGGAACAACAGCGGATCGGTATCGCGAATCAGGTACTGGTTGAAGGTGAAGCCGCCTGGAACGACGCTGGCAGGGACGGGCGTGCTTATCCGGAAGATCCCGTCTGCAATCTCGTCGACCCGGGTAGAAGAGGAGTGACCATTCGTGCTCATGACCGTTTCCCTCGAGGTTGGGTTTGGGTAAGCCGGGGCAGCAAATCAGCCAGGCAATCGCTGGCGATGCGCACCGCCTCGGCATTCGAACGGCCTTGCGACAGCGTCTGCCAGGCCGGGTAGTCCAGAAGCACGAAGGCTGCGTCGACAAAGGCGGCCGACGGCTCGCGTTCCGGAATGATGGCCGCCGCAATCATTTGACGAAGCGCGGCCTTGCTCTTGTCCAGAATGGCGTTCAGCTCAGGGATGAGCGCCGCTTCGTACCACGCGTGGCGCATCCATGGCGCTAGATAGGCATGCCGCGCGAATACCGCCGTGGCGAGCAACTCCAGGCGTTTCGCCGGGGTTCGACCGGATTTAAGCGTGTCGAGGCCGAGGTGGGGAGCCCGGCTGCCTACGTGGCTCGTGCAGGCTCCCAGCAGCGCGTCCATCGCAGGGAAGTGGTTGTAGACCGTCTGCGGCGCAACCTGGGCGCGCTTGGCGATCATCCCGTACGACGTGCCGAGCGGGCCGTGCTTGGCGTGCAGGTCGACGGTCGCGCGCACGATGCGCTCGCGGGTATCCGCCTCGAGCGTGGCGCGACGCTGCATGTCGTAGGGGCGCTTGGTCATGGGTCCACCATTTAATTGGATGGATAATACATCCAATTAAATGGATGTCAAGGGGTTTCGTGCGCCGCCCGTTCGGGGCCAGCCGATGCACAACAATGGGGTGTTGCGCCCCCTCCGCCGTGGGGGACGCGAAGGGCCGGCGCGTCGAATTGCCTGGTCGAGCGGCTAGGGTTTCGCTTTCTTCGAAGCCTTCGGCTTTCCAGAACTGTTGAGGTCGACTGCCTGGCGAACGAGCGCCTTGAACGCGGACGCGTCGACCGATTCCCCTTCGTGGATGTCGATTGCGCGGCGCACGTTTCCGTCCAGACTCGAATTGAAGAGGCGGGCCGGATCCTTCAGAGAAGCGCCTTTGGCGAAAGTAAGCTTTACGACACTCTTGTAGGACTCGCCAGTGCAGAGGATGCCGCCGTGCGACCACACAGGGGTGCCCATCCACTTCCACTCCTCGACGACGTCCGGGTCTGCTTCCTTGATGAGCTTGCGCATCCTGCCAAGGGTTGACCCGCGCCAGTCCCCGAGTTCGGCGATTTTCCGCGTGATGAGTTCCGATGCCGGCGGGCCTTGAGTCGCGTCCGAAGTCTTCATGTTCTCGTCCTCGAAGTTCCAGATAGGTTCACGATGGTTCAGGCCTCTGTCACAACATATTCGAATGCCCAAAAATATTGCCAAGTTGCCATCGTACCGCCGCTGCCGATCCCGGCCAACGACGATTGAAGCTCCTCCTCGCACGGAAAATTCTTCAGCACGCGATGCATGGAGCCGTCCGTCAGTGAACGCGCTTGATACGTGTTTCCCTCCGAATCGGTCTCCACAATCGGTGAGCTGCTTCCTTCCACGTACCGGTTGTCGAGCAGGACAACCTTTGCGCCGGGCTTGAGCAGCGCGTGAAGGCCACGCAGAAAGGCGCGCCGCTGGGCCTTTGGGACGTGGGAAAACCAGAACCCGGCGAATGCTGCGCCGAATTTGCCAAGATGAGGCGGGAGATTGTAGGCGTCCCCAACAAGGAACCGGACCTTCTCCGCAGGCACGCGACCTTCCGCGATGCGCATGGTCTCGGGTGATGTATCGATGGCGACGATGTGCGCCGCAGACTGCGCGATGAATCGTGTCCAGTAGCCTGTGCCGCAGGCGATCTCGAGCACGGTGGCGCCAGAAAATTTCCCGGGCAGACAGCGTTCAATGTCGCGCAGATCGTCCTGGCGTTCAGGCTTGAGGTAAACCTGATCGTATTCAGACGCGCGGGAACGGTAATAAGACTGCAAATCCGACGCTTGGATGTTCACCCGGAGTCCTCGCTATCGCGCGTCCTGTTGCAGGTACTTGTGAACAAAGGCGATCGCCATGCTCCCCTCGCCGACCGCGGCGGCAACGCGCTTCACCGGGCTCAACCGCACATCGCCGCACGCAAAAATGCCAGGGGCGCTCGATTCGAGGAGGAACGGGTCGCGATGGTGCGACCAGCGCCCGGCCTTCACCGCGTCGTCACCGGTCAGGACGTAGCCTCGATCATCGCGTGCGATGTCCGCCGGCAGCCACTGGGTCTCCGCGTCGGCGCCGATGAAGACGAAAAGGCCACCGCAATCGTGGCGGCTCACTTTTTCGTGCCCGCTGTCGCGGATTTCGATCGCGGTCAGGTTGGTGTCGCCATGCGCGGCGACGACTTCCGAGTGTGGCCGAACGCTCACATTCGACTTGGCCCCGATCTGCTCGATCAGGTAGCGGGACATGCTCTTTTCCAGGGAATCGCCGCGCATGACCAGCGTCACGGAACGTGCATGATTGGCGAAGTACAAGGCGGCTTGCCCGGCGGAATTCCCCGCACCGATGAGATAGACGTCGAGTCCGTGCATGGCGCTGGCTTCGCTGCGCGCCGCGCCGTAGTAGATGCCTTTGCCGATCAGCCGATCGAACCCGTCGATCGCAAGTCGGCGCCAGGTGACGCCCGTGGCAAGGATGATGGTCCGTCCCCGCACAATGTCGTCGCCATCGAGGTAAATCTGGCGCTTCGCCGCGTCGAGGCGGGCTACCGAGCGCGTGACCAATATCTCCGCCCCAAGCCGCCTTGCCTGCTGCAGTGCGCGGCTCGCAAGTTCATCGCCTGATACGCCACTGGGGAAGCCAAGATAGTTCTCGATGCGCGAGGATGTCCCGGCCTGGCCTCCGGGCGCCTCGCGCTCAATCACCACGGTGCGCAGACCCTCCGATGCACCGTATACAGCAGCGGCTAGTCCGGCCGGCCCGCCACCGATGATGATTGTGTCGTACTCGGAAAGACGCGCGCGCGTCTGGAGGCCAAGGCGTTCGGCGAGGTCGCGCGTGGAGGGCCGACGGAGAAGCGTCCCGTCGGTCAGGCGAAGCACGGGGCAATCGGCGTCGGCCGGACGAGGCCCGGGCCAGCGCGCCGCCAATTCCGGCGAGTCGGGCGTCATCCAGTCGTGGCTGATCTGGTTGCGTGCCAGGAATTGGCGCAACGCGCTGCTTTGGGCGTCCCAACGGTGACCCACCATCGCCACCCGCGCTTTGGGCGGCTCGGCCGCGATGCCCTGCAGCCCGCCCATGCGCTCACGGGCGAGCGCGCCGACTTTTGCCACGACATCCGGCGAGGTTGCCGCGATGGCGTAATACTGCTTGGGATCCACGCGCAATACGCGCGAGGGTTCCGAGGCCCGATAGCCACCGACGAACACCGTGCCGAAGGCGATCGGCACCTCGCCGAAGATGGCGCCCGGAATGCGCCAGCCCAGCGTTCGTTCGATTCCATCGAAAAGCTTGACGACCTCGATCTTGCCGGAGAGCACCGCGTAGAGCGCGCGGTCTCCGCCTTCATGCACGGCGAACTCTCCGGCAGCGAGATGCAAATCGGCCGACGTCTCCGCGAGGCGATCGATTTCCGCGACAGCGAGCGTCGAGAACAACGGAACGGACCGGATGTCGTCAACGGTCAGCATGATTCAATACAAAAGGCTAGGCAGCATCAACCTTCCTCGGGAAGCGCTGCTCGCTTCGCAGACGTGCTTTGGCGGCCTCGACCTCACGATATCTTGGCGGAGCGCTGGTCTCCAAGGAACGGAGAAGTCTGCCGGAGATAGCGGCGATGCCATCTACAGCGGCCTCGAACGCTGCCTCATTTGCCTTGGAAGGCTTGTTGAATCCGCTGACCTTCCTCACAAATTGCAGCGAGGCCGCGCGAATTTCCTGCTCCGTCACCGGGGGCGCGAAATTGAAGAGGGTCCTGATGTTGCGACACATGTCCGATACCTCCATCCATAGGAAGTCCGCGGTGAGGGGCCCGTTTTTGGCCGCCTGCCGCTTCCGCCAACTACAAAAGGTTAGGCACGTACCTCGCCCTGCAACTCAGGTGTGGATGAGGCGGCCGCCGGCAAATGCCCAGTTATCCCAAGTGGTTTCCTTGAAGCAGATCATCACGTTCTCCATGTCGAAGCCGGAGCGCGTGAGATCTGCGGCGAGTACTTCCAGGAGTTTCTTCTTCACTTTGACGCTGCGTCCCACCGACCACAGAATCTCGACGAGGACGAAGTCTTCGTTGCGATCGGTCTTCGCATCGGGATAGGTCGGATCAAAGCGAAAGTCCTCGGCGTTGAGTTCGATCACGCGTTGAAACCGGTCCGTCGCGGGAACCCCGGAAGAGACTAGTGCAGCGTGTACCGCGTCAAGAACCGTGGTCTTGAACGCGACCGGCTTCGGCTTCCGGATCGTGAGCGTGACGAGAGGCATGACAATCCCCCGGTGTACTGAACGCTGCTGTTAACTGAACGCCACGAACT
>Ga0207683_10000251_pt1 | contig 47816 bp, 46 predicted proteins | sample KBSM73metaG_FD_184333 | JGI IMG/M metagenome (GOLD analysis project Ga0207683, IMG submission 184333) | Miscanthus rhizosphere microbial communities from Kellogg Biological Station, Michigan, USA - KBS M7-3 metaG (SPAdes) (version 2) | ecosystem: Host-associated > Plants > Roots > Rhizosphere >...
TGAAGCAGCTGCCGGACCAACAGCGCGAGGCACTCGAGCTGGCGTACTACGGCGGCTTCAGCCAGACGGAGCTCGCGGAAAGACTCGGACAACCCGTCGGTACGATCAAGAGCAGGATGTTCACGGGCCTTGCGCGGCTGCGTGAGCTGCTTGCAGAGCCCGGAAACGGAGAGGCGGCATGGAAGCCAACGCCCTACACGACCTGACCGCCGCCTACGCGCTCGACGCCCTCGACTCGGAGGACGCGCGCGCATACGAGGCGCACCTCGCCCGGTGCGAGCGGTGCCGCGAGGAGCTCGCCGAGCTCTCGGACACCGCGGGCGCGCTTGCCTACGGAACGGAGGCGCCCATGCCGCCGCCGGAGCTGCGGGCCCGCATCCTGCAGGAGGCGGGACGAGAGCGCCTGAACGTCGTGCCTCTTCGTCCGCGTTGGGTCAAGCCCGTCGCGGCGATCGCCGCAGTCGCGGCCTGCACAGCGATCGGCCTCGGCATCTGGGCCGCCACGCTTTCGAGCAAGCTCGATCGCAGCGAATCCCGGCTCGCGCGGCAGGAGCGGGTGGCTCGGATCGTCGGCCAGCCCGGATCTCGGACGATTTCCTTCGCGCGCGGAACCCTTGTCGTGGCGCCGAACGGCGAGGCGGCGCTCGTGCTCAGAAACCTGGCGCCCGCCGGAAACGATCGGACATACGAGGCCTGGATCGCCGCCGAGGGGGCTCCCGAGCCGGCGGGCCTCTTCGAGGGCGGCGGCGCCGTGGCGATCCCCCTCGACCGGCCCGTGCCCAAAGGAGCCACTGTGATGGTCACCAAAGAGCCGGCCGGCGGACGCAAGAGCCCATCGAGCCAGCCGTTCGTCATCGTCAGGAACGCCGCTCAGAGCTAGAATCCGCCGCTTGCTTGGCCGGAAACGCAGCCCCCCCGCGCCCGCCTCGAACGGGCACCGGCGGAGGATCCGAAAGCTCCGCCTCACTGCCCTCCTCGTCATCCTTCTTTTCGTCGGCGTCGCGTCGTTTACGTTCGGGCTGATCACGGCTGTTGCGAGCCAGATTCCGACCTGCGATCCGGCGCACGTGCCCCGCGAGGTCGACGGCCACATCTATGCGAACGACGGGCACACGATCCTCGCCACGCTCCGCGGCTCCGAGAGCCGCATCCTCGTCGGAACCGCGGACATCGCGCCGATCATGCAACAGGCGATCGTCGCGGTCGAAGACAAGCGGTTCTACGAGCACCGCGGTGTCGACCTCCGCGGGATCGGGCGAGCCGTGTGGGCCGACATCACGAGCAAGAGCGTCGTGCAGGGCGGTTCGACGATCACGCAACAGTTCGTCAAGAACTCCTGCGTCACCACGGAGCGAACCATCAGCCGCAAGCTCAAGGAGGCCGCGCTCGCCTGGCAGCTGGAGCAGCGCTGGAAGAAGCTGCGGATCCTCACCGCCTACCTGAACACGATCTACTTCGGCAACGGCGCCTACGGTATTCAGCGGGCCGCGCAGACGTACTTCAACACCAGCGCAGCACGTTTGACCCTCCCGGAGGCCGCGTTGCTCGCGGGCATCCCGGCCGATCCGTCGCGGTTCGATCCCGTGACGAACCCCACGAGCGCCAAAGCCAGACGGCTCGAGGTGCTGAAGGTGATGCTCGCGCAGGGCGAGATCTCGCAGCGCGACATGAGACGCGCCGCCCGCACGCCGCTGCCGAAGGCGGCCGACGTCCGCCTGCCGGGGATCGAAGGCCCGGCTCCTTATTTCGTCAACTACGTGAAGCAGCAGTTGATCGAGCAATACGGAACGCGGCGGGTGTTCGGCGGCGGCCTCGATGTGCAATCGACGATCGACCTCCGGTTGCAGAAGTACGCGAGACAGGCGATCGAGTCCATCCTCAAAGAACCGAACGGCCCGTCGGCGGCACTGGTCTCGATCCGGCCCAGCACCGGCGAGGTTGTGGCGATGTACGGCGGCGACAACTTCCGGCAAAGCCAGTTCAACCTGGCCGTACAAGGAGAGCGTCAGGCGGGCTCGTCCTTCAAGCCCTTCGTGCTGGCGACCGCGCTCAAGGAGGGCGTCTCACCGGCGACGACCTTCCCGTCGAAGCCCGTGTCCATCTTCATCGGGGACAAGTACTGGCCCGTGCACAACTACGAGAACTCCTACCTCGGCTCGGCCGACCTCACGACTGCGACCGTGGTGTCGGACAACACGGTGTTCGCGCAGCTGACCCGCCTCGTCGGGCCCGCCAAGGTCGCGGCGACGGCGCGGCAACTCGGCATCACCAGGCATCTGAATCCGTACTTCGCGATCGGCCTCGGCGCCGACCCGGTGAGCCCGCTCGAGATGGCGCGCGCCTTTTCGTCCTTCGCGAACGGAGGCCGTCGCATCGACGGCTCGGTCTTCGGCAACCACCCCCGTGCCGTGGCGCAGGTCAGCAACCCGGAGGGAAAGGTCATCGACCTCAACAAGCCCGTCAACCGACCCGTGCTGACACGAGATCAGAACTCACTGCTCACGAGCATCCTCGAAGGCGTGGTCCGCTCTGGCACCGGAAGGCGCGCCGCTCTTCCCGACCGAGTCGTCGCCGGGAAGACCGGGACGACCGAGAACTACGGAGACGCCTGGTTCGTGGGGTACACACCACAGCTCGCCACGGCAGTATGGGTCGGCTATCCCGATCGACTGAAGCCGATGCTCACCGAGTACCACGGACAGGCGGTCGCCGGAGGGACGTTCCCCGCGGAGATCTGGCGGACGTTCAACAAGCTTGCGCTCGCGGGGACGACGCCGCAGTCATTCCCGCCCTACACATACGAGTACGCATCGGCGAAGCGAGTCGTGTGGCGCGACGGAGTGTTGCGCCTCGACAACGGGCACTGCCGGGATACCGAGCTCGTCGCGTATTTCTCCGGGCGAGGGCCCCAGCGCAACGCGGACTGCAAGCCGAATGAGGTCGACATTCCACGCGTCGTCGGAATGTCGTTGACCCGGGCCCGACAGCGGCTCGCTCTGCAGCCGTTGTCGACCACGATCGTCTACAAGCCCGCGCGCCCCAAGCAGCGCATCGACCTCGTGTTGGACCAGTTTCCCCGAAAGGGCAGGCTCTCGTCCCACGACTCGGTGACTCTGGTGCTGGCGAAGCCGCTGCACGGGATCGTTCCAAAGGTGATCGGCTTGTCGTTGCGCACTGCGCGGCGCAAGCTTCGCGCCCGGGGACTCCTACCGGTGATCGAACGTTTCGCCGACGGCCGCGCCGGACGAGTGTTGGCCCAGGGGCCTGTGCCGGGTGTTGCGGCCGGGCCGGGCATGAAGATCAGGCTGATCGTAGGACACGGCTGAGAAACGGCGAGCCCTCGAGGCCGTAGCGCCAGGGGAGCTCCACCGCGCGCGTGATCCCGATCCGCGGCCCGGTGGCGATCTGCGGCACCTCGCGTCGTTCTTCGAGTCGGAACGGAGGCCGATCGAGCGCAAGGCCGTCGTGCTCGCTGGTGATCGCGAGGGCCTGACAGAGCTTGCCCGGCCCTGAGCACAGTTTTCGCAGGTCGTCCACCCCGCGCCGCTGCCGTTGCAGCCCGATGCCGGCGGTCGGCTCGAGCGCGCGAATGAGGACCGCCTCGGCATCGTCCCCGCTGCCGCAAACGAGGTTCAGGCACCAGTGGATCCCGTACGAGCGATAGACGTATGCATGGCCCGCGGCACCGAACATGGTCGCGTTGCGGGTGGTGCGCCCGCCGTAGGCGTGACTCGCGGGGTCTTCCTGGTCGTAGGCCTCGACCTCCACGATCGTTCCGCCCACTTCGTCCACCAACAACGTCGCACCGATCAGCTCGGGGGCGACCTCGTGGACACTTCGTGCGAAGAAGTCACGCTTCAGCATCGGCGCGCCCGTCGTAGCGAAGAAGCGCTGGGAACGCCAGCGCGAGCAGGAGACAACCCGCCACGCAGGCGACACCTCCCGAGACGATCGAGAACCGCAGGCTCGTTACCGACGCGAGGGCCCCGGCTTCGAGGTTCCCGATGGACGGCGCGGCCGCGACCTGCATGAACTCGATTCCGGACACTCTTCCCAGCATCTTCTTGGGCGTGATCCGGTACAGCATCACCGAGCGCAGGATCGCGCTGATCTGGTCGCCGAGGCCGGCGATCGCGAGTAGCAGGAGCGCCACCCAGAACTGCTGTGCGAACCCGAACGCCGCGATCGCCAATCCCCAGAGCGAGGCGGTCACGACGACACCGAGACCCTGCCGGCGGACATGCCGCAGCGGTCCCGACAGGAGCGACACGAGCAACGCGCCTGCGGCAGGCGCCATGTACAGGTAACCCACCAGAGACGCGTCGCCGAACCGATGCGCAGCGAGGGCGGGAAAGAGCGCGCTCGGCATCCCGAAGATCATTGCGGTCGTGTCCACGAGGAAGAACCCCAGGATCACCGGCTGACGGCGCACGTAGCGGAAGCCGGCGACGATCGAGCTCCAGCTCGGGCGGTCGGCGTTTTCGGTCGCCACGAGGCGCGGAAGCAACGCGACCGCGACGATCGCGCCGACGTACGAGAGCGTGTCTCCGAGATAGATCCACTTCAGGTCGAGAAACTTGATCGCGAGACCGGCGAACGCCGGGCCGCCGACGGCGCCGAACTGCGAGGTCACGCTGTTGAGCGCCGATGCGGCCATGAAGTGTGACTCGTCGACGAGCTGAGGAGTCATCGAGCGTTGGGCGCCAACCCCGATGCTGAACGATGCGGAGATCACGAACTGGAACACGTAGAGCGGCCAGACGCGCGGGTTGCTCAGTGCGGCATTGGCCGCGAGGCCAAGACTTCCGGCGATCATCCCGATCTGCTGGACGAGCATGACGCGGCGCCGGTCGAATGCGTCGGCGATCGCTCCGCCGATGACCGTCAGCGTGAGGAGCGGCACGAGGTGCACCAGCGAGATCAAGCCGACCGCCAGGGTCGAGCCGGTGAGCTGGTAGACCTGATACGCGAGCGCGACCTCGGCGATCTCCGTGCCGATGAACGAGATCCCCTGTCCGAACCAGAGACGGCGAAAGGCCGGGTTGTTCCGCAGCGGCGAGATGTCGAGCGCGAAGCGGGACGCCCGCCGACGCCAGCCTCTCCTCCCGGCTGTTGCGACCCCCGGTTCGTCCGTCAAGTCAGCTGGTTCTCTTCAAAGCCGAGTAAGACCATGCGACCGGCGTCTTCCCCCATGGGCCGATTATCCCCGGTCTGCCTGAGTGACGCGGTGATCCATGTACACGCGCGCGCGAGGACCGCCAGCCCGCCCGCGCTACTCGAAGAAGGTGTCCTCGTGCGAATAGGCAGGAGCACAACAACAGAGGAAGCGGAGCGGCACCGCCGCCCGAATCTGGTGCCAGGCGCCCGGCGGGATCAGGACGGCATCCTCCGGCTCGACTTCACGGATCTCGCCGTCGAGCTCCAGCGTGCCCTTGCCTTCGAGCACGACGTAGATCTCTTCGCTCCGGCGGTGATAGTGCCGCTCGGTCGCTTGGCCGGGCTCGAGCGTCGCCTCCGCAAGACTCTGGGAGCCCGTGTGGTGGAGCTCCCGGATCGTCGAGCCGTCTTTCGTCGTGAACGGCTCGACCGCTTCCCGTGAGGTGACGTCCATGCGGCGGCCGCCTAGGCGATCGCGGCGCGCAGAACCTCGACGACGCGGTCCTGGTCGCCGGGCTCGATCTGGCTGAAGAACGGCAGCGCCATCGTTCGCGCCGCGGTCTGCTCGGCGACGGGGCACAGTCCCTCGGCGAATCCGAAGTTCTCACGCATGTACGGCTGCAGATGGATGCAGGGGACGTACTCCGCCGTCGCAATCCCCTCTCGGCGGAGCGAGTCCATCACGGCCGCTCGGTCGAGGTCGGGGGCGAGCTTCACGACGTAGACGAACCACGAACGGCTGTGCTCGGCGTCGTCCGGTGTCGGCGTCTCGACGCCCTCGATCTCGGCCAGGAGCTCTCCGTAGCGTGTGGCGGCAGCGTTGCGGAGCTCGAGGATGCGGTCGAGCTTCTCGAGCTGGCCGAGCCCGATCGCTGCCTGCACGTCGGTCCAACGGTAATTCAGACCGAGGCGGACGTGGTGGAACCAGCCGCCGCCTCCGTCGTACGAGCGTCCCTGGTTGCGCAGGCTGCGCAGGAGCCGCCACTCCTCCTCCGAGTGCGTGATGACGACCCCGCCTTCGCCGGTAGCCATCTGCTTGTTCGGGTAGAACGCGAACACCGCGGCAGGGCCGTGTGCGCCGAGTGGCTTGCCCCGATACTCCGCGCCCAGCGACTCGCAGGCATCTTCGATCAGCGCCAACCCGTGACGGTCGGAGATGGCGCGAAGCTCGTCGAGCTCGCACGGATAGCCGAACATGTCGACTGCGACGATGCCGCGGGTGCGTTCGGTCACTGCGGCTTCGACAGCGGCGGGATCCATGTTCAGCGTTACCGGATCGACGTCGGCGAACACCGGGGTGGCCCCTTCGACGATGAAGCAGTTCGCGGAGGCCACGAACGACAGCGGTGAGGTGATCACTTCGTCGCCGGGCCCGAGTCCCGCGATCCTGCACATGAGGTGTAGCCCCGCCGTGCCGCTCGAGACGGCCGCTGCGTACGGGGCGCCGACGCGCTCGGCGATCCGCTCTTCGAACTTCTCGATCCACGGGCCGAGGGAGAGCCGCCCGGACCGCAGGACCTCGAGGACGAGCTCTTCCTCACGCTCGTCGAGCCACGGCCGGGAGAGTGGAACCTCAGTCCCGGAAAATGCTTGCGCATTTCCCGGGGTAGGAGTTAGTCCCATCGCTTCGCTCGGGAGACTAGGAAGCTCGGCTTCGCCGAGCTTTGTCATGCCTCAGCAGTTGCCTTCGATACTGCTGCGTACTCGAGCCAGTGCGACCAGCGTTCGCTCTTGCCGCGAACCGTGTCGAGGTACGCGTTCTGGATCGTCAGCGTGACCGGGCCTGGAGCGCCGATCTGCTGGTCGTCGACCTCGCGAAGCGGCGTCACCTCCGCGGCGGTGCCGGTCATGAACACCTCGTCGGCCAGATACAGGTCGGTACGGATCAGCTGCTTCTCCACAACCGGGTAGCCGAGGTCCTGGGCGATCTGGATGATCGTGTCGCGGGTGATGCCCGGCAGGATCGACGCCGACAGGTCTGGCGTATAGATCGTTCCGTCTTTCACGACGAACACGTTCTCGCCGGATCCGTCCGCGATGAAGCCGTCGTCGGTGAGGAGGATCGCCTCGTCGTAGCCCGCCCGGTTGGCCTCCATCACGGCAAGCATCGAGTTGAGGTAGATCCCCGTGGCCTTGGCCACGTGCGGGATCACGTTCGGCCCGACGCGCGTCCACGACGAAATCTTTGCCCGGATGCCCTTCTCGAAGCCGTCGACTCCGAGATACGTCCCCCAGGGCCAGGACATGATCACCACGTCGACGGGATTGCCCGCCGCGGCCACACCGAGCTCGCCGTAACCGAAGAACGCGATCGGCCTGAGGTAGCACTCGGCCACCCCGTTTGCAGCGATCAGGTCCATCGACGCCGAACGAAGCTCCTCGAGTGTGTAGGGAAGCTCCATGTTCAGAAGTCGCGCCGAATTCTGCAGGCGCTGCATGTGCTCAGTCAGGCGGAAGACGGCGCTGCCTTTCGGAGTCTCGTAGGCGCGAATTCCCTCGAACACGCCGGAGCCGTAGTGCAGTCCGTGCGAACCGACGTGGATCTTGGCGTCGGCCCAGTCGATGAGCTCGCCGTTCATCCAGATCTTCTCGAGTTCCTGCATGAAAAAGGTGCTCCTTTGAGCGGAGGGCTGGGCCGGATCGAATTCTACCCAGGAGACCCCTCGTCAACCTCCCCCCTTTTGGCTTTCCACGATCAGATCGGCGGCCACAGCCCGGGTCAGACGGGTCAACTCCGCCGGGGCCAGACCCAGAACGTGGCGGGTTGTCCCCGCTTCCAGCCACAGGGTGGGCTCCGTCAGGGCGGTCTGTTCTAGGAACACCGTCGCGCCCGAGAAAGGGAATTCAGGGCGACCGGTGGACACGAGGTCCGAGCAGGCGGCAGCGCGGGCGAGCTTCCGCTGGTCGAGCCTCCGGCCGGCGGGAATGAGCGCGACGACCAGGCGCTGCTCACATTCCAGTGCCGTCGTGGCGAGTCGGAGCCCGGGCGGAGAGTCCGCGCCTGCGAGGAGCTCCTCGAGCTGTCCCTCCACTCCCGAAGCCCGGAGGAATATCGCCACGCGCTCCACGGCTTCCGGCCACACGAAAGCCACGATACGCGCGGCGGAACTCACTCCAGTGAGATAAAGCGGGCGTCATCGAATTCGGCGTGGACCTTCTCGACGAGCTCCGGCGGCGCAGGCGTGTCGATCGAGAGCACCATCAGCGCCTGCCCGCCCTGTCTCGTGCGGGACACCGTCATGTTCGCGATGTTGACCGCTGAGCCACCGAAGAGTGTCCCCACCTTGCCGATGACGCCTGGGACGTCGTCGTAGCTGAAGACGACGAGGAGCGGCGCCAGCTCCATGTCGAGGTCGAACCCGAGCGCGCTCACCAGCCAGAGACGGTCGTCGTTGCCCATCGTCGTACCGGCAATCCGGAGCGGCACGCCGTCGGAGACCGCTTCGACGCGCACGAGGTTCGTGTAGTCGCGGGCGGCACGGCTGCGTTCCTCTCGAACTTCGACGCCACGCTCAGCGGCGATCATCGGCGCATTCACGTAATTCACGGGTTGGTCGGAGCGACCCTGGAATGCTCCGTTCAGCGCGGCGACGGTCAGGAGCCTCGTGTCGTACTGAGCGAGGGCGCCGAAATAGGTGAGCCTCAGTTCCTCCACGTGTCCCGCTGCCAGCTCCATCGCGAGACGTCCGAGCTTCGCGGCAAGGGGGATGTAGGCGCCGAGCACCTCGAGGTCCTCCGCGCCGATGACGGGAATGTTCACGGCGTTGCTCACGAGGCCGCCGTCGAGCGCCGCGGCGACCTGCTCGGCGATGATCACTCCGGCGCGGTCCTGCGCCTCCTCGGTGGACGCCGCCAGATGGGGCGTCGCGACGACATTGTCGAGCTCGAGCAACGGGCCCGTGTACGGCTCCGTCGAGAACACGTCGAGTGCGGCTCCGCCGACCTTGCCCGACTTCAGCGCCTCGAGCAGGTCGTCCTCGTCGACCAGCGCGCCGCGCGCAGCGTTGACGATTCTGACACCGCTGCGCATCCGCCCGAATGCCTTCGCGTTGATCGAGCCGCGCGTCTGATCGGTCAGCGGCAGATGCAGCGTGAGGAAGTCCGCAGCCGCGTAGACCTCTCGCTCGCTCTCGACTCGCTCCACTCCGAGCTCTCGGAACCGGTCGGGAGGGACAAACGGGTCGTATGCAACGACCCGCATGCCGAGCCCCGCGGCGCGCCGGGCGACCTGCTGGCCGATCCGGCCGAAGCCGAGGACGCCCAGTGTCTTGTCGGCGAGCTCGACCCCGCCGTAGGCCTTGCGCTCCCAGCGGCCCTGCTTGAGGGCTGCATGAGCCTGTGGGATGTTTCGCGTCAGGGCAACGAGCAAGCCGATCGTGTGCTCCGCGGCGGAGATGACGGTCGACTCCGGTGCATTGGCGACGACGATGCCGCGACGCGTGGCGGCTTCGACGTCGACGTTGTCGATCCCGACTCCGGCGCGTCCGATCACTTTGAGGTTGTCGGCGCAGCCGATGAGCTCCGCCGTCACCTTCGTGGCGGACCGGACGACGATCGCATCGTAGGCCCCGATCGTTTCCGCAAGGTCGGAGTCCCCGTCGACGTCGACGTCGAAGCCGCGTTCGCGCAGGAGGCGGATTCCTGCCTCGGCGATCGGTTCGCGGACGAGGATCCTGCTCAAACGGGAGTGCGCTCGGCCCAGGCGTCGAGCGCGCGCGTGACGGCGACACCCCGCTCGATCTGGGCGCCCGCATCGGAGAGCAGGAGCTCGACCGCTGCAAGGGCAGTGGTGATGTCGAACACGTTGAACCAGCCGATGTGCCCGATCCGGAAGATCTTCCCCTTCAAGTCCCCCTGCCCGTTGGCGATCGTGATCCCGAACCGGTCGCGCAGGCTGTTCACGATCTCGGTTGCATCGACTCCGTCAGGGGCGCGGATCGCGGTCACGACCGCAGATCGCTCTTCGTCCGGCGAGAACAGCTCGAGCCCCATCGCCTTCGCGCCCTCACGGCACGCACGTCCAAGCCTTGCGTGCCGCTCGAATGCTGCGTCCAGCCCTTCCTCGAGGAGCAAGCCGAGGGCAACGTTCTGTGCGCGGACAATCGGGATCGCCGGAGTGAACGGCGCGTCGTGCTTCACCTGTGCCTTTCGCGTGCGCTCCCAGTCCATGACGTAGCGCGGCGACGTCGAGCGGGATGCCGCCTCGAGCGCAGCAGGAGCGACCGAGGCGAAGGCGATGCCGGGGGGGCACATCAATGCCTTCTGCGATCCCGAGACGACGACGTCGATGCCCCAGGCGTCGGTCTCGAGCGGAACGGCGCCGAGACTCGAAACAGCGTCGACGACGACGAGCGCTCCCGCCTCCTTCGCCACCGCTGCCAGCGACTGGACGTCGCAGACGACACCGGTCGAGGTCTCCGAGTGGGTCAGGTACACGACGCCGACGTCTCCGGCTTCGGCCAACGCGGAGCGTAGGTCGTCCGGCTCGGGCGTTTCCCCCCACTCGAGCCGTACGTGCACGAGGTCGGCACCGAACGCTCTCGCCATGCCGGCCCAGCGCTCACCGAAGTTTCCTGCGGAGATGACGAGCTGCCGGTCGCCCGGCGAGGTCAGGTTCGCGACGGCGGACTCGAACCCGCCGGTTCCCGACGTCGTGAACATCAGGACCTCATGCTCGGTGCGATACACCTCTTGCAGGCGGGCGAGGCACTGCTCGTAGATCTCGCGGTAGTCACGCTCGCGGTGGTGGATGATCGGTTTCGCGAGCTCGGCGAGAACCTCCGGTGGCACGGGAGTTGGCCCCGGCGTCAACAGGTAGCGCTTCTCCGGCATCTCACGAGCGTAGCTCAGGAGGCGGCCGCCTCTCAGAGCTCCTTGAACACCGCCGACGAGGAGGTAACACTCGAAGCGTGAACGTCTGCCCGCAGTGCGGCCAGGAGAACCCGGAGATCGCCAAGTTCTGCTTGGCCTGCGGCTCGCCGCTGGCCGCGCCCGAGCCGATCGCTGAAGAGCGGAAGCTGATCACGGTCCTCTTCTGCGACATCGTCGGGTCGACCGCGAAGGCGGAGAACATGGATCCGGAGGACGTCAGGGCCCGTCTCGAGCCCTACTACACCCGCCTGCGCGCCGAGCTCGAGAGCTTCGGTGGCACGGTGGAAAAATTCATCGGCGACGCGGTCGTCGCATTGTTCGGAGCGCCGGCAGCGCACGAGGACGACCCTGAGCGGGCCGTACGCGCCGCCCTCGCCGTCTGCAAGGCGATCGACGATCTCAACGCAGCAGACGAGTGGCTCGACCTCCAGGTGCGGATCGGGGTCAATACCGGTGAAGCGCTCGTCGTCATCGGCGCCCGGCCGAGCGAAGGAGAAGGGATGGCCTCCGGCGACGTCATGAATACCGCGGCACGCCTCCAGTCGGCAGCGCCCGTCAACGGCATCGTCGTGGGCGAGGAGACCTACCGCGCCACACACGGCTCGATCGAGTACAGGGAAGCCGAGCCGATCGCCGCGAAAGGCAAGTCCGAGCCGGTCCTGGTCTGGGAAGTCGCGGGCATCCGCGAGCCTGCGTCGTTGCAGGCAAGAGGCAGTGCGCTCGTAGGCCGCGACAGCGAGCTCGAGCGGCTCGCGGGAGCCTGGCAGGAGGTTCTGGAAGGACGCCGGCCTTCGCTCTTCGGCGTCGTCGGCCCTCCGGGCATCGGGAAGAGCCGGCTTCTGGCGGAGTTCGCGAGGAACGTCGGCGAGGACGCCGATGTGCACTGGGGGCGATGCCTACCGTACGGCGAAGGCATCACCTACTGGCCGGTCACGGAGATCGTCAAGTCGGCGGCCGGGATCCTCCAGAGCGACGACCGCGACACGATCGTCCAGAGGCTGGACGGCTTCATAGACGAACTTCCGACCCAGGACCTCGACGCCCTGCGCACGATTGCGGCAGCACTCTCGAATGTCATCGGCATCCCGATGACTCCTCGCGGGACCTACGCCGCCGGCGAGATCGCACAGGCAGAGCTGCACTGGGGACTGCGAAGCGCGGCTCAGCTCCTCGCCGCCCGCCGCCCGACCGTCTTCGTGTTCGAGGACCTGCACTGGGCGGAGCCGACACTGATCGAGCTCCTCAACTACCTGGTTACATCGAGGCAAGACACGCCTCTGCTCGCGATCTGGACGGCTCGGCCGGAGTTCTTGCAGGCCGATCCCGGCTTTGCCAACGGCCCTGGCTCACGACGGCAAGAGCTCGACGTCCTTCCACGCGGCGCCGGGAAGCGACTCCTGATCGAGTTGATCGGAGACCCCGCGCTGGCCGAGTCCGAGTTCGCCGAGGCCCTGATCACGAATGCAGCCGGTAACCCCTTGTTCCTCGAAGAGACCGTGCGCATGCTCAAGGACCAGGGGATGCTCGAGACGGAACGTTGGCAGGAGGCGAGCGAGCTCGGCATGCTGCCGGTGCCGACGAGCCTTCAGGGCTTGATCAGCTCGCGACTCGACCGACTCGAGCGAGAGGAGAAAGAGCTAGCTCACGACGCGTCGATCGTCGGGTCGGTGTTCTGGGCAGGCGCGGTAGCCCATCTCGGCGCCGGCGACGGCCTCGTGGCGGTTGATCCCGCCGGCGGCCTGCAGACGCTCGTGCAGCAAGACTTCATTCACGCGAACGCCGTCTCGAGCGTGGCCGGAGAAGACGAGTACGCGTTCAAGCACATCCTGATCCGGGACGTTGCGTACGGTCAGGTTCCGAAGGGGCGGCGCGTGATGCTTCACGTCCGTTTCTCGGATTGGATGACGAAGTTCCCAAGCAGCGCCGACGAGTTCGTCGAGATCGTCGCGTGGCACCTCGAACAAGCTTGCCGCCTGTCGCGCGAGGTGGCCAGGAGCCCGATCGAGCCTCCTTTCCTGATCGCGGCAGGAGCGCTCGCCCATGCTGCACGACGTGCCGAGCGGCGTGAAGGTCTCCAGGAGGCATTTCGCTACTACACGCGAGCACTCGACGTGCTGGGCGACCAGTTCGAAAAACGACGGCTCGAGCTCCGCTTGCGGCGCGCGGACATCATGATGATGCTCGGCCACCTGAAGGAAGCATTCGACGAACTCGAGGAGATCATCGAGTCGGCCGCCACCCTCGAGAGCCCTGACGTGCAGTGCGAAGCTTTGCTCCTGCTCGGCGACATCGACCAGCGCCAGGGACGCGCAATGGAAGCCGGACGACGACTTGCAGGCGCCGAGGAGCTCACTCGTGCCGTCGGCGACCCGAACCTGACGATCAAGGTCGCCTTCGTGTCGTCAGCACTCCGTGCAGACTTCTATGCCGAGCACGACCGGGCGATCGAGGATCTGCGCAACGCCGTGGCGATAGCCGAGGAGATCGCGGACCAGGCTCTTGCTGCCGAAGGCCATTTGCGTTTGGCGGCGATCCTGATCAACCGCGGAGACCTGGCGTCGGCGGAGGTCGACCTCGTGAGTTGCCTCGAGCTCGCCGGTGAGCTCGGCAGCCACCGGCTGGAATCCGAAGCGACCTCGTGGCTCGGCATGGTCCGCTACTACCGCGGCGACGTCGAGGAGGCCGAGCGACTCTGCCGGCAGGCGAACGAGTGGTTCGAGCGCACAGGCGACACGTACTTCCAGGTTCAGAACATCGCGCACCACGGCATCGCGACTTTCGCGCTCGCGGACGGCCGCCTGGACGAGGCGGAGGAAGCTCTGCGCGATGCACTGCCGGTGGCGCTGCAGATCGGTGGCTGGGTGACGATGGAGACCTACCGCCAGCTCGTCGAGGTGCTCGTCGCAAAGGGCGAGGTCGATGATGCGGCTGACCTGGTTTCGTTTGCAGCGCGCAACCTCCCCGAGGAGGACTCTTACGCTCGTGCCTGTCTGCTGCTTGCTGAGGCGTCCGTCGCCACGGCGCGCCACGAATCGACCGCGGCCGCAACGTCGTATGCCGAAGCGCTGCGCGTGATCGAGGAGCTCGACCTGCCGCTCGAGCTGGGCGAGGTACGGCATTCGCTGGCTCGCTCGCTTCGAGCGTTCAATGATCTTGCCGGCGCTCGCACGGAGTACGAGCGCGCACGCGCGATCTTCATGCGGGCGGGCGCGGTCACCCCCTCTCAGAGGATCGAAAGGGAGCTAGCGGAGCTGACGGAGGGGCCGGTGGATGCCGGCCCCTCCGTTCACTAGATCAAGGCCTACGAAAGAGACCCCGTGCATAGTCGATGCTCGGGTCGCACGTTCCCGTTTCTGAGTTGAAGAACGTCCCCTCGGGACAGGTCGGCGTGCAAGCGCTTGCAACCGCCTGGAACGAAAAGTCGCTCTCACCTCCGGCTTCGCATTGCACCTCCGCTGCGCAGATCGTGTTCGGCCCCGTCGAGGTGGTGCCCGGCGCCGGGCAGCCCCAATTCGTGACGTCACCGTTCAGATTCGAAGTCTGCGTTGCCCTAACGTCACCGCTGGTCGCTCCGAAGTACTGAAGGAGATCCGACTGATGTCCAGCGGATGCCGCAGCCCGCTTCGCGCTTAGTGCCGTCGTTGTGCTCGTCTGAGTCAGCACCGACGTCTGGAAGCCCGTCCAGACATCGTCGAGACTCGTTCCCTGGGTTGAGCCCGCACCTTTTCGGGGTCCATTCTGATCCTGGAACACGGTGGTCGAGTCGATGGCTCGCTGGACGAGACGCTCGTTCTGGTTCGTCAAGATGTTCGACTGCGCAGGGCTCAGTTGCGCCAGGCCGATGTCGCCACCACCGCTGCCGTCGTTGCCCTGGTTCTGGAAACCGCTCGCAGCCTTGCGGGCCCGCTGAAACTGGTTGTAGTCCTGGTTCACACCCAGGTTCAAATGACCGGCCGTGGATGTCTGGTTGCTGAGCACGCACTGGTTCGCGTTTGGATCCACCGTGACTCCGACCAGGGCGTCGCTACCGCCCTCTAGCGCGCAGATGCTGTCTCCCGTGTTCGGCCCGAGGTTCTGGCTCTGATTGAGCGTTCCGACATTGGAGGCCCGCTCTCGCTGCCGCAGGAACTGAAGAACGACGGCGTTGTTGTCACCGGCCCCTGTCGTCGCCTGGCGGAGGTGAACGGTTTGGTGGCTGTTCTGCGTCTGCACAGCGGACGCTGTCGGGGACGCGAGTGACTCCGAATTCCCTTCATCGGTGTCGTCCGGAGTACCGGGACCCTGGGATTGTTTGATGTACTGACTGATCCCGGCAATGTTCGCGCCGGTGACATTCGTTTGCCTGAGGCGGACGATCTGCTGCCCGTCTTGGGCTGTGTGCGGATTCATCGACCAGATGATCTGAATGATCAAAGCCCGATTGGCCTGTGTCGATCCGGTCTGACTCGCATCGCAAGTCTGCGTGACCGTCGGCGAGGTGCTGGTCTGGATGCACGCCACCTGGCCCGTGTAACTCGCTGGCCAGACGCAGGTCTGCGCTGCCGCGGTGTTCGACTTGGTCGACGCACCCGAACAACTGAAGAAGGGCGTGTCTGAAGCTCTCAGTCCCTTTAGGAGTTTCTGGGCTCTCGCCGGAAGGGGACCGAGACTTCGGACACCGCCCTTGATGATCACGTCGCGAATCTGCGGGCTCTTCGCCGCAGTCGCCGGCTTTCCCGTCGACGCGCCGGCGCCGGTTCCCAGCGCGAGGCCGGCGATCGCCAGCCCGACAATGAGCACGAATTTGATGCCTCGCATTCCCTCCCCTTTCGCAGTCAGCGGAGATCCGCCGGACGGTCTCCGGAAAATGTCAGCGGCCTGAACTGCTGCCCCGCCGCAGGTTTGCCCCTCAGTCAGCCTCCTCCCCAAGTGGCTTCGAGCTCGTGCACCGATTGATACGCCTTGTAACTGGCTTTTTCAAGCGGTTACTCTTGACAACAGACGTTTAGAGCTAACCAGTCCTGGTAATCGCCGTCTAAGCGCCTAACAACCAGCCGTCCTCGGCTGCGGCACAGTCACGAGGCGGCGTTGATCCGGGGGGATCACTCAGATGCACCAAAAACTCACACTCGCATTCGCGTGCGCCTGCGTCCTTGTGGTCTCGCTCGGCGCTGCCTCGACACTGCGCGCAGAGAGCACGCCGGAACCGGCGGCGACCACAGAAGGCGATACCGGCCCGCCCCAGTTCGAGCAGCGCGAGATCCAGCGGCAGATCGACAAGTATCGCCATGAAGTCTGGCGCTGGCAGCGCACCATGGGGAAGCCGCTCACCCGGCAGCTGCCGAAGGCGCCCGCGGAGGTAAGAGCGAAGATCGCCACCTGGAGGCAGGTGGCGTACGACATCCGGCGCCGAGCACAGAACCCGCCCCACAAGCGTCAGTGGCTCTGTATCCACCGCTTCGAGGGGGCCTGGAACGACCCCAACCCTCCGTACTACGGAGGCCTTCAGATGGACCTGGGCTTCCAGCGCGCCTACGGCAGCAAGCTGCTGGCGACGAAAGGCCCGGCGAACAACTGGACCCCGCTCGAGCAGATGTGGGTCGCCGAACGTGCGCACCGTGCCGGCCGCGGCTTCTATCCGTGGCCGAACACGGCGCGCTACTGCGGGCTGATCTAACGCAGACGCGAGACGCGAGCGTCTTCGCTCACGTCGTCGGTGTTCCCACCCCGGTCGTCATCGCCGACCTCGAGCAGCTCGACGAACAGCGCCCGGTAGTGGCGCACCGAGTGCCTGAGGTCCTCGGTCGAGGCCTCTCCGCGCTCGCTCGCCCGGGCGATGCCGTTCGCGGTGCGATACCGCTCGACGAGCTCCGGGTGCTCGACTGAGATGTCGGCCGCCCGCTGCTCGAAGTCGTCGACGGGATAGCCGCGATCCCTCATGACGCGTTGCACCAGGTCGTCCGCCTCCGACACCGCTCCCGTCGGATCGTCGACGAAGCGCGCCTGCGTCGCCTGCCACTCCTCGACGTAGCGCTCGCGGGCATCGTCCGACAATGGCCGAAGCTCGAGCTCGTCGTGACGCTTCTGACGCTCCGCGAGCTCGCGTTCGGCCTCCCGGCGACCGCCGGCCTTCTCCAGCTCGCGGTCGTACTCCGGGCCGAAGCGATCCTGCAATGAGCGCGTCCTACGCGTACGCAATGCGCTCCACAGCACCCCGACAATGATGATCGCGGTCACGACGGCAATCGCGATCCAGACCCACGTGCTCATGTTGGCTCCTTCCGGTTGCTAGGAAAACCGAAGGGGCTTACCCGGCCCAGGACGTTCGAAACTCGGGTGCCGGCTACCCCTGGAGCTTCGCGCGCAAGAGCTCGTTCACGACTTTCGGATCGGCCTTGCCTTGCGTCTCCTTCATCACCTGGCCGACGAAGAAGCCGAGGAGCCCTTCCTTGCCACCCCTGTACTCTGCAACCTGTCCAGGATTGTCGGCGAGGACACGCACGACGAGCGGCTCGAGCTCGGCGGTGTCCGCGACGAGCGAGTCGCCGAGATAGGTCTCCGCGCGGAACTCGGGATCGCCGCTCTCGGCGAGGGCACGGGTGAACGTCTCGCGCGGAATCGTCGCACGGGCGGCGATGAGCTTCCCGAGCTCGGTGCCGTCGACCGCAGCCGGGTCGATTCCCGTCGCCACGAAGTCGTTCATCAGAACGTTCGAGGCGGCCTTCGCGTCCACGCCATCGAGCGCAACCTGTTCATAGAGATGTGCAAGAGCAGCCGAGCCGTTGAGTACTTCGGCGTCGTAGTACGACAGCTCGTACTCCCGTTCGAAACGGCGAATGCGTGAACCCGGCAGCTCGGGGACTTCCGTACGTAGCCGCTCGACGAGCTCGGTGGGTGGATCGAGCGGAACCAGGTCCGGTTCGGGGAAGTACCGGTAGTCGTCGGCCTCCTCTTTGCGGCGTCGTGCGGTGACTAGGTCGGACTTCACCTCGTAGTCGAGCGTCTCCTGCACGACCTCGCCACCGGACTCCCACGTCTCGATCTGCCGGCGGAGCTCCGCCTCGATGCCGCGCGCGATGTGGTTGAAGGAGTTCATGTTCTTCAGCTCCGTGCGAGTCCGGTACCCGTGCTCGCCCACCTCGCGCACGGAGACGTTCGCGTCTGCGCGGAGCGTTCCCTTCTCCATCTCTGCATCGGAGACGCCGAGCTCCACGATGGTTTGGCGCAAGAGCTGCAGGAAGCGCTTCGCTTGCTCGGCCGACCGGATGTCGGGCTGCGTCACGATCTCGACGAGCGGCGTGCCGCCGCGGTTGAAGTCCACGTTGGAGTGCTCGGAGCCGACGATGCGACCGGTCGCGCCGCCGACGTGGATCGTCTTCGCGGCGTCCTCTTCGAGATGCGCGCGCACGATGCCGACTTCGGTGTCGCCGTCGGGGCCGGGCACGACGAAGGAGCCGTCGATGCAGAGCGGCTCGTCGTACTGGGAGATCTGATAGCCCTTGGGATTGTCGGGATAGAAGTAGTTCTTGCGGTGGAAGACAGCATGCTCGGCGATCAGGCAGTTGAGTGCATGGCCGAGCTTGATCGTCCACTCCACGGCGGTCTCGTTCGGCACGGGTAGCGCGCCGGGGAACGCGAGGCACACCGGGCAGGTACGCGTGTTCGGCTCGCCGCCGTACCCGGCTTCGCAGCTGCAGAACATCTTCGTGCGCGTCTTCAGCTGCACGTGGATCTCGAGACCGATGACGGGCTCCCACTCAGGCACGCAGGTACTCCTTCGCCTGGAGCAGCGGCACCTCGATGTCGCCGCGGACCTCGAAGATCGCGAGGTACTCCTCGAGCGCACCGTGCATCCGGATCAGGCAAAGCTCTCGTTCACCGGCCTCGAGTGACAGGCGCACGTCGTCGATCTGCACTGCGCGCGAGCCGTCGAGCACGCGGGGGCGCACGCCGAACACGCGCTCCACGGCGAGCACGAAGTCCGCAGCCCGGTCGACGATCCGCCTCATCGGAGCCGCTCCGGGACCGTGTCGAAGCCGATCGCGCGCTCGAGCGCGTGGCCGGCACGGAACAGCGTGTTCTCCGAGAACTGCGCCCCGATCAACTGCAGCCCCACAGGGAGACCCTCCGAGAGGCCGCAGGGGATCGACAGGCCGGGTAACCCCGCCATGTTCGGCGGAATGGTCAGGACGTCGGCGAGGTACATCGCCAACGGGTTCTCCGACCGTTCGCCGAGCTTGAACGCGACCGTCGGCGAGGTCGGACTGATCAGGACGTCGAAGCGCTCGAACGCTGCAGCGAACTCGCGCGCGATCACCGTGCGGACCTTCTGCGCCTGGCCGTAGTACGCCTCGTAGTACCCAGCGGACAGCGCATAGGTGCCGAGCATGATGCGCCGCTTCGGCTCGTCGCCGAAACCGGCGTCACGCGTGCGGGCGACGAGCTCGTAGTAGTTGTCCGCCGGCACGCGCAACCCGTAGCGCACGCCGTCGTAGCGCGAGAGATTCGACGACGCCTCCGCCGGAGCGATCAGGTAGTAGCACGCCAGGCCATATTCGACGGAGCGCGGGAGCTCGCACTCCGCAACGTCCGCACCCAGGCTCACGCAGAGCTCGATCGCGCGGCGGACGGCCGCGGTCACACCGGGCTCGATGCCTTCGGCCTCATTCAGCTCCTTCGGCACTCCGACGCGCAGGCCCGCGAGATCCTCTGCTTCGGGAAGCTCGACGGGCGGGACGTCCACCGTGGTCGAATCGGACTCGTCGCGTCCGCTGATGATCCCGTAGAGCAGGGCGTTGTCGCGCACAGTCTTCGTGACCGGCCCAACCTGGTCGAGGCTCGAGGCGAACGCGACGATGCCGTAGCGCGACACGGTCCCGTAGGTCGGACGAAGCCCGACGTTGCCGCAGAGCGCGGCCGGCTGCTTGATCGACCCGCCGGTGTCGGAACCGAGGGCCCAGGGAGCAAGGCCTGCCGACACGGCCGCCGCGGACCCCCCGCCGGAGCCGCCGGGGACGCGCGTCGGGTCCCACGGGTTCCTCGACGGACCGTATGCGGAGTTCTCGGTGGACGATCCCATGGCGAACTCGTCCGTGTTCGTCTTGCCGAGGAGCTGCAATCCCGCAGCCTTGCAACGTTCCGCAACCGTCGAGTCGAACACGGGCACGTAGTTTTCGAGAATCCTCGAGCCGGCGGTCGTACGCACGCCCTTCGTCGAGATGACGTCCTTGAGTGCGATCGGCACGCCGCCGTTGTCGTCGCCGTCAACGAGTGTCAGGAAGCAGTGGAGCTCCTCGTTGCGAGCGTCGATCGCCTCGCGGTACGCGGCCCGAAGCTCGGCGCCCGACACCTCGCCGTGCTCGAGCAGCCGCATGGCCTCCTCGGCGGTGAGCCTGAGCGTGTCGATGCTCAAGAGGAGGGTTCCTCGGCCGCGCCCGTCGGCGGCACGCGGAAGTAGTCGCCGTCCCGCTCGGGTGCATTGGCGAAGACGTCGTCGAGCGGCAGCGACCGACGCGGCTCGTCGGGTCTGAACACGTTCACGACCGCGAGCGGATGAGACGTCGGGGGCACGTCCGAGAGATCGAGCTCGGACACCTTGCCGACGGCGGCGAGGATGTCGTTCAGCTCGATGGTGAGCCGCGCTATCTCCTCCTCGCTCAGCTCGAGCTGGGCGAGCGCTGCGACATGAAGCACGTCTTCTCTGCTGATTGCCACGCCCTGAATCCTCCCAAAAAGCTGATGCGCCGACTCGGCCGCGCTGCCTAGAGGCCCCAACTGCAAGAACATCGCCTCCGCAACAGAAGAGGCCCCCTTTCGGGGGCCTCGTTGTTCACTTGGTTCCGAAAGGAAAGCTAGACAGGCTGGACGTTCGCGGCCTGAGCGCCCTTGGGGCCCTGCACGACCTCGAACTCAACTCGCTGACCCTCGGTCAGCGACTTGTACCCCTCCTGCGTGATGGCGGAAAAGTGGACGAACACGTCCTCGCCACCCTCACGCTCGATGAATCCGTAGCCCTTCTCGTTCGAAAACCACTTCACGGTGCCCTGAGCCAAGCGACTTCCTCCTTCAAAACATGCGACGGCCCGGGCACCGAGCCGACGCTACTGATACAGCGGCCGGAGTGTAACTCAGATGCGCGGGAACGCAAGTTGCTCGCGCCGGTAGCGAGCGGCCTGCACCGCGTTCCCGAGGAGTGCCGCGATCGTCATCGGCCCGACGCCCCCTGGGACGGGCGTGAGGAAGGCTGCCACCTCGTCCACGTCCGGCGCGACATCGCCGACGAGCCCGGCGTCCGTGCGCGTGATGCCGACGTCGATCACCGTCGCTCCCGGCTTGACCATGTCGGCCGTGATGACCTCTGGAACGCCGACGGCGGCCACGAGGACGTCGGCGTCGAGCGTGTGCCTCGCGAGATCTTGGGTGCGCGAATGGCAGATCGTGACCGTGGCGTTCGCCTGCAAGAGGAGCATCGCCGTCGGCTTGCCGACGAGGGAGCTGCGCCCGACCACCACGGCGCGGGCCCCGGTGAGCGGGATCTTGTACTCGGTCAGGAGATGCATCACACCGAGGGGTGTCGCTGGAACGAAGGTCGGGTGGTCGAGATAGAGCTGGCCCGCGCTGAAGGGATGCAACCCGTCCACGTCTTTCATCGGGTCGAGCGCCAACATCACGCGCGCCTCGTCGATCTGCTCGGGCAACGGCGTCTGCACGAGAATCCCGTCGACGAAGTCGGCCTCGTGAAGATGCTGGACGAGCTCGACAACCGCCGCCTCGGTCGTCGTGGCGGGCAGCCTGTGGTCGATCGCCTCGATGCCTGCCCCTTGCGCGGCCTTGTGCTTCAGGCGGATGTACACCTCGGACGCGGGGTCCTCCCCGACGAGCACGGTCGCCAGGCCCACGTGGCCAAGCTCCGCAACCTCCTGCTTGATCTCCTCACGCATCCGTGCCGCGAGGGCGGCACCGTCCATCAGCGTCGCACTTGGCACTACGGGATCGTGAGCTCGACGCCGCTGACGTCCAGCCCCAGCGACTCGGCCAGACGGACGCCGAGCTCGAGGTCCTCGCGGAGGCGGACGGCGTCGCGGGACTCCATGGCCCGGCCGATCCAGGCGCGCTCGCGCGGGCGCCACATCGCATGCGCCGCGAACTCCGGCAGCAGCCGGTTCGCAGCGTCGACGAGCTTCTGGTTCATCTTCTTCGAGAGGTTCTGAAGCAGCACGCGCTCGTACGCCATGCCGGCGCCGTGATGGATGCCGTCATCCGTGGCGAGGCGGTTGCAAACGTCTTCGAGCACCGTTCCCCGCGCCGACCTTGCGATCATCCGGAACCGCGAGATGATCAACCGCTCGTAGAACACCTGCATCAGGAAGACCTTCTCCTCCAACGTGTCAGCCTCGAGCGTCAGGTGGGCAAGGTTGTCGAGGTGAGGATCGCGCTCGGCTGTGCCTCCCGCTTCCATGACCAGCTTGAGCCACGCCTCGGTGTGACGCGACTCGTCCTGCACCATCGTCGAGTAGTAGAGCTTGGCCTCGACGTCGGGCGCGATATTGAGGAGCTGCGAGGCCATGTCGCACGCGAGCATGTCCGCCTGCAACTGCTGCGTCAGCACCGAGCGCCACATGTCCTTGCGCCGCGCCTTGCTCTGCGGCGACCCTTTGCCCTCAGGAATTGGAGGGAGCTCGCCCCAGGGTAGGTCGCGCACCTGCCACTCCTGGCGTTTCGCGAGCTCGTAGAAACGCAGGACGCCCGCGTACGCCTCGCGGCCGTCGGTGGTCATCTCGATTAGCTGGTCCGTCGCCATGTGTGGGGGGATTATGCGTGTCCGGGGCCGCGTAAGCTCTGGAGGTGGAGATGAAGCGCTGGCCTCGGAAGAACGACCCCGAATCGATCGACGCCCGCCAGAAAGCACTGGGGCTCAGCGACGGCGTGACGAAGATCGATCTCTCGCCGTTCGTCGCCGCGCAGGAGATGCTGACCGGCGCAGCGGTCATTCCGGTCTCAGTCGTCGGCCCCTTGCAGATCGAGCTCGGCGAATACGAGCTCGAAGAGCCCTTCGGCCGCGTCTCGGAAACCGGCCGCTCCGCCAACGAGGTGTTCGTTCCGCTCGCGCATACGGAAGGCGGCCTCTCCGCGTCGCTGTACCGCGGGGCGCGAGCCGCAGCCGAGTCGGGGGGCTTCCGAACGTACGTGCTCCAGGACCGAATCACCAGAGCATCCTGTTTCGTCTGCAAGTCGACGGAGGAGGCCGTGCAGCTTGCACGGTTCCTCGACGCGCACGTCGCGGAGATGAGGCGCTGGCTGTCGGAACGCCAGGAGGACACGATCTCGCGCTACGCGAAGCTGCGCGAGGTCGAGACCCACGTCATCGGCCCGATGTGTCATGTCATGTGGGCCTTCACGACCGGGGACGCCTGCGGGCCGAACATGATCACGCGCAACTCATATGCGTTGAACATGGCGTATGTGATGGAACACGCGCCGGTGAAACCGGAGCGCGCCATCTTGGAGGCGAACATGGGCGGCGACAAGAAGCCCTCGCACCGCTACTTCGAGCGTGGCGGCCACGGCAAGACGGTCCTCGCAGAAGCGGTGCTCACGGAGGAGGCGGTGCGCCGCGTTCTCCGAACGACCGTCGACGACCTCCTCGAGCTCTCGTATGTCGGCACGCACGGCGCCGTGGCGTCGGGAATGCAGTCGGTCGCCTTCACGCCTGCCTCGGCGATCGCCGCGATCTTCGCCGCGACCGGGCAGGACCTCGGGATGGTCGGAACAAGCTCGATGGCGCACGGAACCGGGCGACGGGTCGACGGTGGCATCAATTGCGCCATCCGGCTGCCGGGGCTCGAGGTCGGCACGGTCGGCGGGGGAACGGTCTTCCCGTACGCGCGCGCCTGGCTCGAGCTGATGGACTGCGTGGGGGCCGGCAAGGTCTACCGCTTCGCGCAGATCGTGGCCGCCGCGACGCTCGCTCTCGAGATCTCGGCGAGCGCGGCGATGGCGACCGCGGGCTCCGAGAACTTCTTCCGCGCCCACCAAGAGCTCGGCGGCAAGCGACACTGAGTTCTTGAGGCAAATGCCTCGAATGCCGATAACCGAGGCATGCGAGGCATCCTTGTCGGCGCGCTTCTGATCGTCGCCCTGATGGTGGCGATCAAGGACGGCCGCGTGCTCCGCGCGACCGGCATGACGGGCATCTGCCACGCGGTCACCGCACCACAGGGCGAGGACGGTTCCTGGCAAGCCTGCGACCCGGGCAAGCTCGAAGGCGCCCCCGACCTCAGCCGCCAAGGCTGTAAGTCCGTGCAGGTCGTCGGCAAGACGGAGTACTGGCGCTGCCCGGCCGCAATCAAGAGCAGCCACAAGCCGAGCTAGCTAGCGGGTACCGATCTCCATTCCGAACAGGCGTGGCAGCGCCGCGCCGAGCCGAGCCGGCAACGCGGCTCTGCGGTTCTCCTCGTCCGCGCGCTCGCAGGCGAGGATGGCTGAGCGGACGAGCGCACCCCCCAGATGCTTGAGCGGCTCGGGAGGAAGCGACGGCACGTCTCGAGACGCGAGTGGCAGCGCGGTCCACTCGTCATCCAGATGCAGGACGAGGGAAGCCAGGATCTGACCCCCGAGCCACGTCGGCCCCACCCCGTGACCGGAATACCCGAGCCCGTAGTGGACGCGCTTGCCGCTGACCGTCCCGAAGAAGGGGAGGTGGTCGGCAGAGACGTCGATCGGCCCACCCCACGCGCGCTCGATGCGCGCCTCGGCGAGGCCGGGCAGCAGGCGGCGAAGGCCTTGCTCTGCTCGCGCGGCGGTCGGTGCGTCTCTCGTGAAGCGATCATCGAGGCGACCGCGAAAGCCGATCGGGCCCGAGCCGCTCCCCATCAGCACGCGCCCGTCGTTCGTCGTCCGGAAGTAGTGCAGGAACATCCGGGCATCGAGGACCGCCTCCCCGCCCGTCCAGCCGATCTCTTCGAGCAGCTCGGGCACACGTTCGGTAAGCACGACGTACGAGCCGAAGTTCGTCACGTGCCGTGCAACGGGGCGCCAAGCGGTCGCGGCGGCGTTGATCGCAACTACCACTTCGGACGCGCGGACGGATCCGCCGGGTGTGCCGACCTCGCCGTCGCGGATGCTGGTCGCGGGCGTGTGCTCGTGCAGCTGAATGCCTGCGTCCACAACGGCGCGCCGCAGGGCGCGAACGAGCCGTGCGGGCTGCACGGTGGCACCGTCCTCGAAATAGACGCCGCTCCGAAACACCGGCGAGCGGATTCGCCCGGCAACCTCGTTCGGGTCGAGCGGGATCGCTTGCTCGACGGCGCCCACCTCTGTAGCCGCAGCAACCGCCCGTTCGACTGCCGCGTCCTGTCCTGGACTGGTCGAGACCATCAGCATCCCGGACTCGCGCAGCCAGACGTCCTCTCCGCGCGATTCTGAGAACGACCGCACGGCCGGAACGATTCGCTCCGCCGCTCGTGCGAGCAGAAGCGCACGCTCCTGCCCGAGCTGTGGCAGGAGATCGGCGAGCGCCGCCCAGTAGCCGTGCAGAAAGCCGCCATTCCTGCCGCTCGGGCCTGCACCGCATACCTCCGCTTCCAGCAACACGATCTCGAGCGCCGGCTCTCGCTCCTTCAGCGCGAGCGCAGCCCAGAGCCCCGTGTAACCGCCGCCGACGATGCAGACGTCGGCTGCGACCTCTCCCTCGAGCGGCGGAGACGGTTCCTCGGAGCCGGCCTCGTCCAGCCACCACGGCGGGAGGCTGGGCGCAACGGATGGAGCGTTCAAGCGGCGGCTGCGGCAGACCGCTCGCGCCGCATCTGCACGAGCACGTTGGTGATCATGCCGATCACAGCGACGCCGAAGATGGCGGTTCCGATCACGTTCACCTGCGGCGGCGCGCCAACACGTGCCGCGCCCCAGACGAACAAGGGAAAGGTCGTGCGCGACCCGGAGTTGAAGTACGTCACGACAAAATCGTCGATCGAGATCGCGAAGCAGAGCAACATCGCGGCGAGGATTGCGGGGGCGATCAGCGGCAGCGTGACCTTGCGGAAAGTGGCCCACTCGTTCGCGCCGAGGTCCATCGCCGCCTCTTCGAGATGGCGGTCGAAACCGATCAACCTCGCCTTGACGGTGACCACCGCAAAGCTGATGCAAAACATGACGTGCGCAATGAAGATCGTCCAGAAGCCGAAGACGACGTTGAAATTGAGAAAGAGCGTGAGCAGGGACGCGCCGAGCACGATCTCTGGCGTCGACAGCGGCAAGAAGATCAGGATGTTGGTTGCGCCACGGCCCCGGAATCCGTACCGGACGAGCGCGAGCGCGATCAGCGTGCCCAGGGCAGTCGCGACCAGGCTCGCCACGAGAGCAATCTCCAGCGAAAGGAAGAGCGCGCTGCGGATTCCCGGGACGCCGTCCCAGTACCTCCAGTTGTCCCAGGTGAAGCCCTGCCACGTGTAGTTGAACTTGCCGGTGGGATGATTGAAGGAGAAGACGATCACGATCGCGATCGGAAGCAGCAGGTAGGCGAAGAACAGGAATGAGTAAGCCGTCAAGACGTGACGCCGCACGAAGGCCCAGGCCCCAGTCAGGACGGCAGGCTTCGACTTCGCGGCTACTGCGACGGCACTCATCCCGGCGTCCCCGTCAACTGCTCCGTCCCGACCGCGCGCGCATACACCACCACTGCGACCAGGATCCCCGCCATCAGGATGAAGGACATCGCCGCCGCGGCTGGATAATCCGTCAACTCCAGGAACTTCGACTGGATGACGTTGCCGATCATGTGATTCTGCGGGGAGCCGAGCAACTGCGCGTTGATGAAGTCGCCCGCGGCAGGAATGAACGTCAGGAGCGTCCCTGCAACGACGCCGGGGAGCGAAAGCGGCAGCGTCACTTTCACGAATGCCTTCCACTTGCTTGCATAGAGGTCCTGTGCTGCTTCGAGCAGGCGCTCATCGATCTGCTCCAAGGAGACGTAGAGGGGCAGAGCCATGAACGGAAGGAAGTTGTAGGTGATCCCCGTCACGACCGCGGTGGACGTCGCCAGGAGCCGGCCGCTCGGCCCGAGCACATGAAGGTGCTGGAGAGTGTGCACCACGAAGCCGTGGTCCGCGAGGATCGTCTCCCACGCAAGTGTTCGGATGAGATACGTGACGAAGAACGGCGCCACGATGAAAAGCAGTAAGAGGTTCTTCCACCGCCCGCCGCGGAACGCGATCCAGTACGCCACGGGATAGCTCAGCAGGAGCGCGAGCAGCGTCGCGATCCCGGCGTACTCGAGCGAGCGAATGAACTGGCCGCGGTAGTTCCGGAGCGCATCCCAGTAGTTGCCCCAGGCCCACGTGAAGGAGTAGCCGACGTCGAAGTTTCCGGACTCCAGCGACTGGTAGGCGAGGAAGCCGAGCGGAACGACGAAGAAAACGGTCAGCCAGAGGACGCCGGGCGCGAGCAGCAGGTAGGGCGTCAGCTGCCGATGACGATGAAAAAGTCCCACTTGGGTTGTCTACCCCGAGACGAGGTTCTGCCAGGCCGTGAGGTACTTCTGATTGTTCAGTGCGTTCGAATCGAAGATCTTCACGTTGTCGAGCATCTTCTTCGTCGGGAAAATGAGCACGTTCTTCGCGATTGCGGGATCGGTCTTCAGCAGGGCCTCGCGCGCACCCTTGACGGGACAGATGTAGTAAACGCCCGTGTCTCCAGTCTTCGGGTTACCGCCTTCGATCTGGGCAGCAACCTTCGGGTCGTAGACGTAGTTCATGTACACAGACGCGGTGTAGATGTTGCCGCCCTTCGGGATCAGCATGTTGTCCGTCCAAAGGGCTCCTCCGGCGGTCGGCACGTTCCAGTGGATGTGCGTGTTGCCGATCTGCGCGATATCGCCTGACCAGGACATCGCGGCCGAGAGATCTCCCTTTGCCAGCAGCGGTGCGTAGTCATTGCCCGTGAACTGGCGGATCTGCTTCGAGTCGACCGCCTTCTTGATCTGGTTGAAAGCCTTGTTGAAGGACGCGTCGGTCACCTTCGTGGGATCGTCACCGTTCGCGAGCATCACGCACGTGAGTGCGTCGCCCATCGAGTTGAGGACCGTGATCTTCCCCTTCAGCTTCGGGTTGGTCAGGAGGTCGTCGATCGAGAGCACCGGGTCGGTGAGCTTGTCGTTGTACGCGATTCCGGTCATACCGGACTGCCACGGCAGGCTGTACTCGCGATTCGGGTCGAAACCCGGGTGGAGCTGCACGTCGACGAGATTCTTTATGTTCGGAATCGCCGACTTGTCGAGCTTCTCGGCCCAGCCCTTCTTGATCATCAGCGACAGGTAGCGATCGTTGTCGGTGAGGACGACGATGTCGCGGTCGATCGACTGGCCGCGCGAGAGCGGACCCTGGATCTTCCCGAAGTACGAAGCGTTGTCGTTGATGTCCTCTGTGTACTGAACGTGGGTCCCGTACTTCTTCTGGAATTCTGCAAGCGAAGGGTGCGTCTTCTTCTTGTTGTTCGTGTCGATGTACAGCGTCCAGTTGGAGAAGCGCAGCGTTTTCGCGAGCGTCTTGTCGCCGCTCGAGGTCGTCCCAGCCGCTTTGTTGCTGCTGCCCCCGCAGGCCGCGAGCACGCCGGGCACCGTGAGAAAGGCGCCACCCGCTGCAGCGCGGCGGAGAAGCTCGCGTCGGTTCAGAGCATTGGTCATTCGGGTCCCTCCATGGAGTCGACGACGAAGGTGGAGTCCGGGCTCCAGCTGAGCGTTAGCCGTTGGCCCGGCAAGGCTCCGTTCAGGCCGGGCGATGCATTTTGCCGGTAAACGGTCAGCCGGCCGCAGTCTGTCTCGACGATGTATTGCGTGGCGACCCCCACGTACGCCTCCTCGACGATCGTCCCGTCGAGCACGTTCGCCTGCCCTTGACCGAGCGCGATCTTCTCAGGCCTGATCCCGACCGCAACCTCACCGGTCCGCCCTTGCAACGCTTCGGGACGAACGCGCACTTCGGGGCCACGGCGGAGCTGGACCGTGTCAGAGCCGCTCACCGTGCCGGGAATCAGATTCGAGACCCCGAGGAAACCCGCGACAAACGCCGTCGCGGGCGTTTCGTACAGCTCGGTCGGGGTGCCGAGCTGCTCGATGCGGCCGTGGTTCATGACCGCGATCTTGTCCGCCATCGTCATCGCTTCTTCCTGGTCGTGCGTGACGTGCACGAACGTGATGCCGATGTCGTGCTGAATGCCCTTCAGCTCCAACTGCATCTGCTTGCGGAGCTTGAGATCGAGGGCGCCGAGCGGTTCGTCCAGGAGCAGCACCCGCGGCTTGTTCACGAGGGCCCGAGCGAGGGCGACTCGCTGCTGCTGGCCGCCGGAAAGCTGCCGGGGCTTGCGCTTCCCCATTCCCTCGAGACCGACGAGGCGCAGGATCTCGTTCACCTGGCCGGTCAGCGTCTCGCCGCGCACGGACCGGCGACGGAGCCCGAACGCCACGTTTTCGAAGATCGAGAGGTGCGGAAACAATGCGTACGACTGGAAGACAGTGTTCACGTCGCGCTTGTAAGCGGGCAGTCCGCTCACTTCCGCATCGCCGAGAAAGATCTCTCCTTCCGTCGGCTGCTCGAAGCCGCCGATCATCCTCAGTGTTGTCGTCTTGCCGCAACCCGAAGGGCCGAGCAGTGCATAGAAGCTTCCGTGTTCGATCTCGAGGCTGAGACGGTCGACTGCGACGACGTCCTCGAACCGCTTCGTGACGTCGACGAGCCGAACGTCGGCGTTTTCGGATGCCGTGACGTTCACCGGCCCACGCGCGTCCACGCTTCGGTGAGAACGTCACCGAGGATCGACACGATCTGGTCGAACTCGTGTTGGCCCGCGACGAGCGGCGGCGAGATCTGGATCACCGGGTCACCTCGATCGTCGGCCCGGCAGATGAGGCCGCGCTCGAAGAGGCGCGGCGAGAGGAAGTCACGCAGGAGTGTCTCGCACTCCTGGTCGTCGAACGACTCTCGTGTCTCCTTGTCCTTGACGAGCTCGATCGCGTAGAAGAAGCCGGTTCCGCGGACGTCGCCGACGATCGGGAGCTCGAGCAACTGCGAGAGCGTCTGGCGGAACGTGTCCTGCGTCTCCGCCACATGTTCGACGATCCTGTCCCGCTTCATGATCTCGATGTTCTTGAGCGCGATCGCCGACATGACGGGGTGACCGCCGAACGTGATGCCGTGTGAGTACATGCTCGTGTCTTGCATGAACGGCTCCATCACGCGGTCGCTGGCGACGACCGCGCCGATCGCGGCATAGGAGGACGAGAGCCCCTTTGCGATCGTCATCAGATCGGGGCGGATGTCGTAACGCTCAGATCCGAACCACGCGCCGACCCGTCCAAAGCCGGTGATGACCTCGTCCGCGCAGAGCAGGATGTCGTAGCGGTCGCAGATCTCGCGCACACCCTTCCAGTAGCCCTCCGGCGGCGTGAAGGCGCCGCCGGCGTTTTGCACGGGCTCCATGATCACCATCGCCACGGTCTCCGGACCCGCCGCCTCGATCGTGTACTCGAGATCGTCGAGGAGAAATGCGGTGAACTGCGCTTCTGTCTCTTCCGGAGGGCGGTGGTACCGATTCGTGTTCCGCACGTGCAGTACGTCGGGCACGAGCGGCTCGAACGGTATGCGCAGAGCCGGGATCCCATTGATCGAAAGGGCGCCCATCGTCGTGCCGTGGTAGGCGATGTGCCGGGAGATCGCCTTCCACCGGCGACCAGTCGACAATGCCGCGGCCTCGGCAGCCTCGTAGTCGACGACAGGGTCGATGCGCTGACCAGGGATCCTCGCTACACGTGTACGCATCTCACCCCGGGCCGAGTAGTACTGGCGCGCGAGCTTCCACGCCGACTCGACCGCCTCCGAACCACCGGACACGAAGAAGAGGCGGTTGAGATCACCGGGCGCCAGAGATGCGACCTCGGACGCGAGCTCGATCGCGCGTGGATGCGCGTACGACCAGTTCGTGTAGAACGGCAGCTCGCGCATCTGCGCGGCCGCAGCCTCGCCGATCTCCTCGCCGTAGCCGTAGCCGATGTTGACGGAAAAAAGTCCCGCGAGGGCGTCGAGGTAGCGCTTGCCTTTGGAGTCCTCGAGGTAGCACCCGTCGCCGCGGACGATGATCGGCACCTCGCCGTCGCCGCCCATGCGCGTGAAGTGCAGCCAGAGGTGTTCGCGCGCAGCACGTTGCAGATCCAGCGTCTCGGGTGCAGTGGCCGTCAATGTTCCTCCCCTACTCGGGTACCCCAGTCATAGAGCTGCTTCACCATCTGAAGGTAGAGGAAGGTCTCGGTGGAGACGACTCCCTCCAATGCTCGCATCCGGTTCGTGAGCTCGAGCAACTCGCGGCGATCGGCGGCAACGACTTCGACGACGAGGTCGTACTGCCCGGCCGTGACGACGACGTAGTCGGCCTCGATCCAGCTCGCGATTTCGTCGGCCACCGGCTCCGGTGAGCCGGCGGTCTTGACGCCGACGAGTGCCTGCTCGAAGCCGAGGCCCAGGGGGTTCGTGACCCCGACCACCTGCAGGATGTCCTCGCCACAAAGACGGGCATACCTGGCCCGGACGGTCGCCTCGGAGACGCCCAGCCTCGAGGCAATCGCGCGGAACGACTCCCGGCCGTTCGCCTGGAGCGCCTCGATGATCCCCTGGTCCAGCTCGTCGATTCGCGGGGGCGCACTGATTGGGCCCCGGCGAGGCTCGGCCACGGCCGACTGCGCGATCGTTCTACGCAAAGCGAGGCGATTCGTACCACGCGCCGCGCATTCGGTCAATACAGGCCCCCATTTGAACTCGCATTGCGCACGGTCCCGCTTGATCTTCACCTGCGAATCGTGGGATCCTCGCCGGCATGAACGTGCTGGTGGTCGGTTCAGGGGGTGTCGGATCCGCCATCGCGGCGATCGCGGAGCGACGGTCCTTCTTCGACCACATGGCTCTCGCGGATCGCGATGGCGACCGTGCTCGGCGCGCGGTTTCGGGCCTCGAGGACCGAGATCGCTTCTCCTCCCTCCAGCTGGACGCCTCCGATCCGCAGGCGATCGTCGCCGCGGCCCGGGAGACGGGAGCAGACGTGATTGTCAACGCGGCGGATCCCCGGCTCAACCCACAGATCTTCTCAGCCGCTTTCGAAGCTCGCTGCACGTACCTCGACATGGCGATGACCCTTTCCGAGCCTCATCCCGAGCGGCCCTATGAAGAGCCCGGCATCAAGCTCGGCGATCGGCAGTTCGCCGAGCACGAGCGCTGGCAGAAGGCGGGTCTACTCGCCCTCCTCGGGATCGGCGTCGAACCGGGCCTCTCCGACATCTTCGCCCGCTACGCGGCCGATCACCTGTTTTCGACGATCGACGAGATCGGCGTTCGCGACGGGGCAAACCTCGTCGTCGAGGGGTACGCCTTCGCCCCGACCTTCTCGATCTGGACGACGATCGAGGAGTGTCTGAATCCTCCACTCATCTGGGAGCGCCAGCGCGGCTGGTACACGACGGAGCCCTTCTCCGAACCAGAGGTCTTCGACTTCCCAGAGGGAATCGGCCCGGTCGAGTGCGTGAACGTCGAGCACGAGGAGGTCGTACTCGTTCCCCGCGAGATCGACTGCCGGAGGGTGACGTTCAAGTACGGGCTCGGCGAGGAATTCATCGACGTGCTCCGGAAGCTGCACCTGCTCGGCCTCGACTCGACCGACCCCGTTCGCGTGGGTGAGGTCGACGTCGCGCCCCGCGACCTCGTCGCAGCCGTGCTGCCGGACCCCGCCTCGCTCGGCGAGCGAATGTCCGGGAAGACGTGCGCCGGCACGTTCGTCACCGGGATCGGCACCGACGGGGCGGAGCGGAGCGTCTACCTCTACCACGTCGCGGACAACGAGCAAACGATGCGCGAGTACGGATGTCAGGCGGTTGTCTGGCAGACCGCGATCAACCCCGTGATCGCGCTCGAGTTGCTGGCCGACGGGAGTTGGAAAGCCACCGGAGTCGTCGGGCCCGAAGCGCTCGACGCGGACGTCTTTCTCGCCCGCATGCGATCCTCCGGTTGGGACTACGGCGTCAGTGAAAGGAGCCCCGCCAGTGTCGTCTAGCCTCGAACAGGCAATCGAAAGCGAGCGGATTCTCGCGGACCGCGCACGCTACGTCGCGCGTGGAATCGCAACGACGCCGCTCGTCGTCGCGCGAGCCGAAGGCGCTCGGATCTGGGACGTCGACGGTCGCGAGTACATCGACTTCGCCGGCGGGCTCGGCTGCCAGAACACGGGACACGGCTTCGCCGCGGCGGCGATTCACGAGCAGGTCGACCGCTATCTCCACCAGTGCTTCATGGTCGGGATGTATGAGCCGTACGTCGAGGTCTGCAGGCTCCTCGACGAGACCTGGCCGCAGCCCGGCGTCGAGACGAAGTCGCTGCTCGTGAACTCGGGCGCCGAAGCGGTCGAGAACGCCGTGAAGATCTCGAGGACGGCCACTGGGCGTCCCGCGGTGATCGTGTTCGACCATGCGTTCCACGGCCGGACGAGCCTGACAATGGCGATGACGGCGAAGGTCGTTCCCTACAAGCAGGGGTTCGGCCCGTTCCCGGGCGAGGTGTACCGGTCAGCCGCGCCGTATCCGTATCGAGGCGTCTCGTCGGACGACGCGCTCGAGGCGTTGGCGCAGCTCTTCAAGCAAGACGTCGACCCCGCCACCGTCGCGTGCGTCGTGCTCGAGCCCGTGCAAGGTGAAGGCGGCTTCGTTGCGATGCCGGCGGACTTCCCGGCCCGGCTCAAGGAGGTGTGCGAGCAGCACGGGATCCTCTACGTCGACGACGAGGTGCAGGCCGGCATCGGAAGGACGGGCCCGGTCTGGGCGATCGAGCACTACCACGACACCGTTCCGGACCTGATCGTTTCGGGAAAGTCGCTCGGCGGCGGTCTACCGCTCGCCGGCGTGACCGGCCCGACAGAGCTGATGGACGCGGTTCCGCCCGGAGGGCTCGGCGGGACCTTCGGAGGGAACCCGCTCTCCTGTGCGGCAGCAATCGAGGTCCTCCGCGAGGTCGGAAGCGACGGGTTCCGCAAGCGCGCCGACGACCTGGGTGTCCGCATCCGTACTCGACTCGAGCAGCTCGCGGCACGCAATGCCGCGGTCGGCGAGGTTCGCGGGCTCGGGCCGATGCTCGCGCTCGAGCTGGCCGACCCCACTCCGGAGCTCGCCAACTCGGTGACCTCGGCCGCACGCGACCGCGGCCTCGTCCTGCTGTCTTGCGGTATCTACGGGAACGTGATTCGCATCCTTGTGCCCCTCACGATCGAGGATGCGCTCCTCGAGCGCGGGCTGGACCTGCTGGAGGAATCGCTTGGCGACGCCCGCGCTGGCTGAGACGGACCCAGCGTCACATCAGGTGCCTGCGGCAGAGATCGACGTCCGGCTGGAAGGGATTCGTAAGACCTACGGCGACGTCGTGGCGGTCGACCGGGTCGATCTCGAGATCCCGGCCGGAGAGTTCTTCACCCTGCTCGGGCCCTCGGGCTCGGGCAAGACGACGACGCTACGGCTGATCGCCGGCTTCGAGCGTCCGGACGAAGGGCGAATCGAGCTCGGCGGCGCCGACGTGACGAACCGGGCCCCCTACGAACGCGACGTCAACACCGTGTTCCAGGACTACGCGCTCTTCCCGCACATGACGGTGGCCGAGAACGTCGGCTACGGCCTGCGCGTGAAGCGCGTCCCACGCGCCGAGAGAAAGCGGCGCGTCGAGGAGATCCTGAAAGTGGTCCGCCTGCCCGAGCTTGGCAACCGCAAGCCGGTGCAGCTGTCCGGCGGGCAGCGACAGCGCATCGCGCTCGCGCGCTCACTCGTCAACACGCCGCGGGTGCTGCTCCTCGACGAGCCGCTCGGCGCGCTCGACCTGAAGCTCCGCCAGGAGATGCAGATCGAGCTGAAGCGCATCCAGCGCGAGGTCAGCGACATCGGCATCACCTTCGTCTACGTCACGCACGACCAGGAGGAGGCGCTCACGATGAGCGACCGCCTCGCAGTCTTCAACGAGGGCCGGATCGAGCAGATCGGCGCGCCGGCCGAGGTCTACGAACGTCCCGCAACCGAGTTCGTGGCCGGCTTCGTTGGCGTTTCGAACGTCCTCGAGCGGAACGGGAAGACGTTCACGGTCCGCCCGGAAAAGATTCGCATGCACTTCGACGAGGCCGGCGACGGCGAACTGGGCCGCATTCGCGAGGTCGTCTATGTCGGCATGTTCACCAGATACATCGTCGAGCTCGACTCCGGAGGCGAGCTCACAGTCGTACGGCAGAACCTCGAGACGTCCTCGCAGGAGGTACTCGAGTCCGGGGGTAGGCGGGTGCGCCTCCTATGGCGTGCCGAGCACACGTTCGAGATCCAACGAGGAGGAAAAGCATGAGGAAGATTCGCAAAGGGCACGTGCTCGTCGCGGTATTGGCTGCGGCGCTGTGTGTGCCCGCGTCCGGAGCCGGCACAGCGAACGGGCTGCCATCGAAGATCGGCAAGGGCGAGGGCAAATTGACGATGATCGCCTGGGAGGGTTACCTCGACGCAAAATGGGTGAAGCCCTTCGTGAAACAGACCGGCTGCAAGATCCAGCCGAAGTACGCCGGAACGTCAGACGAGATGGTGACGCTCATGCGCACGGGAGGCGGCGGCCAATACGACATGGTCTCGGCATCCGGCGACGCGAGCCTACGCCTTGTCTACGGAAAGGACGTCCAGCCGGTGAACGTCGGTCTCGTCCCGGGTTGGAAGCAGTTCTTCAAGGCTTTTCAGAGTCCCCCCAACAACACCGTCGGCGGCCAGCACTACGGCATCTCGCTGCAGTGGGGACCGAACACGCTCCTCTACAACACAAAGAAGGTAAAGCCAGCCCCCACGAGCTGGTCTGCAATCTACAGCTCAAAGTACAAGGGGCGCGTCACGGTTCCGAACAACCCAATTCAGATCGCCGATGTCGCGCTCTATCTCTCGAAGACGCAACCGTCGCTCGGAATCAAAGATCCATATGAGCTGAACCAGAAGCAGTTCGATGCAGCGATCGCGTTGATCAAGAAGCAGAAGCCGCTGATCAAGAAGTACTGGGGCTTGTCCTCCGACGAGGTGAGCCTTTTCAAGAACGGCGACGCTTGGATTGGCGCAAGCTGGCCCGTTACGACAGGGAGTATTCGGGCTGCCAAGGTGCCCGTGAAGGAGATCATCCCGAAGGAAGGAGCGACCGGCTGGCTCGACACGTGGATGCTCTCGTCGAAGGCGAAGCATCCGAACTGTGCCTACAAGTGGTACGGGTACATCTCAAGCCCGAAGGTTCAGGCTCTGCAAGCGACGACATACGGGGAGACGCCCGTCAACAAGCTCGCGTGCTCCCAGATGAACAAACTCAGCAAGGGTTCGTGTCACACGTATCACGCGGACGCGCCCGAGGCGTACTACCGCTCGATCAAGTTCTGGAAGACACCGGTCGCCGATTGTGGCAACGGTCAGAAGAACTGCATGGACTACCGAAAGTGGGTTAACGCCTGGAATCAGGCGGTCTCGTAACTCCGGCGCGGAGCGGGCCCTCGATTCAGGGGGCCCGGCGCCGCATCTCCGCAGCTTTCTGGCGTCGTTCCTGGCTGCGCGGCGTTGCGCTGCTCCTGCCGCCACTTGCCTGGTTTCTCCTCCTCTACGTAGCCGCGCTCGCGGTGCTCTTCGTCTCGGCCTTCTGGTCGGTGGACTCGTTTACCACGAAAGTCGTCCACGTTTGGAACGTCGACAACTTCAAGCAGATCGTGGACAGCGCGGCCTGGCGGCGGGTCATCGTGCGGACGGTGGTCATCGCAGCCCTTGTCACCATCACCGATGCCGTACTCGCGTTCCCGTTCGCGTACTACATGGCCAGAGTTGCGAAGAGTCGGACACGGGCGCTGTTGTTCGTCCTCGTCCTGCTTCCCCTGTGGTCGAGCTACCTGGTGCGCGTCTACGCTTGGAAGGTCATCCTCGCGCAGGACGGGATCCTCAACTGGTCCCTCACGAAGATAGGTCTCCCGGCGGCCAACATCGGCTACTCGAACACGGCGATGTGGCTCGTCTTCTCCTACATCTGGCTCCCATTCATGATCTTGCCGATCTACGCGGCGCTCGAGCGAATCCCCAACTCCTACATCGAGGCTTCGCGAGATCTCGGAGGTCGAGGATTTCGAACCTTCCGTTCCGTCATCCTGCCGCTTGCTCTGCCGGGAGTTCTCGCCGGCTCGATCTTCACGTTCTCGTTGACGCTCGGCGACTACATCACCCCGACCCTCGTCGGCGGCGCGAGCTCGACGTTCATCGGCAACATCGTCTACAACACGGGCCTGGGTGCTTCGGGCGATCTCCCGTTTGCTGCGGCGTTCGCGTCGGTGCCACTCATCATCATGGCCATCTACCTAGCGCTGGCAAGACGGGCCGGCGCGTTTGAGGCGCTCTGATGGAGCGCGAACTCACGAAGACCGGCCTACGGATCTGGACGTGGCTCGTCGTCCTCTTTCTCCACGCGCCGATCGCGATCATCATCCTCTACGCGTTCAACGCCCAGACTGCTCAGGGCTGGCCGATCACCGACTGGACGACCAAGTGGTTTAGCCCCACAATCCACGACAGCGAGATGCAGCAGGCCCTGCTCTTGTCCCTGAAGGCCGCAGCCGGGGCCACGATCGTCGCCATCCTCCTAGGCTCGGCGGCCGCTTTCGCAGTTCACCGATTCAGGTTCTTCGGCCGAGAGTCAATCTCGTTCCTGTTCATTCTGCCCCTCGCGCTCCCAGGGATCATCACCGGGATGGCGCTGAACTCGTTCTTCACCTTCTGGAAGTTCAATTTCGGCCTCTGGACCATCATCGTGGGCCATGCCACCTTCTGCATGGTGATCATTTACAACAACGTGATCGCGCGGCTCCGACGCACACCGACCTCGCTGTCCGAGGCTTCGATGGATCTCGGCGCCGACGGTTTTCAGACCTTTCGGTACGTCACCTTTCCAACCCTGTCCACAGCCCTTGTCTCGGGGGCACTCCTCGCCTTCGCGCTCTCATTCGATGAGGTGATCGTCACGACGTTCACGGCGGGAGCCAATACCACTCTCCCGATCTGGATCTTCGGCAACATCCGCATCGGCCAGCAGCTACCCGAAGTGAACGTCATCGTCTTCCTGATTTTGCTGGCCACAATCATCCCGGTGACAATCGCGCAGCGCCTGACACGTGAATCGGGCATCCTTGCTAACGAATGACGAGGAGGTAGACCGTGAGCACCACCGTCTCCAAGCACCAGAACCTCATCGGCGGCGAGTGGGTAGACGCTTCGAGCGGCGAGACCATGGAGGTTCTCAACCCCTCGACCGGCGAGGTGATCGCCGAGGTGCCACGCGCATCGGCCGAAGACGTCGACCATGCGGTCCAGGCGGCGAAGAAAGCCCTGGTTGAGTGGCTGGAGACCACGCCCGCCGAGCGCGCCGAGATGCTGCTCAAGCTGGCGGACGCGCTGGACGAGCATGGGGATGAGATCGCCGAGCTCGAGTCGCTGAACGTCGGCAAGCCGCTCTCGTCTGCGAGAGACGAGATTCCGGTCGCAACCGACAACATCCGCTTCTTCGCCGGCGCCGCACGCGTGCTCGAAGGCAAGTCGGCCGGCGAGTACATGCGCGGCTACACCTCCTGGCTGAGGCGTGAGCCGATCGGGATCGTCGGCGGTATCGCGCCGTGGAACTACCCGCTGATGATGGCGATCTGGAAGCTCGCTCCTGCGCTGGCCGCGGGCAACGTGCAGGTGTTGAAACCGTCCGAGCAGACGCCGTTGACGACGCTGCGCTTCGCGCAGCTCGCGGCGGAGATCCTGCCGCCCGGTGTCCTGAACGTCATCACGGGCGACGGTGTTCCCGCGGGCGAGGCGATCGTCAAGCACCCGGACGTCCGGCTCGTGTCGCTGACTGGGGACGTGGAGACCGGCAAGATCATCGCGCGAACGGCCGCAGACAATCTCAAGCGCGTGCACCTCGAGCTCGGCGGTAAGGCGCCTGTGATCGTCTTCGACGACGCGGATCCGGCCGCGGTCGCCGAGGGCATCAAGATCGGCGGCTACTGGAACTCGGGGCAGGACTGCACGGCGGCCTCACGTGTCGTCGCCGGCCCGAAGATCTACGACCGGTTGCTCGAGGAGCTCGTCCCGGCCGTCGAATCGCTGCACGTCGGCGATCCTTCCGAGGGCGACGAGATCGACATGGGCCCGGTGATCTCGAAGGCGCAGCAGGAGCGCGTGCTCGGGTTCATCGACCGTGCGAGGGGCGCGACCGTCCTGACGGGGGGCGGCACGAACGGCGACCGAGGCTTCTTCGTCAAGCCGACGGTGGTCGTCGACGTCGGGCAGACCGACGAGATCGTGCAACGCGAGGTTTTCGGCCCGGTCGTTACGGTGCAGCGCTTCGCCGACGACAACGAGGCGATCGCATGGGCGAACGACGTGAACTACGGCCTAGCCGCGTCGGTGTGGACCCGCGACGTCGGCCGCGCGCTCAACGCTTCGCGGAAGCTCCAGTTTGGGACGGTGTGGATCAACGACCACATCCCGCTCGTCAGCGAGATGCCGCACGGCGGCTTCAAGCAGTCGGGCTACGGCAAGGACCTATCCGCGTATTCGCTCGAGGACTACACGCAGATCAAGCACGTGATGGCGAAACTCGACTGATATGCGACACATTTCCGTACTCGTGTCTAACACGCGCCGTTCGGAGCAGTCCCGCTCGGTGAGCGGCTCGGAGTCACGGCAACGATGGACGCTGCTGCGAGAACCCTCGTGATCGAGGAGTCCCCACTCGACACCGCGACCGGCGGTGTGAAGAGTGCGCCGGCTGCCCGCGTCGTACGCGTGTGACGGAATGCAAACGGGGCAGCCGCGGCCGCCCCGTTTGCCGTTCAAGAAAAAGGATCTCTTACTCGTTGGGGGGTCGCTCGGTCAGGGTGTGCAGCTCGAAGTCTGGCGCTTCGCTGGACGCCTCCGCGGGGGGCCGCTCCGATGGGGTCCGCTCCGCGGGGGGCCGCTCCGATGGGGTCCGGTCGCGAAGCAAATGTCCCTCGACGTCCTCTGCCTCGGATGTGGTCGGTGTCTTCTCGTCTTCCACTACTCCTCCTTCTTTCGCCGCCGGTTGGATCCGACGTTTCGCGCACTAGACGGATGAACAGGCCTACATCTTCCCTCTCTTCTCGTAAAAGGCAAAGTCCTTCTACGATCGGCCGATGCTGAGGGCTCTCCGGGAGCGGCTGGCCGAGTCGCGGCAGGCGTTCTCCTCGGTCTTCACCAACCCGAACCTGAGACGGGTGGAGCTCTCCTGGGCAGGGACGGTCTGCGCCTACTGGATCTTCATCGTCGCCCTCTCGCTCTACGCCTACGAGCAGGGCGGCGCGAGTGCCGTGGGGCTGGTCGGGCTCCTCCGGGTGCTGCCGTCGCTCATCGCCACCCCTTTCGGCACCTTGCTCGGGGACCGGTTTCCCCGGGAGCGCGTAATCGTCGCGATCAACGTCGCACGGAGCGTCACCATCGCCGGAGCGGCGGTCGCCGCATTCGCCGGCGCCCCCGCGGGTGTGGTCTATGCCCTGGCCGGACTGATGGGGCTCCTTCAGTCGACGTTTCGCCCGACCCAGGCCGCGTTGCTGCCGCTGCTGGCCAGATCTCCGGACGAACTGACGGCAGCGAACCTCGTCCTCACGACGATCGAGAGCGTCGGTGTCTTCGCCGGCCCCGCGATCGGCGGCCTCCTGCTCGCTGTGACCGGCACCGACACGGTCTTCGCGATCACCGGGGTCGTCTTTCTCCTGGCCGCGCTCCTGCTGGTGGGCGTGCGGGCCGGACCCCGCTCTGCGCCCAAGTACGTCGAGGGGGGTCTCCTCCGACAGGCGTTTGCAGGCTTCGGCACCGTGTTGCACGACGCGCGCCTTCGCCTGATCATCGGTCTCTACGGAACCCAGACACTCGCGGCCGGAGCACTCAACGTCCTGATCGTCGTTTTGGCGCTCCAGGTGCTGGACCTGGGCAAATCCGGCATCGGGTTCCTGAACTCCGCCGTGGGCATCGGCGGACTGATCGGCGGCCTCGGAGCACTCACTCTCATCGGCAGGCCGCGACTGGCCTCGGCCTTCGGCCTGGGACTGGCCCTCGTCGGCCTACCGCTCGTCATCCTCGCGCTCGTGCCGCACACCGCGACGGCGCTCGTTCTCCTCGGCATCGTCGGCCTCGGCACGACGGTCGTAGACGTGGCGGGGCTGACGCTCCTCCAGCGTGCCGTGCCCGATGAGGTCCTGACCCGAGTGATGGGAGTCGTTCAGACCGTGTTCGTGGGGACACTCGGGCTCGGTGCCATCCTCGCACCGGTGCTGATAGCTGGGATCGGGGCCCGCGGGGCGCTCGCGGTGACCGGCGGCCTCTTGCCGGTCCTGGCGTTGCTCGCTCGCAGGCCACTACGCAGGCTCGACGAGACGATTGCACGGGAGCCCGGAAATCTCGAGCTGCTCCGGTCTATCCCGATCTTTCGTCCGCTTCCACCGTCGACGCTCGAGCAGCTCACGCATGAGCTCCAGCCTCTCCACTTGCCGGCAGGGCGAGAGATCATCCGCCAGGGAGGGCACGGCGACCGCTTCTACATCGTCGCCGCGGGCGAAGTCGACGTCCGGGTCGACGAGCAGCGGAGCAGGACGTTGCACGCAGGCGATTTCTTCGGCGAGATCGCGCTCCTCCGCGACGTGCCGCGCACGGCGACCGTGACGGCGCTCACCGACGTGGATCTGCTCACGCTCGAGCGGGATGAGTTCATCACCGCGGTGACCGGGCATCCGGAAAGCGCCGAGGCCGCACACGCTGCGATCGCGAACCGACTCGCATCACTGCGGCCGGACGTCGCCTCGATCTAGCGCGCTCAGGCCCTGACGATTCCCCCACGTGCCGGCCCCAGGCGGAGGCCGACAACCGCCTCCGCAGAGGCAAGGCTGGGCGCGTAGCCCGACACTGCCGGCACGAAGGCGTCATGCGTCAGCGACAGGAGCAGCCCGTCCTCTCGCGCCCGCACCGTTGCCGTCCGTGGCACGTTGCGGAGGAGCGCGATCTCGCCGAAGTAGTCGCCCGGATCGAGCGAGGCACTTGGCCGGCCGTCGACCAGGACCTCCGCCGAGCCCGAGTCGACGACGTAAAAGCGATCGCCCGGCTCGCCCTGGCGCACGATCTCGTCTCCGGCCTTCATCTGCTCCTCCGACGCCGCCCTTGCCAACTGTTCGATCGTCGCCTCCGGAAGTGGTGCCAGGAAGGGGATCGCGCGCAAGCGCTCGAGACGATGCACAGGCACGTCGGACCCCCGGTCGAGCCGACGCAGGACCGGCCACGCAGGAATCACGAGCACTGGCAAGAGCAGCCCGGCGATAACGAGAGCCGCGCGAATCCCAAACGCCGAGACCAATACGGGCGCGACGATCGCACCGAGGCCGACCGTCAGGAGCAGAACGCTCTCGAGAATGCCGAAGACACGCGCTAGGACAGCCTCCGGTGCGAACCGTTGCAAGAGGGTCATCCCGGAGACGTCGGCGAGAGTGTTTCCAACCCCGATGACGGTCAGCAAAAGGAGGGCGAAGCCCTCGTTTCGCCAGGCCGGGACTAGCGTCAGCGGAAGGCCAAAGAGCAGAACGCCGAGGCCGAAGTCGCCGGCCAGCCGGCCGCGCCCGACCATCATCCCCGCGAGAGCTGCACCCACGAGTCCGCCGATCCCGGACGCGGCGTTCAGCCAGCCGACTGCTGCAGGCCCAGCGTCGAGGTACGAGAGCGCGATCACGGCAATGAGTACTCCCAGCAGGCCATCGACGAACGTCTGAGCGGCGAACAGTCCGACGAGCAGGGCGACCTTGCGGTCGCTCATGATCGTGCGGGCGCCCGCGAGCAGCTCATTGCGGACGCTCTCACCCGACCACTCCGGCGCTCGCTCATCGACACCGGGCCGGATCCCCAGGATCAGCGCCGCCGATGCAACGACGAGTACGGCGGTGGCCACAAAGACCGTTCCCGTGTTCGTCGCCGCGAGGAGAAGACCGCCGAGAGCCGGACCGACAAAGATGCCGACGCTCTCGATCGCAGCAGCGACGACGTTGGCGGCGCTCAGCTCATCCGGGGTGTTTGTGAGAACCGGTGTGTACGCGGCCTCCGCCGGCCGGAAAGGCGTTCCCGCAACACTGACGAGGCTCGCGAGGACGTACACCAGCCAGGGCGCCGAGTCGGCAAACACCGCGACTGCCGCCGCGACGATGAGCCCGGCCCGGAGCAGGTCCGATCCCACCATGACGAGGCGCCGGTCGTAACGGTCGCCCAGGGCCGCAGCGAAGGGGGAAGCCAGCGCCGCCGTTCCCCAGCGAAGCAGCCCCACGACTCCAACCGCCCGTGCCCCGCCCTGGTCGTAGGCGTAGACCACCACCGCCACGCCGTACGCCCAGGCTCCGACGATCGAGCAAGCCCAGGCGAGCTCGAGACGACGCAGAGCCCGGTTGTGGAGCACGCCGCCGAAGGCCGTCCGTGCCTCCGCAAGTCTCTCCAGGAAGCGCCGCACGGCGCGAGCATCCCACGTTTGCGCCCCGCCGCTCGCGGAGGGAAGATAGTGACCGCATCGCCCGTCTGGTGGACAACTGCGTTAACGCGATCCTTCCGGAAGGAGGCTGTCATGACGGATGAACAGCGGCTCGAGGAGACGACGGAGAATCTCGACGAGTTGAATGACGACGTCGAGGCCCATCGCCGCCGCATCGCCGACGAGGAGAAGAGCACCGACAAGAGCGACGACGGCGACGACGTCGAAGCGCACAGGCGCCGGTAACCGGCCAAAAGCATTTGACGAAAGCCCGGGCAGGTCCCGGGCTTTCGTCGTTCTAGAGCAGTTTTTCCAGCTCGGTGAGCAGGCGCAAAGCGCTCTCACGCGAGCCGTCCTCTTCGTCTCGCTGCTGCTCGAGGGTCTCGGCGACGCGGGCGACCACAGCGAGGTCACCCTCGCCCGCTAGGGCAGCCTGGGCCCGCCGGGCCCGCTGCAGGAGATCGAGCGCGATCGCGGCCTGGTTCGCGAACAGCCCGAGCAGGTCCATCTCGGCGAGCGTGAACCTCGTGTCCTGCGGCCGGTCGAGCACCTCCAGCACGCCGAGGGCACGTTCATCGTGGAGAAGTGGCACGGCCATCAGCCCTTTGGGGACGAAGCCGGTGCTCTCGGCGGTCTCCCGGGAGAAGCGCGGGTCCTGGAGAACGTCCTCGATCACGAGCGGCTGCCGGCTGACGAGGACGAAGCCGGCGATTCCGGTGCTGGACGGAAAGCGCTGGCCGACGAGCGAGTCGGATCCTTCCCCGGCAACCGCTTCGAAGACGAGCTCGTCGGCCTCCTCGTCCAGAAGGAAGATCGAGGACGCCTTGGCCTTGAAAATCGCCCTGGCCACGTCGACGATCGACTGCAAGAGCGCCTGAAACTGCTCTTCCGCGCCGAGCACACCGGCGGCCACGGCCGCCCGCAGGTCGTCGCTCACTTGCCTCCCCCCACGTTGTTCGCCACCAAGTAGAGGACGCTCTTCAGCTGGAACGGCGTCAGCTCCGGATGCTTCGACAGAAGGAGCGCGACAATGCCCGCGACGTGCGGGGTGGCGAAGCTGTTTCCGGTGCAGACAAGGCGCCCGCCGCCGTTCCACGCCACCTCGACATCGACGCCCCTCGCGAAGAACTCGACCGGCGGCGCGGGGTTGTAGTAGTACTCGAGGGGATCGTGGCCCTCGTGGCTACCGACGGAGATGACGCTCGAGAAGCGCCACGGATAGCTCTCGACAGGCATGTTGTGGGCGGAGGCGACCAGCATCGTCCGCTGGAAGTATGCGGTGTCCGCGAGCTCGTGCAGGAGGGACGCGAATTTCTGCTTCGTCGTCGAGAGGCTCATGTTGATGACGTCGTAGCCCTGCTCGATCGCCCACTTGAGGCCCTCCAGCAGGACCGCGCCGCTGCCGGTGTACCCGGCACCGAGGACGCGGACGCTGACGAGTTCGCACTCCGGCGCCAGCGACCGGATCACTCCGGCGCACGCTGTGCCGTGCCCGCAGAGATCGCCCTGGTTGTCCTTCTCGTCGACGATCACCTCGTCGCCCTCGATCGAGATCGCAACCGACTGCTGAACCTTGCCGACCAGCGGATGCCCGTCTTCGATGCCGCTGTCGAGCACGCAGACCCGGGCGCCGGCACCCGTTGCCCCGCCCCACGCCCAATCCCGAGTGACCTCGCCGGGCCATTCCTCGGGCAGCGCGATCCGCTCGACCGCAGCGGCAGAGAGGCTCCAGGCGGGGAGTTCTTCCTCGGACACTCCTCAAGGGTATGAGGCGCGGCTCGGGGAAGACAAGGTCCTCATCGCGCGTCCTGTTGGTGAAGTGTTTCCGTACTCGCCGCAAGAGATCGCCCGACACCGCCACGCCGACCTCCTTCGCGAGGCGACCCGGGACCGATTGGCCGTAAGCATCCGTGAAGGGACGGAGATGGAGCGGCCGCTTCGGGTGCATGCGGGAGCACTTCGTTTGCCCGCCGGCGTAGGAAGGGGCCTCACGCGGCGGCTGGCGGTTCGCACCGCCTGATCTACTCCCGTGCCGCCCGTGCCTCTTCTGCGGCGCGGGCGGCGCTCTCTGCCAGCCTCTCCGCCTCGCGCACCCGCTCGTCGCGGGCCGACGCCGTCAGGTTGACGCCCACCAGCTCCGCTGCCGAGCTCGCGGCGGCTGCCGCCAGGAGCGCCGCTATGACCGCATCTGCGTGAAACGCGGGATCGCCATTTCTGGCCACGACGACCGCCAGCTCGGCAACGTCGGCCGCGGTGCGGGCGATCTGGAGCGGCGGTTCAGCCGCGCGGGCGTACGCGCGCCCAAGCGCGAAGTCCCGGCGCTCACCGGCCTCGCCTTCGTCCTCGCGGGCCTGGAGTGCGGCTTCGTACTCTTCGGCGGTCGTTTGGGCTAGTGGAGCCGCGCGGTCGCGCAGGGACTCGGCCTGCGCCGCGACCCCACTGCTATCGGGCCACGCCGTCGAGGTCCTGGCGATCTTGGCCAGCAGCGCCGCAGCGAGGGCGGTGACGAGGGCCGCCGCGGAACCGCCCCCCGGGGTCCGTCCTCGAGCCGCGACGTCGTCGAGGAACTCCCGCAGCGACCTGTCCAGCAAGGCCATTGGGGGATTGTGATCGAAGTGCTACTTGGACTTGAAGCGAACCCGCAGCTCTTCGACGACCGCCGGGTCGCGCTCGTAGCCCTCGGCCTCCAGCGCAGCCTCGAGATCGGCGACGAGACGGTCACGGAACCGGGCATCGGCCTCGGCACGGGCGACGATCTCGTCGAGCCCGGCCTTCGCGAGCGGCAGCTCTTGCGCCGCGCGCACCCACGCCTCGGGCGCAGGCGGCAAGGCCCGGATCAGGCGTGCGAGGCGCTCTTCGTCGAAAGCGGTCATCGTGAACCAGACGGGGGAGCGGCGTCGTTTCTTCCCTCGAGGATCTCACGGAGGCGCGCCAGGCATCTCGAGATCCGGCTGGCGATCGTGCCGGAGGGCAGGTCGAGGGCCTCCCCGATCGTCTTGTAGCTCTCGTCCCGGGCGAAGAACCGGTCGAGGATCTCCCGGCAGTGCTCTGGAACCTCGGCAAGCGCCTCGTGAACCGTGAGCGCCTCTTCGAGCACGGTCAGCGTCTCCTCGCTCCCCGCCAGCTCCAGCTCTTCGTCGGCCGTGGGCCGTTCGCGGGCCGAGGCGCGCAGGCGATCGATGCAAAGGCGGCGGGTCAGCTGGGCGAGCCAGGGACGCACCGCGGCATCGTCGCGGAGACTGTCGAGATGCTGGTACGCGCGCGCGAACACTTCCTGGAAGACGTCCTCCGCATCGGCGTCCGAAAGCCGGAAGGCCTGGACGGAGATCGCGTAGACGTAACGGGAGAACCTGTCGACGAGCTCAGCCCAGGCCTGCTGGTCGCCGGCACGGCAACGCGCAACAAGCTCACTGTCGGTCAGCGCCTGGGCCATACCGCAGATTCTGACGGGTTGCTACGTCGTCAGGCGGCCGGGGATTGGCCGGCATTGTTCCCGAGCTGCTTCGTCCACCACTCGGATTCACGGCGGTCGAAGTTCTCCTGGAGCTGTGCGACGTACATGGAGAGGTCGCTCTCACGCGTCGAGAGAGTCGCCTCGAGCTCGGCGCCGGCCTTCTCGCGCTGCTCGAGCCGCTGCTCGCGGACCTCGAACTCGGCCTCGAGCTGTGCCTCCCGGAGGTTCAGAGCAGCATCGCGCTCCTCGAGCTCCTTGGCGCGGGCGGCGAGGACTTTCTCCCGCTCGTCGAGCCCCTTCTCCTTGCCCTCGTAGCGGCTCCGCGAGGCGAGGATTGCCTGCTCGGCCTTGTTCAGCCCGGTCTCTCTCGCCGTGAGCTCCTCGTCACGCTGCTTCAGGCGGCGCTCGGCGAGCTCGTCGACCTCGGGCTTCTGCGCCTCTTCCGCAGCCCGGCGTAGCGCTGCCTCCTGGCGGTGGAACTCGGCTTCGCGGGCCATCAGCTCAGCCTCACGCCGCTCGATGTTCGCGACCTGCGCCAGAGCATCCCTCGCAACCGTGTCCCGTTCGCGAAGATCGCCCTCGAGCTGCTCGAGTCGCGCAGTGAGGTCGCTTGCCCGAGCCGAGAGCTCGAGCTCTCTCTGATCCAGCTCGCGCGCACGCGCGACGAGCTCTTCCTGATTGCCGGTGCTGTTGGCGGCGAGCTCGGCCTCACGTTTGTCGAGCACCTTCTCGCGCGCTTCGATCTGAACCCG
>Ga0207683_10000252_pt1 | contig 47809 bp, 44 predicted proteins | sample KBSM73metaG_FD_184333 | JGI IMG/M metagenome (GOLD analysis project Ga0207683, IMG submission 184333) | Miscanthus rhizosphere microbial communities from Kellogg Biological Station, Michigan, USA - KBS M7-3 metaG (SPAdes) (version 2) | ecosystem: Host-associated > Plants > Roots > Rhizosphere >...
GCGAACGATCTCTGTTGTCAGTAGCCCGCGGGCAATCGATGTGAGTGGCCAGCGGGTCTGGATCAGTGCGTCCGCCTCGCCGAGCTCTCATCGCGGCGGATCACTTCGTGTTTCACTTACAGACGACAACGGCTCGCTTGATCCCGCCACGGCGCAAGCCCTAGATGCGTGGTCGCTGATGATCAACGTCTATGACGGCCTCGTTGCATTCAGACGGGCGGGCGGGGCGGCAGGAGGAACGCTTGTCCCCGATCTCGCGACGCGGGTACCCGCACCCGCAGCCGACGGGAAGACGTACACATTCCAGGTTCGTCGAGGCGTCCGTTACTCGAACGGACAGGAGGTGCGTCCCCGCGACTTCCGCTACGCGATCGAGCGTGTCCTCACGCGGGGCCACTATCCTGCGACCTTCTACTCACAGATCGTTGGCGCGGCTTCGTGCACACGTAGTCCTAAGGTCTGCAAGCTCTCGAAGGGGATCGTCACAGACGACAAGGCCGGGACTGTCAGCTTTCATCTTGTCGCACCCGATCCAGACTTTCTCTACAAGCTTGCCCTGACGTTCGCGTCCGCTGTGCCCTTTGGCGATTCGGTACGCAATCTCGGCACGCATCCCCCGCCAGGCACCGGTCCCTACAAGATCGCCAGTTACCGGCCGCGACACGCTGCGCGTCTCGTTCGAAATCCTCGCTTCCGCGTGTGGTCCGACGATGCGCAACCTGGCGGCTTCCCCGATGTCATCACGGCGACCTCGGGTCAAGACACGAGCAAGCAAGTGAATGGGGTCCTCAAGGGCCGCGGGGATGTTGCAAGCCTGTCGCCCTCCGGGCTTCCGCCGCGGCAACTGCGCACACTCAGAACGCAGTACGCGGCGCAGCTCCACGTCGACCCACTTGGGGTGGTCGTCTACCTCTTCCTCAACACGCACCGTGAACCATTCAGCGATCTCCGCGTCCGCCGGGCGTTGGACTGGGCGGTTGACCGGGGCCAGCTCACGGCGCTCGCGGGCGGAGACAATTTCGCCGAGCCGACGTGTCAGATTCTGCCGCCTGGAGTGCCCGGCTATCGACCATACTGCCCGTACACGCTCAAGACGGCGGCAGGCGGCGTCTGGAGCGCTCCGAACCATGCCCAGGCGGCCCGGCTGGTTGCCATGTCGCACACGAGCGGGAGGCGCGTAGTGATCGGGACGTTCCAGTTCCAAACCCAGTTCGCTCGCCCGCTCATGGCGACTCTGGCGCGACTCGGTTACCGGCCGGTTCGTCGCGACCTCTCGGCGAAAACCGACACGCACACCGAGGTCGACGGCGCGCTGCTGGCCTGGGGCAAGGAATTCGCCGCAGCCTCGGACTTCATCGATCCACTCTTCACCTGTCAAAGCCCGTTCAACCCGATGAGGTTCTGCGACCCCGCGATCGATGCCGAGGCAAGGCCGGCGGCAACCACGCAAGTTTCAGATCCTGTGACGGCGAATGCGGCCTGGGCCAGGATTGACCGTGGACTCGTCGACAGGGCGGCGGCCATCCCACTCTTCACGCCGCAATCGGCGACGCTGCTCTCGAAGCGTGTCGGGAACTACCAGTTCAGCCCACAGTGGGGCCCGCTACTCGACCAGCTATGGGTTCGTTGAGCAGCTGATTGCCGTTGCGTGCGGTCCCTTGTGAGCAAGAACACTCGTTGCCTCTTCCTGCGGGTGACGGTGCGGATCTTCGGCAGCTACCGCTCGTGGAGGTACGCGAGCACGGCGAGCACGCGGCGGTGCGATTCGGCGTTCGGGTCGAGATGGAGCTTCAGGAAGATCTGCTTGACATGAGCTTCGACCGTCCGCTCGGTAATGAAGAGGCGCGCGGCGATCGCGCGGTTCGAGAGCCCCTCGGCGAGTAGCCCGAGCACCTCCCGCTCGCGCTCCGTGAGTTCGCCCAGTGGATCCTCGCGACGCCGTCGGCCAACGAGGCGAGCGACGATCGTGGGATCGACCACCGTCTCTCCGTCGCCGATCCGCCTCAGTGCGTCCACGAGAATTGCGACGTCGAAGACGCGCTCCTTGAGCAGGTAGCCGATCCGCTCCGGGTGCTCCTCGAGCAGGCGGATTGCGTAGCTCGGCTCGACGTAATGCGAGAGGACGAGCACGCCGGTCTCGGGATGCTCCGCGCGGATCTGCTCCGCGGCGAGGAGACCCTCGTCCGTATGCGTTGGCGGCATGCGTATGTCGACGATCGCAGCGTCAGGTCGCTCGAGCCGAACATGGCGCATTAGGGTGGCGGCGTCCTCGGCTTGGCCGACGACCTCGACGCCTGCCTCCTCGAGCAGACGGACGATCCCTTCTCGGGTGAGCATGGTGTCCTCGGCGACGACTACTCGCACGGGATCTCCACGTGGAGTCCGAGGGAAGTGGCGGCGACGGTCCCGCCGAGGGCGCCCACCCGATCTGCCAGGTGAATCGTCGGAGCGACGCTTGCACCTTCGGCGTCCACGACTAGTGTGTCGCCTAGACGAGCCGCGCGCACCGCGATCCCATGCTCGCCCGCCCCCTCGAGTACCTCCACGGCCACCGCGTACGCGGTGGCTTCGGTAACGGCTGGGAAACGTTCATCCGTGCAGCTCACGACGTCCAGCGGCACCGGCGCGGTATCCGCGAGAGTCCTCAACGCAACCGCTAGCCCCGCCTCGGTGAGGATCGCAGGATGTATGCCGTGAGCCAACTCGCGTAGTTCCTCCAACGCAGCTTGGACCTCGTCGATGCCGGCGTGCAGGATCGAGGCGAGCTCGTCGTCAGCCTCGGAAAGCGCTCGCCGAAGGTCGTAGGAGAGAGCGAGGAGCTGCTGTTGAGCTCCGTCGTGCAGATCTCGTTCGAGTCGGCGGCGTTCGGCGTCCGCGGTCTCGACGATCCGGGCCCGTGAAGCCCGTAAGTCATCGAGGCGGGAGAGCATCTCCGCGCGCAAACGCTCGTTCTCGAGCGCCAGCCGAGCCGCCGATCCGAGCTCGCGCTCCAGCTCGTCCCGCTGGACGGCGTCCGTCTCGTGCAGGAGGACCGCGACGGTGCGTCCGGCGCGGACGAGAGGCGTTGCGGTGCGTGGGCCCACCGCGACTGGCCGTCCGTCGCCGCCGACGAGCCGGTCATCGACGGGGTAGGCGACGTCCAGACCAGGATCTCCGAGCGAGCGGCCGAGCGCCGTGGCCAGCGTGCCCGCCGCGGGAGCGGCCTCCAGGTCGGCGGCCAGGCGCGCGACCGCGGACTGCCTTTGGCGTGCGCGCGCGATCGTCCAGGCGGAGGCGAGGACGAGGAGGGACAGGACCGCGCCGCTCGCGAGGTAGAGCGCTCTGAATGACGCCAGCTCGGCGCTTTCGGCCGGGTCGAGGATCAGAGCGAGGCCGTAGGCGGCCTCCGCCGCACCGGCGAACGCGAGTGTGACGAGGAGAGGCAGCTCGGCGCGTCTCGCGGCCGGGCTCGCGGTGACCGCCCTCCAGGTCGAGAAGGAGATCATGAGCACGCCCGCGGCGAGGGTGACTCGCGGCAGCGCCGAGTCGAGGGCCCGCGCAGTCCCCTGATCCGCATCCACGAGGAAGACGTTGTCCGTGCAGTTGCTCCAGCAGCGTGCATCGAGGAACGGGTCGCGGAACAGCGCTCGGCCGACACTGATCACGATGGTGCTCGCGTAGAGGACGTGCGAGCTGAGGCGGGCGACCCGGCTGCCGCTGACCGTGGCGACGAGATCGAGCAGGAGTGCCGGCAGGAACGGCGCGACCACGGCGGCGACGCTGCGAACGATCGACGGACCGCCGTCCCACCCGAGCCAGTCCGGCGCAAACCAGGCGACTCCGACCAGGACAAGGAGCACGGCCGCGCGGTCGCGCCCGCGTTCGAGCCACAGTGCCGATCCCGAAGCGAGCAGACCGATACCCGCCACGAGCCCCACCGCCGCGGCCAGCGTCGATGCGGCCGCATACGTCGTGGAAGGGTCGGCGGTCCATGGTTTGACGACGAGCACGGCGATGCCGTAGGCCAGCGCGACCAGCGGAACCACCGCCCTCGGGACCGCCATCCGCCGATTCTGACAGTGGGGGGCGGAGGCGAAACTGTTGCCAGCCACGGTCCGCGGGCGCACAATCATGTGGCCGGCAACGATGTGGCCGGTCGTGCCCGGGAGCGACCCTTTGGTCTCGAGTTCGAGGAAGGGAGTGGGACCGTGAACGGGATTCGTGGCGTTGCAGCGATCGCACTGCTGGTGCTCGCCGTTGGTGCCGGCTGCAGCGGCGGCGATAAGGCGGGGGGCTCGGGTGGGTTCGTAACGCTTCGGCTCGCGTCCGACGATCTGCCGGACACAGCGGCGAGCCAGCAGATCAAGGAATTCGCCCGGCGGGTGCGGCGGCTGTCGGACGGACGGCTGCGTATCCGCATCGACTGGGAGGCCAACGGCAGCGGCACCAAGCACCCGCGCGGATTCGATCAGAAGACCGCGCAGAAAGTAATGGACGGGAGATATGCGCTCGCGACCGTCCCGGCACGCGCGTGGGACGTCCTCGGCGTGACCAGCCTGCAGGCGCTCCAGGCGCCGTTCCTCGTAAACAGCGACGCGCTGCTCGACAAGATCGCGTCGGACCCGGTCGCCGAGAAGATGCTCGCGGGACTGGACGACGTCGGCGTGGTGGGCCTTGCGCTCTGGCCCGAGGCACTGCGCCATCCCGTCGGCTTCGGGCATCCACTCCGGTCGCTCGCGGACTTCGCAGGGAAGGGGATCCGCGCACCACGGTCGGAACTGACGTGGAAGATGCTCCGCGCACTCGGCGCCCGGCCGCTCGACTTCGTCGGCGACGAGATGGGACCCGCGATCGACAGCGGGCAGCTGAGCGGCGCCGAATCTCAGATCGACCGCGTGCGAGGCCTGCCGCGACCGGGGATCGTGACCGCAAACGTCACGTTCTTCCCCAAGGCGAACACCATCGCGGCGAACCGGGCGGCGTTCGATCGGCTGACCGACGATCAGCGCGAGACGTTGCGCAACGCCGCCGCGGCGACGCTCCGGCACGTCGTCGCGTCACGCGAGACCGACGTAGAGGCGGCGCGCTCCGCATGCGCCGTCGGGATTCAAATCGTCGTCGCGAGCGACGCAGACATCCGCGGGCTCGTGCGCGCGACCCGACCCGTGGTCGCCCGGCTCGAGCGTGACGACGGGACGAGGAGGTCGATCCAGCGAATCGTGGCGTTGCGCGAGACGGTTTCCCGCTCCCGCCCGGCGATCGCTCCGTGCGGACGCCCGAGTTCCCCCACGGCGAGGGCCAAGGCCGGCGGCAGTCCGGCCACGCTGCCCCCCGACGGCGTCTACCGAGCCTTGATCTCGCCGAACGAGTTCTTACGGGTGGGAGTCGACGCCGGCTCGGCGCAAAACAGCAGCGGGTTGTTCACCCTGGCGCTGCGCGGCGGCCGCATCAGCTGGACGATAAAAGGACAACCTGACGTGTGCGCGGGCCGGTACTTCCTCTCCAAAGGAACGGTCCGCTTCGTGATGGACAATCCAAGTCCCTGCGGCTCAGGCGCCGGCAACTGGATCTTCAGCGCGCGTTGGCGATCGGACGACGGAGGGATCCGCTTCACGAACGTGCAGGGCTCGGATGATCCGGCCTTCCTCCGGGTTGCCTGGGCCAGGCTCTGGAAGCGGATCAACGCACCCTAGGCCAAGCCCGTCAGCGGAGCGGAAACCGGGCGGCGACGACAGTGCCGCCGCCCGGCGGACTCTCGATGCGAAGCTCGCCGCCGAGTGCCTCGACGCGATCGACGAGCCCTCGCAGCCCGGACCCTCGTGCCAGGTCGGCGCCACCCCGGCCGTCATCGACGACCCGAACGGTTAGCTCACCGTCGCGGGCGGCCACGTCGATCGCGACCTTTGTTGCGGAAGCGTGCTTTGCGGCGTTGGCGAGGGCTTCCGAGCAGATGAAGTAGACGGCGGCTTCGAGTTCTTCGGGGAGCCGGCTGCTCCTGAAGCTGACTTCCACGGGCAGCAAGCTGCGCTGCGCGAGCTCCGCCAGCGCGCCCTCGAGCCCCCGCGTGGAGAGGAGACGGGGATGCAGGCCGCGCCCGAGCTCCTCCAGCTCCGCGATCGCGTTCGCGAGCCGGCGCTCCGCGTGCTCGAGCGGTGCCGGAGCGTCGCCCGAACCGGAAAGCCGCGCGCGCTCGAGCTCGGCGGCGAGACGGCTGAGCCGCAGCTCAGCCCCCTCGCGGAGACGCCGTTCGAGGCGCCGCCGCTCCGTATCTCCCGCGACGAGTAACCGGCGGCGCGATGCCTCGAGCTCGGCGGCCTGCGCTTGGACGTCCCGCTGGAGCCGCGCGTTCGCCGCTGCGAGTCGTGCGGCCCGCGCGACGGCGTCGGCGATGCCGGTGTCGCTCAGGATCTCCGGGTCGTGGACGAGCATCGCCACCGGCTTGCCGTCGCGCTCGATCGGCGTCACGGCTCGACCGGCTCCCTCCGGCGGCAGGACGAACGGCTGACCCCCAAGATCGACCCAGCCGTCGCCTGCGCGATAGGCGACCTCGAGGCTCGGATCCGCGAGCGCGTGTGCGAGCGCGTCGCGCACCGTGGTGGCGCGCGTCTCGCTGAGCTCGACGACGAGATCTGCCACTGGGGGACGCAGCCACCGCGCGCGGACGAGCGCTGCCGCGAGGCCGACGGCGGCCACGCAGATCACCGCTTCGTACGCGAGGAGCGCCGGGTCATCGGCGTCGCCCTTCGGGAACGCGAGGCGCGCGGCGGCCCCGACTACGAGCACGAGCGAGATGCCAGCCGCGGCCCAGACTGCCGGGGTGCGACTTCGGCGCTCAACCCCCACGACACCGCGCAGTTGGGCGAGCGGAACCGCGACGAGCAGCACGGCGAAGGCGATCGTGGCGGCCTCACTTCCGCCCCACGGCCAGGTGACATAGACGAGGCCGACGGCGGTGCGACCGAGGAACGTTGCGAGACGGCCCGAGGGGAACGAGAAGATGGCCTGAGCGAGCGGGGCACGGTGGAGCGTCGCGAGGCTGGGCCAGAGCGTGCCGGCGAACCAAGCGACGCTCGTCGCGCCGAGCAGGAGTCCGAAGCGGCTTTCCGGCTTGCGCGAGCGCGCCGCGAACCCCGCGGCCAGCAGCGTCCAGCCGGTCACCAGGTCTGGCAGCGACTTAGAAGTGTCGTCGAAGCCAAAGCCAAGCCGTTCGGCGACGAGGCCGAATGCGAAAGCGGCCGCCCAGAGCAGGAGCTCGAGCTTGCGCACTACTGTACGAAGCCGGCGAGTGCGGCGCCCGAAAGAGACCGCTTCGCCAGAAATCCGCGCACGGGCGCCTCCTCGACCCGCGACCCGTAGGCAGCGGCATCACGACTCGAGATGAGGATCACCGCGGGAGCGTCGGCGGCCTCGGCCAACCGCTCGGCAACATCGAACCCATCGAGCCCGGGCAACTGGATGTCCAAGAGGACGATGTCCGGCCGTAGACGCGCGACCTCGGCGACCGCCGACTCGCCGTCGGCTGCCTCGCCGACCACATCGAAGCCCTCCGCCTCGAGTAGTGCAGACGCCGACTCGCGAAAGGCTGCGTGGTCGTCGACGATCAGCACCCTCTCGCGCATGTCCACATGCTGGCACTCTCGCTCCGGGCGCGCATCGTGGCCAGCCTCAATGCGTCTCCCAGGAAGTCCCGTCCCAGCACGGAGTCCGGTGTGAGGCCAGCCCCGTTTCCCGTCGCGCGAGCGGTTCCTAGTGTCGCGGTGTTCATGCACTTCGACCAAGGAGTCAAGATGTACGAGCTATGGACGAAGCCGCGACCGCTTCTGGCCGCGGCAATGATTGTGGGGCTGGCACTCGTGCCTTCGGCCTTCGCTGGACAGCCGGTCATCCAGACCCTAACCCCGGCGCCACCGTCGTTTTACGCGTGCATGGCGGTCGGGAGCGGCACCATTTGTCACGGTACGATCAGCGAGTCGTCGGGGCCCGAGGAGACGGGGCTCGTCTGTGGCAGCGGTGCCGACGCGTTCAACGCGTGGGAGACGTCGTCTCTCGTGGAGCGTGCCGCTCGCTACTACGACCGCGACGGCAACCTGACCAAGCGGGTCCTGCGCAACGATTCCGCCGGAGAGTTCTTCAACCCGATCACGGGCGCGACGGTTCCCTGGACGCAGTACGAGATCCACACGTCGGTGCTCGCAATCCCGGGCGACCTCAGCTCGAGGACGGTCACGATCGTCGGCGAGTTCGTGATCACGGTGCCGCATCTCGGCGCAGTCGAGCTGGAGGCGGGTCGGGTGATTGAGGCAGTCGACGGCACCGACCTGTTCCGGGCGGGACCGCAGGACTTCACCGACTACTACAGCAACGGCGACACCTCGGCGGTCGCGAAACTCTGCGGCGCACTGGGCGCTACCTGAGAGCCTTTGAGAGAAGCGCATCGAGGCGGTAGGGTGCGGAAACGTGCCTTACCGCCTCGAGGCGACGCCGGAGCGCGCCTTGCTGCACATGTCTTGTAACCGCCTGGTGTGCGACCAGGAGGTGCACTCTCTTCCCGGGCCCGCGTTGTGGCCAGCCTCAATGCGTCACCTGCGAGGTCTAGTACCCGCACGGAGTCGGGTGTGAGGCCAGCCCCGTTTCCAGGCGCCTGATGGGTTCCTAGTGTCGTTGTGCTCATGCACTTCGACCAAGGAGTCCAGATGTACAAGCTATGGAGAAAGCCGCGACCCTTCCTGGCCGCGGCAGCGATCGCGGGGCTGACTCTCGCTCTCGCTGGTACGGCGTCCGCGAAGGCGACTGTCGGCACGTTCTACAACCAGGAAACCATCACGGTCACGTTTACCGACGTCACACCCTGCACGGGTCTGACTCTGACGAGCACGGCGACGAACACGGTCACAGACGCCGGGCGTTACGTCGACACTGGCGAGACCTTTCACGTCTCCGGCACGACGACGCAGGACTACCGGACGGACTGGTCGGACGGGAGCTATTCGATCAACCACTCTCCAGCCCACTGGGAGTTCAACACCAATTCAACTGGTCAGGCGGTGTACACCTGGGCGCAGCAGGATCGCGGAACCTTGTACAACGCTGACGGACAGGTGATTGGGCAGTTCAGCGTCTTCACGCTCAACCACGTCACCTGGAGAGACGCAAACGGCAACGGTCAGCCTGATCCCGGCGAGATCAAGTCGACCGTCGATCAGTTTCGCGTGACCTGCTAACGGGTCAAAGGGGGTGGGGGGTGGCTGCGCATCCGCGGCCACCCCTGCGATGTTCCCATCCGCAATTGCACGGCGACATCCACGCTTCCTCTGGCGCCTTGACCCGTAGCACAAGCAGGGGAGCCTTCACTCATGTCCATGCTCCTGCGCGACGGTTTGCACAGCGTGCTCCTGCAACGAGTACAGGGCTCGTAACTCTGACAGACGCGAATCCGCAGCACCACCTCTACTCTCTAGTACCGAACCGACCGTGTGATGGGCCAGAGTGCTCTCGCCCTACGCGTGTTCCTAACTGGGGGGTGGCGACCTGCGATCCGTGCTACCAACGGTGCTACCAAACTGAGCAGACTTCAGCGAACCGAGCTGAGTTGATATGGCTTGAACAAGCCTGACGAGCCGGCACATACCTCGTCTCGTCGTTATCGCACCCAGGAGGTCGCCGGTTCGAGCCCGGCTAGCTCCATCAGGGATTGTCCTGCAACGGCAGTTGCAGTTACGTGGGTCTGGCCCGCGCTGGCGTTTACGTCTACTTATGGGTGCTACTTGCCTCGAAGCGTAGGCGGCGGAGCACGCAGTGCTCCCGGGTGACCAGCGGCGGCGTGGCGTTCCGAATCCGGTGCACAAGGTCACGCTGCTCGACGAGAATCTCCTCCCTCGCAGCGAGCAAGTCGTTCGCTTCGTCGAAGTGCTGAAGCAGGTCGAACTCGAGCTCGGCTTCGAGTGTGTAGAGACCCGCGCTGATCGCGTCTGCGAGACATGCCTCCGCGTTCGGCAGGTCGCGGGAAAGCCACACGGGATCCTGGATCAGGCCGAGCGTGCGACCGCCCGCCTCGACTCTCTCCTCCGCGAGCGGGTGGAGATCGACCATCGTCCCGCCCGGGATGAGGAGCTGATGGACGTGGCGCAGGGCGTGCACGACGCCCTCTCCCTCAATTCATCACAAGGAATGCGAGAAGAGCGCCAGGTCGAACGTCACATGCGGGGCGTCCAGCTCGGCCGCGCCCGCGACCGCGAACGAAACGCGATCGGCGAGCTCCGGAGGTAAGTCCGCGCGCGCACGCGCGATCTCGTGCGCATTTGGGTCGACGCCAAGGACCGAGGCGGCGGCATCTGCGTAGCGGAACGTCAACCGGCCATGCCCGCAGCCCAGCTCAAGCACGCGAAGACCGCCCATCGGTGCGATCCGCGTGAGCGCGTTGATCTCCGCTCTGTCGGGATCGGTCCGCCAAGCCACGGTCGCATCATCTCAGACTACGACGACTACCAGGATCATCGGAGCCAGTGGGCGGTACATGATCGAGGGCGTGTCTGTTCTTACCGCTACCAACCCTTTGATGGGCCTGCATCGCTGGTCTCCGCGCTCACCTGCCTTGTAAAGGACGGTTCCCCTTCCCCCGGAATGCGCGGACCCTAGAGATGTGTCTCGATTCTTGGAAGATCTCGATATGTGCTTAATCCTCAGTGGGGCGGCAGCTCGTGCGGCTAGGTCGCCGCGCTGACGACAATACTTGCAGCCTTGTCCGGGCCTAGACCGTCCGTATTGACGACGAGGTCGTAGTGCGTGGGCCCCTCACGATCGATGGCGTAGAAACGCCTGAGGTAGTCGGCACGAGTCTTGTCAGTAGCGCGGATCTGTTGCTCCGCTTCTGACGCCTTGATTCCTTGCTCGCGGGCGACGCGGCGGGCTCTGGTAGGGCCCGGCGCTGTGACGAACACGCGCAGCACATCGTCTCGTGCTCCGAGCGCAAAGGAGGCAGCGTGCGCGCCAATCACGACGTTACCTTCTGACGCAACCGCCTCGATCGCGTCCGCGATGAAGCGGCGCAACTCGTCGCCCCTTGGCGGCGGCGGCTCGTGGGGTACGGGTGGCGCCACACCTGCGCTGCCGACCATTGCAGCGGCTCCGGTCGCGCCGAGTTCATCGAGCACGCGCCGCAACAGCCGTTGCCTCTGCTCGGCGTCCGCGACGAGCTGGGGCGCGGCGCCGGCTTTCTCTGCCGCCATTGAAATGATCTCCTCGTCGACGTATCGAAGCCCGAGTCGATGCGCCACGAGACGCGCCACGTCGTCGCCGCCCGCTCCGTCGCAATGAGAAACGCAGATGAGCGTCCTCTGCATTCGGTCGACGTTACGCCCTTACTCGAGCAGTGGTCAACAGGCTGGCTGGCATGTCCGTCAATTAGAGCTCGTGGATCTCGGTTGCGGCGACGTCCCCTTGACGGTTCTAGCGTCGCGTCGTAGCGTCGGGTGGCTTAGCGCCGTAGCGCCTGGCCGCGACGGAGGGGGAAGGGCATGATCGCTGGAATACGCTCAGGTTGGCTTGTAGCGGTGGTTGGCGGCTTTTCGCTGTCGCTCGCGGGCGCTGTCGGCTCGGCCTCCTCGGGTCCGCTTGTGATTGGGGTTGAGGGGCCCCAGAGCGGAGCGCAGGCCGCGAATGGCCTCGATCAGCTGCGTGGCGTTCGGCTTGCGGTCCGGCAGCTGAATGCCCGCGGAGGACTTTGGGATGGGCGCAAGGTGGCGATTTTCGCAGCCGACGACAAAGGCGATGCGGCCCAGGCGAGACCAGTTGCGCGTCGGGTTATAGCGCGGGGGATCCGCTTCCTGATCGGCCCGTATAACTCGTCGGTCGGGATTGCAAATCTTGGGCTTTATCGAAGGAACCACGTTCTGCCACTGTGGATGACCTCGCGAGATGAGACGGCTGGCGTCGGCGCGACCGTGCAGCCGATGAACACGCAGATCGCTCCAATCGAAGAGGCGTACCTCAGACGCCTTGCAATCCGCCGAGTGGCGATGTTGGTGGACGACACGGCGAACGGCGCGTTCACGAAGGGGATGGCGGATCGCTTGGACGCAGCGCTCGAGAGAGATGGCGCATCGGTTACGCGGATATCGATCCGCGAGACCACCGAGGCAGGGGACCCCAGCACGTACTACGCCGACAGGGTCGCTCAGGCGTTGGCCGGAGGTCCCGACCTCGTCTACGTGAGTACGTACTACCCGGAGGGAGTCGAGATCGCAAAGGCCCTAAATGCGGTCGGCAGCACTCCGCGCTGCCTGATGGGCCTGGCGAACGTCGACAACGCCTTTGTCGCGAAGGTGACGCTCGCCGAAGCACAACGATGCGTGTTCAGCGGCGTCCCGGCCGCGACCGAGATGCCATCTGCTAGGAGCTATGTGCGCAACTACCGCGCCACATTCGGGCGCGCACCAGGGGTCTGGGGATCGTTCACCTACGACTCCGCCAGAATCCTCTTCGCCGCGATCAACAGAGCAAGGAGCTACCGCTTCGCCGCAGTCGAGCGCGGACTACGAGCGACGCAAGGCCACCGTGGCGCCACCGGCACGATCACAATCAACCGCAAGACCGGATACCGCCAAGCCGTTCCGGTCAGCATTCTGCGCGTCAACAACCAAAAGAGATTTGTGATCGCTCTCCCCAGTCAATCCAAGCGGAAGTAGGTGCTGGAGCCGGCAGCATCTTGACCTGGCTCGGACCATTCGATGATGCTCGCCGAACTCCGCGCGCCGTTCGCGTAGGGGGCGTCGAGTCGACGAGGGGATGACTACCGGCACGCGGTGCTCGAGGACAACGTCGTCGGCAAGGGAAGCACGAGCTGTCGCCCGTGTGGCGCCTCTCGGTTTTCCTCGCGAGTCGGCTACCACGAGGAATGGTTTTGGTTTCGGCGTGCTTCAATCCGCTGCGCGCGAGATCACGCGCGCAGCCTCCTCGATCCGGAGGACGTCCGTGTTGAGCACGAGATCGTAGTGCGTCGGCGCTTCCTGATCGACGCCGTGGAAACTCTTCAGGTAGTCGCGGCGACCGGCATCGGCGTCCTTGATCTGGCGTCGCGCCTCTTCGGCATCGATCCCCTGTATGTCCGCCAGTCGTGTCGCCCGCCTGTCCGCCGATGCTGTCACGAACACGCGGAGCGCATCCGCGCGGGCGACGACGTGCGATGCGGCGTGGGCAACGATCACCACGTCTCCGCGCGCCGCCGCCTGCTCGATCGCCTCGCGGATCAATGCGAGCAGGTCGTACCGGCCGAGCTGAATACCGGGTGGAGGCAGGCCGGTGGTGCTCATCGTCCATGTCTCGCCGCCTCCCTGCGCGATCGCGTCGAGAGCGCGCATGATCAAAGACCTCCGCCGTTCCGCGTCCGCGACCTCAACGGGGCCGACGCCCGCTCTTGCCGCAGCCCGCGCCACGATCTCGTTGTCGACGTAGAGAAAGCCGAGCTGGTCCGCGACCAATCGCCCGACCTCCTCGCCGCCCGCACCAGTGGCGTGTGAGATACATACGACTCGCCGCTTCACCCCGAGCGACGCTAGAACCCTCTGGCGGCCACGTCAAGCGGTCGTCTGCTGCGCGGCGGGATGACGCCAGGGGCAGCTCAGTTCGAGGAAGCGACCTTCAGCGAGGCTGACCTGCACGGCCGCGACCTACGAACGGATCTGGTGTGGCGTACGACGAGCGTGCCAGGAACCTCCGTCCGCGGCGACGCTCGCTCGGGCCCGGTCAAGCGTGTCGCGTCAGCGGTCGGTGAGGGGAGCCTGGCGATCGCTTTGGTGCACCGGTACCTGAGAGAGACCGACGCGACGCTGGCGAGCGTCGTGGCCGCAACGTCCTCTGTGTCGGCGCAGTAGCGTCCGCGGGCAAACGGATCTCGTTCAGCGTTCTACCAACCGTGCTACCGAACTGAGAGACTCGACCAGAACTGAGAGCACCTCAAGTCGCCTGAACAAGCCGCAGAAGCTTGAATAAATCTCGTCTTCCCGTTATCGCACCCAGGAGGTCGCCGGTTCGAGCCCGGCTAGCTCCATCAACGAAACGCCTGGTATTTCGAGCGAGTCGTCAGGCTCGAGGAGGCGGCGCGGTCGAGTCGCGAACCACGAGACGCGTCGCGAGTTCGACGTGCAGGGTCTCGAAACGCTGCCCTTCGAGCAGTCGCATCAGCAGACTCACACCGGTGCGGCCCATCTCTGCAAGTGGCTGGCGAACAGTGGTGAGCGCAGGCGTCACGATGGTCGCGTGTTCGACGTCGTCGAATCCGACGACGGAAAGCTCCTCAGGAACTCGTAGACCACGCGCGCGAGCAGCTTGAATCGCGCCGATCGCGATGTTGTCGTTGAACGCGAAGATCGCGGTCGGCGGTTCGGAGAGCTCGAGTAGCTGTTCGGCTGCTGCGCGGCCCGGGTCGATCTCTGGCTCCGCCTCCCGCTCGAGAGTGGGATCAGGAAGGATTCCGGACGCCGCCAGCGCCGCACGGTAGCCACGGCGCCGGTCTTCCGTCGCGACCCAGCCCCGTGGCCCGGTGATCTGCGCTACGCGTCGGTGCCCCAGGTCGAGCAGATGTTTCATCGCCTGGTCGGCGCCCGACATATGCGCTGCCGAGACTGACGGAATCCGCTCGTTGAGCGGCATGAGCGGATCGAGGACCACGAACCGAAAGCCGCTGTCGAGGAGTCGCTCGAGCTCCTCGCTCGACTCTTCGGGGAGGATGATCATTGCCCCGTCAGTCAGGCCGTGAAGACGATCGACGATCGAAACCTCGCGCTCGTGCTCACCGCCCGTGGGGGAGAGGACAATCTGAAACTCTCTCTCCGAGAGCGCCTCGGCCGCGCCGGCGAGAATTCCCGAGAAGTACGCGGGGTAGACGAGCGGCACGAGAACACCGACCAGTCCGGTGCGTCCGTTGGAGAGGCCCCGCGCATTGCGGTTGGCGGTGTAACCGTTCTCGCGGATGACTCGGCTCACGAGCTCCCGGGTCTCCTCGGAAACGTCTCCACGACCGTTCAGGACCCTTGAAACGGTCGCGATCGAAACGCCTGCGAGATCGGCGATCTGACGGATATTCAGACGTTGGGCAGTCTCGGACATGGGACTCATTGAAGCATGTTCCGGAACATTCTGGAACAGAGAAGCGTCATTTCATCGCATTTTCCGACGCGGAGCTTGACTTTTTGGTGAAGACCATGGTAACAGTTCCGGAAGCGTTTCCGAAATTTAGGCAGACACCGTGATTCGCCCATTGGGCGAGAAAGGACAGCCGATGAGACGCAGTCTCCGTTCCGCCCGCTGGGTTGCGCTCGCCGCCGCGGTGGCCTCTGCCGCCCTAGCGACGCTACTCGCAAGCACGACTACCGCCGTCGCCAAGCCGGTGGCCGCGAAAGCTCACAAGTGCCTCGTCATGACCGGCTCGGGCGACCCAGCCTTCACCCGGAACTTCAATCCCTATGCCGGTGGCGGCTTGCCGAGCAACTCGATTGCCCAAGGTGCTTTCTACGAGCCGCTGATCGTGGTGCCTGCAGGGGGCCGCAAGACGATCCCCTGGCTGGCTCGCAGCTGGAAATGGAGCAATGGAAACAAGACTCTGACGCTGAACATCGCGCGGAACGCGAGATGGTCCGACGGTACGCGGCTCACCACTGCCGACGTCGTCTACAGCCTCACCGCCGGGCGTCAGGACAAGACCATGGACCGGATCGGACTGGTAGGCGCGGCCAACGAGATCGCCTCGATCAAGGCCAAGGGTGCGCATAGCGTGGTCATCACCCTGAAGAACAAAGACTCTCAGTTCATCTCTGCCATCCTCAACCGGGCGTTCGTCGTTCCGAAGCACATCTGGACGAAGGTCGCCGACCCGGCTACCTTCACGAACCCGACGCCTGTCGGCTCAGGCCCCTTCAACGTCGTTGCGCGCTTCACGACGCAGGACTACGTCCTCAACAAGAACAAGCGCTACTGGCAGCGAGGGTTGCCGAAGATCGCATGCCTCGAGTACGTACAAGCGTCATCGAACGACGCCGCGCTGGCCTTGATCCAGAGCGGTCAGGTCGACTGGACACACAACTTCGTCCCGAACGCCGAGAAGGCCTACGAGGCGAAGGACCCCAAGCACTACCACGCGTTCTACTCGAATTCGGACTACCCGATCTCACTCGTCTTCGACGACACGCAGTACCCCTATAGCCTCGTCGCCTTCCGCAAGGCGGTCAGTCTCGCAATCGACCGCAAGACGGTCTGGAAGCTCGGGGAGTACGGCTACGAGCCCCCGGCAGACGCGATCGGTCTCAGCGGGCTGTTCCCGCAGTGGGTCACGGACCCAGCGGTGAAGAAGCTCGCGAAGCAGATGGCAACCTACAGTCCAGCCGGCGCCAAGAAGCTTCTGACCGACGCCGGTTTCAAGTACCAGGGAAGCCGACTGATTGATCCGAAAGGCGATCGGGTCAAGCTCGACATCCACGTCATCTCCGGCTGGTCGGACTGGGTAGCGTCGAATCAGATCATCACCGCGAACCTCCGTGCCATCGGGATCGACTCCCAGGTGCGGCTCGAGCCGTCCTGGGGCGATTGGTTCCCGAACGCGTTCTCGACGAAGAACCCGACGCTTCTGTGGCAGGTCGCCTCGCGAGGCTCGCCCTACGGCTTCTTCTACTCGAACATGTCGAAGAACGCTTTCATCCCTTCGGGCCAGGACGCGACAGCGACCGGCAACTGGCAGCACTACTCTCACGAGGGTGCGACGAATCTGCTCAACCAGTGGAAGGCGACGCTGAACCCGAAGGTCCAGCACAGGACGGCGGCGCAGCTCCAGAAGCTCTGGCTGCAGAACCTCCCGATCATTCCCGTGGTGATCGGTGCGCGGTGGTCGACGTACAGCACCAAGTACTTCCACTGCTTCCCGACGGCGAAGAACTTCTACGCCGATCCGATCTTCACGACCAATCCCGACAGCGTGCTCCTGTTCACACGCATCTGTCCTGGGGGCAAGAGCGGCCCCTGAGCCGTCCCTGAATCCACCGAACGGCGGGCGGCCCTCCTCCTTACCGCCCGCCGTTTACCCTCCGAGGACCCAACATGCGCTGGTTTGCCCGTAGGCTCGTCTTCTACGTCTTCGCGATCTGGGTCGCGCTGACGATCAACTTCTTGCTTCCGCGGCTGATGCCCGGTAGCCCGATCAGTGGACTGCTTGCACATCTGAATCCCTCGCAGCTTGCGGCCAACCCCGGAATCGTGCAGACCTACGAGGCGCTGCTCGGGGGTGGCCATCACTCGATCTGGCACGACTACGTCACGTACCTCAGCCGGGTGGCGCACTTCGACTTCGGCCTCTCGACGTCGAACTACCCGACTCCGGTGTCCGAGGTCATCGGCCGGACATTGCCGTACTCGATCTTTCTGGTGGGCGTTGCGTTCCTTCTCTCCTTCGTCATCGGCACCGCCGTCGGCATGGTGGCTGCCTGGAGGCGCGGCCGCTTCGTCGACAGCGTGATCGTTCCCGGATTCATGGTGCTTGGCGCTTTTCCGGCGTTCTTCACCTCGTTGCTCGGGCTCTACATCTTCGGTCTCAAGTTCCATTGGTTCCCGATCCAGCATGCGTACGACAGCGGGCTCAGCCCGGGCCTCAACTGGGCGTTCCTGTCGAGCGCATTTCGCCACGCCCAGCTGCCGATGTTGGTCATCATCGCGGCCTTCGCCGGTGGCTGGGTGCTGAACATGCGAACGGTGATGATCAACACGATCAGTGAGGACTACGTGACGCTGGCGCAGGCCAAAGGGCTCCGCGATCGGCGTGTGATGACCCGCTACGCCGGACGCAACGCGATCCTGCCGCCCTTGAACGGATTTGCAGCGCTCTTCGCGAGCGCGGTCGGTGGGCTCGTCTTCATCGAATACGTCTTCAGTTACCCCGGTGCCGGCCTCACCCTGCAGCAGGCCGTGCTCGGAAACGACTATCCGCTCGCGCAGGCTCTCCTCGTCGTCCTCTCTGTGTGCGTGATCCTGGCCAACTTGCTGATGGACGTCCTCAACCTCGTCCTCGACCCGCGGCTCCGATCGGCCTGATGTCGCAGCTCGATCAAACCGTCGACCTGCTCGCACCGCCGCCCGTGCGGGTGAGACGGCGACGGCTGCACCTTCCCGGTTGGCTCTTGCTCCTGCTGAAGAACCCGAAGTCGTGCGCCGGTCTCGCGATGGTCGGCTTCGTCGTGGTGATCGCCCTGATCGCGCCACTCATTTCCGTTGCCCATCCAAACGAGTTCAACCTCCTCGCCGCGCGGCAGGCGCCGTCGTGGCACCATCTCTTCGGCACGACCGACCAGGGCAGCGACATCTTCTCGCAGGTCGTGGTCGGCGCGCGGCGTTCCCTCCTGCTCGGCGTGGCGGCCGCTCTGCTCGCTACCGCCCTGGCCGCGATCCTCGGTATCACCGCCGCATACGCGGGTGGGATCGTCGACGACATCGTGAACTTTCTCATCAACGTCTGCCTGACCATTCCCGCAATCCCGCTGCTGATTGTGATCTCCGGGTACCTCAAGAACCGCGGCATGGGAACGATGATCCTTGTCCTGGCGGTTGTCCTCTGGGCATTCGAGGCTCGCATCCTGCGCGCCCAGGCGCTCACCCTCAAGAATCGTGACTTCGTCCAGGCGGCGAGGGCTACCGGCGAATCGACGACCCGCATCGTGTTCGCCGAGATCGTGCCGAACATGATCAGCAGGATCGCGGCAGCCTTCGTCCTCGTCTTCTACATCGCCCTTCTCGTTGACGCGGGTCTCGAATTCCTCGGGCTCGGCGATATGTCGAAGACGACCTGGGGTGTGATCCTCTACTGGGCGCAGACGAATTCGACCGTCTTGCAGGGGGAATGGTGGCCGTTCTTCTTCCCGGGCGCGGCGCTCGCCTTCACGGTGCTCGGACTCGTCTTGATCCTCGCCGGTATCGATGAGGTGAGCAATCCACGGCTCAGAACCGAGAAGGTGGAGCGCGAGAATCCGCTGCGTACGCTCGCCGTCGGACGACTTGCAACTGCGCGTAAGAAGGCGGCATGACGAGCCTTGTCGAAGATACGGTCGTGACGCACACGGACAAGGCGAGCTTGCTCGAACTTCGTGATCTCACTGTCGACTACGGCTACGGCCCGACGCGTGCGCGAGCGGTCGACGGCGTGGATCTCGTCATCCGGGAGGGCGAGGTCCTGGGCCTTGCCGGCGAGTCGGGATGCGGCAAGACCACGATCGCGAATGCGGTGATGCAGATGCTTCGCCCGCCAGCGCACATCGCCGGAGGCAGCATCTTCTTCAACGGAAAGGACCTTGTCGGCCAGGGAGCCGAGGAGCTTCGGCGCTACCGCTGGCGCAACGTCTCCATGGTGCTGCAAAGCGCGATGAATGCGCTCAACCCGGTGATGCGCGTCGGCGATCAGTTCGTGGACGCGATGCGGGCGCACGAGAAGATCGACAAGAAGACCGCGCTTGCGCGTGCAGGTGCGTTGTTCGAGCTCGTCGGCATCGACCGGCGGCGGGTGCGCGCATACCCGCATGAGCTTTCCGGCGGCATGCGGCAGCGGGTGATCATCGCAATGGCCCTCTCGCTCGAGCCCGAGTTGATCATCATGGACGAGCCGACGACTGCGCTCGACGTCGTCGTGCAGCGCGAGATCCTGCAGCAGGTCGAGGCGCTCAAACGGGATTTCGGGTTTGCCGTGCTCTTCATCACGCACGATTTGTCACTGTTACTCGAGTTCGCGGATCGGATCGCGATCATGTACGCGGGCGAGGTGGTGGAGAGTGCCCCCGCCGAGCAGCTCGGCTCAGACCCTCAGCATCCGTATACGAAGGGTCTCTTGCGATCCTTTCCGCCACTGAGTGGGCCGCGGTCGCGGCTGACGGGAATCCCTGGATCGCCGCCCGATTTGCGAGACCCGCCGAGTGGCTGCCGCTTCCACCCGCGGTGTCCACATTGCACGACTGATGACCAGCGTCTGTATCTCAGGCAGACGACCGAGCGACCGATCCTGCAAGAGGTCGCCGCAGGCCACGTGGTTGCCTGCCACCTCGCCGCGGAGAGCGTCTGATGACAGGCGCCTCGCTTGAAGTTAGGCACTTGACGAAGCACTTTCCGATTGGCGGTGCCCTTCGTAATCGCGCGTACGTTCACGCCGTAGACGACGTCTCGTTCGCATTGCTGCCGGGCCGGATCACCGCGCTCGTTGGCGAGAGCGGGAGTGGGAAGAGCACCGTCGCGCGACTACTCGCACGCCTCTACGACCCGAGCGCCGGGGGAATCTTATTCGGCGGACAGGAGACAGCCGGCTCCCGGGGAGGCAGGAAGGACCTCCTGCGTTACCGCTCACAGGTGCAGATCATCTTCCAGGATCCCTTTGGCTCGCTCAATCCGGTGAAGACGGTCCGCCACCACATCGAGCGGCCTTTGCGCATTCACGAGGTCGTAGCCGGAGGTGAGATCGAGGAGCGCGTTCACGACCTGCTGCGAACAGTCGGGCTTGTTCCTCCCGAGGACGTCGCTGCGAAGTACCCGCATGAGCTTTCAGGCGGCCAGCGCCAGCGGGTCGCGATCGCACGTGCGCTGGCGGTCGAGCCGAAGATCGTTCTCGCAGACGAGCCGACGAGCATGCTCGACGTCTCGATACGGATCGGAATTCTCAACTTGATGCTGAAGCTCAAGGAAGAGCGCGGGATCGCATTTCTGTATGTGACGCACGATCTCGCCAGCGCCCGTTACATCGCCGACGACATTCTCGTCATGTACGCAGGACAGATCGTGGAGCACGGACCCACGGAGGACGTCCTTTCGGCCCCACTGCATCCGTACACGAGACTGCTGCTTTCGGCTGTGCCGGATCCAGCCAAGAAGCTGCGCGGCGAAACGATCGTACTGCGGAGTGGTCGCGCTGCCGCCGCCGTGGATCCGCCCGACGGCTGCCGCTTTCTCACACGCTGTCCGCTTGCCATCGAAGCGTGCTCACACGTCACGCCGATGCTCGTCGAAGAGCGGCCACGACACGCTGCTCGCTGTCATGTCACTGCCCCTGCCCCGAACCCGACGGAGAGGACGAACGATGCCCACTGATAGCCCGTTTCCACACGACTTCATCTGGGGAGCCGCCACCGCGTCGTACCAGATCGAGGGCGCTGCGCACGAGGATGGACGTGGGGAAAGCGTCTGGGATCGCTTCAGCGCAACGCCGGGAAAGGTTCGAAACGGCGACTCGGGAGAGATCGCCTGCGGGTTTTATCACCGGTATCGGGACGACATTGGCCTCATGAAGGAGCTCGGGTTGGATGCCTTTCGTTTCTCGATCGCATGGCCGCGCATCGTGCCGGCGGGACGTGGTGCTGTGAACCAAGCCGGCCTGGACTTCTACGACCGTCTTGTCGACGAGCTACTAGCCCATGATCTCGAACCGTTCGCGACGCTCTTCCACTGGGATACGCCGCAAGCGCTCGAGGATGCAGGTGGGTGGCCGGTGCGTGCCACCGCCGAAGCGTTTCGGGAGTATGCGGCGGTCGTCGTGCGGCGGCTCGGCGATCGCGTCCGCTTCTGGACGACGCACAACGAACCTTGGGTCCACGCCTGGATCGGCCACGCGTGGGGTGAGCATGCGCCGGGTCGGACGAGTGAAGCCGATGCGGTCGCTGCCGCCCATCATCTGCTTCTCTCGCACGGTTGGGCAGCCGAAGAGATCAGGCGTGAGGTACCCGACGCAGAGGTCGGCATCACCCTTAATTTGACCCATGCCTACCCAGCTTCCGATTCTCCGGAGGACGAGGCTGCCGCCTGGCGGGTCGACGGTGAAAGTAATCGTTGGTTGCTCGATCCGATCTTCCGCGGTTCGTACCCAGCTGACCTGCTGGATCGAAACGAACTTGTCGCACCTCTGGTCGAAGAAGGCGACATACAGACCATCGCCGCCCCGATCGATTTCCTCGGCGTGAACTACTACTTCCGATTCGTCGTCAGCGACGGCGCGGATGGGCCGCAGATGGAGCGCATTGCGAACGCACAAGAAACGGATATGGGCTGGGAGGTGTACCCAGACGGTTTGTACCAGCTCTTGATGCGCGTCTCGCGCGACTATGCGCCACCGGCGATCTACGTGACCGAAAACGGCGCGGCGTTCGGCGATGTTCGGGTTCACGATGGCCGAGTCCACGACCCGGAGCGAACGGCTTACATCGCATCGCACATCGAGGCTGTCTCGCGCGCCGTCGCCGAAGGCGCTCCCGTGAGGGGATACTTTGTCTGGAGTCTGCTCGACAACTTCGAGTGGGCGCACGGGTACTCGAAGAGGTTCGGGATCGTCTACATCGACTATCCGACTCTCGAGCGCGTGCCGAAGGACAGCTTCTACTGGTATCGCGACTACATCGCGAGTGCGCGCCGGGTGCCGCGTCCATCTTCGGTCGCTTAGCCGTTCGCATCGGCGCGCAGCTCGTGCAGTAGCTTCGTCGAGCCTTCGACGTCGGTGAACAGGAGGGTGACTGTGCCGGTCGGGAGGTCGTTCGCACGCGCGGTGAAGCAGCCGATCGACGCGGTCGTGGCGGAGCTCGTCTCGACGGCTAGTTGCCTCCGCGAAGCACGCCCGCGGCCAACGCGATGATTCCCACCAGGGCGGCGACGAGGCAGAACGACGTCGTAAGCGACGACGCCGAGGCGATGAAGCCGATCACTCCCGGGGCGACGAGGCCGCTCGCGTAGGCGACGACGGCGACGCCGGCGACGCTGCGCGCGGGATGGGCGCCTACGCGCCCGGCCGCAGCGAACACGAGCGGGACGACGACTGCGAGTCCGATCCCGAGCAGCGCGAAGCCCAGGAGGCCGACCGTCAGACCGGGCGCCAATACGACTGCGACGGCGCCGACGAAGGCGCACGCTCCTGAGATCCGGACGGTACGGACCGGCCCCAGCCTGCGGACCACGCGGTCCCCCATGAGCCTGACCGTCGCCATCGCGACAGCGAACGCCGAGACAGCCAGCGCTGCGACACTCGCCGACCCGTCGAGCTCGTTGCGGATATAGAACGCCGACCAGTCGGTTCCGGCCTGCTCGCCGAAGACAGCGCAGAGGCCGACGAGCCCGATCAGGAGGACGGGCCGGGTCGGGAGCGCGAAGTGCGGCGGCGCAGGCGCGTTGGTCGTCGTCGGGTCCTCGACCAGAAGCTGCGCGACGGCCGCGCCGACCGTGGCGAGGACGAGCGCCTCGACCGCGAACTGGACCCGCGTGTCGATGGCGGCGTGGGACGCGAGGGCCGAGACGACCGACCCGACCAGGACGCCCACGCTCCAGAAGCCGTGCAGGCTCGACATGACCGACCGGCCGAACAGCTTCTCCACCAGGACGCCCTCCGCATTCATCGCCATGTCCGCGAGCCCCGCGACCGCGCCGAAGACAAGCAGGACGGCGCAGAGTGCCGCGAGCGACGTCGGCAGCGTCGGCAGGACGAGGCACGCGCACAACGCGACGACCGTGGCTGTGACGAACGGGCGGAGCGCGAAGCGGTGAGCGAGACGGCCCGAGAAGGGCATGGCGAGCAGGGCGCCTATCCCCGGCATGAGGAGCGCAATCCCGAGATGGCCGACGCCGACGCCGACGTGTGACGCGATCCACGGAATGCGGGCCGCGAAGCTGCCGGTGACGCATCCGTGCACCGCGAACACCGCCGCCGTCCCGCGTCGCGCACGCTGGACGTCGGGAGCGGGCACGACCTGATCCGGTGCGGACGTCGCGGCCGCGGTCACTGTGTGAGACTATCCAGCGCTAGGGAAGGCCGACGCTCTCCGCGCGTGTCACGTCACGTGGCAGGCCAGCCGACTATGAGAACCGGAACTTCCCGTTCCATCGAGGTGCGATCTTGACATCGGGCCGCCGAGAGGTCTTAGATAGCGCGCCCCCCACGACCTTTGCAGGAGGAGAGACATGCACGAGGCGGCTGTCCGTGACGTTGCGGTTCCAGCGGGAGACGACGCGCGACTCGAGAACCTCGGCTACACGCCGCAGCTCAACCGCGTTCTCGGCTTCTTCGAGAACTTCGCTGTCGGATTCACCTACCTGTCGCCGATGGTCGGCATCTACTCGCTCTTCATCCTCGGCGTCGCTCTGGCAGGCCCCGCGTACATCTGGCTGACGTTCATCCCGCTGATCGGCATGCTGTTCGTCGCTCTCGTGTTCGGTGAGTTCGCGAGCCACTACCCTGTGGCGGGCGCGCTGTACCAGTACAGCAAGTTCTCGGTTGGGCCTGCGTACGGTTGGTTCGTCGGCTGGTTCTACGGCATCGCCCTGCTCGTCACGGTCGCGTCAGTCGATACCGGCGCGGTCGGCTACATCGCGGCGCTCAGCCACAACTGGTTCGGGACGAACTGGGATCCGACAAACCACACGACGATCCTCATCGTCACTCTCGCTCTCCTCGCGATCCAGACCACGCTCAACATCACCGGAACCAAGGTGATGGGTTGGATAGCGAAAATCGGCGTGGGTGTCGAGATCCTCGGGACTCTCGGCATCGCGCTCATCCTCGCGATCCATGGATTTCACCACGGCCTCGGTTTCCTGTTCTCGACCCAGGGCGCGACCCATGCGTCGTCGAACGTCTACGGCGTCGGCTTCGGCGGGAGCTGGCTCTCCGCGGCGCTGATCGCGGTGCTCGCGCCCGTCTACATCTTTTACGGGTTCGAGTCGTGCGGCGATATCGCCGAGGAAACGAAGGACGCCGGCACGAAAATCCCGAAGGCGATGCGCTGGGCGCTGATCTGGGGAGGCATCGGGTCGCTCATCCTCACCGCAGCGCTTCTTCTCGCTATGCCGAAGCACGATCCGATCAAGGCGACGTTCGACGGCGGCGGCGTCCCAGCGATTCTCGGCCAGCTCTCGAGCGGGATGCAGGACTTCCTGCTCTTGCTGATCATCTTCGCGTTCTTCTCCTGCGGGAGCGCGGTGCAGGGTGCGGGCAGCCGACTGGCGTTCTCGTTCGGCAGGGACGGCGCCCTTCCGGGATCTGGGTTTCTCTCGAGAGTGCACCCGAGGTTTCGGACGCCGGTCAACGCGCTGATCACAGGAGCCGTGGTCTCGGTGCTGTTCGTGCTGCTCGTCTACTACCAGCCGTCGAAGAACGTCGATCTCGGGTTCATCACGTATCCGGCGAACACGACCGCGCTCTACTCGCTCGTCTCGTTCGCCGTCAGCGGCATCTACCTCTCGTTCCTGCTCGCGGTGATCGCCGCGATCATCGCGCGCTCCCGAGGCTGGGTGCCCGAGGGCACGTTCACGCTCGGACGCTGGGGCTGGACAGTGACGATCATCGCCGCCGCGTACCTTGGGCTCATGTTGCTGAACGTAGTCGTGCCAACGGGTCTGTCGAGCGGGCGCGCGCTGTTCAACCTCGACTGGATCACGCTGCTCGTGATGGTCATCATCGCCGTGATTGGCGCGCTCTACTTCTTCAGCGCGCGGCCTGACCGCAAAGTCGGCGAGCATATTCATGACACGCTCGAGCCGACTGGAGCCGAGCGGCACGCGGAGGCATAGCGGCTAGCAGGACGCCGGCATCGACCCCACCCTAGGGCGCGTGTGACTTGCCGGCATCCGAAGAAAGGCAGCGCGTCAGGTCTTGGGCGTTTGGCCCATCTACTTACTGTGCTGACCCAACTGAGAGAACCTCACAGAACTGACAGCCCCTCAAGCGGCTTGTCCAAGCGCCATAAGCGTGAGCGAATCGGGTGGCGGCGTTATCGCACCCAGGAGGTCGCCGGTTCGAGCCCGGCTCGCAACGCAGTCGTAACCGTAATCACAGAATGGTCACGCCGCGTCATCGTTGGTGCGGCTGATTAGCCACCGCTCCATGAACTCGTGGACCAGGTTAGCGACGAGCCCGCTACATCTGATCGAGCGCGGCGCTGGCGGCAGCGTCGAACGACGTCAGCGCCCGCGGCAGCAGCTGACGGATGCGATCGTCGCGCACGACGGTCGGGTTGCGCAGACCCTCGACGAGAGGGCGCGCGACGCCTGCGCGCACCGGTGTAACCAGGTGCAGCCAGTACGATGAGAGGCGCGGGCTCAGGATTGGTACCTCGACGATCGCGCGTCGCCGACCGCGCAGCGCCGCGATGCGCTCGATCATCTCGCGATAGGTGAGGACGTCCGGGCCGCCGAGATCGAAGGTCTCACCGATCGCACCGTCATGACCGGCGACTCCGGCGAGATAGGCGATGACGTCTGTGAGCGCGATCGGCTGGGTCGGCATCGAGACCCACTTCGGCGCGATCATCACCGGCAACCGGTCGACCAGAGCAACGATCGTCTCGAAGCCGGCGCTCCCGCGTCCCACGACCATCGCGGCGCGGAGCGTCGTCACGGGGACGGCGCCATGCTCGAGCGTCGTGGCCGTCTCGGCACGGCTGCGAAGGTGCGGGGAGAGGTTCGATCGATCGTCCCCGAGGCCGCCGAGGTAGACGATTTGGGAGACGCCGGCGCGTTCCGCCTCGTCCGCGACGGTCGCGGCGGCGCGCTCGTCGCGCTCGCTGAAGTCCGATGCGCCCAGCGAGTGAACGAGGTAGTAGACGACGTCGACGCCGGCGAGCGCCCTGTGCATCGCCGTGTGGTCGGTGACGTCGCCCGACACGCTCTTCACCCGGTCGTTTTCGAGCCCGGCACCCGTTCGCGAGACCGCAACGACGTGGTGCTCCCGCGCGAGCTCGGGCACGAGCGTGCGTCCGATGAAGCCGGTGGCGCCGAGGACCGCGACCTTCACGACGCCTCGGCAATCAGCCGTTTGAAATAGCGCCTGCTGATGGCCACATGGAAGCGCAGCTGCACCTGCTCGTACCAGCTGCCGCTCCATCTCGGCACGAAGGCACGCACCGCCGCGCGTAGTTCGGCCGGGTGCGAGCCGGACTGCGAGAGATTCAGCTCCCCACCGGGCTGCCGCGTGAGCAGGCCGCCGGCGATCGGATACCGGCACCGGACTTCGTCGACGTCACTCGTGCACTCGGCGCGGCCGAAGCTGAGCAGGCACGGCCCGCGACCGAGCAGCCGCAGCTCGAGCCCGCGCGATGTGTCGCGGCGACGGACGACCCCGCGGCTGGCCCGCGACACCTCGAGCCAATAGCGATCCGCGAGGACGCGCGCCCCGTGCTCGCTGAACTCGACCACCGGTCCGGCGACACGCACTCGCTCGTCCGATTCAAAGGCGCCGTCGTCGGAGCGCGCGCGCATCGTGCGCCACCCGTCGAGCTCCGGCCCTGCATGGCGCGGCCTCACTGCGTGAGGGCCGCGAAGCGGTCGGCTTCCTCGACGGGGTCACCGGTCAACGTCGGGAGTTCCCCTCCAGCTGCGCTGGCGCCCGCGCCGCCGAGATACACGGGGTACTTCGCGGCGAGCTCACGGAGTGCGCCGGCGATCTCCTTGAACCGTTCGGGGCTGACCGCGCTGACGACGACGGCGTGAAGGCGCGCGGCGCGGGCTGTCTGGGCGATGCTCTCGATCGGCGTGTCGGCGCCGAGATAGAGAATCCTGAAGCCCCGCGCTCGTAGGGCGAGCCCGAAGGCGATCAGGCCCAGGTCGTGTCGCTCGCCCGGCGCACAAGAGAGCAACACGCGCGGCCCGATCCCGCGGTCCCAGCCGCGCGCGAGACCGAGCAGCCGCCCGCGCAACATGCTCGACGCGAAGTGCTCCTGAGCGACCGTGATCTCCCCTCGTTCCCAGCGTTCGCCCAACTCGTGCAGGAACGGGATGAGGACGTCGGACAGGATCGAGTCGAGCGTCGCGGTGCTGAGCAGCTCGTCGAGCACGGTGTGTGCGCGCGCGTCGTCGAACCGCGACAGCGACGCGTCGAGATCCCGCCTCGCGGCAGCCGGCGAAAATGGGACGGCTTGGTCGGCGCGAGGTTCGGCCGCCGCGGCGAGGGCAGCAGCCTCCGCCGCGGCGAGGCCCTCGGCGAGGTGCTGTTGCATTGCGCGGACCCGGTCGAGATCCGCGGCCGAGTAGAGCCGCAGCCCGCCGGTCGAGCGAGTCGGCTCGAGCAGGCCGTAGCGGCGCTCCCACGCTCGCAGGAGCTCGGGGCTCACCCCCGAGCGCCGGCTCAGCTCTCCGATTCGCAGCAGTCCAGTGCTCTCGCTCACGACCTCATTATACAGGACTTGGACAGAAGCTTGACAAGCAGGCCGGCTTCTGCGTACCCTGCGGCAGACAGTATCTATACAGGAGGTGTACAGATGAAGAAGCTCGATGCTCTCGCCGCCATTCTCGTCCTCGTCGGCGGCCTCAATTGGGGTCTGGTCGCGGTCGCCGACTTTGACCTCGTCGCGTGGATTTGCGGCGGGCTGGAGTTCGGCGAGACGAACGCCGCGAGCCGGGTCGTCTATGGCCTCGTCGGGCTAGCGGCCGTCTACGGCATCGGCTCGCTGCTCACCGCATCCCGGCGGTCGGGCATGCGGGCCGCGCCAGCCGGCGCCCGCTGACAATCAATCCCGAAACGAAGGAGTGGAAATGACCAAGCTCATCGCGGTTCTCGCGCTCTTCGCTGTCGTGGTATCGGTTGCAGCCGGCACGGCGACGGGACGGACGCGTGACGATGCCAACATCGTCCAGACCGCAGTTGCGGCGGGGCAGTTCAAAACACTCGCCAAGCTGCTGACCCGCGCCGGTCTCGTCGGCGCCCTGCAGAAAGCAGGCCCGTATACCGTGTTCGCCCCGACGGATGCGGCCTTCAACAAGGTGCCAAAGAAAACGCTGAACGCGTTGCTGCGGAACAAGGCGAAGCTGAAGGCGGTGTTGCTGTATCACGTCGTGTCGGGGAAGGTGACCGCCGCCGACGTCGCAAACCTGTCAACAGCGAAGACGCTGAACGGAAAGAGCGTGCGCTTCCGGATGTCGGGCATGAACGTCTTCGTGAACTCCGCGAAGGTCACGAAGGCAGATGTGTCGGCGTCGAACGGCGTGATCCACGTCATCAACCGCGTACTGATCCCGCCCGCGCGCTAGCAGAGAGCATGGGGACCACCAACGAACTCCCGCCGGCTGGACGCGGCGGGAGTTCGTTTGTCTTGCGACGGAGCCCGCGAGCCGCGAGCCAGCCGGTCGGCAGACCGAGCATCAGCCCCGGTCTCATGACCGGCACCTTCGACGAGCCGTCGACCGTTGTTGTCGCCGAAAAGCAGAACTTCGGTTCGAGCCGGAGCGCGCCCTCGTTCAGCTGATCGAACTTCGAACTGCCGCCCCGGAACGATAGGTTCCGGCACGAAAGGGGTTTGAAAAAGCTGGAAACCGCGCCGCCAGCCCGCACGAGGGCTCGGGAGAACAGGAGATCCCTGTGGCAGTCCGTGCCGGCCGCATATCGGGACCAGCTCGGGGTGGCCGGGCTCTGGCTCGTGCTTGGGGTCGGCCTCGCCATGCTGACAAGCAGCATCGTCGACTGGTACGTGATGACCGACGAGCTGCTTTACGAGCGGCTCGCAATCAGCATCGCCTCCCTCCATTCGCCGCTGCCCCACATCCACGGTGAGCTGATCGGGAACGTCAACCAGCTCTACCCGCTGCTGCTGGCACCGTTCTTCCACGACACGCTCGTCCCCTCGGCGCTGTTCCACGCACACGTCCTCAACGCCTTCGTCATGAGCTCGGCCAGCATCCCTGCATTTCTGCTCGCACGCAGGGTGACGCAGAGCACTCGGCTGTCGTATTTCGTCGCGGCACTGAGCGTCTGCATCCCCTGGATCGTCCTTTCCTCGTTCCTGATGACCGAGGTGGTCGCCTATCCCGCCTTTCTCTGGGCGATCCTCGCGCTGCAACGGGCCGTCGTCTCACCGCGCGCCCGAAACGACATCCTGCTGGTCATCGCGCTGATGGTGGCGACCCTCGCGCGTACGCAGTTCGCGGTCCTTATCGCGGTGGTACCGGTCGCGCTCTTCATCCACAGCTTCGCCTTCGCTCGGGCCGACGCGCTCCGAGCGCGACTACGCGCTGCCGCCCGCGACATCGTGTCCGCGCACCGAGAGCTCGTCATGGCCTACGCGGTGCTGATCGTTGCCACGGTCGTCCTGCTCGCCGTGGGCCGACTTTCGAGCGCGCTCGGAACCTATTCGGTGACGGCCGAGGGAGATCTGTTGCCGCATGGGATGGGCCGCTCGCTGCTCGAGCACCTGGCGCCGCTCGGTCTGGGAATGGGAGTCCTGCCGTTCATCCTCGGTCTCACGTGGCTCATGACAGCCCTGGTCGGGTCGCGGAGCAGAGAGCGACAGGCCTTCGCGTCGATCGCGACGGTGACAATCGCCGCGCTCCTCTTCGAGGTCACGTCGTACGACCTCAGGTTCGGCCAGGGGCGGTTGCACGACCGCTATCTGTTCTACCTCGTCCCACTCGTGTTGGTTGCGTTCGCCACACTGCTGCGCGACTGGCGCTGGTCGCGCTGGTCATTCGCCGTTTCCGCAGGTCTCCTTGCGCTCGCCTTCTCGGTCGTGCCCGTGGTCCGGTACGACAAGCTGAATGTCGACTCGCCTGTGGCGGTGCTCAACGGTGGGTTGCTCGACCTCGGCGGCTCGGCTCAGGGCGCCCAGCTGCTGCTTGCCTTTGCGACGATCGTGGTGGCGATGCTGTTTCTAATCGCCTCGGCTTCGCTCCGCCGCCGCCGGGTCGCGGTACTGCTCGCCGCACTGGCCGCGCTCACCATGCCGGCGCAGACCGGATTGGCTTTCAACAGGTTGCTCACGGTCGACGGGACGAGTGGACGGCCGATCACCCTCGACCAGGGTGTCGTGTTCGACTGGATCGATCGCGAGGTCGGGCCGGGGGCGAACGTAACGATGATCCCGTACCCGTTCCTGTACGGCACTTACTGGGGGAACGTTGCATACTGGTGGAACGTCGAGTTCTGGAACGAGTCTGTCCAGCGAGCCGCAACATACGAGGACGCGTTTACGGGCACCCCCGAGACGTTCCCGCCGACAGCGCTCAGCTTCGACCGCTCGACCGGTCATGCGAACACGTCGCCGACCGAATACGCCGTCCAGGCCATCGCGGAGACAAGGTTCCGGCTTGCCGGAAAGGTCCTGGAGGAGAACCTGGGGAACGCGCTGATCAAAACTGAGAGACCGTGGCGGACCGGGTGGCTCGCCCTCGACCTCTACCGCGACGGGTGGACGATCCCGAAAGTCGCGGGGACGATCAGGGTCTTCTCGGCGCCGGGGCAATCCGCATCGATCATGCGTTTCCTGACGATCTCGGTTCACGGTCCCAACGCTGCCGCGCCGCGCAGGTTCCGCGTCAGCTCGAACGCGAGCGACTGGCAGGGACAGGCTGACGAGCGCGGGACGAGCAATCAGGTCTCGGTCTGCGTTCCGGCGCGTGGATATGCCGACGTTCGCATCGATGCTCCTCATTACTCGCCGATCTACGGCGATCCGAGGACCGAGGAGAGCTTCGGGAGCTATGCGCGCTCAGGCGGAGTACTGATCACGGGAATCGCTCTCGCTGACGAGACCTCTCCCTGTTAGGCGCCGGGTGGCGGTGCCCGGAGTACCAACCGTGCTATCAAACTGAGAGAAGCTCGTGGAACTGGCAGCACCTCAAACCGCCTGAAGGCACACGAGCCTGAGCAAATGCCGTTGCGGCTTTATCGTACCCAGGAGGTCGCCGGTTCGAGTCCGGCTAGCTCCATCAGAGGTTCGTACTGCACAGCGGCGAGGTCTTGCGCGACGCCAGTGACCTCGCTCTCGTCCAGTTCTACTTACTCTGGCAGTCGGATTGGCGATGGCTGCGGGGCGTCATTGAGACGCCCCGCAAAGTTCAAGGCCCCGATCCTGGTGCTAGGGGGTGAAGAACCCGGTGACGGTGTAGTGGTTGCCGCTGACGGCGCCGATGTACGTGCAGGTCACGAGGCCGGAGTGGCCTCCACCGTTGATGCCGCGCTCGATCCGGCCAGTCTGCCCGTCCGGAGTCACGTAGTCGAGTGACTTCCAGAGGAAGTTTGAGCTGAACTGGACGATGTGGAAGCTGTCGCTCGACGAGAGTTCGAACACTGCGTCGACCGTTCCGGCAGAACCGCAATTGAGCGTGAAGCTGAGCGTGTTCTGATTCCCCGGGTCGGCAGCGGCCGGTCCCGCGGCGAGGACGAGGAGCGTGGCGGCAGCAGCGAGCAGGACGAGGACGCGTCGCATTTTGGCCTCCTTCTCGTGGGCGAGGACGGCCCATCTTAAGGGCGCAGATGTCGAATCCGCGGCACCGCAGGAGCCACGCCTGACCTTCTGGTACGTGACCAGGCCGTCGAGGGTCAACGTGCGGGCGATTCGCTGTCACGCCTACTGGCCCGTCCACGTGCGTTCAGACCGGATCTTGTCTCCGGACTACGGCAGGGGAAACGCAGCTACTGACGAATGCTTTTCGATGGCATTAGGGACGATGATGGTCACCTGCCCCCACTGCGAGGCCGAGATCGACGTTCGGATCGAGACCCAGGCGACGGTTGTACCGTCGTTGAAACTGGCCTTCGCCAGCCTGGCGGAGTTCGTGCAATGGTTGAAGGCGAGCCGGCTTTCCGTCGACGAGTTTAGGCAGCTGCCCGTTTACCAGTGGCATCGCGATCAACTCGAACCGCTGGTGAGAGCGGCGGCTAACAATGCTGAGGACGAAATGGATGACGAGTGGCGTCGCGATCAACTTGGAGCGCCGTCGAGAGCGATGGCGCACGATGACCACACGGCGAACGCCGAACTGATCTAGACGAGTTGTCGGACGCGCCGAACCTGTAGAGCACCATCGCTCTCGAGCTCGCTACGAGACGCTGTTGCTGGTCTACTTGCTCCCGCCGCGTAACGGAGGCGTCGGCTCATCGACGCGAGCGTCCAGCACGCCGTGCTCGAGCTCCTTCGCCGCATCGGGATCGACAAAGACGCACGCGCGGCCGTCCTCGATCACGAAATCGCCTTCGAAGGGTTCGTGCACGATGGAGTAATCCCACGTTCGGTCGGCCGCCGAATGCGGGTCGTGAAAGGCTTTGCGCCAGGACCGCTCAGGCGGCCGATCGCGTGAACGCCTTGATGATCTCGGGCATGTGGTCGATGAGCAGGTGGCCGGCGCCGGGAAAGAACGTCGCATGGCAGTTGGGGATCTGGGTGGCGAGATGCCTACCCATTGCCGGCGGCACGAGCACGTCGTCTTCTCCTTGCCAGAGAAGCACGACAGGTTTGATCGCGTCGAGGCGGAATCCCCATGACCTGCCGAGGAGCACGACGTCCCTCGCAGCACCGCGGCTGCCTTGTCGGAACGCCTCCGCGATCTCTGCCGCCAGAACCTCATGCACCTCCGGCCGGCGTGCAATCTCGGCGTCGGATGGAGACATCGCTCGCACGATCGCGTTAAGCGTCCGTTCGGGATCGCGCCGGAGTTGCCGCTCCATCGACGACATGATGAGCCGCGCGAGTGGGGGGAACCGCGCCGCAAATTGGAAACCCAGCCGATTCTGCCAGCGCATGCCCTGGGTGGCGCCGGGCGCATCGTAGGGTCCGACCCCACTGATCAGACCGGCTCTGGTTACCCGCTCCGGCAGCTCGTAGGCACAGGCGAGGGCGTAAGGCCCGCCGCCCGAGCCGCCGATGACCGAGAATCGCGTCAGCCCGAGCGCTTCAGCTGCTTCCTCCACGTCGCGTGGCCAATCGAGGATCGTCCGGTCAGGCTGGAAATCGGAGAGACCGTATCCGGGCCGGTCGAGGGCAACGATGCGGACGCCCGCCTCCGTCGCCGCCACGTCGGCGAATCCAGGCTCGAGGCGAGAGCCAGGATGGCCGTGGAAGTAGAAGCCGGGCTCGCCGTCAGGCTTTCCGTACTCGGCGAAACCGAGATGTCGACCGTCGCGGAGCGGAAGTGTCCGTCCAGAATTCGCAGTCATACGTGAGTCCTGGGTAGCTGAGGCGTGGATGAACGAAGAACTCTCCCTCCAGCCGCCCGAGACGCCGCCGAAGGCCGTTGCTGCTACGGACCTCCCTTGTAGACGGTTGCTGGTGTTTGCCTAGGCGCATCCGGGGACGCCCCTGGGAATACCGCGACGACTTCGGAGCCCTTCACAGCGACGTCTACTGGCAGCGCGAGGCTGTTCCTGAATGTGACGACGCACGACCAGAGCGCGAGCGCCTCTGGGAATATCACGCTCGCGTTGTGAAAAGAGTGAACTTGGCCCTTTCTAATCGTGACGTGCCGATCCTTGCAGCTCTTGTCCTGCAGCCGCGGCGGGCCTGCTCCGATCGGGAAGGGGGCATCCTCGGGATGAAAGCTGCCGACGTACTGCTGCAGACTGGCCTCGACCTTCGTGCGGTCGTCACTGCCGCCGCAGCCGGTCAACAGCGTTGCGGCGAGCGCCAGCGCAGCGGACAAGGAGACCAAGCCAACACGGAGCGGACGGTTGTCCACAGACTGGATTCTCCCGCCGTCCAGAAGGGATCACAAGCGGGCGAGCGGCGATGCTCCGGTCGACCTCCCGATGGTCGGTGAGGGCGTACGCGTAGTGGTCGGCATTCGGGCGAAGCTTCGGCGAATGAAGTGAACGGGGGCGGCGAGGGCCGGCGCGAGGGACGAACATCCCGGGGCGCCGAGCGCTTGAGCCCCGCACTCGCGTGGCGCCGCAGAATGGGTGGGTGAGAAGTGTTCGCGCGGCGGCCGGCAGCGTGGTGTTTCTGGCGCTGGCGCCGGGCGTAGTCGCCGGCCTCGTGCCCTGGCTCCTGACCGGCTGGAGCTCAGCCGGCGCGCCGCTGTGGGTACAGGCCGTCGGGTGGGTCGCGCTGGTTGCGGGAGCGGCCGTCCTTCTCGACGCATTCGCACGTTTTGTCGTTGAGGGCGTCGGCACGCCCGCACCGGTCGCGCCGACGGAGAAGCTCGTCGTCGGAGGGCTGTACCGCTACGTCCGAAACCCGATGTATCTCGCCGTCGCCGGGGTGATCCTGGGACAGGCGGCGGTGCTCGGTCGCTGGCTGCTGGTGGTCTATGCGGTTGCGTACGGCGCGACCGTCTGGTCCTTTGTCCATTGGTACGAGGAACCCACGCTCCGGCGGCAGTTCGGAACCGAGTACGAGGACTACCTGCGCACCGTTCCAGGCTGGTGGCCCCGACGTCCACAGCGGCCGACGGGCTGAACGCGTTCTTGCCTGGCCAGGACAAATTGTTGGGTCGATCAGACCCCTTGCCTGGTGATCCGATCGGACAAACGGAGAACGCTTAGGGAGCGCAGTGGGTTGGCTGTCGCAAGAGGGCTCCCCATATTGCCCGGCGGACTGCGATCGCGACGAGGAAGCTGAGATAATGGCGGCCTGATGCCGCGACGTTACGTCGCTCCGAACTGGTTTACGCGCAACGTCTTCAATCGTCTTGTAGCCGCACTCACCCGCCTCGGGATCAGCGTGTGGGGCTCGCGCATCCTCGAGGTTCGCGGCCGCAAGACAGGCGAGCCGCGCCGAACGCCGGTCAACCTCCTTACCCTCGAAGGAGGCAGGTACCTCGTCGCGCCCCGAGGTCATACGCAGTGGGTGCGGAACCTCCGCGTCTCAGGTCAGGGCGAACTCCTACTGGGTCGGCGACGCGAACGCTTCGTCGGCGTGGAGGTTCCCGACGATGAAAAGGAACCGGTCCTGCGTGCGTATCTCAGACGCTGGAAATGGGAGGTCAGGTCGGTCAATTCTTCGGCGGTGTCGGCGCCGACTCACCCACTGAGGACATTAGGCGGATCGCACCCGACCACCCAATCTTTCGCATCGAGTTGCCACCAATAACATGACGGCTGCCGATCGAGCGAATCGCCCGATGGCACGCCTGTTTCGTTTTAGAAATAGTGGCCGGCGCGTGGGGACTAACATCTCGGCGCAGGCCCGCTCCCGTCCACGATTCGGTCGGTGTGCGGCCCGCTCCCGTCACCTACCGAATCCACCTGGTTCACCTTGATGGCCGCGAGGAACCTCGTGAGCTGACCAGCCTTAGTGGCTCATACTCCGTCGGCGACTTGATACCGGCACTGGCCGGTGAATGCTGGCAGGTCGTGAGTGTCAGGCCCGAAGGCGACGGATTGACTGGTCTGATGTGCGATCTGTGTTGAAGGGACCTAGGTACTGCTGTACCAACTACTCGCCTACGGGCAGGAGCTCTTTTCTCAAAGACTAGGCTCGGAAATGCGCTCGGCGAGATAGGCGTCGAGCTCTCCGCGCGAGGGCGGCGCCGCGCCGGTTCGCGTCGATGTGAGCGCGGCGACGCTGATGGCGAGAGAAACCGCTTTTTCGAGCACCGCGTCGTCGAACGGCTGGGTGGAGTTCAGCGCGAGTGCATCTTGCTCGTGGAGCGATGCGATGAGCCCCGCGCTGAAGCTGTCCCCCGAGCCGACGGTGTCGATAACATCGACGCGATCAGCGGGGAGCTGTACGCGTCCCACCGCCGATGCGGCCATAGCACCTTCGGCGCCTAGCGTGATGGCGATCATGCGCGGCCCGAGGTCGAGCACCCGCTCCATGACCTCCGACGGCTCGTAGCCCGGATAGATCCACGCCGCGTCGTCACGGCTCATCTTGACGATGGTGGCGAGTCGGCAGAGTTGCTCGAAACGCGGACGATAAGCCTCGGCGTCGCCGAAGACAGCCGGCCTGATGTTCGGGTCGAAGACGATCGTGCGCTTGTCGGCTTCGCGTTCAACAAGCAGTCGATATGTCATCGCGGGCGGGTCGACCGCCAGCGCGAGCGTTCCGACGTGAAGTGCCACGGCTTGACTGGGAAGAGCCGGCAGCGACGCTCGTGGGAAGTCAGCGAGAGCCGTCCCGGCGAGATAAAAGGTGTAGCTGTTGCCGCCATCACCCCCGTGCTTATTCACGACAGCCACCGGCGTCGGGGCATCGGTCGTTCGAACCAGCGAGAGGTCGACGCTCGCGTCAGCCAGTAATCCGGCGAGAACGCCTCCGTGGTCGTCACGGGAAAGCGTTCCGAGGAAGGCGACTGGAAGCCCGAGGCGGCCGAGTGCGATCGCCGTGTTGAACGGCCCTCCGCCGGGCACTGCGCGCCGCATTCCTCCCTCCTCGACGAGATCGACGAGTGCCTCGCCCGCGACGACAATCACGGGGCGCGGCCGTTTGGGCTGATTTCGCCTGAGCCGCGAGCGATCAAGGTGACCGGCAAGACAGCGTGCACCGACTGCGAACCGTCACCATCGAGCCGGCGAAACAAGAGCTCCGCGGCCGTCCGCCCAAGCGCCTGCGGGTCCTGGGCGATCACGGAGATGGCGGGATCGAGAACGTCGGCGAGAACCACATCGTCGAATCCAAGCAGTGCCACCTGACGCTCGAGCCCGATGCTTCGCAAAGCGCGGATGCCGCCGATCGTCGAAAAGTTCTGGCTGGTGAACAGGGCGGTCGGCGGATTCGGGAGCGAAAGCAGCTCCTTGACCGCCTGCGCGGCGAGCTGCGGGTCTCGAAGACCCGTCCGGATCAGGTCCTCGTCCACGGCAACGCCTGCGCTCACTAGTGCCTCCTTGTACCCCCGCAGTCGCTCACGGGCAGTGAAGATGGTCGGAAGGTCGCCGAGGAAGGCAATGCGTCGGTGGCCGTGGCCGAGCAAGTGCCCGACGGCGACAACGGCGCCGCCGACGTTGTCTGAGCCGACACTGTCCGCGTCGAGATGCCTTGCAGGCCGGTCGACGAAGACGAGCGCCGTTCCGGCGCGCTGCTCGCCATAGAGATAGGTGTGGTCTTCGCTCGCCGGCACGACGATGATCCCGTCGACACGCCGGTCGCGAAAGGAACCGATCAGGTCGCGTTCGCGAAGTGGGTTTTCGTCACAGCTCCCAGCGAAGACGAGAACGCCTCGAGCGCGGGCTGTGTCTTCGATCGCACGATGAAGCGCCGAGGAGAATGGGTTCGCGACGTCCTCCAGGACGAGCCCGATCGTCTGCGTCTTCCCGCCAAGCCGCCGCAGCATCGACGCGTTGGCGTCGCGGCGATAGTTGAGCTGCGCGATCGCCCGCCTGACCTTCGCTTCCAAAGCCGGGCTGACCCCCGGCTCGTCGTTGACGACTCGCGAAACGGTCTTGAGGCCGACACCAGCGAGCGCGGCTACGTCGAGCATCGTCGGACGGCGAGGGACTGGGGCTGGGGGGTTCTTTGACAACGAAATCTCGCCTTTCAGCGACGATAAATCGCAAGGATGCTACAGCGCGCGGGCGGCGCTTGACAAGACCTTCTTGACAACGTTATCGTCATTCATCAGCTGTTCCATGCCTATCCGGAGGACCGCTGTTCAGCCGCAGCCGCACATCGCTCGAACGACGCCGTCGCAGGCCGGCTGCGCAGTCTGCGGGACGGACAGCCGACGGCGTCAAGAAGACCTCGGCAGGGCCGGTGCGACATCGGTCGCTGGGTTGCTGCCATCACCCGCGAGAGGAGGGGATCACCCTTGTATGAACCACCAAGGGGGAGCGAACATCGCTCCGTGAAAGTGCTCGTCGGAATCCTCGTCATGGGGCTCATCGCAGTGGCCTCACTGGCGGCGACGGCGATCGGAAGCACCAAGGCCAAGACGATTAGCGTCGCGATCGTTGCGAACGGACAGATGCAGGACATCGCGAGATTGACGCCCTCACTCTTCACCAAGAAGAGCGGCATCAAGGTGAAGTACACGATCCTCGATGAAGGCAAGCTGCGGCAGATCACGACCCGTGATGTCGGCTCCGGCGGCAAGGCGTTCGACGCCGTCATGATCGGCCCATACGAGGCGCCGCAGTTCGGCGTCGCCGGGCTGCTGAAAGACCTGACGCCACTGGCGAAAGGCGACAAGGCCTACAACTACAACGACCTCATCCCAGCCGTGCGCAATGCGCTGTCGGCCAAGGGTCACCTCTACGCGGCGCCGTTCTACGGCGAGTCGTCGTTCCTCATGTACCGCAAAGACATCCTCGCGAAGAAGGGCGTCAAGATGCCGTTGCATCCGACCTGGCAGCAGGTTGCAGCCGCTGCGCGGAAAATCAAGACTTCGTCGATGGCGGGTATCTGCCTGCGCGGCAAGCCGGGTTGGGGTGACCTTGGCGCCGCGTTCACGACAGTCCTGAACACGTTCGGCGGGACCTGGTGGTCGGCGAAGCCCAACGGGCAGCCCGATAAAGCGCAGGTCGATCAGCCTGCTTTCAAAGCCGCGCTTGACTTCTACGCGAACCTCGTGCAGGACGCCGGTGAGAAGGACGCGGCGAACTCGAGTTACAACGAGTGCCTCACGCAGTACCAGGCCGGCAAGGTGGCGATGTGGTACGACGCGACGGTCGCGGCCGGTTACCTCGAGGCCAGCAACAGCCCGGTGAAGGGCAAGAACGGCTTCGCCTTCGCGCCGGTGAACAAGACGAAGTCGTCGGGCTGGTTGTGGACCTGGGCGCTCGCAATCCCGAAGAGCTCACCAAACCCGAGCGACGCCTGGAAGTACATCGCGTGGGCGACCGGGCCGCAGTACCTCAAAGCGGCGGGACCGCGTGTGAAGGGCGGCTGGGCTGCGATCCCGCCGGGAACACGCCTGTCCACGTACCGCATCCCTCAGTACAAGAAGGCAGCCAAGGCCTTCGCAGCGACCACACTGGCGGCGATGAAGGCCGCCCCGATCACCAACCCCGGCACCAGCAAGCGGCCGGGTCTACCGGGTGTGCAGTACGTCGGCATCCCACAGTTCCAGGACGTCGGCAACCGGTGCACCCAGCTCTTCTCGCGCGTGATCGCCGGCGCGGCGAAGGACACCGACGCGTTGAGCCAATGTCAGAGCATCGCGTCGAAGGCGATCAAGTAACCGGTTCATGAACGTTGCCGCCGACGCCACGGTCCGCCCTACGGCCAAAGGCCAGGTCGGAGATCCCTTCTCCTCCCCGTGGCGTCGGCGGCTTCCTCTGCTTCCCGCGCTGCTCTTTGCGATTCTCGTAACGCAGCTGCCGTTCCTCGTCAGCATCTACTACAGCCTCACCGACCTCAAAGACAAGACACAGTCGCTGATACCTGAGCCGACGAAGTTCGTCGGCATCGACAACTACAAGGCGATCTTCAGTGATCCGTTCTTCCGCCAGGCGATGTGGACGAGCGTCCAGATGACCGTGTTCGCCGTAGTGCTATCGCTGTTCTTCGGAACGCTGTTCGCGATCCTGCTCGACCGCCGTTTCTTCGGGCAGGGTCTGATCCGGACGCTACTGATCACGCCGTTCCTGCTGATGCCCGTCGTCGCGGCCCTGATCTGGAAGCAGCAGATGTTCTCGTCGTTGTTCGGGATCCTCGACAAGGTGTTGAACTTCCTCGGTTTCAGCTCGGTCGCCTTCATCTCCGACCATCCACTGGCGTCGATCGTCACCGTTCTCGTCTGGCAGTGGACGCCGTTCATGATGTTGATCATGCTCGCCGGCCTGCAGAGCCAGCCTTCGGACATCCTCGAGGCAGCCGGCGTCGACGGCGCCACCCCATTCGGCATCTTCCGGCAGTTGACCCTGCCCCATCTGCGTCGCTACCTAGAGCTGGGCGCACTGCTCGGCTCGATCTACATCGTCCAGGCGTTCGACGCGATCGACGTCATGACCGGCGGCGGGCCTGGCTCGACGAACGTCCCTTACTTCGTCTATCAGGAGTCGATCGGCGGAGGCTTCCGCTATGGCTCGGCGTCGGCCTACGCGATCGTCGTCGTGGTCTTCTCGATCATCATCGCGACGCTCGCGCTACGGCTCCTTTCCGGCCTGCTGAAAGATGAGGAGAGGGCTTGACCGGTCGTGCGCGTCGGGGTTCGAGGTTGGGCGTCGGTGAGAGTCGCGCCGCAATCATCGCTCTCGGCATCGCCGCCTGGGTCGTCGGCATGCTCTGGATTTTTCCCGTGGGCTGGACTCTCCTGACGAGCTTCAAGACCGAGCAGGACGCCTCCGCGCAGACGCTACACAACGGCCTGACGTTGGGACGCTACAGCGACGTCAGCCACTCGACGACCGGGACGCTATCCCTGTCCACAGCGTTCACGAACTCGCTCGTGGTCGTCGTCGTCTCGACGGTGATCGTCATGCTGCTTGCCCTACCGGCCGCATACGCACTCGCGATCCGCCCAGTGCCGAAGTGGCGCGACGTGCTCTTCTTCTTCATTTCCATCAAGTTCCTGCCGATCGTCGCGTCGATCTTCCCGATCTACGTCTACGCCCAGAAGTGGAACCTTATCGGCACACGAACGATTCTGATCATCCTCTACATCGCCATAAACCTGCCGCTGGCGATCTGGATGTTGCGCTCGTTCTTCGTCGAGGTTCCGCGGGAGTTGATCGAGGCATCCGAGATCGACGGCACCAGCCTCTTCAACCAGCTGCGCTCGGTCATCCTGCCGATCACCGCACCCGGTATCGCCGCCACGGCACTACTCTGCGTGATCTTCGCGTGGAACGAATACTTCTACGCCATCCAGCTGAACTTCGCCGGCGCCTCGACGATGCCGCAGTGGGTGATCGGGAACGTCTCGACGCGCGGAAACTTCCTTGCGAAGCTGTCGGCCGCTTCGATCATCGCCTGCCTACCCGTTGTCCTTGCCGGCTGGGCGGCACAGAAGCGAATGATCCGTGGCCTTTCAATGGGTGCGATCAAATGAGAAAGGACTGATCTTTGGCCGCAGTGCAATACGAGCAGGCGACCCGCCTCTATCCGGGCACCCCGACACCCGCAGTAAACGAGCTCGACCTGACGATCGACGATGGCGAGCTGCTCGTGCTCGTCGGCCCGTCGGGATCCGGCAAGTCGACGGCGCTGCGCATGCTCGCCGGACTCGAGCCCCTCGATGAGGGCCGGATCTTGATCGGCGGCAGGGACGTCTCGTCGGTTCGCCCGCGTGACCGCGACATCGCCATGGTCTTCCAGAATTACGCGCTCTACCCGAACCTCGACGTCGCCGCCAACATGGGCTTCGCCCTGAAGCAGCAGGGTGTCCCGAAGCACGAGCGCCTGGAGCGTGTCCGCGAAACGGCGAAGCTGCTCGACCTCGAGCCTTATCTTGATCGCAAGCCGCGCAATCTCTCCGGCGGCCAGCGCCAACGCGTGGCTATGGGCCGCGCGATCGTGCGCCATCCGCGGGTCTATCTGATGGATGAGCCGCTCTCGAACCTGGACGCGAAACTACGCGTGCAGACCCGGACAGAGCTCGTCGAGCTTCAGCAACGTCTGGCCGTAACGACTGTCTATGTCACCCACGACCAGGTCGAGGCAATGACGATGGGCGACCGCGTCGCTGTCTTGCGCGATGGACTCCTGCAGCAGTGTGACTCGCCGTCCAAGCTTTACCACGAGCCGGCGAATCTCTTCGTCGCGGGCTTTATCGGTTCGCCCGCGATGAACATGCTGCCGGTCCCCTCAACTGGGCCTCTCGAGGTCGGCGGAACAGAGATTGGGATGCGCGACGACCTCGGCGGCGAGCGGGCAACGATCGGCTTTCGGCCGGAGGCCGTGATCATCGGCGACGGGCCGATTCCCGCCCGCATCCGCATCGTCGAGGATCTCGGCTCCGAGTTGTTCGTGCATCTGCTTATCGATCACAAGGGCGAGGAGCTCCGAATCGTCGCCAAGGTCGATGCCCCCTTCGTCGGCTCCTCCGGCGACAACGTGCGAATCAGTCTTCACGGAACGCTCCATCTCTTCGATGCTGCGGAGGTGAGACGGCAGAGCGTCGAGCTGTGACCAGCATCCTCGTCACCGGAGCGGCCGGAGATCTTGGCGGCGCGACGGCGAGGACACTTGCGGAGCGAGGATCACGTCTCGTCCTCGCCGACCATCCGCAGACACACGAGCGGCTACAACAGGTCGTCGAAGACTGCGTGTCGCTCGGCGCTGAGGCGGTCGGCGCCACCTTCTCGGTCACCGATGAAGCTGCAGTCGCCGCGACGATCGCGAGCCATGAGCCGTTCTCAGGCGTCGTCAACAGCGCGGGCTTGCAGGGCGAGTTCGTCTCGGTTGAGCGCTATCCACTCGAAGACGCACTCCGGCTATTCGAGGTCAATGTGCTCGGTCTCATGTGTGTGCTGGCCGCTTCGGCCAGAGCGATGATCCGCGCTGGCACCGGCGGCTCGATCGTGAACATCGCGTCGATGGCCGGCGTCTCCGGCGCGCCGAACATGCCCGCCTACTCGGCCTCGAAAGCGGCGGTCGTCGGGCTCACCAAAGCCGCCGCCAAAGACCTCGCACCACACGGCATTCGCGTCAACGCCGTCTCGCCCGGGTTCATAGGCCCAGGACGGATGTGGGAGTCGCAGGTGGCGCGCCAGGCCGGAGCCGGAAGCCAATACTTCGCCGGCGATCCCAGAACGGTCCAGTCGCAAATGATCGCCATGGTGCCGCTCCGCCGTTACGGGGCCTCAAGGGAAGTTGCGGCGGTTGTCGCATTCCTTCTGTCCGACGAAGCCTCGTATGTCACCGGCGTCAATCTCGAGGTCTCGGGCGGAAGCGCCTGATGGCGATCAAAGTCGCGCAGGCGAACCTGGACGACATCGGCGCGCGCGGAATCGCGGTCCCCGGTTACGACCGCTCGGCCCTCGCCCCACGCATCCTTCATCTCGGCGTCGGCGGCTTTCATCGCTCGCACATGGCCCTCTACACCGACGAGCTCGCCGCGGGCGGCAGCGACTGGGCCATCCGCGGCGTCGGTCTGCTGGAGCCTGACCGGCGCATGGCTGAGAGCCTCAGCGGCCAGGACCACCTCTACACGCTGATCGAGCGCGACAGTGACGGCGCAGGAGTCCGCGTCATTGGCAGCATCGTCGACTACGTCTTGGCAATTGGCGACGTCGAAAAGTTCGCTCGGCTGCTGGCGGATCCCGAACTTGCGATCTTTTCGCTGACTATCACCGAAGGCGGCTACTCTCTGGCACGAGAGAACCCGACGCTCGAGGCGATCGTCACCGGCCTCGAGGCCCGGCGCTCCGCCGGCGAAGCGCCACTCACGATCCTCAGCTGCGACAACCTGCCGGGCAACGGAAAGACCGCGGGCGCGGCCATCATGACGGTGTGCGAGACGCGGAGCGCCGAGCTTTTGCGCTATGTCGAGGAGTCCTGCACGTTCCCGAACTCGATGGTCGACAGGATCACGCCACAGACGGCCCCGACAGATCGGGCCTGGCTCTCACAAGTAGTCGGGCTCGAGGATGCCTGGCCTGTCGTCGCCGAGCCCTTTCGACAGTGGGTGATCGAAGACCGATTCGCCGCCGGGCGGCCGCGGTATGAAGAGGTCGGCGCGCTGTTCACCGACCGCGTGCACGACTGGGAGCTTTACAAGCTACGGATGTTGAACGCGAGCCACTCCTGTATGGCTTACCTCGCCGCGCTCGCCGGAGTCACTTACGTCGACGAGGCGATCGCCGTTGCCGCTCTCCGCAGATACCTCGAGCGCTTCCTCGGAGAAGAAGCTATCCCGACGCTCGATGAGATTCCCGGGTACCCCGCCGCCGACTACGCGAACACGGTGCTCTCGCGGTTTGCCAACAGCGGCGTTCGCGATCAGATCGCACGCCTTTGCATCGACGGGACGGCGAAATTTCCAAGCTTCTTGATTCCGACCGTCGAACGCGAGCTCGAGCTCGGCGGCCCGATCGAGTGTGCAGCTCTGGCCCTTGCCGCCTGGGCGCGGTATCTCGCCGTGACGCCTGCCGCCGAGCGCGCGCCCGATTCTCATGGAGAACGCGCCATCGCGCTTGCGCTCAGGTCAATCGATGCTCCGCTGACCTACTTCGAGCTCGACGAGGTGTTCTCGGCCCCTCTTCGCGAAAGCGACCGCTTCCGCCAGGCCTTTTCGGAGGCGAGCCGCAGTCTTGCCGCGGACGGCTCGCTTGGGGCGGTCGAACTCTTGCTCGCTTAGCCCCACGGCTACTCGCGATCACGAGCGCGGCCACTCCGTCGCTCGTGGGGGAGCCGGAGCTCCCCGACGAGCGAATTGCCTACGCCGCGAGGTCGAGCACGGGCTCCAGCTCCTCGGGAGCCTGCTCGAGCTCGTCGCGCCGGATGAGCGTCAGTGCAGCGACGATGCCGACCGCTGCGATGCCGGCGCCGACGACGAAGGCGGCGGTGAATCCATGCACGAGCGCCGACGACTGCGCGGTTCCGTCCGCGAGTGCATGCGAGGTCCGCGACGTTGCGATCGTCGACAGCACCGCGATGCCGAGCGCACCGCCGATCTGTTGCGTCGTGTTGAACAGACCGGATGCGAGCCCGGCCTCGGCGGACCGGACGCCGGCCAGCGCAGCGATCGAGATCGGCACAAACGAAAAGCCGAGACCGACGCCAACGAGCAGGAAGCCGGGCAGCAGGTCTCTGAGGTACGTGCCGTGGACGGAGACCTGCGTGAAGTACACGAGCCCGCTCGTCAGCGCGACCATCCCGGTGACGAGCACTGGCTTCACGCCGATGCGGGTCACGAGCTGAGCCGCGACCCCTGACCAGAGGATTGCGCTCCCGGCGACTGCCAGATACGCCACGCCAGTCTTCATGGGTGAGTAGCCGAGCACCTGCTGCATGTACAGCGTCAGCATCAGGAACAGCGAGAACGTGGCCGTCCCCAGGATGAGCCCGCCGACGTTCGCGCCCGCGACCGTCTTCGTGCGGAGGATCCCGAAGCGCATCAGCGGCTCTGCGTGTCGGCGCTCCCACCAGCCGAACGCGGCCAGCAGCGCGAGCGACGCCGCGATAACGCCGATCGTTCGCGCCGAGCCCCAGCCATACGTGCCGCTCTGGGTGATCGCGTAGACGAGCGACACGAGACCGCCCGTGACGAGCACTGCGCCGAGGGCGTCGAACGACTTCACGGACGTGTCGCGGCTCTCGTCGAGGAGACGCGGGGCGAGGAAGAAGGCCGCCACGCCGACCGGCACGTTGACGAAGAAGATCCACGACCAGCTCAGGGTCTCCGTGAGGACGCCGCCGAGCAGGACGCCGGCCGCGGCGCCGAAGCCGCCGACCGCGCCCCAGACGCCGAGCGCGATGTTGCGCTCACGGCCCTCGGTGAACGTCGTCGAGAGGATCGACAGCGCCGCCGGAGAGATCACCGCCGCGCCGAGCCCTTGCAACGAGCGCGCCGCGATCAGCGACGCCTCCGACCAGGCAAGGCCCGCCAGCAGCGAGGAGAGCGTGAATAGGACGAGACCGGCGAGGAAGAGGCGCCGCCGACCGAGGAGGTCGGCCGCCCGCCCGCCCAGGAGCAGGAAGCCGCCGAAGAAGAGGGCGTAGGCGCTGATCACCCACTGGAGGTTCTCCTGGGAGAACCCAAGGTCGATCTTGATCGAGGGCAACGCGACGTTCACGATCGCTATGTCCAGGATGACCATGAACTGGACCGCGCTCAGAAGCGCCAGCGCCAGCCATTTGCGTCGTTCGGTAGCCGCCATGAGGGCTCAGTCCTTTCGCTTGCGTAGGGAAGACTTGCAATCTAACACAGATGACTTTTCTTTTGCAAGTTCAACCTTCACAACAGCAAGCTCAGCCGCTATGATGGAACCCATGGCGAAGCACTACGACCAGTACTGCCCGGTGGCCCACGCCCTCGACGTCGTCGGCGACCGCTGGGCTCTGCTGGTCGCCCGCGAGCTGCTGCAGGGGCCGAAGCGCTACACCGACCTTGCCGAGGGCCTGCCCGGAATCGGGACGAACATCCTCGCGTCCCGGCTCCGCGACCTCGAGACGGCGGGCGTCGTCACGAAGAAGACGCTGCCGCCACCGGCCGCTTCCCGCGTCTACGAGCTGACGGACTACGGCCTCGAGCTGAAGCCCGTGATGCGGGAGCTCGCACTCTGGGGTGCCCGCTCGCTCGGGCCGCCGACCGCCGACGACGAGCTCTTCCCCGGTTGGCTCGTCTGCCCCCTGGACATGATTCTCGGGCCGCTCGCGCCCGCCGGCCGCTTCGAGTTCCGCGCCGGCGACGAGATCGCATCATTGGTCGACGGCGTCGCGTACACAGGCCCGATCGACGACCCCGACGTCGTCGTCGAAGGCGACGCCGAAGGGCTGTACTACCTCTTCATCGAGCGGCGGCTCGACGGTGTCTCGATCACGGGCGACCGCGCCCTGCTCGACCACCTGATCGCCGCCGCGCCGCAGCCTATCGTCGCCTAGCGGCTGCCGGAAATGTCCCCTGACGCAGGCTGGGGCAGAAGCCGATGAGTTAAGGATCGCCGACCGGTCACCACCGGCGCCATCGACGACGGGTCGCTCCAGCAAGCCGTATCCGACGCCATGGTTGTCGCCGCAGCACCGCTCGGGAAGGGTTGGCCCTCGGCGCTCTTGCGTCCTCTGGATCGTCCCGCGAGTCCGCCCAAAGCGCCATCGGTGGGCGACACGATCGGCTGCGGAATCTGCGCAGACACTCAGAGCGTCGGCCGATGCGGGCGCGGTCGTGGGCTGAGACGATCGAATGGAAAACCGACGAGGAGGACTCGAGATGGATGACGCACCGATTCTCATCTGCTACGACGGCTCTGCCGACTCTGACCGCGCGATCGAGGCGGCCGCAGCACTTCTCGGCCCTCGCCGAGCCGTCGTCGTCGACATCGGGCCGACGCTGACGGCTGCGGAGAGCGTCGCCGGGGTCTCGTCAGTCGTCCCGGGCGGCGCGTTCGAGGACCTGAACATGGATGGCGCCATGGAGAAAGCGCGCGCCGGGGCCGATCGGGCGCGCGAAGCCGGGTTCAGGGCCGAGCCGCGGGCCGAGCTCGAGGAGCCGGTGTGGGAGGGCATCGTCGACGTGGCTGACGAGCTCGATGCGGCCGTGATCGTGCTCGGCTCGCGGGGCTTGAAGGGCATCCGCGAGCAGTTCGAAGGAAGCGTCTCGCACGAAGTCG
>Ga0207683_10000253_pt1 | contig 47518 bp, 51 predicted proteins | sample KBSM73metaG_FD_184333 | JGI IMG/M metagenome (GOLD analysis project Ga0207683, IMG submission 184333) | Miscanthus rhizosphere microbial communities from Kellogg Biological Station, Michigan, USA - KBS M7-3 metaG (SPAdes) (version 2) | ecosystem: Host-associated > Plants > Roots > Rhizosphere >...
AATCGGCTCGCGATGAAGTAGCAGCGCTTATCAATGCAGATCCGCGTTAAATCGTATGGACGTCCGGCGCCACCGAGTCGGACAATCTTGCAATCAAGGGCGCAGCCCTGGCTTATCAGAATAAGGGCAAGCATCTGATAACCGTGCAGACCGAGCATAAAGCGGTGCTCGACACAATGGCAGAACTCGAACGGCAGGGATTTTCCGTCACTGTGCTCGCTCCGGAAACGAATGGCCTGCTCGACCTCGACAAGTTCAGCGCGGCTATTCGTCCCGACACGGTACTCGCGTCGGTCATGCTCGTGAATAACGAAATCGGCGTCATACAGGACATCAAGGCGATCGGTGAAATCTGCCGCCCCCGTGGTGTGCTGTTTCATGTCGACGCGGCGCAAGCGACGGGAAAGGTAGCGATCGATACGCGCCAATTGAACGTCGATCTCATGTCGTTGACGGCGCACAAAACATACGGACCGAAGGGCATCGGCGCGCTATATGTTGCGCGCGATCGCCGTGTACGCCTCGAGCCGCAGATGCACGGCGGCGGCCACGAGCTTGGTATGCGGTCGGGCACCCTCGCGACACATCAGATCGTCGGCATGGGTGAATGTCTGCGTATTGCCGGCACTGAAATGGCTACTGAGATGCCACGCGTGCGAGGAATGCGCGATAAGCTGTATCAGCGGCTTGCAGCGCGGAAAGAAGTCCAGGTCAATGGCGACATGCAAAACCGCATCGCCGGCAATCTCAACTTCAGCCTGAAACTGCCGAATTGCGATCAGATGATCGCTTCGCTGACGGACATCGCGGTATCGTCAACGTCGGCATGCTCCTCTGGCGGAGCCAGTGTGTCGCATGTGCTGCAGGCATTGGGCAACGATACGCAGCTCGCGGGCAACTCGATTCGCATAACCGTCGGCCGCTTTAACACGGACGAGGAAATCAATTTCGCGGCGGACTACCTCGTGCAAAAAATCGATGAGTGTCGCGCCGCGCTCGAACGCCAGCCGGCATAGCCCGTGCTCGCGTTAGCGAGCACCAAGTGCAGCGAAGATAAACTTTCCCGTAATCAACCGCACACTACACGCGCCTTAGTCGATTTTAATCTTTGCTGCGCGCACTACTTCCGCCCAGCGCTTGAGTTCGCTATTGATATAGCTGCCAAACTCGGCGGGTGTGCCAGCAACAATCTCGACTGCCATGGCGGCAAAGCGGTCCCGTACATCCGGTGCGACAAGTGCACGGTTGATCTCGGCGTTGAGTTTCGAAATGATGGCTTTAGGCGTGCCCTTCGGCGCCACGATGCCATACCAAAGGCCGGCTTCCACGCCGGAGACGCCGGTCTCAGCGAACGTTTGCACTTCCGGCAGAAGAGGATTGCGTTTCTCGCTCGCGGCCGCCAGCGCCTTCAGCCTGCCTGACTTCACATGAGGCAGGAACGGTGGCGGACCGTCGATCATCATCTGCACCTGCCCGGCCAATAGATCAGGCAATGCTGCGCCGGTTCCTTTATACGGCACGTGCAGCAACTGTGCGCCTGTCTTGAGCTTGAACAACTCGGCGGCGAGGTGCGGCGGACTTCCCGCGCCCGCTGACGCATAGCTGTATTTGGCCGCGCCCGACTTAGTGACTGCGACGAATTCTTTGAGGCCTGTCGCCGGGACCGCCGCATTGACGAATAACACAAGAGGGATGCGCACCATCAGCGCAACGGGCTCGAAGTCCTTCGATACGTCATATGGCAGCTGGCTGTAGAGGCTGGGACCGATGCCATGCGTAGTCATCGTCGCCTCGAGCAATGTATAACCGTCCGGGTTTGATTTCGCGGCGAGATCGGCCGCGATAATTCCCGAGGCGCCGCTGCGATTGTCGACGACCACGGAATACTTGAACGCATCCGCGAGCTTCTGGCTCACGGCGCGCGCAATGATATCCGCCGAGCCGCCGGGCGCGAACCCGACGAGAACGCGGATCGGCTTAGCGGGAAAATCCGCGGCGAATGCACCGTTTGCCGCCATGAGCGCGGCTAACGCGAATGCGCATACGACGGATCGCCGGTGTACATGCATGAGTGGAGCTGTCGGTACATGCAGCGCGATGGAATTGTGATTCGATCGGCCGAATGAATGATGCCGTAATTCGAAAGATCGAATATAGCGCGTTCTGGTCGCGCGCGCGGCTGGCTCGCCGCCTCTGCCGGCAATTACTTAGGCGGCGTCTCGTTCAGGAATCGATCGATATCCTTGGCTGCAACGTACTGGCGCAGCACGCCGCCGTCAGCAAACACGAGGGTTGGCGTGGTATCGACATTGAGCTTGGTTGCATAGCCGTCGATCTTGTCGACGGGGTTCGGGCAATCGGTTCGGCCCGATGGGCGCAGCGCCCTCAGCATCCAGTCTTCCCAGGCCTTGCCCGGTTCGGCTGAGCACCAGATTGATTTTGCGATGCCGGTCGAGCCGGGAAACTTCGCTTCAATGGGATTTGGATACACATAGATGGTCACGTTGTTCAGTTTTTCGAGCTCAGTCTCGAGCTTCTTGCAAAACGGACACATGGGATCCGAGAAGACTACCAACTGGCGCCTGCCATCGCCTTTTACTCGCTTGATTGCCATGTTAAGGGGCGGCAGATCCTTCACGTTGAGCGCCGTGAGCTTGCGCATGCGCTGTTCAGTTACATTGCGGTCGGTCTTGGTGTCGATGAGCACGCCGTACATGACAAACGATACTTTCTCGTCGGTGTAGTGCAGTTTCTTGTCGACATACACTTCATAAAGACCGCCATATGGCGTCTTGGTGACGCTCTGCACTTTCTCACCCAGTTTTGTTTCAATCAGTTTTTTGACGCTCGCCTCGTCGGCGTGTGCGGCATTCCATACGAACAGTGCGCTCAACACAACGAATTTTTTTAGCATGGTTGCTCCACGTGAGACGCTAACGGGAGATTGTAAGACATTGTTCCGAATGCTCAATGCCGCTCATCGCCAACGCCTGACCGCAGGTCGGGGGCCCGATCGCGCACTCATCGCAGCGGACTACGCGTGACTAAACGATGCGCTTACTGAAAGTTCATATGGCTGCGTGATACGAGTCCGCCGACTACACGGACACATGCTTAACAAGCACGCGCCTTGACACCCATCGGTGCGCTGGCTACTCTCGGCTCACTTTTTAAGAATCACCATGCCGTCAACAGCTGTCGAAAAAATTCTAGCGCGCGCCAGCGGATGCGCATCACTGCGCGCTGGAGATATCGTCGAGCCCGACCCCGATTTCATCATGGTTCACGATGGGGTGGTGCGCGGCGCCAAGCGCGAGCTCGATGCGATTGGCATCGACCGTCTTGCGTCACCGGACAAAGTTTTCATGGTCACCGACCATGAAGTGATTTACGGCAGCGCGCGCGCAGCGGAGATGGGCGCGTTCAATCGAGCAGCCGCGAAAGCGTGGGGCGTGAAGAACTTCTTCGACGTCGGCCGCGCCGGTCATGGTCACATTTTCCCGATGGAGTCGGGCATGCTGCTGCCGGGCATGTTTTACTTCGATAACGACCGGCATGCGACGAATGCCGGTGCCATCGGTGCGTTTGGATTTCGCATGGGCATGGAGATCAGCCGCGTGCTTGCGACCGGAACCAACTGGGTGACGGTGCCAAAATCTGTGCGCCTCACGCTTAGGGGAACGCTGCGCGACCGCGTTTATGGGCGAGACCTGGGTTTTTACATCGCGCGCCTGTTGCATGAGGGCGCACTCGATCTCGATCTTGATTACCGCGTGCTCGAGTTTGCCGGCGATCTCGACCAGTTCGATCTCGCAACGCGCACCGCACTGTGCAGTTCACCGACCGAGATGCGCGCGTACGGTGTCTTCTTCCCGCCTTCGGAGCAGATACTCTCGTTTGCGCGCGAGCGCGCGCAGCGCCCGTTCACACCTGTGTACGCCGATGCGGACGCATATTATGATGGCGACGCAACCCTCGATATCAGTACAGTCGAGCCGCAGGTGGTGCTGCCTGGCGGCGTGCATCGCGCGGTCGACGTTTCCAAGATCGCCGGACAACCGATCGACCATGCGTTTGTCGGTTCGTGCGGCTCCGGCATGTATGAAGACTTCGTTACCACCGCCGCCGCGTTGAAAAATAATCACGTCGCACCTGGCGTGCGGATGTTCGTAGCGCCGGGCTCCGAGCAAACGACCAAGCGGCTCGCCGCCGAAGGAATTCTCAATACCTTCATTGAAGCGGGCGCTATATTGCTTCCCGCCGGTTGCGGTCCGTGCAACGACGCGGTGATTGGTCCGCTGCATTCGGGAGAGATATCGATCTCGACCGCGACCAACAGCAATAGCGGGCGATTCGGCGCGAAGGACGCACAGCTCTATCTTGGGAGTCCCGCAACTGTAGCCGCGTCCGCGGTCGCCGGCCGCATCACCGACCCGCGAGCGGCCGCGTAGTTCTATAGTCGGCGGCGCTATCGACGCAGCCTGAGATAAATCTCAGGCAGTTTATTCGGCAGGCTGTTGATGTGGTCGAGCACGAGGTAATGCCCGGGCCCGAAGATTTGCGGCAGATACTGATTGGCCATGGTATCGACGGTGATGCAGAACGGATGCACGCCCGCGTTCATCGCTTCCTTCACCGCCATGCGCGTGTCTTCATGCAGGTAGCGCCGGTCCCCGCCGTCGTCGTAATCCTCCGGCCTGCCATCCGACAGAATCAGCAGTAAACGACGGCGGCTTTCGACGCCGTTGAAGCGTGATGTCGCATGGCGGATCGCAGCACCCATGCGCGTGGCGAGCCTGCCGGACATCCCGCCGATAACACTTTTAATCTGCGTTGTGAACGGCTCATCGAAATCCTTAATCGTGTAGTAGCTCACGTTGTCGCGGTATTTAGAGCAGAATCCGGCAATCGAATAGGCATCGCCGACTTCCTCCATGCTTTCAGCGAACAGCAACACGCCCGCGCGCACGCGGTCAACGAGACGGCCGCCGCCTTCCGGCAGATGCTGCATGATGGAAGTAGACATATCGGCGAGCAGGGTTACCGAGACATCTCGCTGCTTGATTTCTCGTCGCCGATAAATGGCGGGCAGCGGCGACATGCCCGCGCGCTGCTCGGCAACATATTCCACTGCGGCATTCAAGTCGATATCGTCGCCATCGAACTGCCGCACTCTTGGCGCGAGGCGCGTCGGCTTCTGAGCCTGGATCGCTTTTTTAAGCCGTTTCAGCGCGAGCGCATACTGGGTGGTCAGCCGGTTCGCTTCAGCAAGATTCGACTCAGCAAGCGGTTTCTCCTGCACCCAGCTCCAGTTGCGCTTGTAGCGGCCTTCACGGTAATCCCATTCAGGATACGGTTTGCCCTTGTCGCTCGACTGTCCGCCCTGCTCCTGACTTTGCGTGCGCTTGATCGACATCTTGCTCGACCCCGCGCTCTTGCCGTCGCTTGCCACCATCTTCTCGCGCTCACCGGCTTCCTCGCCGCCGGTTTCCGCATTCTGCTGTTCGTCATTGTCGCCCTGCTCGCCATCGTCGCTTTGTTTCTTCTCACCGTCGGCGCCGGCCTGCGTCTGCTGCGGCTGATCCTGTTCCGTCTGCGCGTGCGCGGAGCGTGCGGCGTTGGGACTGCGTCCCGGCAGATAGGCGCCCTGGTAGACCTCGATATCCGTTACCGGCGCGAGCGTCGTCTCGGCATAGAGTTCGTTCGCAATACGAAATGAATCCGCAATGGTTGCGCCGGGATCAAGCAGCGGCCGCAAGCGTGCATCAAGCGTCGACGGCTGTCCATGCATCAGCGCTGACGCGGCGCCGACCATGTCGAGCGCCAGATCGTAATAAGGCAGCGATTCTACGGGTCGCAACCGATGCGACGCCCCGACCGCGTGTAAACGCGCGAGATAATTCGGTACACGCTCCTGTATCCGAACATCGACACGCAGGTCCTCGCAGGCGTCGAACAGGAGCTGAAAGCGCGGCACGTCATCACCATAGCGTGCAAACAACGGCGCCCACGCGACCTGCCCCGACTTGGGCAGCTCTGCACCCACATCGCTGAATATGCGGATCAGCGCAGCGCGGTCGAAGCCGCCGAAAACAACGCGCCCGGCGGCATGCAGGATCGCCAATATTGCTTCGTCGCGGTCCGGCATGACCGCGGGAATGAACACGCTGCGCCCGTCGGTCTCGACAAACGGGCGGCCCTTATCGGGCGACCACGTGCTTTCCTTCAATTCGACCGGACGCTCGTACCATATCTCGAGCAGTAGCGCGAGCAGACGATTGCGCTCCGGCATTCGATAGCCGGGCAAATGATCGAGCAATACCGACAGGCTCTCTTCGCTTTCAAGCCGGAAGTAAGCTTCGCCGCGCGCGCGCCCTGACTGCATAATGTCGGCGCCGCGCGACGCCCACGGCAGGACCGCTTGTGCGCCGAGCAGGTTACGCACACGGATGGCGCCGCCGAGATATGTCGCCAGCATCAATTTGCGCGACTCGAACAATTCTTCCATGGGCTGCAGCAGGTGTTCGACTCCGGTAACGCCCTGGCGGCACGCGAGATCGAGCACTGGCGTTGCGAAGTAAGCGCGTCCGCTATCGCTGTGACGCGTGTACCACATGAATCCGATCTCCGCCCACCGACGCTCGCCCGCGTGCCCGAGCGTGCCGAACGCGCGGGGCAGATTGCGCATAAAGGAATCGACTGCGGCGGCGGGTTGCGGCCATTGGAGGAAGACCAGCGCCTGCTCGGTCCACGGCAACACCGTCTCGGAGATTTTTTCCGCTTCGTAGCTGCCGCGCACGAAAGCTTTGCCCGCTTCCCGATCGTGCTCGAACAGCCGCCGCACGGCGCGCAGCCACGTAAGGACCACTTCGTCGCCGTGCTGGCGTAAGGCCGGCAATGCGTCCGTCACTTCACGGTGCGCGACGAAGCTCAGCGCACTGAGTTCGCTGAGCGCCTGCTCAATAGCGGCTGACGGGGCTGCCACGGAGTACTAACGAAAATCAGGAGAAATGCGCTTTGACAATTTCCATAAGCGCTTCGGCAAGCTCGATATCATCGGTGAGCGGATTCACCATCGCAACCTGGCAGGCATTAACCGGATCGAGGCCGGCATTTATCATGTTCGCCGCGTACACGAGCGCCCGCGTTGAAGTGGCTTCCTCGAGACCATGATCTTTGAGCAGCCGGCCTTTGCGCCCGGTCGCCACGAGTTTTGCCGCCAGCTCCGGATCGATGCCGGGCACTTCATTGACGACGATTTTGCGCTCGACGTCTTCCTCGGGAAAATCGAAGTTGATCGCGATGAAGCGCTGCTTCGTGGACGGCTTTAGATCTTTGAGCACCGTCTGGTATCCCGGGTTATAGGAAATGACGAGCAGAAAATCTTCATGCGCATCGATCTCCTGACCTTTCTTCTCGATTGTGAGACGGCGACGGTGGTCTGTGAGCGAATGGATAACCACGGTGGAGTCAGTGCGTGCCTCGACGATTTCATCGAGATAGCAGATCGCACCGGCTTTGACAGCGCGCGTGAGCGGCCCGTCCTGCCACACTGTCGCGCTGCCTTCGAGCAGGAAGCGCCCGACGAGATCCGAGCTCGTCAGATCTTCATGGCACGATACGGTGACCAACGGACGCTTGAGCTGAAATGCCATGTGCTCGAGGAAGCGGGTCTTGCCGCAGCCCGTCGGACCTTTGAGCATCACCGGCAGCCGCTTCCGATAGGCTGCCTCGAAAATTGCTACTTCGTTCGATTGCGGCTCGTAGTACGGCGCCGCATCGCTTGTTCGCGGTTGCTGGATGATGTCGTGCTCGACGCCGCGCAACCGGTTCACTGCGGTTTTCATATCACTTCCACTTTAGCCGTAAAGGCATTGGATCGGAGGGACAAGGGAGGCGAAACGCCTGGACCCGATATTTTAAGAGAAGCGGCCCGATAAGGGAATCGTTGGAAGCAATCGGCTCATTGCCAACATTGCAGGTATGCAAAATCGCTGTGCGTCTCTTTCGCACAGCACGGCATTTGCCTACAGCACGACGGGTGCGTCCGACAATTCGTTCGGATTGTCGGCGAGCGGCGGGAAGTGCGTTGCCAGCAGTCGCGTAATTTCCGCAATGCCGGTCAGCGTACCCTGTTCAAATTCCCGCTTGCGATAGGCATCCTCCATGCGCCGACACACGGCGTCCCATTGCTCCTGCGGAACCTTTGCGCTGATGCCGCGATCCGCGACGATTTCGATGCGGCGATCCGCAAGCTGCACGTAGATGAGCACGCCACTGTTATGTTGCGTGTCCCAGACGCGCAACTCCGAGAACACCTGAATTGCACGCTGACGCGCGGTGAGCCCGCGCGTCAATGCAAGCGGATGCAAGGCGGCTTCGACCGCGAAACGCAATTCACTGTCGTGTGTTTTTTCGGAATTGCCTATCGCTTGTTCGATCGCGTCCAACGTGCGGCGGAAAGGCGCCGCCCACGATCCAATGCGGCGTGAGCATATGTTTCATGAGGCGAGCAAAGTTCATATCATCACCAGCTGCCACCGGCGCCGCCGCCGCCCGAGCTACCGCCCCCGCCGCTGAAGCCGCCACCGCCGCCAAATCCGCCGCCGGTGCTGAAGCCGCCGCCGCCAAATCCGCCAAATCCGCCGCTGCCCCAGCCGCCGCGCGTGCCGCCGAGCAACGAGAAAATAAACGTGATGATGGCGGCGATGATCCCGATCACTACGGCGCCGCCGAGCATCCAGCCTAGTACGCCCGCGATGGTGCCGACAATGCCGGCGCCGAGAAACCGCCCGAAGATTGCGCGCAAGACGCCGCCCACCACGAATACCAGCACGAAGCCGATGATGAGCAGCGATTGAAAATCGAAACCACCGCCCGCCGGTTGCTGCGATGCCCGCGGTTTCGGCGGCGGCAACGGTTCACCGTCCACCACCTTGATGATGCGTTCGATGCCGGCGCTGATGCCGCCGTAGAAATCACCTTGCTTGAAGCGCGGCGTGATCGCTTCATCGATGATGCGTTTGGCTGTAGCGTCATTCAGCACGCCTTCGAGACCATAGCCGACTTCGATCCACAGCTTGCGATCGTTTTTTGCAATCAACAGCAATGCGCCGTCGTCGATGCCCTTGCGGCCGAGTTTCCAGCTTTCCTCGACGCGAACTGCATACTGCTCTACCGTTTCAGGTTGTGTCGTCGGCACCAGCAGCACGGCGATCTGACTGCCCTTGCGTGCTTCAAACGCAGCGAGCGTTTGCTCGAGTGATGACTGTTGTTGCGCCGTAAGCGTTGCAGTCAGATCCGTAACGCGCGCCTTCAGCGGCGGTATGGCGACATCAGCGGCTATGCACCATGAGGCCCCGAACGCCGTCAATGCGCATAGCCACAGCAGGGCCCGCAGACATAAGGACGAGCCCTGTTTCACAGGCGGCTACTTGCTGGCGGGCGGAATCACCGGCGCCGGTATGGCTGCGGGCGGTGCTGGCTGCGCAGGTGCGGCGGGCGGTGTAGTGCCGAAATCCACTTTCGGCGCGGTCGATATTTCCTTCTCGTTATCGACCGTGAATTGCGCTTTCGGTTTGAAGCCGAACATCATAGCAGTCAGATTGGTGGGGAATGAGCGCACCGTCGTGTTGAATTCCTGCGTCGCTTTGATAAACCGGTTGCGAGCAACTGCGATGCGGTTTTCCGTGCCCTCGAGCTGCGCCTGCAGCTCGCGGAAATTCTGATCCGACTTCAACTGAGGATAGTTTTCGGCGACCACCAGAAGACGCGAGAGTGCGGATGACAGCTCGCCTTGCGCTGCCTGGAACTTTTGCAGTGCCGCCGGATCGTTGACCAGTTCAGGCGATGCCTGCACGCTGCCGACGCGCGCGCGCGCATTAGTGACGCCCAGCAGCACATCTTTTTCCTGCTGCGCGTAACCCTTCACGACGTTAACAAGATTCGGCACGAGATCCGCGCGCCGCTGATACTGATTCACGACCTCGGCCCACGCCGACTTGACCTGCTCATCGGACGATTGCAGTGTGTTGTAACCGCAGCCGCCGAGACCAAGCGTTGTAATCAGCAGCGCCAGCGCGACGAAAACTTTGTTCATGTTTTACTCTCCTCAGATCCGTAAAGAACGCAAAGAACCGGTTGCTAGATCGGGGCGGCTCGACCGGTTTGCAAGCCTTGCATCGTTTCTACCGCAAGACAGAGGTCTGCCCATGCTTTCGCCTTGTCGTTCAGCGTGCGCAGCAGATAGGCTGGATGATAGGTGACAATCAGCGGCACGCCCTGATATTCATGCACTTTGCCGCGCATGCTTGCAACCGGCGCATCGCGTTTGAGCAGGTTCACTGCGGCTGTCTTGCCCAAAGCAACAATGAGCTTTGGTTTGATGAGATCGATCTGCCGCCAGAGGTATGGCTCGCATTGGGACACCTCTGCGAGCTCGGGGTTACGGTTACCCGGCGGCCTGCACTTCACGATATTGGCGATATAGACGTTATTGCCGCGTCTGAGCCTGATCGCAGCGAGCATGTTATCGAGAAGCTTGCCCGCCTGGCCGACGAAGGGCTCGCCCTTTGCGTCTTCATCCGCGCCGGGACCTTCGCCGACGAACAGCCAGTCGGCGTTTTCATCGCCGACGCCGAATACTGTCTTGTTGCGGCCCTTGTGAAGCGCGCAGGCGACACACCCCGCAACCGATTCCCGCAACTGCGGCCATTCCATACGCGAGATGGCATGAATTCTTTCATCGAGCGGTAAGGCATTGCTTTGTACGGCGCGCGTTGCACGCGGTTCGCTTACGAGCAGGTCAGGCGCGCTTGGCCGCGACGCCGGTTGCGGGCGGGCGTCTGCACTGTCCGTTTTTTCTGAAGGAGTGCCGGCGCTAATGTTCGCATCATCACGCAAGCGCCACAGCGGCCACAGGCCTAGTTCCTTGAGCATGTCTTCGCGCTGTGTGCTCATTGCAACTGCAACGACATCACAAGCGCATCTTCACGTCCTTGGCCTGCCGGATAATAGTGGCGTCTGATCGCGATCTCGGTGAATCCGGCGTCTGCGTACAGCCCGAGTCCGGCGACATTGGAAGGCCGCACTTCAAGGAACATCCTGCGCGCACCGTAGTCCGCGGCAAGTTTGCGCATAAAGGTGAGCAGTTGGCGCCCGATGCCGCGCCGCTGCCAATGCGCTGCAATGCTCAGGTTGAGCAGATGCGCCTCCTCGGCGCCGATCATCACTATGCTGTAGCCGATTATCCTGCGACCGATTGCGGCGATCCAGGCGTGATAGCCGGCATTCAGCGAGTCAACGAAGTTTCCACGCGTCCAGGGATGCGGGTACACGTTGTTTTCGATCGCAATGACATCATCGAGATCGTCGCTCGACATGCGCCGGTAACGCGGCAGATCATTGAGCAGCGCGCTCATCGTTCGTCAACGCGCAGCGCGACTTTGTCACGCACATATATAGGCACAGCAAGTGCCGCATCAAGGGTGCGACCGGCGGCCACCTGTCTCGCGGCAACGGATGCAATCTGGCGCGCATGCGGCACGAGATCAGCGGCGACCCGGTCGACGCTGGCCGCGTATACAGCCCGCAATGCATCACCATGCACGGCGAAGCCGCTCCCGCAGCCGGTCCACTGAGCACCTGTCAGCGGCGGCACTTGGAAGGGTTTGTACAGACCCGGTGCGTCAATCTCGGTCCAGTCGTCGCCTGATTTTTCGTAGGCAGCGTGATACACCTCGCCCATGCGGGCATCGAGGCAGCACACTGCACGCTCGGCGAGCGACGCTTCGGCGAGTGCAAGCAATGTGCCGACTGCAACGATCGGGACGCCTGCACCAAACGCCATGCCCTGAGCAACACCGCAGGCAATGCGTAAACCGGTAAAAGAGCCGGGCCCTGAGCCAAATGCAATGGCATCGACTTGATTCACTGTCAAACCGTGATCGCGCAGCAATCCGTCTACCATTGGCAACAGCAGCTCAGAATTGCGCTGGCCGGCGATGACGTCGCGGGCATCGACCTGATTCTGATCCAAGAGAGCGACGGAACATAAGTCAGTCGATGTATCGAGCGCAAGTATCTTCACTGCGGCATTATATTCTTTCGCGCAGTGAGCATGCTCATGCGGCACTCGCGGACGAGCCGCCCGTCAGACCTGCTAAACTTTTTTGCAGCAGCGCTCATAAACTGGACGAGAAAATCTGTGCATACTCGCACTACGCGATGAAGGACCGCATGATCGTCAGTGAAGTGCGCGCTTTTGCGTTGTCGTTCCGGCTCGAAAACGCGCCCCGTCGCGGCAGCGGACAGCCGATCAAGAAAGACATGGTCGTCGTCCGTGTGCGCACCAAAGATGGCATCACCGGCTACGGCGAAGCGCATCACGCGCTCGCACCGACTGTCGTCGCTGATATTGTCAACACAAATCTCGCACCGATCGTGGTTGGCGCGAATGCGATGGAAGTCGAAGACATCTGGCAGAAGATCTACACGAAGCAGGGACAGACGCATGGTCCCGGATGGGCGTTCTACAAGGCGCTAAGCGGCGTCGATATGGCGTTGTGGGATGCGCGCGGCAAGGCGCTGGGGCAACCGGTGTACGCGCTATTAGGCGGCGCACGCAAAAAGATCCGCGCATACGCAGGCGGCGTTTGCCTGGGTTATCAGCCGCCGCCGCAATTGCTCGCGGAAGCGCAACGCTTCGTCGCTCAAGGTTATACGGCGCTTAAATTGCGGCTTGGCGACACTGTCGAGCGCGACATCGAGCGCGTGCGCTATGTGAGGAAAGCGCTCGGTGACAAGATCGATATCATGGTTGATATCAACACCCGATACTCGCTGCTCGACCTGAAACACGCACTTCCGGCGCTTGAAGAATGCCGTGTCTTCTGGATCGAGGAGCCGTTTACACCCGACAATCTCGCCGACTATGCGCAGATGAACAAGCGCACCCTCGTTCCACTCGCGGGCGGCGAAAATCATTTCACGCGATTTCAAGCCCGGCAGCTGCTCGAAACCGAGGCGGTGGATATCATTCAGCCCGATCCCTGCAAAACGGGCGGCATCACCGAATGTAAAAAGATCGCCGACCTCGCATCCGCCTTTCGCAGGCCGTTCGCGCCACATACCGGAATGAGTTGCATAGACTCTGCGGCGTGCGTGCATTTGCTATGCGCCGCATCCAACGCGCTCATCTACGAGAGCGATTGTGCTGCAATCAATCCGTTTCGCGACGAGTTATGCAGTGGAGCACCGCGCGTGGAGGATGGATACATCGAGCCGGCCGATGCACCCGGGCTCGGTCTCGAGGTGGACGAAAAACTGTTCGCGCGGTTTCCGGGAATTCCCGGACCCTGTTATATTTGAGTCAACGCGCATCCGGCACGCCGTTCACATGCCGCTCGCATCTGATCAACCTCAGCGAAGACACTCATGCGCGAATACTCGATTGCAGCGATTCCCGGCGATGGCATCGGCACGGAAGTTATCTCAGCCGGCCTCAAGGCACTTGATGTGCTCGCGGGGCGCGCCGGCGGCTTCAAGCTAAAGGTCGAACATTTCCCGTGGAGCAGCGAGTATTACAAGAAACACGGTTACTACATCCCTGACGGCGGACTTGCAAAATTGCGGACCTTCGACGCCATTTTCTTTGGCGCGGTAGGCGCACCCGATGTGCCTGACCACGTGTCGCTGTGGGGATTGCGGCTGCCGATCTGCCAGGGCTTCGATCAATATGCAAACGTGCGGCCGGCACGCGTTCTTCCCGGCGTTACGAGTCCGCTCACAGGCGGCGAGCGCATCGATTGGGTAATCATTCGAGAAAATTCGGAAGGCGAATACTCAGGCAGCGGCGGACGCGTGCATCGCGGCCTGCCGGAGGAACTTGCAACGGAGACTTCCATCTTCACGCGCAACGGCGTGGAGCGCATCCATCGTTTCGCCTTCGAGCTGGCAAGTAAACGGCCGCGCAAACATCTGACGCTGGTGACCAAGTCCAACGCTCAGCGGCACGGCATGGTGATGTGGGACGAAATATTCTATGAAGTCGCCAAAGAGTTTCCCGGCGTTGAAACGCAGCGCGTCCTGGTCGACGCCGTCACTACGCAAATGGTCCTGAAGCCGTACATGCTCGACACCCTTGTTGCTACCAACCTGCATGCGGATATTCTTTCGGATCTGGCCGCGGCGCTATCGGGAAGCCTCGGTATCGCACCGACAGCGAATTTGAATCCCGAGCGCAAATTTCCGTCGATGTTCGAGCCCATACACGGTTCCGCCTTCGATATTACCGGCCAGGGCATCGCAAATCCGATCGCAACGTTCTGGACCGCGTCGATGATGCTGGACCATCTCGGCGAAAAAGAAGCGTCCGCTCGTCTCATGCAAGCGATCGAGACTGTCACGGCCAAAAAGGTGCACACGCCGGATCTTGGCGGCGAAGCGACAACGGAGATCGTGACATCGGCCGTATGCGACGCTATCTGGGAAAGTCGTTGACCAAGCTGTGAACATGCTGAGCTGACAATGTCCGGCAAGTCACGCCAGCTCGTTACCATACTTGTCTGCTCGAGCATTATTCTCACGCTCGCGATGGGCATCCGGCATGGCCTGGGCCTCTTCCTGTTGCCGATGTCCACGGAATTCGGCTGGAACCGCGAAGCATTCTCGTTCGCGCTTGCACTGCAGAATCTGTTCTGGGGCATCACGCAGCCGTTCACCGGCATGATCGCCGATCGCTTCGGCGCGGCGCGCGCGTTGGTTGCGGGCTCGCTTTTCTACGCCGCGGGTCTGGCGCTCATGACGACGTCGGCGAGTCCGGTGCTGTTCAGTGTCAGCGCCGGTCTGCTGATCGGCGTTGCGCTATCCGGCTGTACCTTCAGCGTTGTCGCGGGCGTCATAGGGAGAAACTTCCCGGAGAGCAAACGTTCCCAGGCGCTGGGCATTTCAGCGGCAGCCGGTTCCTTCGGGCAGTTCGTGATGGTTCCTGTCGAGCAGGGACTCATCGACGGCATAGGGTGGAGCAATGCCTTGCTGCTGCTCGCCGCACTCGTATGCGTGATCGCACCACTTTCTATCGGGCTTAAAGAGACGCCGGCGGCGAATACGCTGCGTGCGCAGACGGTGGCGCAGGCGCTGCGGGAAGCGTTTGCCTATCGCAGTTTCTGGCTGCTGACGGCAGGCTATTTCGTGTGCGGATTTCAGGTCGTCTTCATCGGCGTGCATCTGCCGTCATACTTACGGGACCACCAGCTTTCGTCCGGCGTGGCGGTGACCGCGCTCGCGCTCATCGGCCTGTTTAATATCTTTGGCACATACGTCGCAGGCCAGCTCGGCGCGCGCTTTACAAAGAAATATCTGCTCTCGGGCATTTATACACTGCGCAGCATCGTAATCGTGATCTTTCTCGTACTGCCTATCACGCCGGTTTCTGTTTACGTGTTCGCAGCTGCGATTGGATTTCTGTGGCTTTCGACGGTGCCCCTGACCAGCGGGATTGTCGCGCACATCTTCGGCGTGCGTTATCTCTCCATGCTTTCGGGATTCGTGTTTTTCTCGCATCAGATGGGCAGTTTCTGCGGTGTGTGGCTCGGCGGCTATCTGTACGACAAGACCGGCTCGTACAACGTCGTATGGCAGATCTCGATCGCCCTTGGCATATTTGCAGCAATCATCAACTGGCCGATCAAAGAGCGCGCGATCGTACGCACAGCTGCGATACCCGCAGTGTGACGCGCCCGGTGGCGGGCATCGAGTCTGCAACCGGGATCGTGGCGCGTCTCGCGGTTGCTGCACTTGTGCTTGCCCTAACCAACGCGGCGCGCGCACAAACTGTTCCACTTTATTCCGGCGTCCAGGCGCGTTTTGCAACCGCCGACGAGGGACGCGAAATCCTTTCCGCCCGCGACGAATTCACAACGGCGCTGAGTCCGTACGACCGTTCGGCACGTACGGGCCGGCCCGGCATTGTCACGGAACAGGAATATCTCGATTTCGTCGGCCGTCAGGCAATCGATTGGACATCTTCAGAAACCGCGATCATGTCACGCGCACTGGCCAGCGTAAGTTCGCGCCTGCGCGCGCTGACGCTTCATATTCCGCCGCAAGTGCTGCTGGTGAAAACTACCGGCAACGAAGAAGCGCAGACGGCGTATACACGTTCATACGCAATCATTGTTCCGCAAAGATACCTCAGCGGTTCGGCTGACGATCTTGAAACGCTGCTAACGCACGAGCTTTTTCATGTGATATCGCGCAATGCGCCGGCGCGAAAAGCGGCGCTGTATGCGATCGTCGGCTTTCGGGACTGCGGGCCGCTCCAGTGGCCGCCGGAGCTCGAGCAGCGTCGGATTACGAACCCCGACGCTCCTGACACGCGCTACTGCATGAGACTGCAACACGAAGGCACAGAACTTATCATCTTCCCTGTGCTGTTTGCGCGAGAAGAGACTTTCAATCCGTCGCTGCAGGGCACGTATTTGAGCCGGATGCAGTTTCGGCTGCTGTCAGTAAAGCAGGTCGGCGACACGTGGCTGGCGCAGCGCATCGATGGAGAACCGGTGCTGTACGAACCGGCTAAGCTGCCCGCATACTCAAGAGCCACCGGACGCAATACGCGCTACACGATTCATCCGGAAGAAGTACTCGCGGACAATTTCATCTATCTGGTGAACGGCGAGCGGGATCTGCCCACGCCGGCAATTTTCGACGAGCTTCGGCGGGAACTAGCGCGACCTGTCGACAAATAACCGGGTTGAGGTGCCCGCGGTGTGTCGTCTTCCTGGGTTTGCGCATTACAACGCGGCAGCGAGCCCTTCGAGTATGCGAGCCCAACCCGCTTCAGTGCGGCGTGCGTACTCGGCATACACGCCCGCATGTGTAAGCGACAGTCTGCAGCCGAAATCTTCGGGCGCGGTTTCGATGGTCACGCGTGTTGCATCGCTCGAGAACTTTGGCACTGAGAAAGTAAAAACGAGGCGCCGTGGACGCTCTACTTCCAGATATTCACCTACGTGCTCGATATCATCGCCGTCGCGCCGCTCGGTGAAATTGAACTTGCCGCCGACGCGTGCGTCGATCTCTGCACGTACCATCTCGCCGGTTGGCGTCGCGAACAGAAATCTTGCCGCCTGTTTCGCATTCAGCCATGCGTCGAAAACGCGCTCGGCCGGAGCGCGGTAGGCCCGACTCACGCGAACGGTTGTTGTCGCCTGCGCATTCATGACTTACTTGTCGCGCTCGATCCCGGTCAGTCCGGGGCCGCGCCGGAAATGCGCACGATCTCGCCCCACTTCTTGTTTTCGCTGAGGATAAACGCTTCGTACTGCTTGGGTCCGATCGGCATCGGCAATGCACCGACCGTCGCAAAGCGCTCCTGTACATCCGGGCTGGTGACGACCCGCGCCATTTCCTTGGCAAGACGATCGACGATCGGTCGCGGGATGCCTGTCGGACCGGACAAACCGTACCAGACACCGTCCTCGAGACCGGGATAGCCGGCCTCCCCAATCGTCGGCACATCAGGAAAGACGGCGAAGCGCTTCTGGCTCATCGCAGCAAGCGCGCGCAGGCGGCCTGATTTAATCTGGCCTATGAGGGACGGCAGACCATCCATCATCATGTGCACATGCCCGGCGACAAGGTCGACGACCGCCGGACCGCTCCCTTTATAAGGCACATGTGTCATCGATGCGCCGGTAACGATCTTGAACTGCTCGCCGAATAACTGCGGCGCGCTGCCATTGCCGGACGAACTGAACAAGTACTTGCCGGGATTGGCCTTCGTCAGCGCAACGAAATCTTTGACCGTTTTGGCGGGCACGTCGGCGTTAATCGCCATCATTGCCGGCAGCAGCGAAACACCCGAAATGTGCGTGAACCCTTTCATCGCGTCGTAGGGAAGCTTTTTGTAGAGCACCGGTGCAGCGCCATGCGTCGTGCTGGACGTAAGCATCAGCGTATAGCCGTCGGGAGTCGCGTTGGTCACGTACTCCGATGCGATGATGCCGCCGGCGCCGGGCCGGCCTTCGATAACGACGTTTTGATGTACGAACTCCGCAAGCTTCGCGCCGACCACGCGACCGATGAAATCAGCAGCGCCGCCGGGCGGTACCGAGATCACCAGCCGCAATGGACGGTTTGGAAACGTATCCTGCGCCGACGCGTTGACCATGACAATCAATGCGAGCAGGCCGATCACGGCGGTCAACAGTCGTTGCATTTGCGTTTTCTCCTTCGATGCAGTGCCGGTTTTCGAGCAAGCGGTGTGCCCGGGCCTTCAACGCGAAGTTTAACGCACGTTCTCGCTGCAGGTCCGCGCATGGACACCCGCACCGACGCATGATAAAACCGGAGCGTCTGGTGATGGAAAGGCTTGATCAACGATGAAAGACAATGCGATGGACTATTGCGACTGGGTGGCGGGTCAGCTCGGCAAAGCGCCGGTAGTTATCGATTGGAACAACATTCCGAAAGAGACGGTAGCGGATCCGATGGTGTCTACACACACCGGAACGGTGCGCCAGACGTGGGTCGGCGACAAAGTAGTGCTTACGCGGGTCGTCGTGCTGCCCAACTCGCGCGGCAAACCGCATTCACATGAGGCTGAACAGGTTTCCATGATTCTCCGCGGTGGTGTGCGCGTGTCGATGCACGGCAATGAGCAGGTTGCAAAGGCCGGATCGATCGTGCACATACCCGGCAACGCGGTGCACATGTTCGAGATACTCGACGAGGAGACGGAAATCCTTGACGTCTACACGTTCAGCAAGAGCGCAGAAGAGTTGCGCAAGCACTATCCCGCTTGAGCTATATCTTTTTTTCGAGCGCGAGAATGCGTTCGATGGGAATCACATGGTGTGCCGGTTCGTCGAAGCGCAGCCGCGCGCGCGGAAGACGGCGCACCATTGCCTCGAATGCCGGATATGACTGAATCAGCTCGTCCATGATCGATTCGGGCAAGTCGAGTCCTGCCAATCGCGCCATGCGTCGTATTTCGTCCGGCGAAGACGGCGGCAGCGTTTTCAGCGTCTCAACACCTGCAGCCTCGTCTATAAACGATCGCGTCATTGCGTCATTCCTTCCGTAGGGTGCATGGTGTGCCAGTCGGTCATCTGTTGATAGGCGTGTCCGACCCGCAGCAGCAGCGGTTCTTCAAAATGCGCGGCCGCAAGCTGCAGACTGAGCGGTAACCCTTGGCGGCTCATGCCGCACGGTATATTCATTGCCGGACCACCGCCGATGTTGAACGGCGTCGTGATATTCGGCGGACGCAGGAAAGTCTCGAGCTTATCCGGACGAGCGGGATCGGCGGGTGTCATCCAACCGGCGGTAGCCAGAACATCGTAGTGCGCGAATGCGCGGCTCAGCTCACGCGATAAGGACAAGCGCTGGCGCAGCGCCTGGAAGTAATCTTCGGCACGGATGAGCGCGCCGGACATGACCTTATTGCGAAACATGAGGCCGAAGTCTTGCGGACGTGTGCGAAACTCATGCTCGTAAGCGCTGAACATTTCGGTGATAGAGATCGTTGTCTTGCAGTCTTGATACACGAGCAGATCCGACAATTTGATCTCTTCGACGATCGCCCCTGCTTCCGCCAGCACAGCCACCGCCTTCGCGACGGCCGGTGCGACATCGCCATGACAACGCTTATCACCGTCGTACCAGTGGCGAACCCAGCCAATGCGAATTCCGCGCACCCCCAAAGACAGATCACGCATGTAATCGACCGCGGGCGAATTGACACTGCTGACATCTTCGTCGTCATATGCGGCAATGGCGCCCAAGACGATGGCCGCGTCTTCGACTGTGCGTGTCATCGGCCCGCACGTATCGAATGTGAATGTATTCGGCAGCACCCCGCGCCTGCTAACCAGACCATACGTCGGTTTGAGTCCCACGATTCCGCAGTTGGCCGCGGGCATACGTATAGAGCCGCCGGTGTCGGTGCCGATTGCCGCCGGCAGCAGACCTGCAGCCACTGCCGCACCCGGACCGCTGCTTGTTGCGCCCGGTAAATAACCGGCTTTCCACGGATTCATTGCAGGGGGCCACGGCAGGTCCCACGAAGGTCCGCCGTGGGCAAATTCGTAGGTCGTCAGCTTGCCCATGAGGGCGCCGCCCGCGTGCTTCATCCGAACCTCGACTTGGGCATCATGCTGCGGAATATTTTCCTGCAGAATCTTTGATTGGCCGGTCGTCAGGATTCCAGCGGTCTCGATCACATCCTTGAGCCCGTACGGAATACCGCACAGTGGGGCGGCGGCATCGCCTTCCGTGAATCTCCGTTCGGCATCGCGCGCGCGTTCCAGCGCCACGTCAGGCGTCAGCGTCACGAAGCAATGCAGGCTGCTTTCGTAGCTCGACGCCCGGTCAAGCAGATCTTTCACTACCTCGACCGGCGACGCAGCCCGCTTGCGATAAAGCGCGAGCAATTCCGACACCGTCGCGTACTCCGGAGCGCTCAGGGAACCGGCTCTAGCGCCGCCGTGCGCTGAGCGCACGTCATTCACTGCTTTACTCCGTCAAACACCAGCCGGCGATACGCAAATTTCCATTCGCCGTTGACGCGTTTGATGGTGTCCGTGTAGACGCCGGCATGCGTCATGTGGGGAAGCGTACCCGGATCTCCGTTATAACCGAACAGATAGCATCTCCCCTGTATGGTTGTCGGATCGATCTGCTCAAGATGAATGCTGCCGTTCCAATGCCGGCGGTATAGATGCGTTCTCGTACCTGCGTCCTTCTTCTTGTATTCAATCAACGCAGCGCGGCCGATCACATCATACGTGCCGTGCTGCTCCCCATCTTCGGTAAAACAGCTTGCATACCATTCAGCGTCACCCGAATCGCTCGACAGGTTATACGCCGAATACAAGTTCAGGATTTCCACATAATCGGCTGGCGCTATTGCGAATTTCTTCATTTCTTCTCCATCATTTTCCCGACGTTTGACTAAAGCGGATTCTACGTCACACGTGACGCGCCTCCAGGGACAGCAGCGGGGCCGACGGCTACTTGCGATGCGGCGCGACGCCGACTGCTACATCGATCCAGAATCGCCAGGGCCTCGCAGCGTAGTACGGTCCTGCGTAGTCGATGCCGACACGCGGGCCCCTGCGGATATCCTTGACGCGCACTTGCACCCCGCGGTCTTCGACCCAGATACGCGCCGAGTCGGCCACGTTATCGCCACTCAATGCTGCGTCGATATGCAAATATTGACCGACGCGGCCAGGCCCTATGACGGCTTTATGCTTTCCTGCCTCAATACCGACTACGCCCCGAACGAGTGCCCCCTCCGGCTTCCCATGCCCCGCGGTGCTGAAGTTGAGCAGCCAGTGCAGACCGTAGACAAGATATGCGTACACTGTCCCGCCGTCGCCGTAAAGCGGCTCCACCCTGCGCGTGCGGCGCCCGGCATGCGTATGGGCCGCGCGATCCAGCGGTCCCTTATAGGCTTCGACTTCGTTAATCATTGCCGCAATCCGGGTGCTGCCCGTGTCGCGCACGATGAACTTCCCTAACAAATCGCGCGCAACCAGGAGCGTCGGCCGGTTGAAATAATCGCGACGCAGCCGGTGCCCGTGTGCGGCCGCCGACATTTCCAGCGGATGCAAAACTGCGCGGACGATGTTCAGTCTCGTTTCAGTCGAAGCAGCAAGTCAACACTCGCGTGACAAAAAACATCAGCGATGTTGACGGGCCGCCTGAACTTGCGCGGCGTCAGCGTGTTGTACATGTATCCAAACCAGGTAATCATCGGGTGCAGCGGCATTCGCCGGTTTCTTGTAGAGTGCGATCAGTTTGGCCACGGGCAGCCTCGCGTCAATGAACAGTCGCGCGCAAATCTGCGCTCGGTCATGTGATCCCATAAAGAATATATCTGCGCCTGTCAGGTCTCGCATGACGATTACGAAAGAGAAATCGATGATATCAAAGCTCGCAGTGCTCGCTCTGATTGCGGCAACTGTAAGTTTGCAGGCATGCTATACGAGGCAATACGGACGTCAGCTACCGTTATCCGATGCGGCGAAGAATGTCATGGGCTGCGAAGACATCGAATACGAGATGGCGCGCATACGCAAATTCAAAGACAGCGTGAACAATGACGGGGTCGACGTGTCCGCGGTCCTTACTGACCTCGGCGTGGGCAATGCCGTGGAAAAACAAGCCGCGCTGGATAGCGCCGACCGGCGACTTGAACAACTGGCGCAACTAAAGAAGACCAAGAACTGCGCTTAGTCGGTGCGCCCGCGTGCAGCGACCGGCCAGATAGCTTCTACCGCACCGTCCCGAATCACGTGATAACGATCGTAAAGGTTGACAGTCGTATCGCAGTGACTCGGGATGAGCTCGACCCGGCTGCCGACTCTCAGCGTCGACGCTATTTCGCCTCGCACAAGGCTGTGTTCATCGCCGGCAAATTCCACTGCATACCCGCCTTCTTTCAGCACCGGCGGTCCACTGTCACTGCTTGCGGCCTTCCAGCCCACATCGAGCACTGCACGATCCGATAACGGTCGACTGACCACTCCTGCCAGCACCGAAAGCGCATTGGCGAATGGCGTCCGGCCACCGTCAGCATTCCAATCGATCTGGCGATAAGAGCTGTCCATGAATACGTAGCTTCCGGGTTGCAGCTCCGTGAGGCCGCCCGATGCGAGATCAATAGGCAGACTGCCGGTGCCGCCGCCGGTGAGAAGTGCGATTTGGAAACCGTGCTGCTCGAGCGCATGCGCCGCAGCCAGCAGCTTGTCGAGCGCGGCGCGCACGCCCTTACGCCGATCACTGAATCGCGTCACCGATTGCAGCTTTCCCTGATAACCCTGGATTCCCTTCAACGTAAGGCCCTTCGCGGCGTCGACAGCAGCTGCAAGTGCCAGCGTCTCTTCCACGCCCGCAACGCCGCAACGTCCCTGACCCACGTCCATTTCGATCACCGCGTCAATGACGACGCTCGCTGCGCTCGCGGCGTTTGACAGCTCGGCGACATTTTCTGCGTTGTCCAACACTACAGACAGGCGCGCGCGCGCCGCGAGTGCCGCGAGCCGGCGCAGCTTATCAATGCCGACGACTGGTGTTGTGATGTGGATATCGTCGACTCCGCCGGAGACCAGAACCTCCGCTTCGCCTAGTTTCGAACAGCAGACACCGCGCGCACCGTGTGCCAACTGCATTTTCGCAATGAGCGGCGACTTGTGAGATTTCGTGTGTGGACGGTAGACAACCCTGCTATCAGCGAAATGTGCTGCCATCGCAGCAAGATTGCGCTCGAGCAAGACCGCGTCGACGAGCAGAGCCGGCGTCGGCACGTCGCTGAGCGGTCGCCCGATCAGATCCCTATGCGTTTCAGGTACCACTGTGCATACCAGCTCTCTCGTACACGATGCGTCCATCCACGATGGTGATGTCCGCGCGTATGTCTTTGAGTCCGTCTTCGTCGACCGTCAACGGATCATGGGAAAGCACTGCGAGATCTGCAAGCTTGCCCACTTCGATCGATCCCTTGATCGCCTCTTCACAAGTGACGTGTGCACCATTGATGGTTGCTGCGCGCAGCGCCTGCTCGCGCGTGAGCGCCTGCGCCGGTGCGATTCTCTCCCCGGAGTAGCGGTTTTTTCGATATACGCTTTGCCAGATCGGATAGAACATTGATGTCGGCACGTTATCGGTCGCGAGCGCAACGCGCACACCGGATTCGATCAGCGACTTGAGCGGCGAAATCTCGTTTTCGCGTTCATGTCCGAGCTTTTGCTTGAGCAGATGGCCTTCTTTGTAAACGTAGCGATTGCTATGCGCTGTCACGACAAGGCCGAGCTTGTGCACCGTCGCGACCTGTGCGGGCGACAAGGTGCTGACGTGCCCCAGCACCCAGCGTTGCCTCGTGATATCGATGTCGCGATTCACTTCATCGAACACGTCGAGCATGTTGGGCCAGATCGCCACCACACGAATGCCGTACTTCGCGCATGCGAGACAAAGCTCTTTCGCGCGTTCGCGGGGCAACCCCGTTGCGAAGTTGAAGCCGGCCCAACCGGTGTAGGGCCACGTGCTCGCACGTATCTCATCTTCCGGTGACGCGCCGATGTCGACGAAGATGCCGCTGACACGTAGCAAATCATCTCCAAAGCCGCGGCCCGCAAGCCAGCTCGCCCATGCCTCGACCACGGCTTCAAAGCCGCCGGCGCGAACGTCGATCCAGCGCGGGCTTATGACCAGCGTCGCGCGCATAGTCATATGGCCACCTTCGCGCACCATCTTATACGCGCGCAGCAGTTCGCCGGCGACGCCATGCTCCTCGAAAACGCTCGTCGTGCCGAACGCGTGATAGGCCTGCATGGCGGCAGGCAGGGTACGCGTCCGATCGTGCAGTGAAAAGCCGGTTGCTGCCCGCATCAACGTCATCTCGACGACGGACATTATGGTGTGATCGTAAAAGATGCCCGTCGGCTCGCCGGTTGCATCCTTGTCGATGACAACGCTTGCGCTGGGTACCGCGGTATCACGCGTGATGCCGGCAACCTGTAGTGCACAGCTATTGGCGATTGAAACCAACGGTGTCGTATGCCGCCAGAAACCCCAGATGGGACGCACATACACGGGATTGCGCGGCGCCACCTGATCGAGGTCATGGCGTGTCGGCAGGCGCTTTTCGGCGTAGCACTCGGGCACGTCAAAGTAATATGGCGGATCGCCCAGCGGCATCGTGACAATCCAGTCGCCTGCGGGCGTTTGCCGCACGAGATCCGCGATCAGATCTTTCACGTCGGCAATAGACTTCGCGTTTGCGAGCGATGGAAACACGCTCTTGAGACCTTCGCGATCCATGTGAGCATGGCCATCGATCAAGCCTGGCATCACGGCGCGTCCTTTGAGATCTATGACGCGCGTACGCGCATCGACCATCGCAAGCGCTGCCGTACTATCGCCGACATATCCGATGCGATTGCCAGTGACGGCGAGCGCTTCGCGGATAGAAAACCCGTCGTCGACCGTGATGATCCTGCCGCCATGTAGCACGACATCGGCTGCGCGTACCGCCAAGTCAGTCACCGGTTTTCCATACCGTCGATGCAGGACTAATCGAGCATCTGCAGGCGGCCTTCGCGGAGCAGCTTCTTCCAGCGCTCGGCGTCCGCGCGAATGAAGGCGGCGAATTGCTGCTGAGTCATCGGTGTTGCGACAATTGCCTGCGATGAAAGCCGGCTCTTTACAGCGGCCGTCTCGAGCGCCTTGACGAAACTCGCGTTGAGTCGATCTGCGATCGGCTGCGCAAGACCGGCAGGCGCGATGATCCCGCACCATGTGCCTGCCTCGAAGCCTTTCACAGCCGCTTCTGAAACCGTAGGAACGTCAGGCAGCGCTTCCAAGCGCTTGGCCGACGTGACCGCCAGCGCTCGCAGCTTGCCGGCCTGTATCTGCGGCAGAGAAGTGTTGATGAAATCAAACATGAACTGAATGCGTCCGGCGAGCAGGTCGAGAATCGCCTGTGCGGTGCCCTTATACGGAATGTGCATCATCTGTGTATCCGTTGCCGCCTTGAAGAGCTCAACCGATAGATGACTGCCACCGCCGGGCCCCGAGGATCCAAACTGCAGCTCGTTCGGACGCTGCTTCGCTAGCGCAATAAATTCCTTGAGCGTTTTGACGGGCAGTGAAGGATGCACGACGACCACCTGCGGCGTCGAACCGATCATGCCGATGGGCACAAAATCCTTGACCGGGTCGTAGGTGATTTTCGACTGCAACACAGCGTTGCTCACATATCCGAGGCAGCCGAGTCCCAGGGTATAACCGTCGGGCGGGCTCTTGGCGACATGCTCGATCCCGACATTGCCGCCGGCGCCGCCTCGATTGTCGATTACGATCTGCGTTCCGAGCGACTCCTGGGCGCCCTCTGCCGTAACGCGCGCCATGTAGTCGGCAATCCCGCCGGCGACATAAGGAACCACGAGGCGCGGGGCTCGCGCGGGATACGTTTGTGCGATCGCTGCGGAAGCAGTCAGCAGTGCAAGCGAAATGCAACGATAGCTTCTACGCACTATGGAAGATCGCGGGAGTGGACGCACGGCGCAGATTATCATGAACCCGCGAAGCGTTTTGACGCTCGACGCGCAGAATGTGCATCCGTGCGACGCTGAAGTTACTGCTCGACTTTTATATTGCGTTCCTTGACCACCGCCGCCCACTTGGTGAGTCCTTCGCGCACACGCATCCCAAAATCTGACGCGTTCGAGGACAGCGGCTCATAACCCTGCTGCGCAAGAAAGTCGCGGAACTCGGCGCTTTGCGCCACCTTCAGCGCCTCGTTCTGCAACCGGGTGATGATCACTCGCGGCGTGCCCGCGGGGGCAAGAATGCCGGTCACGAAATCCGCTTCGGCGCCTTTCAGACCGAGCTCAGCGACGGTCGGGACGTCGGGCAGCATCGGACTGCGCCGGACACTCGTAACCGCGAGTGCGCGAAATTTGTTCGCTTTGATCTGCGGCAGCGTCGATGCCGGCGCATCCGCGATGAGATCGATGCGTCCACCCAACACGTCGGGATATGCGCCGGTGACGCCTTTATACGGCACGTGCAGTAGATTTATCTTCGCCACCACGCTGACAAGCTCAACGGCCATCTGCGTCATGGTCCCGGTGCCGCTCGACGCGTAAGTCAACCGGCCCGGCTCGGCCTTTGCGGTTGCAACGAGATCATTCAACGTCTTCAGCCGCGAGTCCGCCGATACGCACAGCACAAATGGCGCGATCGAGAACGCTGCAATCGTCGCGAGATCCTTCACCGTGTCGTACGGGGTGGCCTGTACGGTCGGCAGCACGGACAGAGTACTTGTCGTCGCCACCAACAAGGTATAGCCGTCGGGCGAACTCTTCGCTACGAAATTCGCACCGAGCGTGGTCGCTGCACCTGCCTTGTTCTCCACCACCACTGACTGACCAAGGCGCTGCCCGAGCGCGGCTGCGAAAGTTCGGGCCACGACATCGGTACCAGAGCCGGGCAGCAGCGGCACGATGAGTCGCAAGGATTTGGTTGGATATTCCTGTGCGTCCGCCGGTATAGCGAACAAGCTACTCAGCGTGACCACCGCGAGAAAACGAAGGAAAAACAAGAATTCCATCAGGCGTTATCGATCACTTCAACTCGGTCTCGATGAATACAAACTCGTGCGTGTTTACATTCACAATGTTGTGCTCAATGCCGGCGGGACGCGCATACGCCTGGCCAAACTGCAATTCAGTTTCTATATTGCCATCCGCCGTCTCAGCCAACAGCTTGCCTGCTGTGAGGCACACAACAACGTAGTCGTGGCCATGGCGATGCCATCCGGTTGCCGCCCCCGGCGCGAGACGCCACTCGGTCACCATGACGCGCGCGGTTTCCTGCAGCAACGTGGACACTGCCTGCGGTCGTTCACTTGGCATCTACGACGGGTTCTTCAGAACGCGTAGAGCCGGGCGGGATTATCCACCAGGATCTTTTTGCGTACTCCCGCGTCCGGCGCCCACACCGGCAGGAGATTGAACACAAGACCGTCGTCGACCTGAAACAGCGGCGAGACTTGTGTCGTGCTGCCGTTGACGGAATTCGGATGCGGCCAGTTTGTGCCCCAGATACAGCGGTCGACATTGGCGGCGATCAGCATTTGCGCCAGCGGCGTAAAGTATGCGTAGTTCTGGCGCGGACCCGCGGTCACCGAAATTTTGACGTAGGCCTTGCCCGAGCGCACGAGGTCGACGAGATCCGCAAAACCGGGCTGCTGCACACCGAGCTCTTCCTTTGCATTGCCAAAATGATCGAAGACGAGCGGCACCGGCGACGCGGCGAGCGAGTCCTTGATAGCGGCAATTACCGGCAATGTCGTGTTGAGCTGGATATGCCAGTTTCGACTCTTCACACGCTCCGCGGCGGTCTGAAATAGCTTACGCGCCTGCTCCGGATCATTAACGCCGCCGGTCGAAAGATTAAGGCGTATGCCTTTAAAGCCGAGGCGCGCGAGATCATCCATTTGCGCGTCGGTGGTCTTGCTGTCTATGACCGCGACGCCGCGCGCGTCCCGGCCGCGCGCCTTCATGCCGTAAATGGTGGCCGAGTTATCGGGGCCATAGACGCTCGGCGTAACAATCACCACGCGCTGTATGTGCAGCGCTTTGTGCAGCGCCGTCATCTCTTCAGGCAACGCCATCTCCGGCGTGTATGTGCGGCCGGGAAACCACGGATATTGAGCAGGATCGCCATGGATATGCGTATGACAGTCGCAGGCGCCTGCGGGCACCGCGAAGTTAACCGGCGTCGTCGGCTGCGATGCTTTGGCAAATCCAAAACGGGCGTGCATCAATGCAGCGCCGGCAATTGCGCCGCCCAGGACATTACGTCTCGTAACCATGTGATCCTCCTCGTTGAGTTAGCGTCATGTTCTTGTGCGCCACACGTTACGCCGGCGTCGAAGCGCCCGCAAGCTAAGCGCGCGCAAGCTCGCGTAATTGATTAGCCAGATCCGCGCTGATCTCGACCCCCTCCCGCGCGGCGCGCGCTGCGAGTGCATAACGACGTTCGCCCGGCAATCGCACGCCGTCGTCCTCGAGCATTGCTGTCACCAGTGTTTCGATGCGATCGAGATACGTCTCCTGCCCTGCGAGCGCCGACGGATCGACCACAATAAATGCCTGGCCCAGATTCATCGGCGCACCTTCATTCACATAGATCGAGCCGACCTCATGGGAGAGCGCCGCGCCCATTAGCGCGCAACAGAGAAGCTCGACGGCAAATGCCAGCATCGTGCCTTTCAAGCCGCCGACCGCATGCAGACTGCCGCCCACCAGAATCTTTTGTGCATCGGTGGTCGGATTGCCATCCTTGTCCATCCCCCATCCTTCGGGAATCGGCTTGCCTTCATTCGCCAATAGCATGATCTGGCCGCGGGTGACTTGAGTCAGCGACATGTCGATGACGAGCGGTTTATTTCCTCGCGCTCGCGGAAATATGGACGCGACCGGATTGGTGCCGAACAACGGCCGTTTGCCTCCCCAGGCCATGATCGCTGCGGACGCGTTGCTGAATGCAAGGCCCACCATGCCCCGCGCGCCGACCGCTTCAAGCAGGATACCCAGGGCGCCGCAATGATGACTGCGCGTTACTCCGGAAATACCGATTCCATGGCGTGCAGCACGTTCCATCGCCTGGCGAATGGCGAATTCACACGGCTCAAAGCCCAGCCCGTCACCGGCATCGATGAGACAGGCGGCCGGCTTCTCATTTACGATGCGCGGCACCGCATCGCCGCGCGCGCGTCCCGCTTTGAGATGGCCGCAGTAAGTTGGTACGCGCGCCACCCCATGCGTGCCAAGGCCCTGTGCATCCGCGGCAACGAGATATTTTGCGGCGACGCTCGCCATTGACGACGAAGCGCCGCTACAGCGCATCGCTTTTGTTGCAAGCGAGGTCAGCTCATCAATATTTATCAGCGGCATCCTATCGGTCAGTCCACCTTAACCGATGCGTCTTTCACCACCTTCGACCACTTCGGAATCTCTTTATTGACGAATGCGGCAAACTGTTCGGGCGTATCCGCGATGATATCGCCGCCCTCGCCTGCGAAGCGGTCTTTGACATCCGGCTGCTTCAGCACGCGCACGATATCGTTATGCAGCTTGGCGACGATCTCTTTCGAGGCGCCGGCGGGCACGAACACGCCATACCAGTTCACCGCCTCGTATCCCGGCACGCCGCTCTCCGCGACAGTGGCCACATTCGGTAAGGGCGCGAGACGCTTGGCGGTCGTAACGCCGAGCGCTTTGAGTTTGCCGCCGTTGATCAGCGGCAGCGCCGGCGGCATGCTGCTGGCATAGAGCACGATCTGACCGCCGATGAGTTCGGTGATCGCAAGCGTTGCACCCTTGTACGGGATATGTAGCATGTTGATGTTGGCCATCGTTTTTAGCAGCTCCATCGAAAGGTGGCCGATAGTGCCATTACCCGGTGAACCAAAAGTGACGACACCCGGCTTCGATTTCGCATACGTGATGAGCTCTTTCATGTTCCGCGCTGGAAACGAAGGGTGCGACACGATGACGAGCGGCGCCGCAATGACATTCGTAATTGGCTGTAAATCTTTTACTGGATCGTACGGCAGCCTGCCATACAGCGCCGGCGCAACCGCAACGTTTGACGCTTGCCCGAGCACGATCGTATAACCGTCGGGCAGTGTTTTTGCGGCGATGCCAAGCCCGATCGTGCCGCCGCCACCGGGACGATTATCTGCTACGACCTGCGTACCCCATAGCTCACTCAGCTTGCTTGCGATCGTTCGTGAGATGAGATCCGTGCCGCCGCCCGGCGGAAACGGTACCACCCAGCGCACTGGTTTTCCTGGATACGCATCTGCTGCGACACAAGGGGCAGCCGCGCAAAACACGAGTATTCCAACGAAGATGTTCCTCATCCTGCTGCTCCTATTAAAAACTTGTCATGCCGCATGGGCAACGCCGTCCGCGACGAGCTTGTCGATTTGCTGCGCTGAGTAACCGAGGTCCGCAAGCATCTCACGCGTGTGCTCGCCGACTTTCGGCAGATCGAGCCGCGTGCGGAAGCGACGCCCATCCATTTCGACGGGCAAGATCGGTACTTGCGTCTTGGTGCCGTTCATCAGCGTGATGTCCGTGAGACCGCCTGACGCCTTGAGGTGCGGGTCTTCGAACAGATCTTCCGGCCGCGTAATCGGCGCAAACGGCAATCCAAGCTTCTCGCACTTGGCGAGCAATTCGGCCTTGGTCATTTTCGCGAAGAGTGCGGTCACGATCGGAATAACCCGGGGACGGGCTACGACGCGCTGTGGATTGGTTTTCAGGTGGTCATCAGCGAGCAGTTCGTGCAGACCAAAGGCTTCACAAAAGATCTTCCATTGCGTATCCGTGACGACGCCGACGAATACCATCTCGCCGTCGCTCGTGCGGAACGTGTCGTACACCGCCCATGCACGGATGCGATCCGGCATCGGAACCACCGGCTGGCCGGTCATGAAGCCTTCGGTCATGTGCTGGCCGACGAGAAACGCACAATTTTCAAACAGCGCGCTCTTCACGTATTGTCCGCGGCCGGTGGTGCGCCGCTCGATGATCGCGGCAAGTATTGCAATCACGGCAAACATGCCGCCCATGATATCGTTGACGGAAGCGCCGGCGCGCAGCGGCCTGCCAACCGGTCCCGTCATGTAAGCAAGGCCACCCATCATCTGCGCCGTCTCATCAAGACCCGCGCGATTCTCATAAGGGCCGGCGAGGAACCCTTTGAGCGAGCAATAGATGAGCTCCGGTTTCATCTTTTTCAGTTGCTCATAACCGAAGCCGAGCTTGTCCATGGCGCCGGGACGGAAGTTCTCGGTCACGACATCCGCGCTATCAATCAGCTTCAGGACGATCTCGCGGCCGGCGTCCGATTTAAGATCGACGGCCAGACTTTTCTTGTTGCGATTGTAAGTGGGAAAAAACCCGGCACCGGACGCAGTCAGCTTGCGCGTGTGGTCCCCGTCGAGCGGCTCGACCTTTATGACGTCCGCGCCGAGATCCGCCAGCACGAGTCCGCAGGTCGGTCCCATAACGACGTGCACAAACTCGACGACGCGAATTCCTTCCAGCGGCAACCTTCCATCTTCTGCCATTCCAGTCTCCAGACTTTTGAGTTGTGCGGTTAGCCCTGCTACGTGCGTGACGCAGGCACGAACCCTTTAGTAACGCCGGCCGCCGGCACATAGCCGTACAGCATCTCACCCGGTATCCCGGCGGCGACCAGTTCGCGGATTGCGAGCAGCTTGTCGATGTCGATGCCGGTCTTCAGTCCCATCGCTTCGAGCATGAACACCAGATCTTCCGTGACGATGTTTCCCGTCGCACCCGGCGCAAACGGACAACCGCCCAATCCACCGAGTGAGCTGTCAAATGTGCGCACGCCGACCTCCAGACCCGCTACAACATTTGCGAGCCCGAGGCCCCGCGTGTTGTGCAGATGAGCACCGCCTAGTTTGTCGCCAATCGCTGCGCGCACTTTCCTGAATACGCGTTTGATCTGTTCAGGATTCGCATATCCGGTGGTGTCGGCCAGACCGACTTCATCGCAGCCGGCATCGACCGACGCAACTGCGAGGCGCACGACCTCATCTTCGCTCACTGCGCCCTCGAGCGTGCAGCCGAACACCGTCGACAATCCCGACTCGATAACAGGCCGCTTCCCCGGGGGCAGCCTGTCACGCAGCTCGCAAATGCGCTTCGCTTCTGCGATCGCTTCATCCGGCGTCATGCGCACGTTCGAGATACTGTGCGATTTGCTCACCGAAATGGGCAGCGTAATCTTGTGCGCGCCGGCATTCATGGCGCGCTCCGCACCCTTCAGGTTTGGCGCGAGCACTGCGACATTGAGGCCGGCGATCGTGAGCGCATGCGCAACGATTTCCGGGGCATCGACCATTTGTGGAATGAGCTTCGGCGGCACGAACGAGCACACTTCGATTTCACGCAAGCCCGCAGCCGCCGCTGCGCTAATCCACTTTTTCTTGTAATCCGTCGCCATGAATTGCTTGGTGTTCTGCAGTCCGTCGCGCGGTCCGACTTCACTCACGAGGACATCGATGTCATCCATGATTCGGTTCTCCTGTATTCGGTTTGTCGCGCGATGAGCGAGGCGCCGCGCTATTCCGCCTTGATGCCCGCGCTCTTGATGACGGCAGTCCAGCGATCCATCTCGTCTGCTACCAGTTTCGTCGCCTGTGCCGGCGTGTTGCCCACTGCGTCCACGCCGAGTTCAGCGAAGCGCTTTTTGGCATCTGCAGTGTTCAACGACGCAATCATCGCCTGGTTCAATCGTTCGACGACCGGCTGCGGAGTACCCGCAGGAACGGCATAGCCAACCCAGAACTGCATAATCATTTTTGGCAGTGCCGCCTCGGGCGCGGAGGGTACATCCGGAAGCACCCGCGCACGCTTTTCGTCGGTCACCATCAACGCACGCAGTCTTTTGGAATTTACATACGGGATGATCGTGGGCACGGCCGAGACCAGCACCTGCACTTGTCCGCCCATTAAATCCTGCAGCACGGCTCCGGCGCCTTTATATGGGATGTGGACCATTCTGATGCCGGTCAGATTTTTCAAAAGCTCCGACCCGAGATGCGTATTCGTTCCATTGCCGCCGGAGCCGTAGTTCAACTCACCCGGCCGGGCGCGCGCGAGCGCGAGGAGGTCCTTCACGCTTTTAACCGGCAGCGAAGGCGTCGCGACCAGCGCGTGCGGCACGGAAGTGGCCGTCACCACATGCAGAAAATCTTTGCGCGGATCGAACGGCAGGTTCGGAATGAGTCCTGCGGCGATTGCAAATGACAACTCGGTTGCGAGTACAGTGTATCCATCCGCGGGCGATCGTGCGACCGCGTTCCAACCGATAACGCCGCCACCACCGGCGCGATTATCGGCGATCACCTGCCGGTCGAGCTGGGCGGTCAGCTCTTTGGCCATGATGCGCGTGATGATGTCCGTGCTACCGCCGGCCGAGAAAGGTACGAGCAGCGTACTCGACCTCGTCGGATATCCGGCTTGCGCGAACGCCAGTGTCGATACCAAGGCAGCGGCCGCTGACGTGAGCGCGCTTGCCGCCATGTAATGTGCTTTGATCGTCATCTTTCGCTATTCGTTTATTCGCGCCGTCGGTCTCAGACAGTCGCACGCTCGGAGCTGTTTCGCGCCCGTAACACGGAGTTATTGCCGCCTGGCCGCTGCGTCAATCGGCCGCTGCGCCGAGTATATGCCCACGCGGCACCGCTTGTGTCCGGCAACCGTCGAAGCGCCCTGCCCATGCTTGCACGATGCGGTCCATTCACTGCACAATCCGCCTTCGATAAGAGCGACAACTCGCGCGCCCAGCCTCAAGTCCCCCAAACCAAGGAGTAGTCCATGAGCAATATCATCCGTCATCAATCGGACGCGCGCCTCAGCCGTGCGGTCATTCATAACGGCGTTGTTTATCTGGCCGGCATCACAGCGGACAACCGCGGCGGCACGAGCAAGACGCAGACAGAGGAGATACTTGCGAAAATTGATGCGCTTCTCAAGCTCGCGGGCAGCAGCAAATCACGTCTGCTTTCGACCGTAGTTTACGTGGCTGATATGCGCGTGAAGCCCGGCATGGACGAAGCGTGGATGGCGTGGATCGATCCGAAAAATCCGCCGGCGCGCGCGACCGTGGAAACGCGTCTGGGCACTGCCGATACGCTGGTTGAAATCATGGTCACCGCGGCGCAGTAATTCCATCGCACAGGACGCAGACCAATGAGCAATGACATCATCCGCTACGATCCGGACAAGCGGCTCTCCGACATGGTTGAGTACAACGGCACCCTGTACCTCGCTGGCCAGGTGGGCGAAGACCTCGCAGCCGATGCCAAGGGCCAGACGGAAAGCATCCTGCGGCAGATCGACAAGCTGCTGGCCCGCGGCGGCAGCGACAAATCGAAAATACTATCGACGGTAATTTTTGTTGCTGACATGCGCCACAAAGCCAGGATGGACGAAGCCTGGGGGGCATGGATGACCGCGCCCAATGCACCCGCGCGTGCAACCGTGGAAGCGCGCCTTGGTTCAGCTGACACGCTCGTCGAAATCATGTGCGTCGCAATCAAGTGACCGCCGCCGCGCAATCTTCAGAGGCGAAGCCGTCACAAGGAGCCCGGCCATGAGCATTAAAGACGGCACAGATCTCTCGGCAGTCAAGGCTCTGACATTTGATGTATTCGGCACGGTTGTCGACTGGCGCGGCAGCATCATGCGTGAAGTACGAGAACTCGCGCGCGCCAAATCGCTTAGACTCAATGCTGCGAAGTTCGCCGATGCCTGGCGCAAAGGCTACCGTCCGGCAATGGACCGCGTCGCCAGCGGCGAATTGCCGTGGACGAAAATCGATGATCTTCACCGCATGATCCTCGATGACATCCTCGCTCAGTTCAAGATAAGTTCATTGAGTGAAGAAGAAAAGGCGAATCTCAATCGGGCCTGGCACCGGCTGAAGCCGTGGCCTGACACCGTGCGCGGCCTCAAACGCCTGAAAAAGCGGTTTACGATTGCGACGCTTTCGAATGGCAATGTCGCGCTGCTCAACAACATGGCTAAAAACGCCGGACTACCGTGGGACTTGATTCTTTCCGCCGAAGTCTTTCACCATTACAAACCGGATCCCGAGGCTTATCTTGGAGCTGCGGATATCCTCGGACTCAATCCCGCAGAGGTCATGATGGTTGCCGCTCACAAAGACGACTTGCGCCACGCCGCAAAGCAGGGCCTCAAAACGGCGCTGGTACTGCGTCCGCTCGAGTACGGAAAAGGCCGGCATCCCGACTTGAGCGCGGAGCCCGCGTTCGATGTGAACGCCCAAAACTTTATGGATCTCGCCGATCACCTCGGCGCCTGACGGCTCGCCCGCTACTGCGCTTACAGGAACCGCCTATGGCTACGTATCACTCCTCAATTACCGATGAGCAGGCCGAGCTGATACGCGATTGCGACATGTTCTTCGTTGCTTCCGCCGAACCGAATCTCGAGCCGGGACCGCACAACGTCGGACCGGTAAACGTGTCGGCTAAAGGCGGCGTGCCATTGCACATCCTGAGTCCGAATCGGGTTGCCTACCTTGACTATCGCGGCTCAGGCAACGAAACGGCACGCCACTGCACTGCCGGTGGTCCGATCACGGTCATGATTCTCTCGTTCGAGGAAGAGGATGCGGCGGCGGTGCGCTTATTTGGCCGTGCGCGCGTCACGCCGATCGCCGATTCGCCCCTTGCGGAACTCCTGCTTCAGCATCCCGCGGATGAGCTGAAAGGTGCGACGCGACAGGTGATTGAGATCGACATCGACAGCACGATGACCAGTTGCGGCTATGGCGTGCCCGTCATGAAGTTTGTCCGCCACCGCCGGACACTAGACCGCGGCCGCCGCTTCAAGACCGCCGTACCTGCGCCCGCGGCGGTTGGGTAGTAATCGGACCGCGCTACTAGCTTTTTGCGGCGGTTTTGACTTCTATGTCGGCGACCTTGGCCAGGTCGCGATGGATGCGGGCGACCCGCTCGACTTCGCCCTTAGCGGGGAAGCGCTCATAGAAACCTTCGACTTTGAACGCTGAGTGCTGACTGCTCCAGGCACTTAGCCGGTCTTCCCAGCGCTTCAACCGGCCGTCGACTGGACTCGCGTCCTCGCGCGCGAGATCTGCGCATACTCGAATCAGTGCTTTCAGCGTGACCGGGCGCGTGACCATGTAATTCTCATTCGCCCAGGTGTCACCCCACACGCGCTGCGCGGCCTTGAGGAAATCGCGCACCACTTCGTAGTATTTTTCGGCTTCCCGATAGCTGTTTGTCGCGAGCTTGATCTTTTTCCAGTCCGCCCGCACCCACCGGTACAGCTCGTTGAAAAGCTCAGCCTGTAGTATCCACTTGTCTTTCAGGCTGCGACCGCCGAGGCGGTTGATGCGATACCGCAGAGGGCTGTCGGACTCGGTGTACAGGCTGTCGACCAGCCGTGCGGCGAAACGGCGATCGGGATCGGCCCAGGACACGCGCTCGTACAAGTCCACGAGGTGGCTCTTGTTAATGCGGGTCGGCGTCGAGTTGATGATGACAAACATTTCGGCGGCAAAATCCTCGCTGCGCCCATCGAAAATGACGCAAGGCACATCGATGCCCTTCGCCTCCTCCGGATGCTCGCTCAGGTAGAACCGCAGGGCGGCAAGGCGGTGCTGGCCGTCGATGATCAGGTACTTAGACGTCGGCTCCTGTAAATGGCCGACATGGTCCTGGCCCTCCAGTGAGCGGAAATTCAGCTTGTCGCTGGTAAACAACAGCACGGTGCCCGGGATCGGCGGCTGGGTTACCGCCATTTCATAGAAATTCTTGAGGGATCTGACCTTGGCGCGGGAGACTACCCGCTGGAACGCGGCGTCATTACGCTCGATACGCGCAATAAACTGGGCGATTTCATCGTTTTGCGGAACAGTCTGCGCCGCAATTTGTTCGTCTTCACCGTAAAAACGGCTTATAAAGCGGACTTTGCCCAGAATTTCCTTCGCAGGACAACTCGCGAAGTAAAAGATGCCGTCTTTTTGGCGAATCCTTGTTGCAAGCATGGTGTGTCTTTCGATTTGATTTTGACACTAAGTACTGACCCCACGCCTGGGCGCTGGTCGCTACCTCCTATGCCAATGATATATGAAATCAGTGCTCTGCGGCCCACACGTGAGCTAAAAATTAACAGAACGGCCGTCGTTGCCAGCCTGCGCGGATATGACTGAAGCATGAATAGCGACGTAAGCCGCTTGGATCAAGGCAACGAGCAGAGCACGTGTTCCCGGCAGCAGGCGCCCAGGAAGACTTTAAGTCTGAAGAATGTCGAGGGGGCGAAACCGGCCGTTGAGCGCTGCGACCGAGCTGATACCCCACCACTTCTCGAGCGCGCAGGCATAAACATCCCGAAAATCGACGGCAAACGGCAGATTGCCGTTGCCATCAAGCCGGGTGAGTGCGGGCGGCGCCCCGTAGAGACCGCCCTTGACCCGTCCCCCGAGCACAAAGTGCGCATTGGCAGTGCCATGGTCAGTCCCGCGGCTCTGATTCTCGCGCGGCCGGCGGCCGAATTCAGAATAGGTCATTAACAGGGAAGTATCCCAGCGACCAATTTCCTGCAGTGCCGAGCGCATGGCGCTCACGCCGTCGGCCAGTTCCTTTAGCAACCGCTGCTGCGTGTTTTGCTGGCCCGTATGCGTGTCGAAGCCGCCATGTGTTACACGGACCGCGGCTACGCCCGCTTTGCTGGCGATTACCTGGGCGGCGGTCTTCATGGCATTGCCGAGCGCTGTCACCGGAAATTCGCTGCGGAACTCGTAGCCCGCATTTAATCCGGCGGCCGCGCCGGCGATGTCACGCTCGACCTTAAGGATGTGGTTTAACGCCGGGTTAGTCGAAGCGCCGGTTGCGCCCGCGAGTCTTGCCTGTCGCAAAAACTGCTGAGTACTCGCGAGTGCAAGCGCCCGGGTGCCCGCGCCTGCCAGCGGACCCATCTCATTGGAGCCAACGATTACAGCGTCAGCTGCAAACGACCGCGGAACAGGGGCCCCCGCGAATGCGCGCGTCAGCCAGCCGTCGCTTAGATACTCGTTACTTCCAGATGCCGTGTCCCAGATTTCGATCGAGCGAAAATGCGACAGATTCGCAGCCGGATAACCGACGCCTTGCACAATCGCCAGCTCACGGTTCTGCCATAGCGGCATGAGCGGCTCCAACGCAGGATGCAGCCCGCTGCGGCTATCGAGCTGCAAGACACGATCACGGGCGACAGCCAGGCGCGGCCGCTGGTTGTAATACTCAGCGTCAGCATACGGGACAACGGTATTGAGACCGTCGTTGCCGCCTTTGAGCTCGATGAGGATGAGGAGCTTCTCGTACTGGCCGGTTGGCGCTGCACGGGCGAGACCGGGACACCATGCCGCGACAGTTCCGGCACCGAGCACAGTAATGAAATCGCGTCGTTCCATGAGCGCTTCCGTTAACAGTTATTTCAACTGATATGCAGGATCGAGCACGAGCTGCCGCAACCGGTCATCGCCGGGGACAATCCCGCCGGGCATCGCCGCCGGCTCCGTGGCCAGCACAACTTTGGCAAGCATGGGGTCGCTGTGTCCGAATTGGGATAACCATTTGGCGCCGTCGAAGTTAATCTCCATGAGGGCGCGCGCGACGCGCTGCCTCGCTTCATTAGCCGCCGTCGCGACTCCCTTGGTGTTATCGGTGGTTTGGGAATTCATGGCGACGGCGGGCTGGCGCATTTCCTGCCCGCGAAACAAGCGTTCAAGCAGTTGCTTGCGTTGCAGCAGGGTAGCGCTGTTTATCCACGCTTCTCCGCCAGGCCAACCTTTCACATTAGGCGGCGCGAAGAGATCCTGCCCAAGCTGACGTGATACGAACACGAACGGAATGACGTCACCCGTCTCGAAACGAAACTGGCGCAAAGTGCCCACGATCAGCTCGACCGGCGACTTAATCAACGATGCTCGATTTGCGGGCGCAAAGAATGCATCAGAGGTCAGCAACGCGCGCAATGCAACTTTGATGTTATAGCGGTTCTCGCGAAACATACGCCCGATGCGCTTCACTTCAGCAGCATCCGGCACCGGCGAAACGAATTCGCGCCAGAGTTTGCGCACGATGAACTCAGCGGTTTGCGGCTGCGCAAGCAGAATGTCGAGAACGGCGTCACCATCGAAGTTACCGCTGCGGCCCAGCACAGTCTTCACGCCGTCGTCATGGATAAGGGGGCGCGAAAGAAACTGCCCCGTATCAAGGTCGATGCTCCAGCCGGTGAATGCCCGCGCGGCCTCTTTGATGTCGTGCTCGACGTAATTGCCTTCGCCCAGTGTAAATAGCTCCATCACTTCGCGCGCGAAGTTTTCGTTGGGCTGCGCCTTGCGGTTCGACGCATTATCCAGATAGACCACCATCGCCGGGTCTTTGGATACTTCGTGCAGCATATCGCCGAAGTAGCCGAGCGCGTGCTTGCGCAACAGTAGATTCTGGCGATACATAAGCACGGGCGATCTGACCTTCTGCAGGCTGGAGACAAAATGGTTGTGCCAGAAGAGCACCATCTTTTCCGTGAGCGGCGACCGCGTGGTGAGCATTTCCGTTAGCCACCAACTGCGCAGTTCGGCGCCATTCTCGGCTTGCGCGCGGAGTGCAAGCTTGCGCTCTTCCTCAGACAAACCGCGTAGCCAGCGCGGAGATTCGAACTCATTGACCCATGCGGGAGCGGGTGTTGAAACCTTCGTGGTGGCCGTCCACGCGAGCAACTGGTCGACCGCCTGTGTCCGGGTCAGCGCGGCAAACGCCTGGATGTCCTCGACGTTGGCTGCAAAGCTGGTCCGGTTCAGGAGGTGACGCGCTTCATCGAAACCCATAGGGTCGGCGGCCGCGGCGATGCGCGCCGTTATAATCGAAGCGCTCAAGACGATCGCAAACAGCCGCACAGCTAGTACGCACGCGCGAAGCGTCCGCATGCTCGTCCTATCGGGCTGCGGGGCTAACAGCACGAGCCAGCTCTGCGCTCATGCCCGGAACCGCCGCCTGCAGCGGAAGCCATGCTGCGGCCATGACGCCCGCGGCAAATAAAACCCAGAACATCAGACGCTCGATGTGAGGAAACCGGCGTTATTTGCTGTCGGGACGGCGGTCGTTGGTGGGCTTGCATTTGTCCGGATCCGCTTTGCATTGCGCCTGGCGCTCTTTCATCTTCGCCTTCATTTCTTCGCAGCGCTGCGGGTTCTGTTTGCAGTGCTCTTCGAACCTTGCCTTCCTTTCTTCACGGCATTTTTCGGGATTGGCTTTGCACTGCGCCTGCCGCTCCTTCATCTTCGCTTTCATTTCTTCGCAGCGCTGCGGATTCTGTTTGCAGTACTCGTCAAAGCGCGCTTTTCTTTCCGCGCGACATTTTTCGGGATCAGCGGCGCACTGCGCTTGCCGCTCTTTCATCCTGGCTTTCATCTGCTCGCACCGCTGCGGATTGGCCTTGCAGCGTTCGGCCATGGATCCTTTGCCAGAATCCGCGTCACCTGCCTGCGCGACTACCGAAGAACTGGAATCGGAATGAACGGTGGCGCCCGGCAATCCCTGCGCACTCGCAAGTGATACGCATAGGATTGCTGCAACTCCTGCCAGTCTGATGTGCAGATTGCTCATGTAGATTCTCCCTTATTGTTAAGCAGAGCTAACGGCGGCCCTTGTAGATTTCGCGGTTCGCGCGGTCGAGATCCCGATTGAGATTGCGCCGCTCCTCATCCGTCATTCTGCCGTCGGGCCGCCGATCCGGGGGACGATCCGGCCTGCGAACGTCGCGTGGCTGCGGCTGCGGCTGTCCCTGCCCCTGCCATCCGCCGGGTGGTTGTGGCGCTTGAGCGCTAAAGTAAAATCCACCGCCCGACCATGGAGAGGCCGCTGCCGGTCCAGCGCACAGGACTGCAACGGCAAGCAGCATACGGTGCACTATCTTTAAGCGGCGGTGTCGAGATCGGCAGAACAATTCGGCGATCCTCAGGTCAAGTTGAGTGAAGCCCAGCATGAGCAACGCGTGCTGCGACATCGAAGTGAAAATTGCAGGCGTCGCGGCGGATTGATGTCGATCATGTTACGCCGGGAAAGAATGCCGCACACTAAATCGGCAAGCGTTTTTGTAACAATTTGTTGCAGGTCTGCGCGTCTGTCATAAACGCTTACCAAAACAGTGGAATTGACCGATTCAAACCGATAGCATTGCGCCATGAGTGAATCCAAAACACGCATCATCGTCGTTGATGACGACGCCCGATTGCGCGAATTGCTTAATCGTTATCTGTCCGATCAGGGCTTCAGCGTGCGCACGGCTTCCGATGCCAATGACATGAACCGCTGGCTTGCGCGCGAGCGCTACGACCTCATGGTGCTCGACCTGATGATGCCCGGCGAGGACGGTCTCTCGATATGCAGGCGCTTGCGCGGCCTCGGCGACAAAATGCCCATCATTATGCTGACCGCCAAAGGTGATGACGTCGATCGCATTGTTGGCCTCGAGGTGGGCGCGGACGATTATCTGGCGAAGCCGTTTAATCCGCGCGAGCTCGTCGCGCGTATTCAGGCGGTGTTGAGGCGCGTGCCGGCGCCGCAGCCGCCGGGCGCGCCGACAACCGATGAGCAGGTCGTCAATTTCGGCGATTTCACCCTCAATCTCGCAACGCGCAGCCTCGCGCGTGGCGACGAGCCGCTACCGCTGACGACCGGCGAGTTTGCGCTGCTCAAAGTGCTCGTGCAGCACGCGCGCACCCCGCTTTCACGCGATAAATTGATGGAACTTGCGCGCGGCCGCGAATTTGGCGCATTCGATCGCTCGATCGACGTGCAGATCTCCCGGTTGCGCAAGCTGCTCGAGGCAGATCCAGCCAAGCCGGTGTACATTCAAACCGTCTGGGGGTTTGGCTACGTGTTTATACCGGATGGCAAAGCTGCATAGCGTATGAGCGCCTGGTCGAAGCAGATGAGCCGCGTATGGCAAGGCTTCAGCCGCCCGGCGTGGCCAACTGCCGGGTCGGCGCTGCCAAAGATCCGCCTCGTGCCGCGCAGTCTCCTGTGGCGCACGGTGTTGCTGCTCGCGCTCTTGATTGCGGCCGGTCACTTTGCGTCACTGGAGATCTTTCGCACCGCGCAGCGGGAACCGCGCGCCATTCAGGTTGCGCAGCAGATCGCCAGTGTTGTGAACCTCACACGTTCGGCTCTCATCACCGCGAGCCCCGACAAGCGTCTCGATCTCCTGCTGGATTTGTCGCAGCAGGAAGGCATTCAAGTCTACGCTGACGCTCCGAACGAACCAACGGAAGCTTTGTCCGACCGGCCGTTCGTAAAATTGTTTGCGGAGCATCTGCGGAAACGGCTCGGCGAGGATACGCAACTGCTCGCAGCGCGCCCGCCATCACGCGCCATGTGGATCAGTTTCAAGATCGACGATCTGGATTACTGGGTGCGCATGCCCCGCGATCGCATCGAGCGCAGCGAGCAATTGAGCTGGGTGGGCTGGGCTGCTTTGATTTTTGCGCTTTCGGTCGCCGGCGCTTTCTTGATCGTCGCGCGCATCAACCGGCCTCTACGTGACCTCACGCGCGGCGCCGCTGAACTCGGCAGTGGTCAAATGCCGGCGCCCATCAAAGAGTCCGGCCCGACGGAGATCCGCACGCTCGCAAATGCGTTCAATCAGATGACCGCCAACTTGAAGCGCGCCGAGGAAGATCGCGCACTGATGCTTGCCGGCGTTTCGCATGATTTGCGCACACCGTTGTCGCGCATACGGCTGGGCGTCGAAATGCTCGACGGCCCCGACTCGTCACTCAAGGAAGGCATGGTGCAGGACGTTGAAGACATCGATTCAGTGATCGGCCAGTTCCTCGATTTCGCGCGAGTGAACAGCGAAGAGTTGGTGATGAGCAAGGTCGACGTCAACGAACTGGTGAACGGCGTGATACAACGCTATTCACATCAGGGCAAACATGTCACCGCCCGTTTACGAACGTTGCCGCCGGCCACCATGCACGCACCTGCCATCCAGCGTGTGCTGACGAATCTGATCAACAACGCCCTGCGACATGGTGGAGACGAAGTCACCGTCGAGACGGCGGAGGATCATGGGCGCGCGCGCATATCCGTGCTTGATCGCGGTCCGGGCATACCGGAAACGGAAGTCGAGCGCATGCTGCAGCCATTCACGCGTCTCAACAGCGCGCGCAGTACGACGGGCTCGGGGCTCGGCCTTGCGATCGTCGATCGCATCGTCAAGATGCACAACGGCACCATACGGCTTTTGCCGCGCGCTGACGGCGGACTCGAAGCGCGCGTCGAACTGCCGTTGTAGCGCTGAGCGCGGCCCTAGCGGCGCACGCGGAGCGAAGTGTTACGCAGACGTAGCGACAGGATGCGGCCAAGGGCGAACAGCAATTCCGCTGTCATCGCGGGTTCGGCAGCGGCAAACTCGTAAAATCGTTGGTGTGTCAGGCACAGCAATTCGCCGTCGGTTACCGCCCACACGTTCGCTGAGCGCGGTTCGCCGTCGAAAAAAGACTGTTCGCCGATCACGCTGCCGGCGCCGATTTTTGCGAGCGGATTGATGCTCACGCCGTCGATATACGTCACGCCGACTTCAAGCGAACCGGCGGCGACGAAATAGAGCGAGCGGTCAACGACCCCGCGCTGAATGATCACTTCACTTGCTTTGAAAGGTCGCGGTGTGGTCGCCGACAGGACCTTTCGCCACTCCGGCTCAGCCCACCGTTCCAATAGCAGGTGGTCGCCGGTATTGCCGCTATCGCCGGCGCTGCGGCGGAAAATGGCGATGTAACGGTCCATGCGGCCCTCGTGACAGAGGCGACGGGCGCATTATAGGGCAGTGCACGAGTTTCGCCTCAAAACTGCATCGCGTCGCGTTTCGCGCCTGTGAGCAACCTTGCTGTGGGACTGCGGCTGGCAGCGTTCGCCGTAGAAACTGCTAGCATGTTGCGGTTAAAAACAGGCAGGAACTCAACGTGAAGACTTACCTACCGCTGTCTCTGATCATCTTGGCAGCGCCCGCTCAGGCAGCGGACAGCTCGCCGCAGATCAACATCATATTCTCCGGCGAGAACGCCTCATGCGATGCATGGATGAAGTCCGCCAACAATAAGCTCGTGCGCGGGCAATACGAAATTTGGGCACGCGGTTTTGCGTCCGGCTACAACTTCGCCAACCCGCTGGAGCAGGTGAAGGTCGGCGCCTTCCCGAGCGGCGACAATCTTGCCAAGTATTTCGACCAGTATTGCCGTGATAATCCACAGCAGACATTTGTCGCCGGCGCGATACAACTGATTGCGCAGCTCAGTGAATCCGCGAAGCCGGTAAAGCCTGCGCCACGGGCGCCCGCCAAAAAATCGTAGCTGAAGATCATGCACGTCGTGCGGAGTACGCGACGGCTTCATACGTTACGCCGCGCTGCCCTGGACGCGAACGTACCAGCGCCACACCTTCGAGCTGCCACATTATCGATGGCTGAATGACAGGTGACGGGGCGCGAACCGCATCGCGCAGAAGCGTAATGTGCGGCACGTATGGACGTTCGTCGAACGCTATGCCAGCGGCGCGCAGCCTCTCGCGCAACCGGCTAACGACGCCCGCTAAAATTGTTCCGGCGTCCACCGGACCTGCCCACGCGATACGGTTGTGTTTGAAGTAGCCGCCGCGATCTATCTTCAATGAGAACGGTTCACACGCCATCGCCGCCGTCATCTCCTTCAGCAAACTGAATTGGCGCGGTTCGACATTGCCGATGAAGCTTACCGTCGCATGCAGATTTTCACGTCGCGTGAGGCGGCCGCCGCATGTCTCGCGCCAGTTTTGCGCTATCGAATAGAGCGCCGAGCGCACCTCGTCATCGGGCCACAGCGCAAAAAATACCCGCTCCATGCTGGTTCAGCCGTGGCCCGACAAAGCCCGCCAATTATTTTGGTTCGATCAAGACAACCGCTTCGGCGGCGATACCTTCGCCGCGGCCGGTGAAACCCAGTTTCTCGGTCGTCTTGGCTTTGATGTTGACGCTGGATTCAGCCACGCTCAGGTCTTCGGCGATGTTACGGACCATCGTGCCGATATGCGGCGCCATGCGCGGTGCTTCGGCAATGATGGTTGCATCCACATTGACCACGCGCGACCCATGCGCTGCCAGTAACGCAGCCGTCTTTCGCAGCAGCACTCGACTGTCGACCCCCTTGTACTGCGGATCGCTGTCCGGAAAATGACGCCCGATGTCACCGAGCGCGGCGGCGCCGATCAACGCGTCGCATATCGCATGCAGCAACACATCCGCATCGGAATGCCCGTCGAGCCCTGCTGAATGCGGGATCGTGACGCCGCCTATCACGAGCTTTTTGCCGGGCTTCAGCGCATGCGCATCGAAGCCCTGACCGATTCTCATGCCGCTTCCTGACTGGCCATGATCAGCTCCGCGAGGCGCAAATCCTGCGGATACGTAATTTTGAGATTACGGCTATCTCCCAGCACGAGTTTCGGCCGGAGCCCGATGCGCTCCAGCGCGGACGCTTCATCGCTTACCTCGAGTGAGTCAGGAGAACGCAGTGCCTCCAGCAGCAACCGATAGCGGAACATCTGCGGCGTCTGCGCCTGCCACATTTGCTCGCGCGTTTCCGTATGCAGCACATAGTCATTGGCGTCCGCGCGCTTCAATGTATCGACGACCGGCAGCGCAAGCAGCCCGCCCGTCATTTCGTCGCGCAGCGCCACTATGAGGCGGGCCAGCGCCGTCCCAGTTAAACAAGGTCTCACTGCATCGTGCACGAGTACCCAGTCATCGGCGTCGATTGCGTCGCGCGCCGCGAGCAGCCCGTTGAACACACTCGCCGCCCGCGTTTTGCCGCCGCAGTAAAGGGTCGAAAGGCGGCTGGCAAAAGCGCGCCAGTCGTAACGCGCGAAATTGTCGTCGTTGGGGGCCAGCACCACGAATGTGCGCTCGACAGATGCGTTTTCACACAGACTGCGCAGTGCGTAATGAAGCAATGGCATTCCCGCAAGCTGCAGGTATTGTTTCGGGATGTCGGCGCCCATGCGGGAGCCGCTGCCGGCGGCCGGGACCAAAGCGAAAATTCGGGGCATGGGCAAACGAAGCACGCTGTTGTTTTGCGCCAGATTGTATCAGCAGCAAAGCGCGGCCGACGCGGCCCCCTGGCCAGGACGTTGGCGCTTCGGATTGCATTCCGCGGACAGCACGAGGAAGATGCACTTGACGCGCCGCTGTGTATTTGCCGGGCTTGATTAGCAGAACACCAGCCCTTATGTTCAAGGCTTCAATCATGCAATCGCTGATCACGTTATGGGGAAAGTGAGATCTCCGGCTGTCGCTGGATTGTTCTACCCGGCGAGCGCCGCACAACTGTCAGACGAGGTATCAACCCTGCTCGCCGAGAGCCCAATACCGGCGCGCGGCGTGCCGGTGCCGAAAGCGATCATTGCTCCGCACGCGGGATACGTCTACTCCGGGCCGATTGCTGCCACCGCCTATGCCCGCCTGGCGCCTGCACGTGGCACGATCACGCGTGTGATTCTCGCGGGACCGGTCCACCGCGTTCCAGTGCGCGGACTTGCTCTACCGGACGCCGACGTGCTGGCGACGCCCTTGGGCAACATTGCTATCGATCAGCTTGCGGTCGCCGCGTTGCGTAGGCTGCCGCAAGTTACCATCAGCGCCGCTGCGCATGCACGCGAGCATTCGCTCGAAGTCCAATTGCCATTCCTGCAGAAGGCGCTCGGCAATTTCTCGATTGTTCCCCTCGCGGTTGGCGATGCGAGCGCGGAGGAAGTTGCGGAAGTGCTCGATCTTCTGTGGGGCGACGACGAGACATTGATCGTAGTCAGTTCCGATCTATCGCATTATTTGAGCTATGACGACGCGCGCAACTTTGATCGTGCGACGGCACGAGCGATCCTTGGTCTGCGCAGCGATGTGTCGCATGAGCAGGCATGCGGCGGTACACCGGTCAATGGTCTCGCGGTTGCCGCGCGCAGACATGGACTGACCGTTGAACTGCTCGACCTGCGCAATTCCGGCGACACGGCCGGCGACCATAGTCGTGTAGTCGGATACGGCGCGTTTGCATATTACGGAGCAGCCAATGTCCGTTGAGGTCGCCGCCGAGGAATCGCAGCGGCGCGGGGCAATCTATCCTGTGCCGCCGGACGCCGGCCGGATTTTGTTGCCGCTCGCACGCTCAGCGATTGCAGCTGCGGTTGGCGCGTATGCCGTCGCCGCCGAGCACGCGCCATGGCTTGACCAACCCGGCGCATCGTTCGTCACCCTTATGGAGAAGGAAAAACTGCGCGGCTGCATCGGCAGTCTCGAACTGCGCCGCAGTCTGGGCGAAGACGTGCGGACTAACG
>Ga0207683_10000255_pt1 | contig 47453 bp, 44 predicted proteins | sample KBSM73metaG_FD_184333 | JGI IMG/M metagenome (GOLD analysis project Ga0207683, IMG submission 184333) | Miscanthus rhizosphere microbial communities from Kellogg Biological Station, Michigan, USA - KBS M7-3 metaG (SPAdes) (version 2) | ecosystem: Host-associated > Plants > Roots > Rhizosphere >...
GGCGAATCGCGCAGCGCGGTGTTCAGCGCCGACCGTACGCGGCAGGTCGTCGGCGGCGACACCGGCGGACCGCTGGCGCAATTCGCGGCCTACGTTCACGAGGGCGTGTGGCACATCTGGCTGGGCTTCGATCACATCCTGTTCCTGGTGTCGCTGTTGCTTCCCGCGGTCCTGGTGCGACGCGACGGTGCGTGGAAGGCAGCGGCAAGTTTCCAGGATGCGTTCTGGGACGTGGCAAGGATCGTGACCGCATTCACGCTGGCGCACTCGATTACGCTGACGCTGGCCGCGCTCGGGATCGTCTCGTTGCCTTCGCGCTGGGTCGAATCGGCGATTGCACTTTCGGTCGTGCTGGCCGCGCTGAACAACATATTCCCGGTGGTTGCGCGTGGGCGCTGGATCGCGGCCTTCGCGTTCGGCCTGCTGCATGGATTCGGGTTTGCCGGCGCGCTGGCGGACTTGGGGCTGCCGGCGGGCTCGCTGGCGCTATCGCTGGCCGGATTCAACGTAGGCGTTGAACTGGGGCAACTCGCCATCGTGGCCGCGTTCCTGCCGCTGGCTTTTGCACTGAGATCCACATGGGCTTATCGGCGCGTGGTGCTGGCGGGCGGGTCGGCGGTGACCGTGGCGATTGCGGGCGTCTGGTTGGTCGAGCGCGCGTTCGACCTGCCGCTGTTGGTCGCGCTTGCTGCCGGTTGACGCGGGGCAGGCCGGCTCCAGAATTCTGCGTGATCGCGTAGCGCGTTCCTGTCGAAGGCAAACCTGGTTGCCGCGCCGCAGCCTGCAGCAGAATCCCGCGGTATAGGGCTACTGTCTGCTCGACGGCACGCGCTGCGCGCCAGCTCGGCGACTTGCACTTCGCCGGCGCGGATCGCACACGAAACGTCGCGGCGATCCTGACTCCTTTCAGTGGCGGTGATGGATGTCCGGATAGTGCGGATGCCGATGCACGAGCACGTCGTGCACGTGGGCATGCGTGTGCGGTTCGGTCCCGTCCCACGGAAAGTCGTGAAGATGCCGGTGATGCTCGTCATGCCGGTGAGGATGATCGTGTGCCAGCGACTCGTGCGCGTGCACGTGCTCGTGTCGCTCGGTGAGATGCAGATAGACGCCAAGCGCCATCAGCACGCCGGCCATAGCAAGTTGCGGCGTCAAAGTTTCGTGCGCCACGCCGATCGCGAGCACTGCGCCGAAGAACGGCGCAACGGCGAAATAGGCGCCCGTGCGGGCCGCTCCAAGGTGCCGCAGCGCGAGCACGAAAAGCGCGAGACTGACTCCGTAGCTCAGGATGCCGAGCAGCGCGGCGGCAGCGGTGGTCACGGCTGGCGGCAACGCCTGTCCCAGCTGCAGCGCGCAAGTCAGCGAAACGGCTCCGGCGACCAGCCCCTTCATTCCGGCGATGACCATCGCGTCGCACGCGGAGACCTTGCGGGTCAGGTTATTGTCGATGGCCCAGCACGCGCACGCCGCGACGACCAGCAGGGACCCGCGCGCGACTTCCGGGACGTGCGGCGCCCAAGACAGCACGACGGCGCCGGCAACGATGAGCAGCATGCCCAGCGCGATGCGCCGGTCGAAGTTCTCGCGGAAGATGAACCACGCAACCAGCGCGGTGAAGACACTCTCGAAGTTCAGCAACAGCGAAGCAGTGGCCGCGCTGCTGGCCGCGAGGCCGTACATCAGCAGCACCGGGCCCAGGAACCCACCGAAGAAGATTGCACCGGCGAGCCAGCCCCAATCCGTCATCACCGGCCATGCGATGGCGAGTTCGCCGCGCGTGAATATCTTGCGCAGGCCGAGCATCAGCGACAGTCCAATGCCCGAGCCCAGGTACAGCAATCCTGCGAGCATCAGCGGCGGCACATCGCCAACGAGGCGCTTGGCGAATGGGGTGCTGGCGCCGAACAATGCCGCCGCTAGCAGAGCATAGGCAATTCCCGGATTCATCGATCAGCAGGGCGCAGTCCGCGCAGCCGTTCGGCTGCAGCATGAATCGTCTCGTCGCGCTTGGCGAAGCAGAAACGGATCACCCGGTGATCGGTGCCGTCCTGGTAGAACGCCGACAGCGGTATGGTCGCGACGCCGTACTCGCGCACCAGCCGCTGTGCGAACTCGGCCGCGGGTTCCGCGCTGATGCGGGCATACGTAGCGAGCTGGAAGTAGCTTCCGCGGCACGGCAGCAGGTCGAGCGGCGTGTCGGCGAGCGCGGCGCGCAGCAGGTCGCGCTTGGCGGTGAAGAACGCCGGCAGTCCTTCATAGCGCGCGGGATCGCGCAGGAATTCCGCCAAGCCGTGCTGCACGGCGCTGTTGACCGTGAACACGGTGAATTGATGCACGCGCCGGATTTCCGCGGTGATCTCCGGTGGCGCAAGCGCGTAGCCGACTTTCCAGCCGGTGGCGTGGAACGTCTTGCCGAACGAACCGATCACGACACTGCGCGCGGCGAGTTCGTCGTCGCGCGCGAGGCTCTCGTGCCGCGCCCCGTCGTAGACCATGTGTTCGTACACCTCGTCGCTGACGATGACGATGTCCGTGCCGCGTGTAATCTCCGCGAACCGGAACAGGTCTGCCGCGGACAGGACGCCGGTGCCGGGATTGTTGGGCGTATTGACCAGGATCATCCGCGTCCGCGGGGATATGGCGCGGCGCACCGCATCCCAGTCCACGTCGTAGCCCGGGACCATGAGCGGCAGCGGTACGGGCGTCGCGCCCGCGAGGCGGATTGCCGGAATGTAGCTGTCGTACGCGGGCTCGAAGACGATGACCTCGTCGCCCGTGTGCGCGAGCGCCTGGATCGTCGTGAATATCGCCTGGGTTGCGCCGGTGGTGACCGTGACCTCGCTGTCCGGCTCGTAGGCGCGACCGTACAGGCGCAGCACTTTGGCGGAGATGGCTTCGCGCAGCGCCATCACGCCGGGCGAAAGCGGGTACTGGTTGTGACCGGCGCGCATCGCCGCAGTGACGAGATCGATCAATTGCGGGTCGATCGCGTAATCCGGGAAACCCTGTCCCAGGTTGACCGCGCCATGGGCCTGCGCCAGTGCCGACATCACGCTGAAGATCGACGTGCCGGTGGCAGGAAGTTTGGAGCGAATCGAAAACGGCGCGTGCAATGCGGACATCGTGGCAAGCGGAAGCTGGAAGCGGACATTGTAGTGCGAACGCCGATCGTTGCTGGCGCATTCAGCGCCGGGTACCCTCCGCTCCGAGCAGCGACGCCAATTGAGCGAGCGTGGCCGGATCCGCATCGGAGACTGCCCAGTACGCCATGCCGTCTTTCATCCAGCGTTCGATGGCAAACCCACGACGACTGAGCACGCGCGTGCTGCCCGCCCGGGAATCATCCCTGGCCGGCAGCACGAAGACGTTGATGGTGTGCAGATTGTGCCGATACACGAGGACCGCGACCGGTCCGCCGTCGAAGTAGTCGAGGCGGCCGCCGATCAGCGGAAAACCTTCGCCCGCCAGGTCGCGCACAGGGGCCGCGTAATCGAGCTTGCCGTTGAACCACGGCTTGACGGTATGCTGGTCCGAGGACGCGACATCGACGGCATGGTTGCCTTGCAGTGAGCGAATGTGATTTACCACTGCGGCATCGGCAAGCAGATCGTCGTGCGAAGGCAACGTGCTCATCCAGCCAATGCCCACCGCAATCGCCAGCACGGCGGTTGCAGCGGCGCCCAGCCCTGCGCCTTGCCAGAAACGCGAATTCGGCCCGGCAGACCGCGAGTAGGACGGAGACATCGCATCGCCGATGCGGTCGGCAAGCTCCGGCGGCGCGGAAAAGCGCGTCGCATGTGCTGATACCGTCGCGCGCGCCGATTGCAGGGCAGACACTTCCGCGCGGCATCCGGCGCAGCCCCGCAGGTGTTCGTCGAGCGCGGCACTGTCGCGCGCATCCAGTTCGCCGTCGACGTGGGGCGACAGAAGCTCCCGTGCTTCATTACATTCCATCACTGCCTCCGCTCCCGCCTTTCCGTAGTTGCGCCAGCTGCTTCGTCAGCATTCTTCGCCCGCGCGCGAGGCGCGACATGACGGTTCCGATGGGCAACCCGGCAACCACTGCAATTTCCTTGTACGAAAGATCCTCGATGTCGCGCAAGACGACGACTTCGCGATAGCCGACTGGAAGTCCGGCAAGCGCTTCGTCGACGAGGCGAACATCGTCCCGCCGGGAGATAATCGTCTCCGGATTCGCGTCGTGGGCATCAGGCCCGAAGCTCCCGTGCACTTCGCTGCCATGGAGTTCCTCGTCGTAGGGGACCTCGACCTCGGCCCGCCGGTTCCGTGAAAGCCATGTGTAGCAGGTGTTGCGGACGATCGCGAGCAGCCATGGCCGCGCGTTGTCGCCGCGAAAGCCGTCGAAAGAGCGGAACGCGCGCATATACGCTTCCTGCACGACGTCCTGCGCGTCGTGATCGTCGCGGGTGAGCCAGCGCGCCAGGTTGTACGCCGAGTCCAGGTGCGGCAACACCATGTCGCCAAAGCGCAACGTGTTCCCCCCGGGGTTCCTCTGGACGCTCACGATCGCTCTCCGACCCCATTACCGACATACCGGCCGCGACGGCTATTTATTCCCGGCGCGAGAAATAGGGGCGACGCGGGAATATTTCGCTTCGGCAGGCAGTCATGCACGGTATAGGCCCTTGGCGGCCGGCACAAGGAGAAGATCATGGACCATCGTGTCGATCGGCGGCAGTTCCTCAGGATGGCTGGCGTGGGCGGTGTTGTGTTTGCCTCCGGCCTTGCGCGCAGCGTCGGCGCAGCAGGCGCCGACGATTTCTACTTCGTCCAGCTGTCCGATGTGCACTGGGGTTTCGAGGGCCCGCCCAATCCGGACGCCAAGGTGACGCTTCCCAAGACGGTCGCCACGGTCAATGCGCTCCCCGAAGCGCCGGACTTCATCATGTTCACCGGCGATCTCACGCATACGACGGACGATCCCGGGGAACGGCGCGAGCGCATGGCGCAGTTCAAGGCGATCGTCGCCGGCCTCAAGGTGAAGGACATCCGCTTCATGCCCGGAGAGCACGACGCGTCGCTGGATCGCGGCAAGGCATTTAAGGAACATTTCGGCAGTACGCACTACACGTTCGACCACAAGGGCGTGCATTTCATCGTGCTCGACAACGTCTCCGACCCGACGGGATCCATCGGCGACGAGCAGCTGGCGTGGCTCGCGGCCGATCTTGCCCAGCAGGCGCCGGACGCCAACATCGTCGTGTTCACGCATCGCCCGCTGTTCGATCTGGCGCCCGAATGGGATTGGGCCACACCTGATGGCGCCAAAGCCATCGACCTGCTGATGCCCCACGCGAACGTCACCGTATTCTACGGGCACATCCACCAGGAACATCACTTCATGACGGGACACATCGCGCATCACGCGGCCAAGGGACTCATGTTTCCGTTGCCGGTGGCGAAGTCGCAGCCCAAGCGAACGCCGCTGCCATGGGATCCCGCGCAGCCCTACCGCGGCCTCGGCTTCCGCAGTGTCGAGGCGGAGGCGCGCGCGAAGTTCGAGATCACCGAATACCCGGTCGTGAAGGTGACCTGACATGAGTACGCGTCGCGGTTTCCTGTGCGCTGCGGCCGGCTGTCTTACGCTTGGACTGACCGCGGGTGTCTATGCGGTCGCGCAGCCGGCCGAAAAGGTGATCCGGATCTCGGCCAAGCGGTTCGTCTACACGCCGAACGAGATCCGGCTCAAGAAAGGGGTGCCCGTCATCATCGAATTGACGAGCGAGGACATCGTGATGGGCTTCAAGGTGCCCGCGGCCAACGTACGCGCCGATGTCATGCCGGGCAAGAAGGTCCGCGTACGGCTCGTTCCCGTCAATGCCGGCCGACTCGACTTCCTCTGCGACATCTTTTGCGGAAGCGGCCACGAGGAGATGAACGGGGCGTTCATCGTCGAGGACTGACCCCGGCAATTCGCGTGCGCTACATCGTCTGGCCCGCGTAGGTCGGCGCGAGCACTTCGGGCGCAGCGGCGTCGAGCGCGGGCTCGAGCACGGTGATCCGCCACAGCGTGCGCGCGTCGTTGGGATCGATCAGCGTGGCAGAATGCAGCAGCGACGCGTTGTCCCAGACGACGATGTCGCCCACGCCATACTTGAACCGCAGTACGTACTTGGGTTGCGTCGAGTGCGCCGCCAGTTCGTCGAGCAGGTCACGCGCCTCGTCGTCCGGCATGCCGACGATGCCGAACGAGCTGCCGGATACGGCGTAGAGGGACTTGCGGCCGGTGACCGGATGCGGGCGCGCAATCCGATGCGTGATCACCGGCATCTTCGCCTTCTGCTCCGGCGTCAACACCGATGCCACCGTGCGGCTCGCCTCATCCTGGTCGTTGCGGTTGCCATAGTGGTGAATTCCGAAGAGGGGCTCGATTCGCGTCTTCATCGCATCGGAAAGATCATCGTAGGCCGCCTGCTGGTTGGCGAACAGCGTGTCGCCGCCAACCTTCGGCACCACCCGCGAATACAGCGTGGTGGCGCGCGCCGGCACCTGCAGGTAAGAGTAGTCGGTATGGAAGTACGACCCGGCGTCCTGCAGGCCCGTCGGCTGGCCGTCCTTTTTCACGTTCGACAGGATCAGGATGTTGGAGTCTTCCGGGTGGTGGAACTGGTCGATCACGTGCGGCTGCGGTGGCCCCAAGCGTCGCGCAAATGCCAGGAACTGCGCCGCAGTGATGTCCTGCGCGCGAAGTGCCAGTACCTGATGCGCGTAGAAAGCGCGTTCGAGTTCCGCAAACGCGCTGTCCGACGGCGATTGCGACAGATCGATGCCGGAGGCTTCGATGCCGAAGCCGGTGGACAGGGGAGTGAACTTCAACATGGCGGATTCCTGGCGGAATGGACAGGCGCGGCCGGGAGAGCAATGATAGAGGCAAGTGTCATTGTCGCGCCAGCGCCGGGGCCATGAACCTGCTGCGTCGCCTGCTGACCACAGCGTTGCTCGTCGCGCCGATCCGCACCTCGGCGCAGGATCCCTTTGCCGAGAAGCGCGAGCGCCTGGTGCGGCAGATCGCCGCCCAGGTGTCGGCGACCGCAGCTGATACGGGGCGTTCGCAGCTGCGCGAATCGGTCGTCAACGCGATGGCGCGCGTGCCCCGGCATCACTTCGTTCCTCGCGAGTTGATCGACGCCGCGTATTACGACCGCCCGCTTCCCATCGGCATGGGACAGACGATCTCGCAGCCGTTCATCGTGGCGCTGATGACGGACCTGGCCGAGCCTGCGCCCACCTCCCGCGTACTCGAAGTGGGCACCGGGTCGGGTTACCAGGCGGCGGTTCTGGCTGAGTGCGCGGCGCACGTTTACACGATCGAAATCGTGGCGCCGCTTGGCGACAAGGCTCGCGCACTACTCGCGGAACTCGGCTATCGCAATATCGACGTGCGCGTAGGCGACGGCTATCGCGGGTGGCCCGAGGCCGCGCCGTTCGACGCCATCGTGGTCACCGCGGCGCCCGATCACGTCCCGCAGCCACTCGTGGATCAGCTTGCGGCGGGCGGACGCATGGTGATCCCCGTGGGGCAACGCTACGGCGTGCAGGACCTGCTCGTGATCTCGAAGGGCGCGGACGGGCAAACGCTGACGCGCAAGTCGCTGGAGGTGCGCTTTGTGCCGCTGACGCGCGCTATTTGAGGAAGTCCGGGCGTATAAGCTCGGGCAGGAACAGCGGGATCTGCGGAAAGATGATCATCGCGAACAGCACGAGAAGCATCGGCACCAGCATGATCATCGTGTCCTTCAGCGCGTAGCGCAATCGCACTTTCGCGATCGCGCACGACACCATGAGGCACATGCCGTACGGCGGCGTGACGAGGCCGAACGCGAGTGCCACGATACTGATGATCGCGAACGAGACCGGATGCATGTTCACGGACGCCGCGAGCGGCTGGAGCACCGTGCCGACAATGATGATGGCTGGAATCGCGTCGAGGAAGCAGCCCACCACGAGAAACACGAACACGATGAAGAAGCCCACGCCGATGGGGCCCATCCCCCACGTCGTCACGTTGGCAAGCAACGCCTTGGGGATCTGGTAGTAGGCGAGCAGCCAGCCGAAGATGGATGCCGTGCCCACGCAGAAGAGCGCGATTGCGGAGAGCTTGCCGGTCTCGAGCAGCGCCGTCCAGAGCTTCTCGCGTCCCATCTCGCGATAGACGCCGAGCGAGAGCACGGCTGCGTAGAGGACTGCCGCCGCCGCCGACTCCGTTGCCGTGAACCAGCCGAGCAGGATGCCGCCGACGATGATGAAAGGTGTCATCAACGCCGGAATGGAAACGAGTGCTGCCTTGAAGAACTCCTTGAGGCTCGAGCGTGGGTAGGTCGGATAGTGGCGCACCTTCGCGTAGACGTGCACGGTGGCCATCTGCGCCAGGCCGATGAGCAGGCCGGGGACCACGCCTGCGAGGTAGAGCGCGCCGATCGAAACCTGCAGCACGCCGCCCCACACGACCATCAGGATCGACGGCGGGATGATCACGGCGAGCACCGCCGACACTGCCGTGATCGCGATCGAAAAGGACAGGTCGTAGCCTTCCTTGACCTGCGCCTCGATGAAGATCTTGCCCTGGCTCGCGGCGTCTGCGGTCGACGAGCCTGAGATGCCTGCGAAAAACACCGACAGCAGCACGTTGATCTGTGCGAGGGCGCCGGGGAAGTTGCCGACCATCGTCCGCGACAGCGTCACGAGGCGATCGGTGATGCCTCCCACGTTCATGAGGTTCGCGGTCAGCAGGAAGAACGGCACGGCCAGCAGGATGAACGAGTTGTACGCCTTGAACGTCGTGTTGAAGATCACGATCGGCGACAGGCGTGGCTCGATGATGAAAATCGGCAGGCACGCGAGGCCGAGCGCGAACGCTACCGGCACGCGCAGGACCATGAGCAGGAAGAACACGCCGAACAGGATCAGCGCGGCCATTCCCGGAGACATTGCCGCGGTCATCATGATGGATCCCCCCGAAGCGTCGCTGCGCGCCGCCTCCCCCCAAGGGGGCGCGCGCCTCGGGGCGGCCCTTCGGCGCGCCTCATATGAGGCTCCCCGTACCGAGATTGCGCTCTTCCTGGACGAGATCCGCGGCCGTCGGACCGTAACGCGCGATGCGGATGTCGTTCAGCAGGCGTTGGATGCCGAAGATGAACCAGGTAACGCCCGTCAACGGCCAGGCGATGAAGATATAGGTCATCGGCAGGTCGGCCAGCTCGGACGTCTGGTTCCAGCCAAATTGGACGAACTTGATGCCCCAGTATACGAACACGAACGCGAAAACGAGCACGAAGATCATAGAGACGATCCGCAGCACCGCGTTCGTGCGCGGCTTGAGTTGCGGCCACACATCGACCTCGAAGTGCGTGGCTTCGCGCACGCCGATCATCGCCCCGAGCATCACCATCCAGATAAAGAGGAAGCGCGCCATCTCCTCGGTCCAGATCCACGCCGGGATGAGCGCGGTGAATCGCGAGATCATCTGCAGCGTCACCGGCACGACGAGCAACGCGACGCTCCATCCGATCAGGATGTTGAGGAGACGGGCGTAGTAATGGATGAGCTTGTGCATGCGCCTTCCGGTCTTGGGCTGGGCAAGAAAAAGCCGGCGCGAGGAAGAAAAGTTCCGCGCGCCGGCTGCAGTGGTGGATTTACATGCTGTTTATCTTGTTATAAATGTCGGTCGCGCCGATTTCCTTCGCGTAGTCGGCCATTACCGGGTCCGCCAGTTTCTTCATCGCCGCGCGGTCGGTGAACGGGACCATCTTGAGCTTCCCGGCCGCCTGCATCGCTTCGAGCTTCTTCTGATCCTCTCCCGACTCGATCTGCCGGCCGTACGCGCCCGCTTCCTTGCCGGCCTTGAGGATGGCGGCCTGCAGGTCGGGCGGCAGCTTCTTGAACGTCTTGCCGGAGAAGGCGATTGGCCGGATCGTGATGGCGTGTTGCGTCATGTTGAGGTTGGGCCCGACTTCGTAGAACTTCATCGCTTCCACGCCGGCAGCTTCGTTCTCGCCGGCGCTGATGACGCCGTTCTGGATCGCATTGTAGATTTCGTCGTAGGCGATCACCGTCGGCGACATGCCGACGGCCCCGAACGTCTTGCTCCAGATCGGCGCACCCTGCACGCGGACCTTGAGCCCTTTCATCTCCTGCAGGTTGCGCACAGGCTTGTTGGCGAAAATGTTGCGCGTGCCGCCGCCGGCGAAGCCGATCAGCATGACGTCGCCTTTCGCGAAAACTTCGTCGGCGATCGGCTTGAGGGTATCGGCCTCGATCACCTTGTTCCAGTGATCGATATCTCGAAACAGGAACGGCGCGTCGATGAACGGCGCGGCCTTGGCGAACGTCGACATGTGCGCCGGCGATACAATGGCGTAGTCGACCGAGACGCCCTGGTTCATGAACGCGAAGTAGTCCTTCTCAAGACCGAGTTCGCTGTTCTTGTGCAACACGAAGTTGATGGGCTTGCCGTAGTATTTGGCCGTCAGTTCCTGGAATTTTTCCAGCGACCGGTTGAATGCGTGGCCATCGTTGAATTGCACGGCACCGTGCAGCGTGATCGGTGCCTGCGCGAACACTGCCGCAGATACTGCAAGGCCGGCGACCAGCAGGCCATGCAGCACAACGCGTATCGGGTCTCGCATGTATTCCTCCTCAGGTGGTGGGTCCACGCAAGGCGCCTTACGCACGAACTGCCGCGGCGCTCTGGTCAAGTGGCCAGACCAATTGAACCGCGTTGCCCGGGACGTGTCAACGCGAATTCCATTGTGCTTTGCAGCACGATTGCGCCTGCTTGACTGCCTCGGCCATGGCGGCATCGCCAATCGCGCCGGCGTGGACCGGCTGCTAGAATCGCCGACGATGAGGCAAATCCTGCGTCTGTTTCTGGTGATCCTGGCGGCCGCGATGCACATCGCGGCGCCCGTTGTGTCGTACGCCGCACCGGCGACCGTCGCGTTGCCCGGCGACATATGCACGTCCGTGCGCGGCGCCTCCACGGCAACTCCCAATCGGGCCCCTGCCCAGCATTCGAGCGAGCATCATTGCGCGCACGCACCATGCTGCCCGGCCGGTGCGCACGATTCGGCGGCGGCGCCGCCGCCCGTTCTCGCCGTGCTCGCGGAACAGCGCACGGCCGATAGCTCTGTGGGATCGGCGCCTGCGGCCGCTGCCATCAGGTCTGTCCTTGCCGCGCAACCGCGCGGCCCGCCTTCGCACGGCTGACGCCGGACCGCCCGCGCCGCATGGCGTGCGGCTTCACGCGCGGATTCATCCGCGCGCCGTAGCGACATCCACGAAGGGGTTCACTCCCATGGCACGTACCATCGCCTTCGCATTCCTTGCTGCCGCGGTGTTGAGCGGCACCGCGCTGGCTGACGACTACCTGGCCAAGACGCTGCGCATCAGTAATCCATTCACGCGCGCTACGCCGCCGGGAGCCAAGGTCGCCGGCGCGTTCCTGTCCATCGAGAACCAGGGCAAGGAGACGGATCGCCTCGTTTCCGTCAGTTCGCCGATCGCCGGACTGGCGCAGATTCACGAAATGGTCGTGGACGGCGGACTCATGAAGATGCGCGCGGTGAAGGGCATCGATCTCAAGCCGGGCGCGACGGTGGAACTCCGTCCCGGCGGTTATCACGTGATGCTGGAAGACCTGAAGCGGCCGTTGCAGCAAGGCGAGCAATTTCCGATGCTGCTGACATTCGAAAAGGCAGGGGCCGTCGAAATCAAGGTCAAGGTCGAAGCGATGGGCGCCGCGGCGCGCTCGCATTGACCCGGCGTCTCACAGCGCCGCAACTTGGGGAACACCATGCCGCCACGCCACGCATTGCTGGTCGCGACCTGGATTGCCGCGACCGTAGCCGCGCCCGCCGCGGTTGCCTGCTCGAGCTGCGGTTGCAGCCTGAGTTCGGATTGGTCGAGCCAGGGAATTTCGCCGTCGGGCGAGGGCTTCCGCTTCGACTTCCGCTTCGACTACTTCAACCAGGACCAGCTGCGATCCGGTACGCACAAGGTCGATCGCGGAAGCCTTGAAATTCCCAATGATCAGGAGATTCAACAGACCACGATCAACCGCAACTACGCGCTGGGCTTCGACTACAGCCCGAATCGCGAATGGGGCGTCAATGTGCAGCTGCCCTATTACAACCGCTACCACACGACGATCGCCGCGGGCGACACCGAGGTCTCGACGTCGCACACGCAAAGCATCGGTGATGTCCGCGTCGTCGGCCGCTACCTGGGACTCACCGAGGACCAAAGCGTCGGCATGCAACTCGGATTCAAGCTTGCCACGGGCAGCTTCGACAACAACTTCATCGCCGGGCCGCAACAGGGTGAGCCCCTCGACCGCGGACTGCAACCGGGCACGGGCACGACGGACCTACTGGTCGGAGCATTCAATTTCGGCGCGCTGTCCCGCAACTGGGACTATTTCGCGCAAGGCATGCTGCAGCAGCCGCTGAATTCGCGCGACGGTTTTCGTCCGGGCACAGGGTTTAACCTCAATGCCGGATTCCGCTACGTGGGCATCGATCATGTCGTGCCTTCGATCCAGCTCAATGCGCGGATCGAAGGCAGGGAGTCGGGCCCCAACGCGGACGTCGAGAACAGCGGCGCGTCCCTTGTATATCTGAGCCCGGGCGTGAATTTCCAGATCGCCGACAGGTTGCACGGCTACGTATTCGCGCAGGTGCCGGTCTACCAGCGCGTCAACGGGCTGCAGATCGAACCGCGCTACACCGTGACGCTAGGGGTCTACTACACGATGTGAGGTCGGCAGAAGAAGCATCGCTGGCGGCGCGTATGCCGGGGCGAAACGGGCCGAGTTCGCTCGCCCCCGCAGCAACGGCGTGACCGTTTGCTCGAGGGTGGCTGTGTCGAGCAGCGGTTTGCCGTACCAGCCGTCCTTGCGCAGCACGCCCTGCCGGTCAATGACGAAAGTGAGCGGCAGTCGCCAGATGCGGCCATAGTCCTTCAGGGTCATCTCCCGTCCGAATGCGGCCGGAAACGAGTACTCACGCATGAATTCGCGTGCCTTTGCCTCGTCCTTCGGATTGTCCATGCTGATGCCGATGAGCTCCAATCCCTCGCCGCGATGGCGGCGGTAGTACGCGTCCAGCGCCGGCATTTCCTCGACGCATGGTGCGCACCAGGTCGCCCAGAAATTGATCACGACCACCCGGCCCGCGTAGTCCGCGAGCGAGAACCGAGAGCCGTCGAACAGCGTGCCGGTGAGCGCGGGCGCAGGGGCGCCTTCGGAAATCGCGCATGCGGCGCCGGAAATCACCAGCAGGCATGTCAGGGCCAGGCAGCGGATGATGGTCATGGTCGACGCCGGTCGCGATGACGGCGTGGCGTGGAAGTAACAGTGCGATTGTCGCGCAATGCAGTCGCGCGCGCCATGGCTGACATAGGTCGACATGCGATAATTCGCGCCATGGCAACGTCGGCGGATCGCTTCACATCGCTCTCGACCGCCGCGCTTGGCGACGGCACGCGGCACCCGAATCGCCAGGTCGCCGCGTGGCTTCTCATCTGCTGCGCGCTGGTGTTCGCGATCGTCGTCGTCGGAGGCGTCACGCGCCTCACCCACTCGGGTCTTTCGATCACCGAGTGGCAGCCCATCGTCGGCACGCTGCCGCCGTTGTCTGATGCCGACTGGGACGCCGCGTTTTCGAAATACCGGCAAACGCCCGAATACCTGCAGGTGAACAAGGGCATGACGCTGCCGGAGTTCCAGCGCATCTTCTGGTGGGAATATTTCCATCGGCTGCTCGGTCGCCTGGTCGGTTTCGTGTTTCTCGTGCCGTTCCTGTGGTTCCTCGCGCGCAGGAAGATCCCGCCAGGCTACGGCGTCCCCCTCGCCGTCATCTTCGTCCTTGGCGCGGCGCAAGGAGCGCTCGGCTGGTACATGGTGAAGAGCGGCCTCGTCGACGACCCACGCGTTTCGCAATTCCGGCTCACGGCGCACCTGGGGCTCGCGTTCCTGATCTTTGCCGCGATGTTCTGGACGGCGCTCTCGTTGCTGGCGCCGCGCCGTTCGCGCGCCCACGGCTCCCCGGCGATGGCGGCGTCCGCGCGTTTCTGGTCCGCCGTCGTCGCGTTCGCCGTGTTCGTGCAGGTCCTCGCCGGGGGAATGGTCGCCGGCATCCGCGCCGGTCTGGCCTACAACACCTTTCCTCTGATGAACGGGGCATGGGTGCCCGCGGAGATCCTTGCACTAGAGCCCAGGTGGAAGAACTTTTTCTACAACATGGCGACGGTACAGTTCGATCATCGGTTGCTGGCGTGGATCCTCGCGTTCGCCGTGCCGCTGCTGTGGTGGCGGATCGCGCGCGACTCCCGTGCGCCGCGCGCCGCTCGTTTCGGCGCGCACCTGCTGCTGGCAATGCTCGCTGTGCAGGTGACACTCGGCATCCTCACGCTCGTCCACGGCGTGCCACTGCCGCTCGCCGCGCTCCACCAGGCGGGCGCGCTGCTGTTGTTCGGCGCCGCGCTCAACGTCGCGCACGCGGTCCGCCGCTGACCGGGGCCGCCCGTGCGTGGTTGCGTCAATTCGCGATAACGGTGATCATATGCGGTTCGAAGTTCGAATCATCCACAAGCCGCCCCACGACGCGAACGCCGTTACCCGAAAGAAGCCATGGCTGCCGAATCCCGAACCCTCGACGAACCGCTGAGCGACGCTGAACTCGACGAACTCGAGAACTTTCTGGCCTCCGATTCGGTCCCCGAAGACTGCATGGACCTCGAGATGCTGGATGGATTCCTGGCGGCCATCGTAAGCGGACCGGAATCGATCCAGCCATCCGAGTGGCTGCCGCAGGTCTGGAGCGACGGCGGCCGCAGCGCCACGCCGGCCTACGGCAACAGCGAACAGGCACAGCAGATCATGACGCTGATCCTGCGCCACATGGTCGGCATCCAACGCACGCTCACCGAGTCGCCGACGCGCTTTCGTCCGCTGCTGTACCTGCCCGAGGAAAAGAAGCCCAGCCAGAAGCCCGCGGAACGCCAGCCGCCGGAGGGCACCGCGTGGTGCGAAGGTTTCATGGCCGGCGTGAAACTGCGCGATGACGAGTGGCAACCGCTGTACGACGCCGAGGATGCGCGGGACTGGGTCTTTCCGATCGAAGCGCTCGCGTTCGGCGAGCAGGACCCCGAGTTCGCCGAGTGGATCGACGACCGCGAAAAACGCGCGAGCCTCGTCGAGGAACTCGCGGTCGCGTCGGTGCTCATCTTTCGCTTCTGGCAGGACCGTCGCAAGGCCACGTCCACCCGCGGCGGCGGCGCGCGCCGCACGCTGACTGAGACGGCGCGCAAGTCGCGCGAGCGATTGCACTAGCGTCCCGGCGCACGGATTCGCGCGCGTGGGTGAGTGGCCGGCGGCGGCGGCGCAACCCCACCATGCCGTAGCGGCGCTGGTCCGACACTTCCCTTGAACTTCGACTTTCGTTCCCTTGACTGGGGCTATGCCTACGTCGCGAGCGAGTGGGTCATACGCGTGGCCGCGCTGCTGGTCGTGCCGCAGCGGCGCGCGCCCAGTGCCGCACGCGCATGGCTGTTGTTCATATTCTTCCTGCCCTGGCCGGGCATGCTGTTCTATGCGTTGATCGGTCGCGCGTACCTGCCGCGGCGACGGTTCGGCGTGCAGAAGCAGATCTACGAGACGATCCGGCGCATCGAGCCGCGCGCGTTGACGGGCGAGGTGGTCGTGGCGCCGGAGGTGTCGCCGGAATTGCTCCCCGCGCTGCGCCTGGCCGAGCAGCTGTCCGAGTTTCCCGTAGTCGGCGGCAACCGTTTCGAACTGCTGCCGGTGTATGACGCCGCCATCGACCGCGTCATCGCGGACGTCGATGCCGCGGAGCACTACGTGCACATGCTGTTCTACATCTTCGAGAACGACGATGCCGGCGCCCGAGTGGCTGCCGCGCTCGTGCGCGCGCGGCAACGCGGCGTGGTGGTGCGCGTGCTGATGGATGCCATCGGTTCCCGCGGCGGGTTGAAGGGCATCGCGCCCGGATTGCGCGCAGCCGGCGCCGAAGTGCTTTCGGTGATGTCGTTGCGGCTATGGGGACCGAACGCCGCGCGCTTCGATCTGAGAAATCATCGCAAGATCGTAGTCGTCGACGGCCGATCCGCCTTCTTCGGGTCCCAGAACATCGTAAGCGCGCACGCCAATCGCGGGCTGACCAACGAGGAAATGTTCGTGCGCGCGAGCGGTCCCATCGTCCGCCATCTGCACGCTGTGCTGTTGGGGGACCGCTATCTCGAGACCGGCGACCTGCCGCCGGAGTCCGACAGCCTGGCGCCTGCCGAACGCTCGCAGACGCCGACCGGGCTCGCGCAGGTTGTACCCAGTGGGCCGGGCTACAACGAAGGCACGGCGGAGGCGGTAATGATCGCCTTGATGTATGGCGCGCGCTCGCGGGTCGTGCTCACCGCGCCCTACGTCATTCCCAGCGAGGCCTTCCTGTCCGCGATGTGCAGCGCCGCGCGGCGTGGCGTGGTAGTCGAGCTGATCGTCGACCAGGAGTCGAACAAGCCGCTCGTGCAGTTGGCGCAGCAATCCTATTACGACATCATGCTCAGGTCCGGCGTGCGCATTCTTCGCCACACCGGCAGTTTTCTGCACGCGAAGCACCTCAGCGTCGACGACGAGGTCGCGCTTATCGGATCGTCCAACCTCGATATCCGCTCGTTCGCGCTGAACGCCGAAGTCAGCGTGCTGATCTATGACCGCTCGGTGGTGGCCGATCTGGCCCAGGTGCAACACGGATACATTCAACACGCGTCGCAGGTCACCCGGGACGAGCGCCGCCAGATGCCCTTCGGCCGCCGTGCACTGGAAAATCTCGCGCGCCTGACCGACTCGCTGCTTTGACTCGTGCTGCACGGAGCCCACGTTGCCCGCAACCGCATCCGATGAAGACTCTCGCGACAGCGCCCTGGTGCTGTTCTCCGGCGGCCAGGATTCCGCGACGTGCGTCGCGTGGGCGCTCGACCGCTTCGCGCGCGTCGAGACGATCGGCTTCGACTACGGTCAGCGGCACGTGATCGAACTTGCCTGTCGCGGCGCGTTCCTCGCCGCGTTGCGCGAACGCTACCCCAAGTGGTCGCGCCGGCTGGGCGCCGATCATGTGCTGAACCTTGGGCTGTTCAAGGACTTGGGCGAGACCGCGCTGACCAGCGACCGCGAAATCGAGATAGGCGCCAATGGCCTGCCGACGACATTCGTTCCCGGCCGCAACCTTCTGTTCCTGACGGCGGCCGCGGCTATCGCCTATCGCCGCGGTCTTCGCGTTCTCGTCGGCGGCATGTGCGAGACCGATTACTCCGGATACCCCGACTGCCGCGACGACACGCTGAAGGCGCTGCAGGTCGCGTTGAACCTGGGCATGGACAAGCGTTTCGTCATCGAGACGCCGTTGATGTGGGTCGACAAGGCGGCGACGTGGAGACTCGCGGAGTCGCTCGTTGGCGGCGGATTCGTCGAGTTGATCATCGAACATACGCACACCTGTTACCTGGGCGACCGTACGCAGCGGCATCCCTGGGGCTATGGTTGCGGGGCGTGCCCGGCGTGCCAATTGCGGTCCCGGGGCTACGCCGCGTATCGTGCCGGCGGATCCGCCAGCGCCGCCTAGCGAGGCGAGCCGGCGGCCAGCATTCGCTTCATGCGGTCGAGATCGTAGCCGTCTCGCCGTACCTCGTATTCCTCGATCAGGCGGACCAGCTCGTCGAAGCGCTTTCCCGCCGGCGTTCCGGGATCGGCCAGCATCAGGTCCTCGAGTTCGTCGAGCGCCGCACAATATTGCGTTTCGTCGCGAATCTGCGACGGATCGAGCAGGTGGGTCATGGATCCTCCATTCGCGTAGAGACGCGATACGGATGATCGGCGCCGATGTGGCGCCGCGCCATCGGCCGGATTGCCTAGCCGCTTGCGGCTATTCCGGCGGCGCGACTGCGGGTTCGATGACGGCGGGAGCCTCGGCCGAACCTTCCGCCATTCGATGCGCGAGCGCGGTCATTCCCGCCGTCGCGAGCACGATGAGCATGACCGACCCGAAGGGAAAGCCGTGCAGCTTGCCGGAGTCAGACGCGCTCAGAAACAGCAGCACGGTGATCAGTCCGCGCGGCGCGATCCACAAAAGCCTTTCCGCGGATTCTTGCCTCAGTAGTTTCAGGATCAACCACCGCGACCCATAGATGATCGCAATCCCCGCGCCCGCGACCAGCCACGCCTTCACCGACACCATCTCGCTGACGTTGGTCCAGTAGCCGAGCAGCAGGAAAAAGAAGCTCTTGGTCGCGAACGTCAATTCGGCGACGAGGCCCTTGAACTCCTTCAGCGTCTGCTCGTATTTCTCGCTGTGCAGCGAACGCAACTTCGCGTGCCATTTGAGCAGTCCCGGATTGTTGATCAGCAACCCGCAGCCGAGAACCATGATGAGCGGCGACAGGTGCAACTCCTTGCCCACCGCGTACAGGCAGATCAGTCCCGCGATCAGCGGCAGGAAGCGTACGTGCCCCTCGAGCTGGTTGATGAAATAGTAGAGCAGCAGCGCCACCACGGCGGCCGCCGCGAGCGATACGCCGCCGCCGCCCAGCAGGTCGAAGGTAAACAGTTCCAGCGAGCCTTCCGCGTTCAGCCACGCATAGAACACTAGGACGCCGAAGATGTCGGAGAGCGACGATTCGTAAATGACGAATTCGCGCGGCTGCGCGGCAAGCCCGTGTGCGGCAGGAATGGCCACGGCGCTGCTGATCACGGCGAACGGAATCGCCGCCAGCACCGCGACCGGTACGTCGAGCGACAGCGCGAAATGGAAAAGCGTGGCGAAAGCAGCGAGCGTTGCCGTGAACCCCAGCACCGTCGACGCGCCCGCGCGGGCGATGAGCCCCAGGCGATCGCGGGAAACCTTGAGGTCGAGCGCGCCCTCGAGCACGATCAGGATGAGCCCCAGCGTGCCGATCACCGGCACCACCGGATCGATCCAGCGCAGGTGCAGGTGGACCGAATCCATGACCTGCCGCAACACGATGCCCGTGACGATCAGCAGGACCACGGAGGGCAGCTTCCAGCGCCGCCCGACGATGTCGAGCAGATACGCGAACATCAACAGAGCCGACGCGGCGAGGATGGCGGTGTTGGTCATGCGGGTGCCGTGGGAACGCTACGGCATCTGGATTTTTCCACCGCCGGGAAAGCCGCCTCCGGCTAGCGCGCTTGCGGCGCCGGCGGGAGGCACGATCAGGCCGGACGACTGCTGGCGCCGCAGTTCCTGCAGCTCGCGCATCGTGCGTTCGATGCCGACTTTGGCGGCTTCGCCGTAGTTGGCGACAGCTTCCGCGAGGTTGGAGGCTTCGATGTCGAAGCTCACCGGCAGCGCGCCCATGTTGGTCATGATCTGCGCGTCGCCCGTGTAGATGGTCGGCCGGGCGGGATCGGGCGAGCCGTCGCTCTTCACCGGCACCATCAGGCGAATGGTTCCGACTTTGCGATCGGTGATGATTTCTTCGCGATACAGCGACGCGGCATCCATCGTCGCTTCGGCGGTGCGGGAGTCGGCGGGCATGTCGGAATCCTTGCAGGTCCAGGGGAACCGCCCATTTTAAAGGACTCCGCCGCTTCTTGCCCGCCGAGGTTACGCGTGCGCCAATGCCTCGTCGGCGTGGAACAGGTATGAGTCCATGGCCAGCGCGCCGTTCAGGAATCCGTCGATGAACCGCTCCGGCCGCGGCCTTTCGCCGGCGGCGCCGTACGCGACGAACAGTGGCAGGAAATGCTCGTCGCTGGGATGCGCGCGCGAGGCTTCGGGCGCGCGTTCGCGATAGCTGACCAGCGCCTCGGTGTCGTGTGCCGCGAGTGCCGCGGCCAGCCACATCGAGAAATCCTGCGCATACTTGAGCGGATCGGGGCGCCGCGCGTTGGCCATCCAGTCACGCAGGTTGTGCGTCGTGTGGCCGGACCCGATGACCAGCACGCCGTCCCCCGTCAGCGGTACGAGCGCGCGCCCCATTTGCACATGGTGCGCGGGGCCCAGCCCGGGCTGCACTGACAGCTGGACAACGGGGATGTCCGCATCCGGATACATCCAGCGCAACGGCACCCACGCGCCATGGTCGAGCCCGCGGCAGCCGTCGACACCGGCGGCGATTCCATCGGCCTTGAGCAGTGCTACGCATTGCGTCGCGAGTCCGGGCGCGCCGGGCGCCGGATACGTGATGCGATACAGCTCCGGCGGGAAGCCGCCGAAATCGTGGATCGTGTCCGGCTTGGGGTTGCCGGACAGCATGGGCACCGCGGTCTCCCAGTGTGCGGAAACCATCAATATCGCGCGAGGCCTGGGCAGCGTGCGCCCCAGCTCCGCCCATGCGCCGCCCGCGTCGCCGGGTTCGACGGCGTACATCGGCGACCCGTGCGAAAGAAACAATGTCGGCAGGAGGTTTTTCATGTCCATCCATTCAATGAAACCGGTTCGCCGCGTCCGCGCGCCACAACCGAAATCGTCGGCGCGCGGACTAAGGCGAAGGGATCGCTTAGGCGGGAACCGGCTCCGCCTTGGCCAGGCCTTCGGCCACCAGAACTGCATGAACTTGCGGGCGTGCCGCGACCCTGGCCAGGAATTTCTGCAACGACGGCCATGGCGACAGGTCCACTTTGAGCATACCCGCCCAGTTCAGGATGGTGAACAGGTACGCGTCGGCGATTCCGAACGCCTCGCCGGTCAGATAGGGCTGCGTGGCCAGCGTCTTGGACACGTGATCGAAGCGCTTGGCCAGCGTGGCGCGCTGCTTGTCGCGCGTCGCCTCGGGCGTGTCCGGATACCAGAGCGGTCCGAACTGCTTGTGCAGTTCGGTTGCGATGAAGTTGAGCCACTCCATCACGCGATAGCGCTCCATCGTGCCGGCCGCGGGCGCGAGCGAGCCTGGCTTGCGGTCCGCGATGTACTGGAGGATCACGGCGGCTTCCGACAGGCGTTGGCCATCGTCGAGTTCGAGCAACGGCACATAGCCTTTGGGATTGATCGTGGTGTAGTCGGTGCCATCGGCGAGCACGTGCTTGCGCAAGTCCACTTTCACGGCGTCATAGCTGAGTCCGGCTTCGCTGAGGGCGATGTGCGGCGCGAGCGAGCAGGCGCCGGGCGAGTAATAGAGCTTCATGCAGGTTCTCCGGTGAATTTGAAGGCGGGGACCGCGTGACCGGACCCTTCGGGTCGATGCGGCGTGCGGGCCACGAAACGAAGCTTGAGCTTTGTAATCGGCAAGATAAAGTAGGCTAGCAGAGACAAACTGTTGCGAAAAGTGCAACAATAATCGCCCATGGACCGATTTCTCGCGCTCACCGCCTTTGCCAGGGTCGTTGAAGCCGGCAGTTTTGCCCGCGCGGCGCAGCGCCTGAATACCTCGGTATCGTCCGTATCCCGGCATGTCTCGGAACTCGAGGCGCACCTCAACGCGCGTTTGCTGAACCGCACGACCCGCCGACTGTCGCTGACGGAAAGCGGACGCGCATTCCACGAGCGTTGCGTGCAGTTGCTGGCCGACCTCGAGGAAGCCGAAGAGTCGGCCGGCGCGGCGACGATCCGGCCACGCGGCACGCTTCGCCTGACGTCGTCCATTACTTTCGGCGCGCGCCTGCTGGCGCCGGCCATCGCGGCCTTCATTGCGCGCTACCCGGACATGCGCTTCGATGTCGAGTTGTCCGACCGGACCGTGGATCTCGTGGACGAAGGCTTTGACGTCGCCGTGCGCATCGGCCCCATCGGCAGCCAGAATCTGGTCGGGCGCAAGATCGGCGAGACGCGCCTCGTATGTTGCGCGGCGCCGTCCTATCTCGCGCAGCGTGGCGAACCCGCGACGCCGGAAGATCTCGCCGGACACGCATGCCTTACCTACGAGTATTCATCGCTGCGGAACGTGTGGCCGTTTCGCGATCGCGCCGGGGCAGAGCGCAATGTGCGGGTCGTCGGTCCGGTGCACGCCAACAACGGTCGTTTTCTTGAGGCACTGGCCGTGGAGGGCGCGGGAATCGTCTACGAGCCGGATTTCATCGTCGGTCCCGACGTGCTGGCAGGGAAGCTGACGACGATCCTGCGCGAGTACCCGCCGCCGCCAACGTCGATCTACGTCATGTATCCCAGCCGGCGCCATTTGTCCGCCAAGGTTCGGGCGTTCACCGATTTCCTGGCGGAGCGGTTCACGTCCTCTGACTGGCCGCTGTCGGCGCATGCGACGCCCGCGCGCGCCAGGAAAAGATGACGCGATCGGCCGCTCAGAACTTGCGCCGCCAGGTGGGTCCTCCGCCGCGCCAGTAGCGAAGCATGATGAATCCGCCAACCATGCCGCCCAAGTGCGCGAAGTGCGCGACTCCGGACTGCGCGCCGGTCACGCCCATCACCAGCTCGAGCGCCGCATAGATTAGGACGAACACTCGCGCCGGCAGCGGGATGGGCGGGAACAGCAGCATCACGCGGTTGTTGGGGAAGTACAGCCCGTACGCGAGCAACAGGCCGAACACGCCACCGGATGCGCCGACGGTCGGATAGAACCCGCCCGCCAGCTTCGCGACCAGCAGTTGTGCGAGCGCCGCGGAGACGACGCAGACGGCGTAGTAGATCAGATAGCGACGCGAGCCGAATACCTGCTCGATGGCGGTGCCGAACATGTACAGCGCGAACATGTTGAACAGCAAATGCAGCATGCTGCCGTGCAGGAAAGCGTAGGTCACGAGCTGCCACGGCGCGAAACCGATGCCGACGTATTGCGCAGCGCCGAGCGGCCACAGTGCCAGCGGTGACAGCAGGTCGCCGGTGCTGGAAAAGAGCAGGAACATCGCAACGTTGGCGACGATCAGGGACGTGGTGACTGGAGGCATGTTTGGAATAGCCGAGGCGGTTACGCCGTATTACAGCACAGGGCCGGTTTGAGGTAGATTGCAGCGGCGACTTGCGCCATTGCCGCCGGAGAAAATTGCCATGAAGCGTTCCACGTTGAAAGTCCTGGCCTGCATCGCCATGGCGCTCGCCGCGTGCGCGGCACGCGCGCAAGACTATCCCAACCGTCCGGTAAAGATCATCGTGCCGTTCGCCGCTGGTGGGCCGGCCGACGTCTATGCGCGCTTCCTCGCGCAGCGGCTGCAGGAGGCAATGGGTCAGCCGTTCGTGGTGGAGGACCGTCCCGGCGCGGGATCGGTCACGGGAACCGACGCCGTGGCCAAGAGCCCGCCCGACGGTTACACCTTGCTGCTGATGTCGAATGCGCAGACCGTCAACGAGTCGCTGATTCCGAACAAGCCCTATGCGCTGCTGCGCGACTTCGTCCCAGTGGCCCCCATCAATTACTCGGACCTGGTGCTGGTCGTGCATCCTGCGGTCGCAGCCAACTCGCTGGCCGATCTCATCCGCATCGCGAAGGCTTCGCCCGGCAAGCTCAACTATGCGTCGTCCGGACCGGGCACGCCGTATCACATGGCGGGCGAACTGTTCAAAGCGACGGCGGGCGTCGACATCGTGCACATCCCGTACAAAGGCAGCTCGGGCGCGCGCACCGACGTGCTGGGCGGGCAGGTCGACATGATGTTCGATGCCGTGACCACGATGAACGAGTACGCGAAGGCTGGCCGGGTGCGTCCTCTGGCCACGACGGGCAAGGCGCGTTCGTCGGTACTTCCGAACGTGCCGACGATGAACGAGGCCGGCGTGGCGGGCTACGAGGCGGTGATCTGGCTGGGCGTCATGGCGCCGAAGGGGACGCCGGCGGCGATCGTCAATCGCCTGAATGCGGAGATCCGCAAAATCGTCGCTCGGCCCGACGTTCGCGATGAATGGGCCAAGCAGGGCGCGGTCGGGATGTTGATGACACCGGAGGAATTCAGCCGCTACGCCGCCGACGACATCGTCAAATGGGAACGCATCGTGAAGCTTTCGGGCGCCAAGCCCGACCAGTGAAGCAGGGCTTGCGCGAATGTTGATGCCGCCGGTGCCGCGCGCAGCGCAATGAGCGAGCTGCACGTGCTGAGCGCCGGCGCGGCCAAAGGCCTCGTCGAAGCGCTTGCGCCCGCGTTGCTTGCGGCGACCGGCGCGACGCTGCGCGGCGAATTCGGAGCAGTCGGCGCGATACGTGAACGCCTGCTGAGCGGCGCGCCATGCGATGCGATCATTCTCACCGCAGCGATGCTCGATGCGCTGACGCAGGAAGGCCGCGTCGTTGCCGATAGTGTCGCACCGCTCGGCCGCGTGCATACGGGAATTGCGGTCCGCGCAGGCGAGGCGCTGCCCGACATCGCCGACCGTGCGGGACTTCGCGGAACTCTGCTGGCGGCGACCGGCCTTTACCTTCCCCACCCCGAGCGCTCCACGGCTGGTGCGCATTGCATGAAGGTGTTGCGCCAGCTGGACATTGACACCGTCATCGCTTCGCGACTGCGCGCATTTCCCAATGGCGCCATCGCGATGCGTGAACTTGCACAATCGTGCGAATACGGACTCGTGGGCTGCACGCAGGTCACGGAGATCCGCTACACCGAGGGCGTGATGCTGGTCGGTCCTCTGCCCTTGGAATTCGACTTGGCCACGACCTATTCGGTGGCCCTCGCGACGTCGGCGCGATTCCCCGATGCGGCGCGGACGCTTGCGGATTTGCTGACAGGCGAGAATTCGCTGGAATTGCGGCGAAAGGGCGGATTTGATGCTTGAATGCGTCGCACCGGCCTGTAATCCGCTGCGGGGGTTGAAGCGTTAATGTTTATTGCGCGTGGCGCCGACAAACGGGGCCTTTGCATTGACTGGGAGCCATGAACTCGGACTGCAATCCCGGGTCGAACCTGCGTTGCAATCGGGAGTGAGCCATGAAGAAATATCTTGTTACATTTGCGGCGCTGGCATTGGCGGTGGCCGTCAGCGGCGCCGCAGAGGCGCAGGGTCGTGGTGGTGGCGGCGGCGGAGGATCGCGCGGCGGTGGCGGAGGCTCCTGGAGCGGCGGTTCAGGCGGCGGCTGGCACGGTGGCTCCGGTGGCGGCAACTGGAGCGGCGGCTCCGGCGGCAATTGGCACGGCGGCTCCGGCGGCAATTGGCACGGCGGCAGCAATTGGCACGGCGGCTATTACGGTGGCTATCGCGGCTACGGGTGGGGCGGTGGTTATTGGGGTGCCCGCTACGGATGGGGTTGGGGCTGGTACGGATGGCCGCTGGTTTATGCGGGTGCCTACACGTGGGGCTATCCTTACGCTTATAACGCCTGGTCCTATCCCGTCGATACGACCGTCTATATCCAGCAGGAGTCGCCGGCGCTGACCTATACGCCGCTGCCCCAGCAGTCCTCGGCTAACAGCTTCTGGTATTACTGCGTCGATCCGGCCGGCTACTATCCGTACGTTAAATCCTGCAACAAATCGTGGATGCAGGTGGTGCCGCAGAACAATCCCGGCTCAGCCGTAGCACCGCAATTGTCGCAATGACGATCGCGAGAATGGTTCCATGAGCATGCGCTTACTGCTGCTGCCGCTCGCCGCGGTCGTCGTACTCGGCGGGTGCGTCACCGTCCCCACCGCGCCGACGGTCATGGTCCTGCCGGGGCCCCAGAAGAGCCTGGAGCAATTCCAGGACGATGGCGCTTCCTGCCAGAACTATGCGCAGAACGTCGTTGCTCCGCAGGGCGTTGCCGCGGCGAACAATGCCGCGGCCAATGCTGCCGTGGGTACCGCGCTCGGCGCGGCCGCCGGCGCGATCATCGGGTCGGCCACCGGGCAGGCCGGACAAGGCGCCGCCATCGGCGCCGGGACGGGTCTCTTGTTCAGCGCGCCGGGAACCAGCAACATGGCGTACGCGTCGTCCTGGCAGATGCAGCGCGGCTACGACATGGCGTACGTGCAGTGCATGTACGCACGCGGCAACCAGCTGCCGGGACAGGTCGCGCGGCGACCGCTTCCGGTTTACAGCTATCCGCCGCCCAACTATCCGGCGCCGGCCAACGCGCCGGGTTATCCGCCCGGCAACTATCCGCCGCCCGACACGCCGCCTCCCGCAGGGCTCGGCCCGAAGGGCTAGGGCCGAGGGGCCGCGGCGGCGCCCATGTGCTTGCCTCGCTAGGCGCGCAGAAACTTCTCGATCGAAGTTGCCAGCGCCACCGGTGTTTCGTGCATAGGCACGTGGCCCGCGTTTTTCATGATCTCGAGCGTGGCGTTCGGATACCACGCGAGGTAGGTGGCCTTCATCGCATCCTGGGTTATCGCCTGGTCGTGCTCGCCGACGATCACGTGCACGGGGTGCGGCAGTCCCTTCACCTCGGCGCTGAAGTCGGTCTTCGCCCACGCGACCAGATAAGCGGCGAAGGCGTTCTTCGTCGAACTTGCGATTGAATTCGCGACCATCTGGTTGATCCACGTCGGCGCCAGCCGGTTGCCGGTGGTGAAGTCGATAATCGCGTAGCGGTTGGCCGGGTTCTCCGCGGCGCCGGAGAAGAGCGCCCAACCGGCGTCGTCGAAGGGCGATCCGGAGGCCGGCACCGGCGTAATGGCCACCAGCTTCTTCACGCGCGACGGTGCGCGGGTCAGCACGCGCTGGATCGCCATGCCGCCCATCGAGTGACCGATCAGGCTGAATTCGCGCCAACCGAGCGCGTCGGCCAGCGCCAGCGTGTCCGCGGCGATCTCGTCCATCGTGAAGGCGCCAGCGACATCCTTCATGCCACCGTAGCCGCGGTAATCCATGAACGCGTAGCTGAATTCGCTGCCAGTCAGCATTGCTTCCACCGGAGTGAAGGCGTGCTGATCACCGAACCAGCCATGCAGTGCGATGACTTTGTGCGGACCGGTGCCGGTCAGGTGGTGGGTGTTGGCCATGACGCTTGCGCTCCTTCGCCTCTGCCGCTCAGTTGTGCCTCAGTTGTGCCTCAATTTTGTAATACCCATTTGCCGTCCTTGATCTGCACCATGACCCGCGCGCGCGAATCGAGGCCCAGGTGGTCGGTCTTGCCCATGTTTACGACGCCATTGGTCACCGCAAGGTCCTTGGTCGCCTCCAAAGCATCGCGCAGCGCGCGCCGGAATTCCTTCGTACCCGGTTGCGCTATCTTCAACGCCTGCGGCACGGCGTTCGCAAGTTCGAGGCACGCGTCCCACGTATAGGAGCCGAACGCCGACACGCTGCCCGGACCAAAAGCCGCTTCGTAGACCTTGATGTAGTCCAGCGCCTGCTTCTTCGCCGGATGGCTGTCCGGCAACTGTGCCGCGACGATCACCGGACTCGTCGGCACGTAGCCGCCTTCGATGTCCTTGCCGCCGACGCGGAGGAAGTCGTTGTTGGCCACGCCGTGATTGAAGTAGAGCTTTCCCTTGTAGCCCTGCTCGCCAAGCGTTCGCGCCGGCAGTGCCGCGGGTGTGCCGGACGCGCCGATCACGATCGCGTCGGGCTTGGCCGCGAGGAGCTTCAGCGACTGTCCGACCACGCTGGTATCTTTGGGTGCGAAGCGCTCGTTGGCGGCCAGAGTGATGTTGCGCACCTTCGCCGCCTTGTCGATCTCGGCGAAGAATGCCTCGCCCAGCGCGTCGTTGAACCCGACGTAGCCGATCGTCTTTACGCCGTTCTTCGCCATGTGCTCGAGGATGGCGCCGGCCATCATCACGTCGGTCTGCGGCGTCTTGAACATCCACGCGCGCTTGGCGTCCATCGGTTCGATGATGCGGATGGACGATGCAAGCGAGATCGTGGGCGTCTCGCCGTCGGCGATCACATCGAGGATCGCAAGCGTCGTGGGCGTCGTCGTGGTGCCGATGATCGCGTCGACCTTGTCTTCGCCGATCACTTTCTTCGCGTTCTGGACCGCCGTCGTGGTGTCGGACGCCTCGTCGAGCAGGATGAATTCCACGGTCTTGCCGCCCACGGACTTCGAGCACAGGCCGACCGTATTCTTCTCGGGAATGCCCAGCGAGGCCGCGGGCCCCGTGGCGGACACGATGACTCCCACCTTGACCTGTGCGCCGGCGATGCCGGTTACCGCGAGCAGCGCGCCAAGCAATGCGCCGCCGACGAATATCTGTTTCATGCTTCCTCCGGGAAATTGTGCAGGCGAGCCAGTCCGCTGCCGGCGCCAGCGGGCAATGATAGCGGAAGCGGTTCGCGTCCGGTGCCGTGACCGGTGGTCACAAGCGCCGCGGGCACTGATGCATAATCGCCAGCGCCGCCGACCCCACCACGACGAAGGACACCGCCCCGTGCACACGACCAAAGCCGTACCCGCGGCGCGCTGGATTGCGCTGGCTGCGCTTGTCGTCGGCTGCGTCGCGCACGCGGCCGATCCGAACAAGGTGCTGCGCTTCGCGTCGTTCGACATGGAAACCTTCGACCCGCAGCAGTTCAACGACGACCCTTCGTTCCAGATCTTCACCGCGATCTTCGAAGGACTCTACGAATACGACTACCTGGCGTCGCCGCCGAAACTCGCGCCGGTCACGGCGGCCGGGCCGCCGGTGGTGACCGACGACGGCAAGACATGGACGATCCGGATCACGCCGGGCATCTATTTCACCGACGATCCAGCCTTCGGCGGCAAGCGCCGCGAGCTCGTGGCGGAGGACTACGTCTATTCCCTGAAGCGCTGGATCGACCCCAATCTGCGTCGCGGCGGTGCGGCGGTCACGTCCGACCTGTTGATCGGCGCCCGCGCGGTGGTCGATGCCGCGAGCCGGCCAGGCGCAAAGTTCGACTACGACCAGCCCATCGAGGGACTGCGCGCGATCGACCGCTACACGCTGCGGTTGCGCCTCCTCGAGCCCAACTACCCGATCATCCACGACAACCTGGTTCGCGGCGCCGTCGCGCGCGAAGTCGTCGAAGCCGCGGGCGGAGACATCCGCGCACGACCGGTTGGGACCGGCCCGTACAAGCTGCGTGAATGGCGGCAGGGCTCCAAGGTCATTCTCGATGCCAATCCCGGCTATCGCTCGATCCGCTTTCCGGAAAGCAACGATCCCGAGCGCGCGGCGCTGGTGCGCAGCATGAAAGGCAAGACGCTGCCCCAGGTGGGTGTGGTCGAGATCAGCCTGATCGACGAGGATTCTGTGCGACTGCTGGAATTCGAGAAGGGCGGCCTCGATTACATCGTCGTTCGCGGCGAATCGGCGACGCGCCTGCTGGTGAACGGCAAACTGAAGCCGGAGCTCGCGGCGAAAGGAGTCACGCGGCACACGTTCGTCGAACCGGTCGTGTTCTCGATCTACTTCAACATGGAGGACAAGACGGTCGGCGGCATGGACCGCGAGCATATCGCGCTGCGTCGCGCCATCGCGCTCGCCGTCGACACCGAAACGCTGGTCAGGGTCGTGTACGCCGGGCAGGGAATCCCGGCCAACCAGATCGTGCCGCCGACGATGACCGGCTACGATCCGACATTGCCGAAGAAGCCGCTGTTCGACCGGGCCGCCGCGATGCGTCTGCTCGACCGCGTGGGCTTCGACAAGCTGGATTCAGACGGCTTTCGCAAAGGTCCTGACGGCAAGCCGCTGACCGTGACCTTCACCATCCGCTCGGGTGCTATCTCGCGCGAGACGCAGACCTTGCTCAAGCGCGACATGGATGCGATCAAGTTGCGCATGGAATTCCACGTCACGCCGTTCCAGGACGCGGTCAAGGAGATGGTCGCCGGCAAGTACCAGTTGGCGTTCGTCGGGCAGGGCGGAATCCCGTCCGGCTACGGCGTGCTGATTCCGCTCTGGGGAAAGGCGCAGTCCAGCATAAACTTAAGCCGCTTCAAGCTGGCGGAATTCGACGCAGCGTTCGGCGAATTCCTGCGCAGCGAAGAGCCGGCAGTGCAGATCGCGTCGGCGCGCAAGATGACGGAACTGGCCAACGCGTACATGCCGATGCTGCCCGCGGTCTTTCGCGTCGAGACCAACTACGTGCAGCCGTGGATCTCAGGCTTCAGTCCGCCGATCTTCAAGCAATACTGGAAATTCCTCGACATTGATGTCGCGATGCGGCGGCGGATGTTGTCGGGGAACTAAGCTGCGGCAGCTCGCGCGTCAGGATGCGAGGCGGCAGGGCAGGTGCAGGAAGCCTCGGAAGCGCGCGCGCCCGCCGCGGGTCGGTTCGCCGGCCAGCGTGTAGCCGGGAAAGCGCGCGAGGAAACCGGCCAGAGCCACACGAGCCTCGAGCCGCGCGAGATTCATCCCGGCGCACGTATGGATGCCGAAGCCGAATGCGATGTGCTTGTTCGGCTCGCGCGTGATGTCGAGACGGTCCGGATCGGCAAACTGCGCCGGATCGCGATTGGCCGCGCCGATGCATATCGTGATTCGCGCATCGCGCGGAAGAGTAACGCCGCCGACCGTGGTGGCGCAGGTCGTGATACGGTTGCCGAGCTGGTTCGAACTTTCGAAGCGCAGGAATTCCTCGACCGCCGACTTGACGATGGCCGGATCGCCGGCATTCGCGATCAGCCGCGCCTTCTCGTCCGGCCACTCGGTCAGCGCATGCAGCGCGTTGCCGATCAGGTTGGTCGTGGTCTCGTGCCCGGCGTTGAGCAGGAATATGCACTGGTGCATGAGCTCGGTCTCGGTCAGCCGTTCGACCTCATCCGCTCTTCCATGTTCGCCCTGGATCAGCCGCGTGAGGACGTCGGTCTCCGGATCGCGAGGATGCAGGCGGCGATCGTTTGCCAGTGCGCCTAAGTAGGCCACCATTTCGCGCACGGCGGCGTTGCCGGACGCCGCGCGCTCCGGCGTGAGCACCGGTTCCAGCGCGCCGAGGATCGCCAGCGACCAAGACCGCAGCGGCCCGCGCTCGGCGTGCGGCACGCCCAGCAGGTTGCCGATGATCTCGATCGGGATCGACGCCGCGAAATCCTCGATGAGATCGACTTGCCCCTTGCGCTCCATCGCGGCGAGCAGCGCGTCGACCAGCGTTTGCAGTCCCGGCTCCATTGCCGCGATGTGGCGTTGCGACAGCGCCCCCAGGATCAGCCGGCGCACGCGCGTGTGCAGCGGCGGATCGTTGAAGACCAGGCTCGTCGTGTGGTGCTCGAGCAGCGGCGACGGTCCGTATTTCGGCCCGAATTCCTTCTTCTTGTCGGAACTGAAGACCTTCGGGTCGCGGTAGACGGGAAGGATGTCGTCGTAGCGCGTGAGAAACCACGAGCCGTCCGGCATCGCCTTGACCGGCGCGTGCTCGCGCAGCGCGCGATAAGTCGGATACGGATTGGCGAAGAAATCCGGCGCGAGCGTGGCCAGGTCGAAACTATCGGCGATGCCAGCACCGTGCGTGGACATGGTGTGACTGCGCTTCCGGCCTTATGCGTGCGCGAGCCGCTGCCCGTGTTCGCGCGTCGTGTGGAAGCCGACCTTGGGCCAGCGTTCCATCGCTGCCTGCAGGTTGAAACGGTTGGTGGCCAGGTACACGGGATTGTCGTCGACGTCGGTCGCCAGAGATGCGGCGCGGTCGCGCTCGAAATCGCGCCGCGTCGTCTCGTCAGGATAGGTGAGCCAACGGGCGGTCGCAATGCCGGCGTCGTCGTAGAGCGCATCGACCTTGTATTCGCTGGCGAGGCGCGCCGCGACCACCTCGAATTGCAGTTGCCCGACCGCGCCCAGCAGCAGCGTCTTGCTCGACACCGTCTCGAACACCTGGATCGCGCCTTCCTCTCCCAGCTGCTGCAAGCCCTTTTGCAGCTGCTTCGCCTTGAACGGGTCGCGCGGCCGCGCCACACGGAACATTTCCGGCGCGAAATACGGAATGCCTTTGAAGCCGAGCGACTCGCCTTCGGTGAGCGTGTCGCCGATCTGCAGTTGTCCGTGGTTGTGGATGCCGATGATGTCGCCTGCCACGGCATCCTGGCTCGCCACGCGCTCGTTGGCCATGAAGGTCATGACGTTGCCGAGCTTCATCTCGCGTCCTATGCGCTGGTGCTGCACCTTCATTGCCGGCGTATAGCGGCCGGAACACACGCGGAAAAAAGCGATGCGGTCGCGGTGCTTGGGGTCCATGTTCGCCTGGATCTTGAACACGAAACCCGTGAACGGCGCTTCCGCCGGATGCACGATGCGCTCGCCGCCGTCCCGCGGCTGCGGCGGCGGCGCCCATTCGACCAGCGCCTGCAGGATTTCCTGCACGCCGAAGTTGTTGATGCCTGAGCCGAAGAACACCGGCGTCTGCCGGCCGGCCAGGAACTCGTCCAGATCGAACGGCGAACTGGCGCTGCGAATCAAATCGATGTCGTGCCGCAGCGCCGCAGTTTCCTGCGGAAACAGAGCGTCGAGGCGCGGATTGGCGATTCCCGTGATCAGCTCGCTGTCTTCGGACGCGGTGCGCCGTTCCTCGCCCGGCGTGAAGCGCACGAGCCGATCCTGCAGCAGGTCGAACACTCCGCGGAAGGCCTTGCCCATGCCGATGGGCCAGCTGACTGGCGCGCAATCGATCTTCAGCACCGACTCGATTTCCTCGAGCAGCGCGACCGGCTCGCGCACCTCGCGGTCCATCTTGTTCACGAACGTGATGATCGGCGTGTTGCGCATGCGGCACACGTTGAGCAGCTTGATCGTCTGCTCCTCCACGCCTTTCGCCGCGTCGATGACCATGACGGCAGCGTCGACGGCCGTGAGCACGCGATAAGTGTCCTCGGAAAAGTCCTGGTGCCCTGGAGTGTCGAGCAGGTTGATCGTGTGGCCGGCATAATCGAACTGCATCACCGAGCTGGTGACGGAAATGCCGCGCTGCTTCTCTACCTCCATCCAGTCGGACGTGGCGTGACGCGAACTCTTGCGCGCCTTGACCGTTCCCGCCATCAGGATCGCGCCGCCGAACAGCAACAGCTTTTCCGTCAGCGTTGTCTTGCCGGCGTCCGGGTGCGAGATGATCGCGAAAGTGCGGCGACGGGCAACGTCGCGGACGAGGTCGGCAGGGAAGGAGGTTTGGTTCATCGCAAAGGCGACTCGGCCAAAACAAAGCCGCCGGCCGAAAGTGGCGGGCGGCTGACTCGGGTCACGTCGCGCTTGGCATTATACCAAGCGACGCGATATCGACCTTGCGCGGCCCCCTCAATCCACGCAGGAGAATGCGAGAAACTCCACGGGGTCGTCGGCATGGGCGTGCCCGAAGGCCACGCGGCCGCGTCCACGCAGCATCAGCTCCTCGCGCCGCAACATGATCTCTGGTTCCCCGTCGACGGTGACATAGGTGCCGTTCGAACTCTGGTCGACGATGACGAACTTGTCGCGGCGGCGTTCAACGCGGGCGTGCAGCCGGGACGCCTTGCGATCGGCGATCACGATGTCGTTCTGGGCATCGCGGCCCAGCGTGATCGTCGTGGCGGATTCGTCGAGAATGCGTTCCGTCGCGCCATGACGCAGCACGATGCGCGCGGGAAGCGGCTTCCAGCGCGTCGCGACCGCAGTCAGGTCCGCGTCGGAGTCCTGCCAGATCAGCTCGAAGATGCCGATGTCCTGAGTCTTGCCCTTGACCGACAGCGTGTCGACTTCGCGGACGCGCGCGCGCAACCACGGCGCCAACGCGGCGGCGGTGTGCGACGACAGGATGATCTGTTCGCGCTTGGCCAGCGCCGCCATCCGGGAGGCGACATTGACGGAGTCGCCGAAGACATCGCCCGAGGTTTCGATCGCCGGCCCGAGGTGAAAGCCGACGCGGATCGCGAGGCGCGAGCCGCCGACGGGTGCCTGTTCGGAAACGCGCGTCTGCATTTCCGCCGCGGCTTGGGCTGCCTTGTCGGCGGACGCGAACACCGCCATGACCTCGTCGCCTATGGTTTTGACCACGCGACCGCCGTGCTCGACGCACACGGAACTCATCAGCGCGACACAACGTCCGATGGTCGCCAGCGCTTCGTTGTCGCCCAGCGACTCATACAGCTTGGTGCTGCCGCTGACGTCGGCGAAAAGTACCGCCAGGTTGGGCGAGGCGTCAGTCATGTGAGGCGCGCGCGTTGTTCGTGGCGATCGCCACGGTCACTTGGCCGGCGTGTCCAGCGGCCGCAATTTGGGCTTGTGCGCGTCGATCGTGTTGCTGTAATCCGCCTTGCTGAATCCCGGGATTCCCATGCGCAGCGCCCACCATTTCCATTTGGTCACGGCGTGGAATGGCAGATCATCTGCCGGGGCGCTATGCACCGGCCGGCCGTCGGACAGTTCGTGCGTGATGGACGGCTGCTCGCCGGGGTGCGGCTTGCACGACCACAGGTCGCGGTCGGTGACGTTGCAATCGGTGTATTTTCCGGACGCATTGGGCGAACCCGCAATCCAGTACACCACTTCATTGCGGCTGCGGCTGGAGCGGAACCGGTGGCGCTCGCCGGCCGCGATGCGCCCGGAGCAGCGCAGGCCCTCCCACACGCCCCGTTCGCAGATGACGGTGTAGATCGTGCGTTCGCCTTCCAGTGTAATGCGGTCGCTGGACCAGATGAACGCGGCGAGTGCGCCGACGATGACGACGACGAAAAGTGTGACGCGAAACATGGCATAAGAGTACAACAGCACGCGTCCGGTGTGCCGCTTTCCGGACGGTGCCTGTTGCCGTGGACGTCAGACGCCGATGTGGACTTGGTACTGGGCGCCGGTGGAAACCTTGCACGTGCCCGTGCCCTGGTAAGGGGTCGTCATCCTGTATTCGCAATTCATATACGTGCCGCGGGATCCGTACGCGGACGCCACGCCTGCCCGCTCGTTGCCGGGAACCCGCGTTGCTTCGCCGCTCAAGAGTTCGCCGGCCAGGTCGAGTTGGAACTGTCCCTTGCCCGTCATCATGTTGGTGACGGTGCCAGCGAGCATGCCAGTGCGCGAGGCGATTTCATTTGAAGGGTACAAACGCGCCTGCAGCACATTCGGTACCGGCGCGCTGGGTACGGCGGCGGTGGCCGGCGCCGTTGCGTATGCCGGGGTGCGATACGGGCCCGCGGCAATGGTGGGATAGACCGGCGAGCCATCGGCGGCAATCGGAACGACCATGCACCCGGACAGCGCGAGCGCGGCGAAGGAACCGGCGACGACCACACGCCTGGAAGTACTCATGGAGAATTTCTCCTGAATGCGGGCAAGTGACCCGCGCGAGCACGATCCAGCGCCGCGTGCCGCGCGTCCAGCACGCTGGGAAAAGTGGCGTCCGTCGCTACGGCCGGTGTCGGCAGGCGCTACGTTTTTGCGCGCCGCCGCTTGGGTTGATGAGGGGCCGTTCCGAGCTGCGGAAACGCCAGCGGACCCGTGGGCGTGGCACCTTCGCCGGCGCGGCGCAACGCGCGAAACGCCCGCGGCTCCCACGGCCGGACGGCAAGCAGCAGGCTCGTTCCATGGCGCTCTGAGATCGGGAGCCCGCGATCGTCGCGGTGGAGCTCCTCGAATTCGCGCGCGGTCCTGCGCAAACGCACGATGAGGTCCGTCGTGGACTGCGGCGACAGCATGCCGCTCACGAACAGAAAGAATTCGCCGCGGCCGTCGAATTTTCCGCTCAGGTACTCCGCTTCGACGCGGGAGCGGAAATAGCGCTGAATCGGACCGTCGGGCAGCCAGGAAAACGTGCGGCTGATCAATGGCCGTATCCGGTTGCCGGGCGACAGGTCGATGATGCGGCGCCGATCGAGCCGGGTAAGACATTCGATGCATTCGGCCAGCGTCAGGTGGTAGGTCTCGATGATCTGCTCGACCGTCCAGTTGCCCACTGCGCAAAGCGCGACCAGTAGCAGTGTCGGGTCGGACACGATCTCCTCTTCCTGCTCAACGGTGAGATGCGCCATGCCCGCATACTCGGTGGCAACGGCGCGCGACAGGTCGGCCAGGTCGATGCCGGCGATGCGACAGACTTCCTCCAGGCGCTGCAGCGTGAAATCGCGGCGCGAAAACATCCGCTTGACGCTTCCCTCGGAAATGTCCAAACCCTGCGCCACCGTCGCGTAGGTGATCCCCTTGCCCTTGAGCAGTCGCTTGAGCGCGTCGACCAGGGTCGCGGCGTGCATGGAGGCTCCCGAACGGGCGGATCGGACGCCGGCGACGCGCCGTGGGCGGAACCCGGTGTCAGGCCTTCGCCGCTGCGGCGGGCTGCAGCGCGCTGCCGCACTCGGCGCGCGCGGGATCGCCGGCCGGCAGCCGCGCGCAGACCTCCGTCATCTGCGCACGAATGCGCTGCAGCGAATCGCCATGCGTGTTGTCCTTGTTCCAGGCGGTCAGCCTCTTGCCGATGCGCTCGAGCGATTTCTGGTTGCGTCCGAAGAACGTGTCGGGCTTCGCCTCAAGCTCGCCGATCACGCGGGACGCTGCGGCCTCGATGCGGCGCGCGTCCTGCGGCGCGAGGTCGACCAGCGCGCTGACGTACCCTGCCCCCCATTGCAGGCGCGTGGCCGGGCCGTCGGCGGCGGCGTAGGCCTTCTCGTACCAGTCGAGCGCGGCGGCCTTGTCGCCGCGCTTCTTGGCGTTGGCCGCGAGTCCCAGCATGTAGTAATACGGCGTTTGCGACCGTGTGAGTTCGCGCGTCAGCAACGCATCGGACTCCGTCATCAACCCGGCCTCTTCGAGCGCGTCGGCCGCGGTGCTGATCACCGCCTCGCGCGCGTACGGGTCGGTCGTTTCACGGTCGGCACGCGCGACCTGTTCGCGCACGTTGCGTTGCACCGCTTCCGGCATTGGATTCTTGCCGAGGTCGACCTGCGCCAGTTGCGCCTGCGCCGTGACGGCGGTGAGCCGGTCCGCCGTGGACAGCGTCGCGTCGCCGGCGAGCTTCGCCAGCGCCGCATCCCAACTGGCGATCAATTTCGCGCGCGCAGGAGTTTTCTCCAGCGTTACGTGGCTGGCGAGCTGACTCGCGTAGTTGGTCAGGATGTCGAAATTGGCACGTGCCGCCTGGTTGTCGGCAAGCACTTTGCCGATGAGCGCCGCGGCGGCCGCGTCGTCGCGCGGTTTCGCATCCTTGGCGGTCGCGACGGCCACCACGGACTTCAGCGCAAGGCGCGTCGCGGAATCGGCTTGATCGGCGGGACACGCGCTGGCAAGCTTTTGCAGCGCGGCCGCGACGTCGTCCTTCGCGACCAGCTGTGCGTCATCGGTGTCCCATGAATAGAAGGACAGCATGCGCCAGTCTTCCGGCGTGAGCTGCGTCTTGGCTGCGCCGTCGCCGGAAAGCGCGGCGGCCAGGGTTTCGCGGACAGGACGGGCGCCATTCATGCCCATGTTCAGGACGCGCATGTACTGGTCGGCGTCGACTTCCCCGGGAAGGCGCGTAATTTCCTTCCCGTCGGGCGTGAACAGGATCATCGTGGGATAGCCGCTGACCTTGAAGCGCGACGCAAGCCGCTGCGCGCTTGCCGTGTCGCCGTCGACATAGACGGGCGCGAAATGGCGCGATCGTTCGATGAAGTCCTGGCGATTGAAGATCGTCGCCTTGACCTGGTTGCACGGCGGGCACCACTTCGCGCCCCAGTACAGGAAGACCGGCATCTTCGTGGCCTTGGCGGCCGCGAAAACGGCATCGACGTCACCGGTTTGCCACGCAACGCCCTGCTCGGCATGGGCTGCGGCGGCCTTCGTCGGCGCCACTGGCGGAGCAGCGGGTTCGGGCGCCTTCGAACATGCGACGAGCAGCCACGGGGATGCGATGCAAAGGGCAGCGGACAGAGTGAATTTCATGGCGGAAACGCAACCGAATGCGCGGTTCTTGGAAGGCCGCCATTATACGTCCGGGACGATCCCAGGCCGCGTCCGCACGGCGGCCCATTTGCCACGGCGAGCGTGCGGCAACGCGGTGTAACCTGCACCTTCCATGCCCGGCGCCCCCCGTTTGATCGCTCATCTCGACATGGACGCCTTCTACGCGTCGGTGGCATTGCTGCGTTATCCGGAATTGCGCGGCAGGCCCATGGTCATCGGCGGCGGCAGCCGGCATCAGCCCGTCGAGACGCCTGATCCGGTCACCGGTGCCGTGGTCCGGAAATTCGCCACATTGCGCGACTACACGGGCCGGGGCGTAGTGATGACGGCAACCTACGAGGCGCGCGCGCTTGGTCTGCATTCGGCGCTGGGGCTGATGAAGGCTGGTGCGATCGCGCCGGACGTGGTGCTGTTGCCGACGGACTTCGACAGTTATCGCACTTATTCGCGGCTGTTCAAGGCGGCTGTGCGCACGTTGGCGACGCGGATCGAGGACCGGGGGATCGATGAGATCTATATCGACCTCTCCGAAGTGGAGACGCCCTTTCAGGGACTGGCTGCCCGCGAACCCTCACCGGATCCGTGGCGGCGCGCGCGCGCCGTTGCACAAGCCATCAAGGATGCCGTGCGCGCCGCGACCGGCTTGTCGTGTTCGATCGGCGTGGCACCCAACAAGCTCCTCGCAAAGATCTCGTCGGACCTGGACAAGCCCGACGGGCTGACGTTGCTGACACCTGCCGACCTGCCGACGCGCATCTGGCCGCTGCTCGCGCGCAAGATCAATGGCATCGGGCCCAAGAGCAGCGCCAAGCTGGAAGCGCTGGGAATCCGGACCATCGGCGAACTGGCACTTGCCGACCCGCAATGGCTGGTCGAGAAATTCGGCGCCAACTACGGCGCCTGGCTGCACGAGGTGGCGCATGGCCGCGACGAGCGACCGGTGATCACCCACAGCGAGACAAAATCGATCAGCCGCGAAACCACGTTCGAGCGCGACCTTTCCGCGACGCGCGATCGCGACCAGCTTTCGCGTGTCTTCACCGAGCTTTGCGCGGGGGTGAGCGACGACCTGCGCCGCAAAGGCTATGTCGGCCGCACCATCGGCCTGAAGCTGCGTTTCGACAACTTCAAGACGGTCACCCGCGACCAGACGATCGACCCGCCGACGCGCGACGCACAGACCATCAGGCGCGTCGCCGGCGAGTGCCTGAAGCGTGTTCCGTTGGACCGGCGGATCCGCCTGCTCGGCGTGCGCGCCAGCGCACTGACGCCGGAGGACGACGCGGTCACGCTGGCGGTGCCGCAGGAACAGCCGACGGGCTCGCTTTTTGACTGACCTCGAGCATACATAGTCCAAGGTTATCGAGATCATCTAAATATAAAAATTGATTTATGGGCCGTCCTCCCCGATGATGTGGTCATCATCAACCGACAAGGAATACGCACCATGTCCCAAGCCAGACTGCCCCTCCGTGAAGGCCAATCCGTTCCCGACGTCACCTTTCGCCTGCGCCGCAATGGCGAATGGGCCACGGTGACCAGCGCCGACATCTTCGCCGGCAAGAACGTCGTCGTATTCTCGCTGCCCGGCGCGTTCACGCCGACCTGTTCGTCCACGCACCTGCCGCGCTTCAACGAACTGGCGCCGGTCTTCGCCGAACAGGGTATCGACTCGATCGTCTGCATTTCGGTCAACGACCCGTTCGTCATGGAAGAATGGGGCAAGGACCAGGAAGCGGAGAATATCTTCCTGCTGCCCGACGGCAACGGCGAATTCACCGAAAAGATGGGCCTCCTGGTCGACAAGACGGACCTGAACTTCGGCAAGCGCTCGTGGCGATATTCGATGCTCGTGCGCGACGGCAAGATCGAGAAGCAGTTTCTCGAGCCGCAGGAGCCGGGCGATCCGTTCAAGGTGTCCGATGCCGACACGATGCTCAAGTACCTGAATCCCGGAGCCAAGAAGCCTGACCAGGTCGCGATCCTCACGCGCGAAGGCTGCGCATTCTGCGCCAAGGCCAAGCGCCAGTTGACGGAAGCCGGATACAAGTTCGTCGAGGTGCCGCTCACGCACTCGATCCGTACCAAGGCGTTGGGTGCGATTGCCGGCGCCGGCACGGTGCCGCAGGTCTTCATCAACGGCCGGCTGATCGGCGGTTCGGAGGCAATCGAAGCCTTTCTCCGCAAGGCGGCGTAACAACGCGCGGCGCAACTTGAAATGGGTGGAGGCGGCTCCTAAGAGACGGGGGCGCCTTCCGCCCACGCACATTGAAAGCACAGCGATGACGAATCCGGACCCGAGGGTACCTAGCGAACTGCGCGTGGATGTAGCGGTGATCGGCGCCGGCACGGCCGGTCTGGCGGCGTATCGCGCCTCCAAGGCAGCCGGTGCGCGCACGCTGCTCATCGAAGGCGGACCCTATGGCACGACCTGCGCCCGGGTTGGTTGCATGCCCAGCAAGCTGCTGATTTCGCCGGCCGAGGCTGCGCACGCGGTGGATCGTTTCCCCGGATTCGGTCTCAAGCTGGAAGGGCGCGTTCACGTCGACGGCAGGGCCGTCATGGCCCGTGTGCGCAGCGAGCGCGATCGTTTCGTGGGCTTCGTCACGCGCGGCGTGGACGAGATTCCCGACGGCGACAAGGTGCGTGGCTATGCGCGATTCGTGAACGATCACACGCTGGCTGTCGACGGCGGAATCATCGTCCACGCGTCGTCCATCGTCATCGCGACGGGTTCGTCGACCGCCTATCCGGTAGCGTGGAAAGCACTTGGCGACCGGCTGATCACCAACGAGGAAGTGTTCGAACTTCCCGATCTTCCCGGAAGCGTGGCGGTGTTCGGCCCGGGCGTCATCGGCCTCGAACTCGGGCAGGCGTTGCACCGGCTGGGTGTGCGCGTCAAGGTATTCGGCCGCGGCGGCGGCGTCGGTCCGCTGTCGGATCCGGTGTTGTTGCGCGAAGCCAGGGACGTCTTCGGCGCAGAGTTCTATCTCGACACCGACGCGCATGCGGAGGTAAGCCGCGACGGCGACAGCGTCCTCGTCCACTATCGCGCGTTGGACGGTTCTGCGCAGGCCGAGCGCTTCGACTACTTGCTTGCAGCCACCGGCCGTACCGCCAACGTGGCAGGCCTGGGGCTCGCGCAGACAACGCTCGCCACGGATGCGCGCGGCGTACCGCTGTTCGACCGGAGCACGCTGCGTTGCGGCAACTCGTCGGTGTTCATTGCCGGCGACGTGAACAACGACGTTCCACTGCTGCATGAAGCTGCCGACGAGGGTCGCATCGCAGGTGAAAACGCCGCGAAATTCCCCAGCGTGCGCCCCGGCCTGCGCCGGGCATTGCTGAGCGTCGTGTTCACGGATCCGCAGATTGCCATCGTCGGCGGAGGCTGGACGCACCTGCGCGATACTTCGCATGTCGTCGGCGAGGTGTCGTTCGCGAATCAGGGGCGCTCGCGGGTCATGCTGCGCAACAAGGGCTTGCTCCACGTCTACGCCGAACGCGACAGCGGTCTGTTCCTGGGGGCGGAGATGATTGGGCCCGATGCCGAGCATATCGGGCACCTGCTCGCGTGGGGCTTGCAGATGAAGCTGACCGTTGCGCAGATGCTCGAGATGCCTTTCTACCACCCGGTCGTGGAGGAAGGATTGCGCACGGCTCTGCGCGATGCGCAGGCCAAGCTTAAAATCGAGGCGGAAGCACGGCGCGCGGCCTGAACGCGGTCGCGGTGCCGCCAGGGGATCAATCGAGGACGGGTCAGATCGGCGGATGGCGACGATGCCACGCCGTTGCCCGCTGCACGGCGCGTCCGATCCGGACCAGCGTGGCCTCAGCGAACGGGGCACCGATGAATTGCATGCCGATCGGCAGACCTTTCGCGTCCGGTTCGACCGGCAGCGATAGCGCGCAGGCGCCCAGGTAATTGGCGACGCGGGTGTAGGTCGCCAGCGGCGTGGCTTCCTCGTCCACGTCGGCGACCGGCGTTGCGACGATCGGGAGCGTAGGCGTCAGCAGCGCGTCGCGACCGCGCATCCAGTCAGCGAAAGTGGCACTCGCGCGCCGCTTGTAGCCAAGATCGTCGATGTAATCGGCAGCGCTTCGCGACTTTCCTCCCAGCAGGCGCTTGCGCACCCAGGGGTCCAGCGGAAGCGTCTCGTCCTCGACATAGCCGCGATGAAAGGCGTAGGCCTCTGTCGCGATGAGCCTTCCGTTGCGCACCATCAGGTCCTCGAAGTCGAATGGAAAGCGGGCCTCTTCGACAACGGCGCCCAGGTTGCGCAACAGCGCGATCATCTCGCGGTGCCTCACGCGAATTTCGGGAATGACATCGGTGGTGAATTGTTCGTCCGCCAGCGCGGTGATGCGCATGCCGCGCACGTCCGGGTCGCCGCCCAGCGCGGCCGCGATGTCGAAGCGCGGCGCGCCAAGCGTCGCCGGGTCGAACGCGTCGGGTCCGGCCATCGCCGCGGTGAGCATGGCCGCGTCTTCGACCGTGTGCGTGAGCGGACCCAGCGAGTCCAGCGTGGTCGACAGCGGCACAGCGCCGTGGAGACTGATGAGACCGTAGGTGGACTTGAGGCCGGTGAGGCCGCACAGCGACGCGGGAATGCGGATCGATCCGCCGGTATCCGAACCGATGGCCGCCGGCGCCAATCCCGCCGCGACGGCGACGGCGGATCCGCTGCTGGATCCACCAGCCACACGATGCGTCGCCATGTCCCACGGATTCCGCGGCGCGCCCATGGGCTGGTTGCGCCCCCAGCCGCCGAATGCGAATTCGACCATGTGCGTCTTGCCGAGCGGAATCATCCCCGCCGCCAGCAACTTTGTGAGCGCGGTGGCGGTGTGGTCGGAAATGCGACCCAGCCAGCTCTTCGACCCGGCCGTGGTCTGCTTGCCTTCGAAATGAACGAGGTCCTTGAGCGCGATCGGCAGGCCGTGCAGCGGTCCGCGCGGCTTGCCTCCTTTGCGTTCCTGATCGGCCGCGCGTGCCATCGCCAGCGCGTCGTCGCGATAGACATCGATGAACGCGTGCAGCCTGCCGTCGAGCGCGTCGATGCGCGCCAGGCAACCGGCAACGATGTCCTGCGACGTGGTTTCGCCCGCATCGAGGCGGCGGGAGAGTTCGGTCAGCGAGCAGTACGCGGAATCTGAGGACATATCGTCGATCGCAAGGGTGGACTTCGGTGGCCGGTCGTACCGCTTATTGGAAGCGCGACCGCAAAGGCGGCATTCTGCCCGCAATCAAGCCGCCAACGGCGCCTGTCGCTTAAACTATCCAAGCGTACCACCGGCGTTTCCAAACTCATTCCTGATTCCATGTCCGCCTATCCCCACTTGCTGGCGCCTCTCGACCTGGGCTTCACCACGCTCAAGAATCGTGTGCTGATGGGCTCGATGCACACAGGATTGGAAGAGGAATCCAACGGCTTCGCGAAAATGGCCGAGTTCTACGCGACGCGTGCCCGCGGCGGCGTGGCGCTGATCGTGACCGGCGGGATCGCGCCGAACCTCTCCGGGCGCCTGGAGCCGCGGGCGTCGCAGCTGTCGTTCGCGTGGCAGGTCGCCAAACACCGGACCGTTACCGACGCGGTGCACCGCGCCGGTGGAAAGATCGCGCTGCAGATCCTGCATGCGGGTCGCTACGCCTATCACCCGCTGGCGGTCGCGCCGTCGCCGTCGCGTTCGCCGATCAGTCCGTTCCGCGCGCGCGGCCTCACCAGTTGGGGGGTGCGCAAGACGATCTCCGACTACGTGCGCTGCGCGCAGTTGGCACAACGCGCAGGCTACGACGGCGTGGAAATCATGGGGTCCGAGGGCTATCTCATCAACCAGTTCGTGGCGCCGCAGACCAACCATCGCAATGACGAGTGGGGAGGCTCGTTCGAGCATCGCATCCGCTTCCCCGTGGAGATCGTCCGGCGCACGCGCGACGCGGTCGGCAAGGAATTCATCATCATCTACCGCTTGTCCATGCTCGACCTCGTGGATGGCGGCAGCAACTGGGATGAAGTGGTGCAGCTGGCGCAGGTGGTCGAGGCCGCGGGCGCGTCGATCATCAATACCGGCATCGGCTGGCACGAGGCACGCATTCCCACGATCGGCACGATGGTGCCGCGGGCGGCGTTCGCGTGGGTGACCCGCCGGCTGAAAGGGTCGGTCAGCCTCCCGCTGATCACGACCAATCGGATCAACGACCCGGCGACCGGCGAGGCGATTCTCGCGCGCGGCGACGCCGACATGGTATCGATGGCGAGGCCGTTCCTCGCCGACCCGGAGTTCGTGAACAAGGCCGCCGCGAATCGCGCGGACGAGATCAATACCTGCATCGGCTGCAACCAGGCGTGCCTCGATCACATCTTCGCCCGGCAGCTGGCCTCGTGCTTGGTCAACCCGTTCGCGTGCCGCGAAACCGAGATGAAATTGCAGCCGGCCTCGCGGCCACAAAGGATAGCGGTGGTTGGCGCGGGGCCGGCAGGACTCGCCTGCGCCACGACAGCCGCGGCGCGCGGACACTACGTGACGTTGTTCGAGGCGGCGGCGGAAATCGGCGGCCAGTTCAACCTGGCGCGCCGGATACCCGGGAAAGAAGAATTCGCGGAAACGCTCCGGTACTTCCGCACCCGCCTGCGACAGTTGGGCGTGCGCGTCGAGTTGAACCGCCGCGTTTCCGCGGACCACCTGCGCGACTATGAGCACGTGATCGTCGCTACCGGCATCGTGCCACGCATTCCGCCGATTCCCGGCATCGACCATCCCAAGGTGGCGAACTACGCCGAGATCGTCGACGGCCGCCGGCAAGCGGGCCGCCGCGTGGCGATCATCGGCGCGGGCGGCATCGGTTTCGACGTCGGCGAGTTCCTCACCGCCGGCGACGCGCCGCCGGATGGCCACAAGAGCGTCGGCCGTGACGATGATCCGGCCGTCGTCGCCTTTCGCGATGAATGGGGCATCGACCGGACCTTCGCGCAGCGTGGAGGCCTCAAGGATGCGGAAGACCACGCGTCACCGCGCCGGTTGTGGCTGTTACAGCGAAAGGACCAGAAAGTCGGCGCCGGCCTCGCCAAGACTACCGGCTGGATACGCCGTGCATTGCTCAAGAAGCGCGGTGTGGTAATGATCTCCGGCGTGCAATACAACCGGATCGACAGTGGTGGTCTTTCCATCACGGCAGACGGTCATCCTGAGTTGCTCGACGTCGATACCGTCGTCATCTGCGCCGGACAAGAGCCGCAGCGCGAGCTGGTTGCCGGACTCGTGGCCGCGAGGATCCCGCACCAGCTGATCGGTGGCGCCGACGTCGCCGTGGAACTCGACGCCAAACGCGCCATCGAGCAGGGAACGCAGGTGGCGATGGCGCTGTAGTCGGCGCGGTCAGTTGCGCGGGTTACTCCGTCGTGCCGGGAACGATGCCGCCGTGCCCGAACCGGCGGACCTCGAGGACGCGTTGCGTGGTCGACCTCAAGCGCTGCTGCACGTCAGGCGCTGGAACCCACGGCGCCGCCGCTTCCGCAATCCACGACGCTGCTTCAACCGACGTGTTCCCGGCCGCGGATTTCACCGATGTTCCTGCCGAACTCACTCGCCCCGCGAAGACGTCGGTGCGATTGGCCAGATCGCCGTTGTTGGTCTTGACATAGAACGGCACGAACGTCGTTCCGATGCTGGCCAGTGCGTGGTAATCGCCGAGGAAGAGCCCTTGCGCGTTGGGCGCGATGGACAGATCGACCGGTCCGGTCACATGACTCTCGCGCCAGGTCATGCCATCGGCGGACTGCGCCAGCCAAAGGTCGGTCTGCAGCATCGAGGGGTCGGACGTGTTGTTGCGGAAATCGTAATAGGTGATGCCGAAGGTTCCATCGTCTCGGATGGCCACCGTTGGCGAGAACGCCGGCACACCCGCAACCGAATTGACGCGCACCGGAAATGACCAGGTGAGGCCGCCGTCGGTCGAGCGGGAAAACGCGATGCCGTCGCGAGTGCCGGAGGAGAACCGCGAATCCTGCCACGTCACGGCCAGCGTGCCATTCTTGCCCACGGCGATGGAAGCCAGTGCTGCGCTGTCGCGCACGTCCGTGCCGCGTTCGGGATCCCGCACGCCGAGAGCCAGCGCCTGCGCGATGACGATCGGCGCGGACCACGAGAGGCCCTTGTCGCCGGAACGAATGACCGCCAGTTTCGGATCGGGATCGAACAGCGTCATGAAATTGACCAGCGTGCCATCGGGCAGCACGACGATCTGGTTGTTGAGCGTCTGCCTGCCGGCGCCGGGATCGAAAATCGCCCGCGCGGGTTCCCAACTCGCGCCGCCGTCCGTCGTGCGCGCGAGGTAACTCGGGCCACCGTTGTCGGCGAGCCGATCCCATGTTGCATAGGCATAGCGCGCGTCGGTCGGGTCCGCGGTGATCGCTTCCTTGTCGTTGAAGGCCACCGGGCCGTCGCGGATCAGCGTGGCCGGATCGCTCCACGTTCTGCCGCCGTCCTGCGACCGGCTCGCCAGCACGGCGCTCGACGAGCCCGGTTGATTTTCCTCGCCGCTGAACGAAACCGAAATCTGGTACGCGGTGCCATCGGGGCCGAACGACACCCATGGATCGGTGGCGCGCTCATAGTCGCCGCCGTTTGCCGCGTTGCCACCGGTGCAGCGCGAAAACCTGGCCGCCGTGCGCGCCCAGGTCCGCCCTCCATCGTGCGAATGGCCGGTCATGAGGCCACGCGCGCCGCCGTCAGACCAGCGGTCCTGTTGCCACACGCCGATCAGGTTGTTGGAGTCGACAGGATTGATGGCGAGCATCGGTTCGACCTCGGAATTCGCGTACAACGTTCCTGTGGCCACAACGCCGTCGCAACCGGGAACAAATGGCGATGCCGCGGAGGCCGTGAATTGCGGATCGGGCTGGCCGGCGCCGCTGGCGCACATGTTGACGTTCGGAGCCCCGTATCCCTCGACGGCGTAACCGCGCGCGATCATCTGATCCTTGATAACCGGGTCGATCGTGAAGCGGTGGTTGGAGTCGAAGCGCTGGTTCCAGAGGCGATAGACCGGGATCGTGCCAGCCGGGCACGCGCCGGTTGTCGTATTCGCCAGTGCGATATAGAAGGCGTTCGGCGTCTCGTAGATATAGCCGCTAAAACTGGGATTCGTACCAATCTGGCCCAGGATGAACGTGCAGTCGGCCAGCGATGCGGAGAAGAAATGCGAATTGCCGTGCTCCGGCGGAATGAAAAAGCGGCACGCCGGATTGACACCGGGGCCGCCGCTCGCCTGGCTGGGGAACGCATTGAACGTGAATCCGGTGCGCGCCCAGCCACCGAAGACTCCTCTATCCAGCGCATCGATGTCCGGCGCGAGCGGGCTGATGAAGTAGTGATCGAGTGCCGGGTTATAGAACTCGACGACGCTGACCGTGGTGACGGGCAGCGACGCGGCGACACCAGCAAAATTGGTTGCGATGTTCGGTCCGGTGTTCGGACCCGGGAGCGTGGACACGAACAGCGCGTTGACGCCGTCGGTCGGCAACCCCGGATAGCCAAACGAATCGACGTTCGCAAAATTCAGCGTCCCGCCATCGGTTGCGATGAAGCGGTCGGGAATCACGTAGTCCGGGGTGACTAGGCCGGTAGCCGCGACGCCCTGCGTGGCGATCAGCACGCGCGCGCTCGCCGTGAGCATCGTCGGCAAGTCGAGTGCGAACGTGTAGGTCTTGGTGACGCCGGCATGACTCGCCGTCAGCGTGCGCCCGGCGAGCGTGTTCATGCCGTTCAACCCCGACGATTCCTTCAGCACAATGAATTGCCGGGAACCGTCGGC